>ENA-ORXD01002486-ORXD01002486.1-sediment-metagenome-genome-assembly--contig:-NODE-2486-length-12152-cov-8.961739_pt1 | contig 12152 bp, 9 predicted proteins | sample MGYA00237862_ERZ511471 | MGnify/ENA metagenome assembly ERZ511471 | reverse complement strand
GTGATGAAACGGCCGGTTCTCCAGGTTGCGCTCGACCTGCTCGACCTCCCGCGGGCGATCCAGATCGCCCGTGAGGCAGTTGCCGGGGGTGCGGACTGGATAGAGGCGGGGACCCCGCTGATCAAGAGCGAGGGAATGGAAGCGGTCCGGAGCCTCAGGTCACACTTTCCCGATCACGATATAGTTGCCGATATGAAGATCGCCGATACCGGGGCGCTCGAAGTGGAAATGGCCGCGAAAGCCGGTGCCTCGGTGGTCTGCATACTCGCTGATGCCGATGATACGGTTATTTCCGAGGCGGTGCGGGCGGCCTCGCTCTACGGCGTGCGTCTCATGGCCGACCTGATCAATATCGGAAATCCCCTGGAACGGGCCGGGCAGCTGGAACGGCTCGGCGTGCAGATCGTCAATGCCCATGTCGGCATCGATCAGCAGATGATCGGGAAGAGCTCGCTTGCCCTCCTGGAGACGCTCAGGGGTGCAGTGGGGATGGAGGTCGCCGTTGCCGGAGGGCTCGATGCCGGGACCGCTCCCCAGGCGGTAGCGCAGGGCGCAGACATCGTTATCGTCGGGAGTGCCATCACGCGATCAGCGAGGGTCACCGGGTCGACCCGTGCGATCCGGGAGGCGATTGATAGTCCTTCTGCCGCCCCGCCCGTCCGGATGACGCAGGAGGAAGCCGTCAGAGAGATCCTCTCCCAGGTCTCCTCACCGAATGTATCGGATGCCATGCACCGGAAGGGGGCGATGGCCGGGATCGTCCCGCTCTGCAGAGGGCTGAAGATGGCGGGCCGTGCGGTCACCGCCCAGTCATTTGCCGGGGACTGGGCAAAACCGGTCGAAGCCATTGACCATGCCGAACCCGGGGACATCCTGGTCATCAATAACGAAGGGAGCTGTATTGTTGCCACTTGGGGTGAGCTGGCGACCCTGAGCGCCATCCGCTGTGGTATTGCAGGCGTGGTTATCGACGGGGCGGTGCGGGATATTGACGACATCAGGAAGCTCTCATTCCCAATCTTTGCCCGGGCTGTGGTTCCCAATGCCGGCGAGCCGAAGGGATTCGGCGAGATCAACTGCGAAATCCGGTGCGGCGGGCAGCTGGTCAGGCCTGGCGACTGGATCATCGGGGACGAGAGCGGCGTGGTGGTCATTCCCCGGGAGCGTGCCTATGAAATCGCCCGCCGGGCCCTTGAGGTGAAAAAGACCGAGGAACGGGTCCGTGAGGAGATCCGCCGGGGGAGCACGCTCTCGAAGGTATCGGAACTGGTCAAGTGGGAGAAGAAGTAAAGCTCCCCGTCTCTTTGCTGCAGGAATCACTCCAGGGAATTTCACCTCCCCCTGGCGGGTACCCTGTTCAGGAGGTGGTGTCCAGCGGGAACTACCCTGGCCGGGTTCTTTTTTCTGATCCATGACCCTGCACGGGGGGTAATGCCGGGAGACCGGGAGGTTTTCCACTGGCTGTTGGTGTTTCCGGGACCCAATCCCGGTTCAATCGGCAGAGCAGCACGGCCGGAAAAAAAAGAGTTGTTACTGGAACAGTGAGCTTTCCAGGAGCGTTCCCCCACCGTTCCTGATAGCGGAAATCGCGGCATCGACATTGTCCACCCGCAGGATAAGCACAGCGGCATCCTTCCCTGAATAGGCATAGGAGTACTCGATATTGATCTTTCCTTCACCGAGGATCCGGGCAATTTCGTAGAGGCCGCCGGGCACATCCTTCATCTGCACTGCGATTACATCAGTGAACGCCACGTTGAAGCCGATGCCCGAGAGCTTCTCGTACGCCCTCTGGGGTTTGTCGACCAGCGCCCTGACCACCCCGAAGCCATCCGCTTCTGCGATCGAGAAGGCCAGGATATTGATCTTCTCTTCCTCGAGGGCTTTTGCGATAGCGGCCAGCCTCCCAGGCTTATTCTCGGAAAATACCGATATCTGCCTGATGACGTACTTTTTCTGCTCCATGTCAGATCTTCCTCCTGTCAATAACCCGTTTTGCCTTCCCCTCGAACCGCGGGAGGGAGCCCGGTTCGACCAGCTCCACGTTCACCGCAACGTTGAGGGCGTTCCTCAGACGGTGCTCAACATTCTTCCGGATGGCCATGAGGTCGGTGATCTTGTCTGAGAATGCCTCCCTGCTCACCTCCACCTTGACCAGCATGTCATCGAGCGCCCCCTTCCGGTCCACCTCGATCATGAAGTGCCGCCCGACCTCCGGGACGGTCATCAGGGTGAATTCCACCTGGGATGGGAAGACATTGATGCCCCGGATGATCAGCATATCGTCCACACGGCCGGAGATACGGTGGACCCTCGGATGGGTTCTCCCGCATCCGCAGACATCGTCATCGTACGAGGTGATATCCCCGATTTTGAACCGGATCATGGGGAGAGCTTCCTTCTGGAGCATGGTGATCACCATCTCCCCCTGTTCTCCGGGGCCCAGCTGCTCTCCGGTCCCGGGATCGAGGATCTCAACGTAGGCAAGGTCTGCCCAGACATGGAAGCCGTTCTGTTCGGTGCACTCGCAGAACATCGGGCCGGAAAGTTCGCTCGTGCCGTAAATATCGTAGGCTTTTATGCCGAGCCATTCTTCGATCCTGGTCTTCATGTTGTCGGACCAAGGTTCAGCACCGAGGATGCCGATCCGCAGGCTGGTGTCGTCCCTGATGCTCACCCCCATCTTCTCGGCAACCTCCCCCATGTGGAGGAGGTATGACGGGGTGCAGGCAATCGCGGTGGTATGCAGGTCCTGCATCAGTTCGATCTGCCGCTCGGTGTTCCCGACGCTGGTCGGGAGCACGGTGGCCCCGATCCGCTCTGCACCGTAGTGGAGCCCGAGACCTCCGGTAAAGAGGCCGTAGCCATAGCTCACCTGGAACACATCTCCCCGGCCGAGCCCGCAGGAGACCAGACCCCGGGCAAGAGAGGCGGTCCAGTTGTTCAGGTCGTTCTGGGTATAGCCAACCACGGTCGGCTTCCCTGTTGTCCCCGATGACACGTGGTAACGGACGAGGTCCTCCTGCCCGGCGACAAAGATCTTGTCCGGGTAGTTGTCCCGCAGATCACCCTTGTACATGAAGGGGAGCTTCCGGATGTCCTCGAGCGTCCGGATATCATCGGGATGCACCCCTGCCGCTTTCATCCGTTCATGGTAGAAGGTGGAGAAGCTGTATAGCCGGTACACCAGCGTCTTGAGGAGCCGGTACTGCAGCCGCCGGATGTCTTCGCGGGGCATCTCCTCTATCCTCGGGTCCCAGCACTTCACCTAGACCGCCTCCCGCCGGTCTATAACCCGCTTTGCTTTCCCCTCGAACCGCGGGAGGGAACCGGGCTCCACGAGTTTCACGGTGGTCCGGAGCTCGAGCGTATCCCTGAGCTCCCCGACCACTTTCTTCTGGATACGTGCCAGGTCCGCGAGCTCCCCGGAGAAGTGGGCGCGGTTGATCTCAACATCAATGGTCATCTCATCAAGGTGATTGACTCTGTCAACATACACCATAAACTGATTCCCGACCTCCGGAATACGGAGGAGCACATGTTCGATCTGGGACGGGAATACGTTGATCCCCCGGATTACCAGCATGTCATCACTCCTGCCGGTGATGCGGGCAATCTTCCGGGCTCTCCCGCAGGGGCACTCATCGGGCAGGAGCATGGTGATGTCCCCGGTGCGGTAGCGGAGCAGGGGCATGGCCTCCTTGACCAGCGGGGTGACCACGAGCTCTCCCCGTTCTCCCGGTCCGAGCACCTCACCGGTTGCAGGATCGATGATCTCCACGAGGTAGGAATCGTGCCAGATATGGAGCCCGTCCCGTTCAGGGCACTCAAAAGCCACACCAGGACCGAAGAGCTCGGAGAGACCGTAGCTGTCAAAGGCGGTCACACCGAGCCGGTGTTCGAGTTCCTCCCGCATGGCGTCAGACCAGGGTTCGGCACCGAACAGGCCGGTCCGGAGCGTGGAGAGCTCCGCCTGCATCTCCTCTGCCACCTCCGCAAGGTGCATTGCATAGCTGGGGGTGCAGTGGATGGCGGTTACCCCGAAGTCCTGGATCATCTCGATCTGCCGTCTGGTATTGCCCGTTGCACTGGGAATCACGGTCAGCCCGATCTTCTCGGCCCCGTAGTGGAAACCGAGCCCCCCGGTGAACATCCCGTAATTGACCATATTCTGGAAGATATCGCCCTCCTTCAGGCCGACCATGGTGAGGTTCCGGGCAATCAGATCTGACCAGGATTCGAGATCCTGTCGGGTATACCCGACCACGGTTGGCTTCCCGGTCGTGCCGGAGGTGGTGTGGATTCTGACCACCTTTGAGAGCGGGACGGCAAAGAACCCGAACGGGTAGCCGTCCCTGAGATCCTGCTTCCGGGTAAAGGGCAGTTTCCTAATATCGTCGAGCTTCCGGATGTCCTGGCTCCTGATGCCCGCCTCCTTGAGCTGCTGCTGGTAGAACCCGACGTTCCGGACCTGGGACAGGGTCCATTTCAGGCGTTTCAGCTGGAGCTGTTCCAAGTCTTTTCCCTTCAGGGTTTCTATCTTCTCGTTCCAGAACATCGCCATACTCCTTCTCTGCTGCCCTCAGACACAAAGAACTGAGCTGTTTTTTTTACCGATCGGATAATTTCCATGCTGACGCACCGTGAATGGACGGCTGGAGAGCCGTTCGATACGGTATATATCAGTCGTGTTCGCACAAAAATCTTGCCAGAATATAGCATGGCAATGTGATCCGGTTGTGATACTGTCGGCAAAATTCTCTGAAATCTCTCTCAAAACGATGTATTGATGTAGACGGCTGGCCTATTTCTGACCATATCAGCCGGGCCGGTTCAAAGGGAGGATAACGAAGGTGCGGGTACCGTGGAAGACAGTTGCTGGATTCGGGGCGCACCTCAGGGCGACCAGGAATACGCTCATCATCCAGCGGGATGGACAAAAAGAGGAGCTGCAACTCGATACCATCGATCACCTGCTCCTGATGGGCGGCCACTCACTCCATACCTCGGTGGTGAATGCCCTCCTCCGGTCCGGAAAGGCGATCTCCTTCTTTGAGATCGACGGTCAACCCCTCGGAACTCTGCGCCGGTTCGGCGATCACCCGGACGCTGTCGTCCGGGATGCACAGGAACGGGCACCATCCCACTCATACGCCCTGAAACTGGCCAAAGCGGCCACCATCAATCGTATTGCCGTGATCGAATCGTTGGAAGAGGACCGTGAGGAACGGCTCTTGTACGAAGGGGAGATTGAGATCATCCGGCAGCACCTTGCCGAGCTCGAGAACCTGGTCCGGGTAGATGAGATACGGCGGGTCTCCCGGATGGTCTCGGACATGTACTACGAGATCATAGCCCGGACCGTATCACCGGACCTGGGCTTCAAGCGGCGGACAACCCGCCCCCACACCGACGTGGTCAACACTATCCTCTCGATCGGCTACGGGATGCTCTTTGGAAATGCCTGCGTTGCCGCAATCGGCGGCGACTGCGACCCTGACCGGGGTTTCCTCCACAAAGGGAGGGCCGGCCTGATTCATGACCTGACCGAACCCTTCAAGCCGGCCATGATCGACTGTCCGGCGCTGGAACTGGTCAGGGCAGGCCTGGATCCGGGTGAATGTGAATGCGGGGCCGAACGCTGCATCCTCTCTGATGAACTCTTGGCACGGCTGGTCAGTACGTTTCACGGATCCATCCGGCAGGATGTGATCGATGAACAGGTGCTGGTCCTGAAGGAATCCCTGCTGGGAACAAGTGAGTTTTTTGTGGTGAAGGTGTAGGGAATATGACAGGAGATTTTCTCCCCCCCGGTATGTGTCTGATCCTGAAAAGAGCGCTGCCATGACGGATTGCTATCCCGGGCAGGATTCCCGCACTGATCGCAACCTTACGGTTCGATCCTCCTGACCTGGAAATCCATGAAATGGGTGAGGGGGTGATCTGAGATCTCGATATCCCTGATAACCGCCCGGGGACACCCGTAGATCATTGAGACGAATTTTTCGAGCAGAATCGGATCGCTCGTAGCGATAGCAAGCACGGTGCCGTCAGGCAGGTTCATCACCTCACCCCGGATATTGAGTCGTCCGGCAAGGGAGCGGATGCAGTTTCTCATGCCCACGCGCTGAACCTTTCCGGAAATGCGTATATGGATCGTCTTTTGTTCCGGGACAGACAGCCTTCCCGATTTCGCGGTGGGCAGGCTCTCTCTCCGTGCCTGGTCTTCCACACCATCTCCCGTTGTCTCTGTTGCCCGATAACGGTAATAGTCTTTCCCCTCTTCTCCTCTCCCGATACCCCCGTTAGCGTATAGCAGCATTTGGTTTATATCCCCCGGCGATCCGCCCTGAATATCCACAAGATGCAGACATGTATCGAAAAGAGGAGAACAATACGAACCAGGGAATGAAATATTCTCTGGGAATTTCCGAAATGTATGGAATTTTGTGACCCTCAATGAGATACTGTTCAAAACGGGATATATCCATGCTTTTTGGGACGTTTTTGTAATGAGGCAAGAAGGTTAAAATTACATAGGTTCAAAAAAGAACTAGGAATAATATGGATGAATCAGAGAAAATTATCGATATAGAAGTCCAAAAATTTTTACTGAATCTGGAAAAAGAAAACAAAATCACACCCAAAGACCGTGAACGAATCACAGAAAAAGTTACATCAGGAATAAAAAATTGGTTACATGATGTATATGTAAGTCCCCAAATCAAGGCCGGGATCCAGAAGGCGATAAAATCCAACACCTGGAATAATCTTATTGAGGCATTCTGGCAGGACATCATTTTCGGGACTGGGGGGATCAGAGGCAGGGCGGTGTCAAATGAAAAAGAATTACAGCAGTTCGCACAGGAAGGGTTCCGGTCAGAGATTCTAAGAGGACCCAATACAATAAATGAAATTATTTTGATGAAGTATACGACCGGTGTTGCCAAATTTTTAATTGAAAATAATTATCAAAAGGCTGTCGTTGGCTACGACAGCCGGTTACATGGAAAGGAATTTGCAGATCTCGTGGCAAAAATTTTTCTTGCGAATGGAATCAGGGTATACCTTTTTGAGGAAGCCTGCCCGTATCCCGAATTATCATTTGCCGTAACGCATTTGAAAGCAGATATCGGTATAGAAATATCTGCCAGCCACAATGATAAGCGGTACAACGGATATAAAATCTCCAACCGATTTGGAGCGAGTCTAGGATTATCTGAACGTGAAATGATACTTTCGTTCATTTTTGGCGATAATACGAAGGGAATCCCCCCGGTAACAACACATGATATCAAACCAATTAATTTTGAACTACGCGAAAATAACAGACTAACCTATCTCGGTGGTGAAAAGCCGATTCGTGATATTGGAAAAACTCAATTCATCGATATTCACTCGAAACATCTCAATGCAATTAAAAAATTCATCATCAATTCAGAACTTATAAAGCAATATTCTTCTGAATTAAACATAGGATATTGTGCATTTTATGGAGCGGGATACAAGGCTGTTCCAAAGATTCTCCACGATATGGGCTTTTCCAAACTGAAAATCGTCCACGAGATGAACAGGCTTGATGGATGGTTCCCTGCTTTTAAAATCGACCAGGTCATTGACCCGGGCGAGGAAAAACCTGCTGAAATAGGGGTGAACCATTTTATTTCCGAATATGGAGAGGAAGCATTCCGGGATCTGGATGTCTTCCTTGGAACAGATCCCGATGCCGACCGGCTGGGGGTCATTGTAAACCTTCCGGAAAAACAGCAGGAAAAGCTCGGGAAATGGAAGATTCTTGAAGCAAATGATGTCTGGACACTTCTGTTATGGTACCGGTTAAAGGCAGAATCTGATGCATACGGGGGGAAAATTCCAGACACAGCCAGGAAATTCATCGTGAGAAATCATGTGACAACCGATGCTCTTGTGAAAATGTCGGATAAATTCGGTATCACGTCTGAAACGACATGGGTAGGTTTCGGGTTCCTTGCAGAACGGGTAATTCAGAAGTGGAATGATGGCTTTATAAACATAGGGATGTTCGAAGAAAGTAATGGTTTCAGTATCGGGGGCGCCCCTCCACGTCAGGGAGATGTGAAGGGGACGGGAGGCCATACCATGGAAAAGGACGGGACACTCGCATCGGTGCTCCTCCTCGAGGTGGCATGTTACGCGAAATCCCTGGGAAAAACGCTTGTTGACCTCCTCGACGAAATCTATGCAGACCCGCAGGTAGGATTTTATGCAACGTGTAAAACCCAGCTGCCGAAAGAAGGAGTATTTGAGGGGATAGATGGAGATATCCATAAAAAGAATATCATCAAAAATCTTGTCGCCTTTGCGCAAAACGTAAATGACCTTGCTGCACAGGGTAAGCCCTATCATGTTGCAGGTTTGTCAATAAAACGGGCAGAACTCTATTCTACGGGTAAATATGACAAAATTTACTGGCCCGGGGTTCCGGACGAAGGAATCAGATTTTACCTGAATGAAGAGGAATCTTCGTATGTTACCATTCGTCCCTCCGGAACCGAGGCAAAACTGCGATTCATGGTGCATATGCATGTGCCGTTCGCGGATCAGGCTGACCTGACCGACGAAAAATACCATGCACATAAACTTTTAAAAAGAATTGCGGAAGAATTCACCGAAATAGCACAGAAAGGTGTGATATGAGACTATGATTCAATTACATTTTTGTTGTGAATGAGCCGGCTAACTGCGATGCTATCGATATCCTGAAGATTTCTTTGAATAGCATAAAATTTTTTGTTATTGGAAAAATATACAGGTTTCAATGAAAAATCATGAAAATACTTATCCTATAAAATTTTCATTTCTCTGTCTTGCAGGACGTTTGCATGAAAATTTTGACACTATCTCTGCAGAAATTCGAAAGAAAGTTACCGGTGTCTTTTCACAAAATAAAATAATACCGGAAGAAAACGGGAAAATACACGATCATGAAGGGTGGTATACATGGAATTGGATTGATAAGATCTTATTTGATGGGTCATCAAAGGATTGTGATATCAAAATAAAACATTATAAAGTCCGACTCATCATCGAAATAACAATTGAAGTTACTTTAAAGCATGGGAACGACGAATTCATTGAACTTTTCAAAGAAGCCAGAAGATTTAGAACCGTTTTGGAGAATATCCCCATAGTTAAAGAAATTCTTGTACCAATTCCCGACCATATCGAGAGATTCTATTCCTTTCCGTTCATACAGATATGCAAGGAATACCAGTATCATGATGATTTCAAGCATTTGAAGAATGAAAGTATCACCTCATTTTTTTACGAAGTTCATGATGCGAAAAGGGAAAATTTTCGTTCAATCTTTTTCCAACCAAAAACAACTCTCATCCGGGTAAGCCGGCCTTCAATCATTACAACTGAGTCAAGTGAATTCATGCGAGCTGAGATAATTAATGCTATTTACGACACCTGTCTGCATTCCCTCAGGAAAAATAAAGTTACTACGCCGTCAGATAAAATATTTAGGGTTATGAGGGATTATATCGGCAGAGTATTGTTCACTCATGAAGAAACCGTTGCTGGTGCGGACCTCAACCGCGCAGTGCATTCCATCTCGATTATTGCAATATTCGGTGTTTTATCATCGACAATTGCATTAATTGCAGTTATCGGATGGGATCTTTCTTTAACCGGTATAAAATCTCTATTTGGTTTATTTTTATTCATTGCGACGGTAGTTGTGTTGGTGATTATACTCGTAAACCGATCTTCGATAAAAAATTGGTTGAGAAAAAACTGGCACTTCTGACGTCTAATCTAATTTTTTGATATGTACAATTTTCTTCACTTTTAAAAAAATTGATAGAATAATGCCATTCCCCCATGCCAAAAACAAAGGAAATTAATCCCCGTTCAGCGCAGGACCTGTAACAGGGAGCAGGATATCGGTGGCAAACAGGGCAGCCTCGATGGCGCTGTTGGGATCCGTAGCGCACACACCGAGGTGGATCTCAGGGTATTGCTTGCCGGGAATCTTCCCTGAATGGCCGAGCCTGACGAACAGGACCCCCTCAATGTCCCTGATATTCCTGTTGAGGTTGGTTTCTGCATCTGAAATCATACTACTGTCCACCTGCTCCGGGCACGCCAGGGTACAGAAGAGGACCGTGGTGCCCGGATAGCACCCTTTCCTGATGGATTTGGCAAATCCTTCAGCCGTGGTAAACTCCTCACACTCATCAAGGCGGGCCAGCACCTCGTCGATCGTGGGATCGGTCATGAGTACATTCCCGGCGTCGTCCAGGCCACCGATTACAATTTTCGGATAAGGTCTGGCCTTGAATCCCTCGATGACGACAAACTGCATCCCTGCATCGCAGAGCATGACCAAAATCTCATCGAGATCGGTCTCGCGGATTGCAGTGACCGTCTTTTCACGGTCGATTCCTGCTGATATTCGCGCACCGGCCTCAAAGAACCGTGTGGTGTCCTTCCCTTCTTCAAGGCTCAGGTCATGGTGCCCGATGTGCTTGATCACACCGACCGGCCCACGGGCTTTCAGGACCGGGATCAGGGTGTGGATGAACGTGGTTTTTCCCGTCCCTGAGACCCCGGCAACATGGATAATCTTCATGGCGCCCCCTCTTCACTTCCTTTCTCATCCTCTTCGCGTGACCGGAGGAGTGCCGCCGCTGCTTCCCCGACGCTCCGCATGACGTCAGATATCCGGTCCTCGATATCAATCTCCTCGTCGATATCGAGCGATGATCGTTCAACCTCGAGCAGGAAGCGTGCCACCTCGCCCGCCTCAAAGAGGAGGTCATCGAGCTCCTCCTGGGTGAAGAATCCGCACATTGCGCCGTAGAAGAAGGTCGCCCCTGACTTGGTGACCTTCTTCTTGAACGAGTTCCGTGCCTGGTTGACCGCCTGGGGGGTATAGCATTCCTGCATGAAGGGGACAAGGTCCGGGAGGTGCTGCCCGATGAAGGTCATCTCTGCCCCGTTCCGGGTCCGGAAGTCGGTGCAGAGGCGGGCGATGGCCCACTCCCTGGCCGTGATGTAGGTCCGCCTCCTGAGAAACTGGTTCACCTTCCGGTAGGTCGCCCCATCAACCTTCTTGAACTTTTTATATTTGTTGACGTCCTCCTGCCCGAAATGCTGCGCCATACTCATGATAGCATTGTACACGGGGTTTCTTATACACTCCGGGTAACAGGCGTCTTCAGGAGGCCCTTTTGCATATAGCATCATATGGTTTATGCAATCAGCAGGGTGGTACCTGTATGATAAGAAAAATCTGAATTTTTAGAGTTATTTTGGAAAAATAACGAATAATTTTCTTTTATTTGGAGAGCACCATGAACTCTTAAAGCAGCGTGAACGTTCCTCGGGAATGGCTGCATCCCGGTTCACTGGTCTCCAGAAAAGGGTAGTATGGCTATTTGGGTAAAATATGAGATATTAGGGATGATTTCCAATCCAATTATTTTCCAAAATGGTCAGGGTTTTCACTTCCAGGGTGCCGAACCCGGAACATCCCCTCCCCAGGAACTCCCGTAAAGTGATACAACCCCCCTATGCGAGCCCGGAAAAGATGCTTTTGAAAGTGAATCATCGTCCTGAATGTTTCTAGCTTGCAAGAACGCCAGAGAGGAAAGCGAGGACACCCCCGAGGTGCATCCATCAGAAAACATCCACCTGATACCTCTGTCCATGTGTTCAGGATCCCGTCATTCTCTTCACCTGTCCTTTCAACGCCGTTTCTCCTGGTGCGAAGAAATCTAGCGATCACAACGCCACCCCCTTCCCTGCCCATGCTTCATCGATCCCGGGAGTTCTCCTGCGAGAGGAACAAGTGTCGGATCTCACCCTGAGTATATTCCCATATATACTCTCATTCCAGCAGCGGGAGGCTGCGATCGTTTTTATCCGGAGAGGATTGTCATTTTCATATATTATGAGCTACCGGACACAGAAATCCCGTTATCTATTCTGAAATCCCGCTCGTCATACCCTTTTCCGGATTCAGGTAACATTCGGAATTGCCAGTGCAGCTTACCGGGATTCATCCCGGCAGGATCTCCCGGGCTTCACGAACTTCCTGAATCACGGGTTGATCCCGCCTATCATGGCTGATTGTACTATAGAGAGGGTTCTCCAGGCTAACG
>ENA-ORXD01002485-ORXD01002485.1-sediment-metagenome-genome-assembly--contig:-NODE-2485-length-12153-cov-4.156260_pt1 | contig 12153 bp, 9 predicted proteins | sample MGYA00237862_ERZ511471 | MGnify/ENA metagenome assembly ERZ511471 | reverse complement strand
AAGCCTACCTTCTTCGTGAAGGGGGGTCCGTTTTCAATCGGCGCTAGGGGGTCATCTTTCCACCGGCAGCGACAGGGGAGCGAGTACGTCAACTTGATTGAGAAGGGGAGGGGCGACGAGGTGCCTGCCCTGCCGAGCGATGATGAAGCCAAGACATTGGCCGAACAGTATTTTCAGCGGCTTGGGCTTGACGCGGGGCTCGGGCAGGGGTTGGTCTTCGTCCAAGATGCGATAGAGGCCGGCCTGGGAGCGACGCAGGTGACGTACGAATTGTCGAAGGGCGTGAGCTACAGGGCGACAGTCGACGGGCTCCCGCTTCTAGGGCCGGGGGCAAAGGTCTCTGCCGCGTTCGGACCGCGCGGAGAAGTTGTGCGAATCGCTCACTGGGTAATGCCATTCGCGAAAGGTCCCGATGTTACGTTGAGGACACTTGATCTTGCGCTCGCGGACATCAAAGCGGGTAGGGGGCTTCCGCCAGTTAGGATCACACCGGAGGCCGCACGGGAGATTTCGGTGACTAGCGTGTCCCTTGCGTACTGGGCAGAACCTCTACCGATGCACGAGAAATACTACAAGCCGGTTTTTGTGTTTACAGTTGTAGATAAGGACGGCAACTCAGGGGACTGGATTGTCCCTGCCTTCGAGGAACAAGGCATCTAGGAGCCCGCGGCAGGGGAATGAGCTGAGCGTCGAAGTGGCGGGGTATGCCGCCACTTCGACGCTGCTCCTGCCGACTGTTCTCCTCTCCTCAAGCCAACGCCCAGCCAACGCCGCGGTTGATCGCGCCTGATTCTGGCTGTTCGCGGTTGGTGGGTGATACCGCCAGTGTGCGGCACTACATGGTCTCCATTGGTCTTTGTTGCTCGTCCTTGGTCGGGCGTAATGACCACTGAAAATCATGGTGTCCCCGGTTCAAATCCGGGTCCCGCCACCTAGAACCTCCTGCTAAGCGCCAAGAATGTCTTTCAGGGAAGCAGTGGCCCACCGCCCAGTGTAGCCTTCGATGTAGCCTAGTGCCCGGACTGTAGCCATTTCTACTTCTCGCTGCCTAGCGCTGCCTGCATGGCGTTTGCCGCCTCGCGGTCCGCTTCTGGCAGCAAGCGGGTGTAGAGGTTCGCCGTGAGCGAGATCTGCGAGTGTCCGAGAATCTCCATCAGCAAACACCTGCTGCAGCCTTGCGCGAAGAGCAATGAAGCGCACGAGTGCCGTAGGTCATGGAAGCGGATATCTCGGACCTTCGCCCTCTTCAGAAACGCCTTGTACTCCTTGTACAGCCGCTCGGGTGTCATGCCGCTCCCGTCCTCCACGTCAAGGCCGATTGATTCAACCGCCTCGCGGAGCCACGAGGCACAGCGAAGGAACTGGTCGACCGGTTCGGAGTAGACATCCCAAAACTGGAGTGTTAGCGGCTCCGGATACCAGAACAGCTCAGGATCATGGTCTTCGAGCCCCATGCCAGCCCAGCACATGGAGATGCTCTTCGGCAAGTTGCCGGAGTTCTTCAAAGACGAAGCTGAACTTCGCGCTCTTTGGAGCGTACCGGAGACGCGCAAGAAACTCTTGCAGGGTCTCGGTGAGAAAGGCTTCGGCGGTGAACAACTTGCTGAGATGCAGAGGATCACCGAGGCAGAGGAAAAGCGATCTATTCGACGTGCTTGCCTTCGTGGCCTATGCCCTTCCGCCGGTCACCCGCGAGGAGCGGGCCGCGAGGGCCAAGGTCGTCATCAGCACGCACTTCAACACCAAGCAGCGGGTCTTCCTTGACTTCGTCTTGCAGCACTATGTTCGAGTGGGTGTGGAAGAACTTGGCCAGGAGAAGCTCACCCCTCTCTTGCGGCTGAAGTATCACAACTCCATCGCCGACGCCCTAGCCGATCTGGGAAGAGCGGAGGAGATCGGGCGGGTCGTCGTGGGCTTTCAGAAGTACCTGTATCAGCAACAAGTCGTCGCGTGACGGGCATGTGGGCTGGCTGAGCGTCCATGATCGAGCGGGAGGGGGGAGGCCCGTGGTGGCTAGGAACTGGAAAAGGGACATGAGGACCGCTGGCAAGTATGCCGATGACCCCGCACTCCGCGCCCGAAGACGGGTGGAGCGAGCAATCAAGTCACGGAACCCCTCGACATGGAAGGGTAAGTTATTGGTGGCGGTTGGACCAATCGTGGTAGGCTGCATCGTCGAGCATGGCGCGCGGGTTCTCGAAGAAAGGGCACCTGAGCTGCCGGCGAGAGGGGTTGAGAAGGCGAAAGAGGGATTGCCACTGGTCGGCAAGGGAGTGAGGGCGGGAGTCAAGCGGACGCGAGAAAGGATCCAAGCTCGACGGAACAAGTCAGCAGGCGGGCCCCGGTGAGTGCGCGACACCATTCTGCGTTAGTGATCGTTCCCGTCCAGAAAGCATTGGATGAGTCACCTTGCGCCACCGCGCTCGCACGCTGCGGGCAAAGTCGTCTCCGACGGTCAACCTCGCCTGCTGCTCTCTGCCAGCGTGCCCATTAAGTATGCCCCGCAAGCCTGTCTTCAGAACTGGATGACGCACTCGGTGGCGAATCGGCGCCAGCGAGGCGTCGGTCGCGGCCGGGTTTGTCAGGGCCTGATTGGGGGCATATGAATTGGACAAGTTGGCACTCGCTAGTAAGAAGTGCCAATCCCACAGAAGGGCTCCAACGCCCAGTTCGAGGTACGCGCCTTCCAGCGGCCGAACGTCAATACAGGAGGTCCGCGCATGAACTTAGTGCCACTCGAGGATAGGGTCGTCGTGAAGCTGGTGGACCGGGAGGAGAAGACTTCCAGTGGCATCGTTCTTCCCGATACCGCCCAGGAAAAGCCCCAAATGGCCACGGTCATCGCGGCAGGGCCAGGAAAGTACGACGCAAACGGCAAGCTCGTGCCGGTGTCGGTCAAGAAGGATGACCTCGTCCTTTTCGCCAAATACTCGGGCACCGAGGTCAAGCTCGATGGCGAGGAATATCTAGTGCTACGCGCCACGGACATCCTGGGAGTTCTTGAGGGGTAGTCCGACCAGCGCACTTTGATTGTTGATTCTGTGCTGTAACGAAGGAGATAAGGTTCATGGCAAAACAACTTTTGTACGGTGAGGCCGCCCGCAAGGCGCTCGAGCGCGGCGTGAACACGCTCGCCGACGCGGTCAAGATCACCCTCGGCCCCAAGGGCCGCTACGTCGTCCTCGATAAGAGATACGGGAGCCCCACCATCACGAACGACGGGGTGACCATCGCCCGCGAGATCGACCTTGAAGACGTGTTCGAGAACCAAGGTGCCCAGCTGGTGCGCGAGGTGGCCACCAAGACCAACGACATCGCCGGCGACGGCACCACCACGGCCACCTTGCTGGCCCAGGCCATGGTCCGCGAGGGCCTCAAGAACGTGGCCGCCGGGGCCAATCCTTTGGCCATCAAGCGGGGCATCGAGCGTGCAGTTGACGCCGCCGTAGAAGAGATCAAGCATCTCTCCAAAGAGATCTCCGGCAAGGAAGATATTGCCCGCGTGGCTACGATCTCTGCCGATGACCGGGAGATCGGTGACGTGATTGCCGACGCCATCGAGAAGGTGGGTAAAGACGGGGTGGTGAATGTCGAGGAGTCCCAGACCTTCGGTATGGAGCTGGAGTTCACCGAGGGCATGCAGTTCGACAAGGGCTACATCTCCCCCTATTTTGTGACCAACGCCGAACGGATGGAAGCGATCCTCGATGACCCCTACATCCTCATGGCCAACCGGAAGATCGGGTCCGTTCAGGACCTTTTGCCTGTATTGGAGAAGGTGATCCAATCGGGGAAAGCGCTGCTCGTCATCGCTGAGGACGTGGAAGGCGAGGCTCTCGCCACCCTGGTTGTCAACAAACTGCGCGGCACCTTCACGGGCATCGCCGTGAAGGCCCCCGGCTTCGGCGATCGGCGCAAGCGCATGCTGGAAGACATCGCCATCCTTACCGGAGGCGAAGTCATCAGCGAGGAGCTGGGGCTCAAACTGGAAAAGACCGAGGTGACGCAACTGGGCCACGCTCGCAAAGTGGTGGTCACCAAGGACGACACCACCATCATAGACGGCGGGGGCGAGCTCGATCAGATCAAAGGCAGGATCAATCAGATTAAAGCCGAGATCGAGAACACCGACTCCGACTTCGACAAGGAGAAACTGCAGGAACGCCTGGCGAAGCTGTCCGGTGGCGTGGCCGTGATCAAGGTCGGCGCTGCTACCGAGACCGAGATCAAGGAGAGAAAACACCGCGTGGAAGACGCTCTCTCCGCCACCCGAGCGGCCCTGGAAGAAGGCATCGTCTCGGGCGGGGGAGTGGCCCAGGTGCTGGTCATCCCTGCAGTCCTGGCCGTCAAAGCAGAGGGAGACGAGCTCACCGGGGTGCGGATTGTGGCCCGGGCCCTCGAGGAGCCGCTGCGCCAACTAGCGAACAATGCCGGTCTGGAAGGCTCGGTGGTCGTCAACGAGGTCAGGATACGCGCCAAGGGCGTGGGGATGAACATCGCGACAGGCGAGTATGAAGACATGATTAAAGCCGGGATCATTGACCCGGCCATGGTCACCCGGTCTGCCCTTCAGAACGCGGCTTCCATCGCCAAGAACATCCTGACCACTGAAGTCATCGTGGCCGATATGCCAGAGGAAAAAGGGGCTGGTGGTGCGGGCATGGGTGGTATGGGCGGTATGGGTGGCATGGGGGGTATGGGCGGCATGATGTAGAGAACGTCAATTCCTTCCAGGGCCCAAGAGGTCGCTAGGAGGACAGGGGCATCGCCGGTCAGCGGACAACCAAGTGGAGCCCGTCGCAGCCGGCGATGGCCCGTTCTTTCCAATACTGAGTTGGCGATCCTTTTTTACATGCTGGGCATCGGTGTCCCTACCCGCTTCACCTAACTCGCCGTGAGCAAGACCACCCTGTCTGCCGGTCGGTTGTTTCCTGGGGCATTACCATCAGGTGAAATGAGAAGGCCAGCCGGCGGTACCGTTACGTACCTGAGTATCGAGGGCATGTGGGTGGTTGACAGAAAGCGCCAGCGCAACCATCACGAGCAACAGTTCGTGATGCTTATCGAAAGTGAAGTAGGCCTGATCGAAGAAGGCTACGCGATAACTACGGTGCACCGGCAACTTTCCGATCTAACGCCTCTATTCGATACCTGAATACGGCAAGAGCGTCATCCTGGGGGGAGACCTCAACCTGAGTACCCAGTTCGCACCGCCTGACGGTGCCCGGCACCGAAACGTCTTTGACCGGCTGGGAACCCCGGGTCTCGTTGATGCGCTTTCGCTTGAGCGACCCAAGCGGCCCCCGCTTGATGGCTGTCCCTCCGGATAGCCCCTGCTCGCATGTCCAGACGCTACGCCGTGGCCGTTCGAAGACTCCATGGCAAAACGACTACCTCTTCATCAGCGAGATGATGGCGGAGTCGGTCGATGCCTGCTGCCCGCCTGACGAAGGCACCCCGGACCCTTGGTCGGTGAGCGACCCCTGCCCGATCCCGCTCGGCCTCAACCTCGACTGAGTCAAGCAGGCGGTCGTCTCTCTTTCGGACAATCAGGATTTGTTCATGCTGAGGGGCTTTCCATAGAGAGGAGTGCCGCGGTTAACAAAGGTCGCCGAGGACCCGGCGTTTGTAGATTGCTCCAGTGCGCCGCATTTTTGCGCATGATGGTTTCTTGACAGGATTTGCCTGCTAGAAGACAATAACCAGCGTCAGGTTGAGGGAAGGACGTAGTGGGGATCATGTGAACTCTCTCGGAATCTCAGCACTCGCGGCGGGTTCACTGTCTTCATGTCTTGTTGCTCAGCCGTCGGGTCTCGAACGAGGCCACCGCAATTGATTCAAGGGCAGAAGCACCGACGAGGCCCGAGAAGGGCCGTGCGGACCGGAATTCTCCTATCTTCTTTCATCGCGATCCTCCTCGCCTCGTGGTCATGTTCCACGGATGCGGCGAAGGTCGAGAGGCTGACGATCGCGATGGTGCCCACCGAAATCAACGCGCTCCTCTACGTGGCAGAGGCCCAGGGGTTCTTTGGCGAGAACGGTCTCGAGGTCACGCTGAAAGAAGATTACGATTCAGGGGCGACGGCGGCTGCCGCGATGTTAAGCGGTGAGGCGGACGTCGCCTCGGCGGCCGAGTTCGTGATTGTGACGCAGGGTTTGACGAACACGGATCTTGTCAGCTTCGCCACGATCGCGAGGTACGAAAACACCTTCATCATCTGGCCCTCCGATAGCGGCGCGACGACAATTAGGGACCTCAAAGGGAAGAGGATTGGGGTGACTCTCGGCACCATTTCGGAATTTTATCTGGGACGAAGCCTCAACCTGAACGGAATGGACATAGCCGATGTCATCTTGGTCGACACCAAGGCTGCAGATGCGGAGAAGGCTCTTGCCGATGGGTTGGTTGACGCGGTGGTCACCTGGGAGCCTTGGGCAACGCAGATCGGTCAGCACTTGGGTGAGGAAGTCATCACAACAGGCGTGCAGAGCGGCCAGTATGCCTACTGGAATCTCGTTGCAACAAACGACTGGATGAAGAGCCATACCGCCTCCGCCAAACGGCTGCTCGCATCTTTGGCTCAAGCAGAAGAATACGTGGGTCAAAACGAAGACGACGCAAAGGCTCTTGTGGGAGAGCACATGCATTTCACCGATTCGCAGATGGATACGTTCTGGCCCCGCTATCAGTTCGTGCTCTCTCTCGACCAGTCGCTGGTTGCCGCTATGGAAGACGAGGCCCGCTGGATGGTGGCAAACGGGCTCGCGCCCGAGAACGCGACGCCCAGTTGGCTTGATTACATCAGTGAAGATGGCCTCCTGGAGCTGAGGCCTAACGCCGCCCGCATCATCCGGTGAGAAAGAACAGGCTGCCTCGAGTGACTGCCCAACTCGGGCCAAGGCGAGAGACCATCGAGATGCTGGAGAATCCCGCTCCGTGAAGCTGAGGACTCAGTTTGCCCTCGGCGCGGCCATCCTCGCCCTCTTTTTGCTCGTCGTGGCGGGTCTTGGAATCGAGGCGAGCGTCCGCGTGAGGAGTCTGAGGGCCGAGCAAGAGGTCGCCACCTCGATCGAGCGAAAAGCCAACGATCTCAGCTACCTATCCAACAACTACATCTTGTACCGGGGGGAGACGCAACTCGCCCAATGGGACTCTACCTTCGCTTCACTCGCCGCTGATGTTGACCGGCTGGGGATCGACCGCGCAGAAGAGGCTGCGCTTGCCGGCCGCATCGAGACCAGCAGCCAGCGGCTGCAGGTGGTTTTTGGCGACATCGCGTCGGCGGCCGAAGACCCGGCGGAACAGGGGGATTCGCCCACTGTGGCTTTTCTCCAGGTCGCCTGGAGCCGGATGGAGGTGCAGAACCGCCAGCTGATCTTCGATGCCTCCCAGCTTGAGCGGTTGCTCGAAGACCGGGTTGATCGAGCCACCCTCAGTATCACCCTTGTTGTTTTCGGGCTGATGGGGGCCTTTGGGGTGGTCTTGTTTGCCGGCTCCTTCTTCATGTACAGGCGAACCATCAGCGGGATATCCGCACTGCAGGCGGGCACGACGAAGGTCGGCTCCGGGAATCTTGACCACGTGATCCCGGACAAAAGGCGGGATGAACTCGGGCAATTGTCCCGCGCCTTCAACAAGATGACCAGCGATCTCAAGGGTATGACGGCGTCAAAGACGGACCTGGAGAGAGAGATCGCCGAGCGCGAGCGCGCGGAATCGGAGCGTGAACGGTTGCTCGCACAATCTCAGGAGTTGGTTGAAGAACTCGCCTCCACCAACGAGGAACTGCGGAACCAGACTGCCGAACTGGGCGCGAGGGAAGCGGCCCTTCAGAGTCGAAACGAGGAACTCTCGCGGCTCGGCCAAGAGCGCGAAAAAGACCAGCGCTTGAACCGGGCACTCGCCGAAATCGCCTCGTCTGCGGTTACCGAACTAGACGAGGATGTCCTTCTCCGCCATGCTCTTTCTGCGATTGGGGATGTCCTTGAGGCGGATTATGGGGTGTACTCGGAGCCGCGCGCGGGTGAGTGGGGGCTTAGGTTCATAGATGGCGAACTCACACCGACCCAAGAGCCGGGATTAGCGGAAGCGTGGGCTGCCGAATTGACCCGTACTCGGCTTCCCCTGTGGGTCGCGCCCGACGACTCCTCCCCGCGGCCCGACATGCGACTTCTCGTACCGCTTTTTGTCGGCGCACAGCTCGCTGGCATCATGTTCTTCGGCCTGACGGCGACGCAAGATTCCATCGAGCGACTCCTCAGCGTTGCGGAGCGGCTCTCTTATCTACTCTCGCTTGCTCTTCAGAACGCCCGGCTCTATCAATCCCAGAGGGATATCGCCTCCACTCTGCAGGAGAGCCTTCTTGACATTCCCATGCAAATCGGCGGCGTGCAATTCGGCCATCTATACCGGTCGGCGACCCAAGACGCGTCGGTCGGAGGCGATTTCTATGATGTGTTCAAATTCAAGGACGGACGGATCGCTCTACTTATCGGCGACGTATCGGGCCATGGTGTTGCGGCCGCAAGGATCGCCACCCTGGTCAAGGATGTGATCCACGCCTTCGCTCACCAATTCCGGTTTCCGGGCATGGTCCTTCGCAAGACCAACGAGCTGCTCATCGAAAAGCAGACCCCTGGCTTCGTGACTGCCTTTCTCGGTATTCTCGAGCCCACGGTGGGTCTTCTTACGTATGCGTCCGCCGGGCATCCCCATGCCATGGTTCGTGACCGAAAGGGCGAGGTGGCGCTTCTCGAGGCCGCTTCTTTCCCGTTGGGTGTCTTCGATGATCAACTCTGGGGAGAGAGCCAAGCGCAGCTGGAGCGGGAAGACCTGCTCTTCTTGTACACAGATGGAGCGATCGAAGCACGGCGTGACGACCGGTTCTTCGGGCAGGACGGCCTGCGGGAGGCACTCGGCCGCTGGTCAACGCCTTCACCCGAGGATCTGCCGGCCGCCCTTCTCGGTGAGATCATGGCGTTCGCGAATGGGGTGCTTGCGGACGATGTCGCGATGCTCGCAGTGAGGTTGCAGGCCGTCGATGATCGAGGCGGCGCCGAGAGCACTGACCGGACACGGGAGAAGCCGCCCGCGTAGCGGTCGTTCCTCGTGATGTCTTCGCTCACGTCTGCGTAGAATAAGGGTGGAAGAACACGAGACGACGAGGAGTCGAGTTTGGAGATCGCATCCTATTCTGTTGCGGGCATTCCTCTTCTCAGCCTTGAGGGGGATTTCGATCGAGCCGCAGTGTCGTTGTTCGCCGAACGGGCCGACGCGGCCTTGAGAGGACAGGGGAAGCGTCTACTTCTTCAGCTCACCGACTGCCCGTACATGGACAGCGGTGGGGTGAGCGCGTTACTCAGTTGCCTACATCGCGTGCGCGGCTCGGGGTGGCTCGGGGTCATCGGTCCCGATCCGAACGTACTTCGGTTACTTGAGACGGTTGGCCTCAGCATTGATCCGAGTTTCCGGGTGTTCACCGGGCTCGAGGAGGTTCTGGCCGAGTTCGAGAGCCCAACCGAGAACTAGGTACTCGCCCGGCTGCGGTGGGTGATCACGCGGTCACCATGTGCTCGTGGTGATGCTCTTTGAGCCATGCGGCCTGCGGCCGCTAGTTCTCCGCAGTGTTCCATGGCCGGGCACGGTGGCTCAGCCATATTCCTTTCACGATCGGGCCGATACCAGGCTGCGCTCGGGCTCTTCTCTTGCGAAGAGCGAAGCGTCCACAGCAGGGGCGAGACCTCTGTTGGCTGGGTTGACCACATGCTTCACGCTGCGCCGGAAAGCGCCGTCGGCTTGCTCCCCCAGATCCAGGATGCTCCCGGACTCTGCACCCTGAAGGACACGTACGTGCGGCCTATCCAACAATCCGCCCGGCGCCGGCGCTTGCACGACGACCGCAAGCTCTCCACTCGTTAGCTCCACTACCGTCCCCAACGGGTAGAGGCCCATCATCTCGGCAAAGAGCTTCACTAGTACGGGATCAAAAGACGAGCCGGAGTTTCTTACCAAGTGGTCGAGAGCCTCGTAGGGGGTGAAGTTGTGCTCCCTGTAGACCCTGGCCGTGGTCATGGCGTCAAACACGTCGGCTATCGAGACAATGCGGCCAAACAGGGTGAGTTCCTTTTTGGCCCAGGTAGCAGGATAGCCGGCCAGATCGTAGCGCAGGTGGTGCTCGAACGCGATCACCACCGCCCTCATGCTGGAGACCCCCGGTTGCAGCCGCGTCAGGAGCACCTTCGTACCCAGGGCGGGGTGTCGTCTCATGCTTTGCCACTCCTCCTCGGAAAGGCCACCAGGTTTGTTCAGGATGTCGGTGTCGACTTCGAGCTTGCCGGCGTCATGCAGGAAGGCGGCCAGGCACAGCTCACCGAGCTGGGGCTTCGTGAGGCCCAGGCGCTGGCCGAGAACAACCGAGAGGATGGCCACGTTCGTGGAGTGCGATATGAGGTAGTGGTCGAAATCCTTGATGGTGGTAAGCGCGATGAGGGAGTGGGGATCGCTCAATAGCTGGTCCACCACCGCTTGCGTCACGTGCCGGAGCTGGCGCAGTCCGGTCGCTTCCGTCGCCAACTTTTCTGTCTGCATGTCCTCGGCTATCTGCCGGCAGGCGGCGTATGCCTCCACCGGGGCCACGGCGACGGGTGAGATTCCCGCCGGTCCCAAATGGTCCACGAGCACGCACCTCACCTGGGCCTCGCGCAACTTTGCGCTGAGGGATTCGGAGCTTCTGTCCTTCTGCTGGGCCAGTATCTGCACAAGCTGCATCAGTTCCTCCTCGCCGAGACCCGCAAGGAAGCTCAGGGCTTGGATCCCCCAGGAGCCGTAGAGATCGATCAGATAGGCGAAGCGCGAGAAGGTTGCAAGGGAGGAACGGATGCGGGTCTTCTGAACAAAGACGCAGTGGCTATGTACGGACACGGTCAGAGGGCTCTCTTCGCGCAGTTGCTCCAAGAGCAGGGCGAGAAGGAGCGCGGTGCTCTGGCGCATGACGGCGTTTGCCGGTTCATAGTAGGCGGCTGTACGCACGGCGACCGCGAAGGAAAGCGCCAGATCCTGTTCGGGCCTTGCGCTCATGGCCCGCGGTAAAGGAGGGCTCTCTTGGCCGCCTGTCGCACTGTCGGTTTCCTGGAGCGGGAGGCACTCATAAGGACCTTGCGGGCAGAGGCACCAGGCACCGTGCCCAGAGCCCCAAGGGCCGCCAGGCGAAGGGGTAGAGGGGCGGGATGCAGCAGCCGGCGGCGCCGGAGCTTGGTCAGTAGGGGAACCGCGCGCTCACCGGCCAGCGCGGCCAAGGCGACGAGTAGCGCTTCCACTTCCTCCGCGGGGCGGCCAGCAAAGTCCCGGCTCTTTATCTGCCGCAGCACGGCTGTTTCTTGCTCGACGCCCCCTTGACGAAGACTGCCGCGCGCGGCGACGGTGCGCACAGCTGAGTCCGGATCGGCGAGGGCCCCGGTAAGCGCCGATAGGGCCGTTGGCCCGGCCAGAACCTCCAGGGCTCGCACCGCCTCTCGTCTCACCCGAGCATCCTCATGAGTCAACAGACGTTGGACCAAAGGAATGAGAGCGGGGTCCCTGGTTACGGCCGCCAATTGCAGGGCGTTGCGGACCACATACCAACGAGGGTCAGCGAGCAGAGGCATCAACTTTGACACTGGCACGCCGTCCCCTTTCTGGAGAACCCCCAGTAGGGTCTTGCGCAGGTTCCGGTCCTCAGACTCGGCCAGGAGTTCAAGCAAAGGGGAGGAGTCGCAGATGCACGCGAGCCTCAGAAGCTCCTCCACCTTCGCGCGTTGGGCTGGGGTTCCCTCCGTGGCTCGCATGAGATCAGCTAGCTTGTCCGAGATCGACTCGGTTACCAGCCGCCACAGGGTTCCCGCGGCGCACCTGTCGCTCGACTCCAGAGCTTGCACCCGCTCGAGGAAGGAGCACAACCCGTCAACGTTGCCCGCCCCAAGATACGACTCAACGACGGCTGCCATGGAGAGGGCCAACTCGCTGCCGAAATCGACGCTCCCGTCCCCCGCACCCAAGAGCTCAAGCAGAACAAGAGCGAAGTCATCGAGCGCGGTGGCCATCTCCTCCACCTCCTGCTCACTCTGTTCCAGTTCCTCCGCGGTAAGCACGAGGTCGCGAGGTTTCGTCCCCAGATG
>ENA-ORXD01002484-ORXD01002484.1-sediment-metagenome-genome-assembly--contig:-NODE-2484-length-12160-cov-4.192336_pt1 | contig 12160 bp, 9 predicted proteins | sample MGYA00237862_ERZ511471 | MGnify/ENA metagenome assembly ERZ511471 | reverse complement strand
TACCGGTACCGGAGGTTGCAGCTTTTTTTCCGGTGGCGGACGGAGTGCTATCTCAAACGGCGCGGCCACCGCAGGCCTTGCCGGGACGCTGGGCAGTGGCGGCGGCGGGGCAAATACCGCCAATGCCGGCAATGGGACCGGCGGCGCAGGTGGCGATGGGATTGTGGTTGTCTATGAGTTCAGCTAAATGGGAGGCAATATGTTTGCGTTGATTCTTGGTGATAAGATCGTTCAGGTGGAGATGGAGGCGTTTCCCGTTGCAGCTGATCTGCAATGGGTCGAGTGCCCTGATGACTGTACAACTGATTGGCAATGTGCGGATGGTATATGCTCGGCTCCTGCCATATCACTTGACCAGATCAAAGATAACAAAAATGCCGAATTAAAGGCGGCATGCGAGGCTGCCTGCCGGGCCGGCTGGACTTCCGAGGCGCTTGGTGCGCCCTATATATATGATACGGACAAAGACCGCGACCAGATAACCCTGACTGCCCTGGCCGTGGCAGCCCTGCAGCAGATGATGCTTGGCAATACTGAGTGGGTTTATGACGTGACCTGTACCGATGTGGCGAGCGGCGTTAAGGCCATGAGGCCCCATACCTCTGCCCAGCTGGCCCAGGTCGGCACCGAGGTGCAGGCGATGATCAAGGACAATAAGGCCAGGTTTTATTTGCTGCTGGCAGATCTGGACACGGCCTATGCTGCCGGCGATGCTGCGGCCATGCTGGCTGTCAGCTGGTAATTTTTTTTAAAACGGAGGGTTTTTACCATGCCAACCTATAGCAATACCGGATCTACCGCACACAATACTATTGCCGGAATATTTTGGCCCGGCATGACCGGCTTTGCGGTCCTGGAAAACCTCGACGGCCTCGATGGCGTAACCCGCACCTCTGATGAGCCATATATGTATATTAAGGACGGCCTCGATCCCATTGATTTGCTGTCCTCTGCTACGGCCGCCGCAACCAGTGAGCCGGTATCTATTGGGGCTGGATCAAAACTCACATTCGCCGTTGACGGCGCCCTGGCAGCCGGCGAGGAAATCGCCATTGAGTACCAGGCGGCAAGCGGAGATTGGTTTGCATTGGTAGAGGATGGCCTGCCCGTTGTCTTAAGCGCTGACAACAATGTGGTGGCCACCGACAAACCGGCAATTTACCGGACCAACAAACCCATCACAGCCGCTGCGGTCGGCGTGACGGTTTACCGGTGAGGGGTGGGGAGATGATGATGAAAAGATTTTTTGCGTGGCTGCTGATTGCGGCGATGGTGGTGCCTGGTCAGGTGTGGGGGGCGACGTATACGGTTTGCCCTTCCGGGTGCAATTACACCACCCTGACGGGGGCGATGGCCGTAGATCTCAACGGCGGAGATATTGTCGAGGCCAGAGCAGCTGTTGCTGGTGGAACGGTAACATTTACCGAATCTGCTATTCTTGGTAGCAATGACGCAGGAACAGATGCGACGTCCAGATTGTATTTTCAATGTCGTACAGGAGATACCTGCATTATTGACGGCACAGGATACAATGCGGCTGTGCGGTACGCCATTGACGGCAATGGCTGGATAACGTGGCAAAGGTTTATTTTGCGCAATGGCACGTCAGGATCGTTTTATGCTTCTGGATCTGTGCCAGGCATTCGGTTAGTCGATATGACACTGGATGGTGGACCTGGTCGTGGATTTTATACGACAGGAACGTCAGAAACGTATACATCGCTAGAGCTGGAACGAGTTACTGTCTCTGGCTACACACTTGACAGCGTTTATATGGGTGGCACAGGGGCAGTTTACCAGACGCCGTCAATCACAGATTTGTCTGTCAGTGATGGTGTAGCAATGGGATTTGTCGGTTTGGGTTTTGTCAGTCCGACGATTAACGGACTAACTACGGCCAATACAGGCAGTTATGGTGCTTATCTAAGCGGCATGTCCGGAACTCCGAACATTTCCCATGTAGAGACCTCAGGCACTCTTACCAATTCCGGATTTTACGTGTTAAATTCTGCAATGACCGACGGGATTTTTTCCATCATCAATTCCCATGATAATGCCTCTGCTGGGTTGTGGTTTAGAAATTCGTCTGGTGCTGATTTGCACTTTGTCGACTCTCACGATAATGGGACATCAGGGACCAGGATAGATACTGGATCACATCACATAAATGTTTATTTGTCATCGTCTGACGACAATGCATCAGACGGTTGGCAAACAGATACGGCACATGACATCTCATATTTTTTTACCACTGCTGATGGTAATGGTGATCCAGCGGTATCTGATTCCGGTGATGGGTTCACCGGGCACGATACAGATTACAATATATTGCTGGCTTACACGCGCTCCACAAATAACCTCAACACTGGATTTGCCTATACTGGCACAACCAGTGGTTGGCTTTATAATTCCACGGCGCGCTTTAACGGTAGCGCTGATCTACCGGACAGAGGCGGTTTGTGGTTGAATAACTCTGCAGTAAATCCGACAACATCGACCAGTTGGACAGTAAAAAATACCATTGTAGCGGATTCCTATGGTCCGGAATTGTGGATGTCTGCTGCGCAGGCCGCATTGTTGGGGTCTACTCTAACACTTGATAGTAATATCTACTGGGAGACTGACGATCCGACAGGAGCGGAGTTTTCCACTCGTGACGGTGGTACAACTTTCACAAGTTGGGCTGCACATGCGGCATCGGAGCCGGCCAGCCAATATGCTGATCCACTTTTTGCGTCTGTTTCAGATGCACGGTTGCTACCAGCCTCCCCAGCCATCAACGCCGGCGCAATCATCGCCGGCATCAACGATCAGGCCACACCGGCCACTGACATCAATGGCACATCCGTGCTCACCATCCCCGACATCGGAGCATACGAGTACCCTGGCGGCCTCTATTTCAGCGCCTCAGGTACTGATGGCGGCAACGGTACTCGGTCGCTACCCTACAATGCATGGACCGATTACACCTGGACTGGCTACAATTTGCGGGCCGGCGCAGAAATCTATTTTCAGGGTGGTATGGGCATTCTCGATCTGTCCGGGCTAACCGATACCGGGGCTAAGACAGTCAAAGCCTGGCCACGCAGATCAGGGTCATTATCTGGTTTTATTGGTGGACCGAACGATGTTTTGGAGTTGGTTGGGCAACCTGGCAAAGTATTCAAGGGGGCATTTCAGTAAAAATAAAATTTCTCATTTTATTTGCAAAAATTTCTCATTTTACGTGCAAGCTTACAACGGCGGTCAGCAGTCAGCATGCAATGCCCCCGTATAACAGGCAACATTACCATGGGCCAGGCATGACAAAAAAAAGGGGCTACGCCGCAAAGCGTAACCCCTTGATATTTCATGGTGCCGAAGGCGAGACTCGAACTCGCACAGGAATACTCCCACTAGACCCTGAACCTAGCGCGTCTACCAGTTCCGCCACTTCGGCATTGCGTGAAGAGCTTATTTACCGAGTTTCCCCCTTTCTTGTCAAGTCTTTTTGTCATGATTTTTTACTGAACCGGGAAAAACTGAAAATTTGCCCCGCAAGGCTGTAGGGGCACCCCTTGCGGGTACCCTTGAACTCTCCTGCGCCGTTAAATTCCCGCTGATTCGGCAACCGCAAGGGTCGCCGCTCCGGCACTGGGCGCGGGGCCTTTTTGCTGTACGGGCGGTTCGCGAACCGCCCCTGCGTGCACCGCCCCGAGACCGGCCTGTCGCCGACTTTTTACGGGATCATCAATTTTCAACCTTGAGACATTCCGGCTTTGTGATTATCATTGTCACCATGAAAATATACACGGCTCTCTCCGAAATCACCGAACCCATAGATAACCCCTTTGTCACCATCGGCAACTTTGACGGGGTGCACCTGGGCCATCAGATGCTCTTCAGCGAAGTGATGAGCAAAGCTCACAAGAATCACGGCACCAGCGTGGCCGTCACCTTTAATCCCCATCCCCTGAAGGTGGTGCGGCCGGATATCGGCATCAAGCTCATCTCAAACTGCGAACAGAAACGCGAACTCATTGAGCAGGCCGGTCTTGACGTGCTGATCATCATTCCCTTTACCAGGGATTTTGCCGCCACCTCCGCCGCCAATTTCGTAGATCAAGTCCTCATCGGCACCATCGGCCTGAAAGAGCTGGTGGTCGGTTATGATTATGCCTTTGGCAAGGGACGGGAAGGCGACATCAACTTTCTGAAAAAGCAGGGGGAGCTGAAAAATTTCCCGGTCACCGTGGTTGAGCCCTATTATGTGGACGGGGTGCTGGCCAGCAGCACCAAGGTCCGGGAGCTGGTCAGCGCCGGAGAAATGCGGGAGGTGAAAAAGCTGCTGGGCCGCTTCTATCAGATCAGGGGCGAGGTGAAAAGAGGCAAGCAGCGGGGCGGGGCGGAGCTCGGCTTTCCCACCGCCAACCTCCATATCTCCGAGGAGGACCTCTGCCCCAGGCACGGGGTCTACGTGACCCAGGTCATTTACAACGGCAGATGCTACGGCGGCGTGCTCAACATCGGCTACAATCCCACCTTCGGCGATGAACGTCTGTCGGCGGAGACCCACATTTTCGACTTCAACGAGGATATCTACGGCAAACCGATCAAGATCAACCTGCTCAACTTCCTGCGGGCCGAGAAAAAATTCTCCGGCCCCAAAGAACTGGCCGCTCAGATCGCCGAGGATATCAAACAGGCCAAGGAAGTTTTGGCCGCCGCCCAGAAGGAAATCCTCCTCTCCTGCGAAGAGAAATACAACAGCTGAGCAAGACCGGTTCCTGTGGTACACTTCCTGTTTTTTGCTCAACTTTCCGACTTGGCGGCAAGCAGTCGAACCTGGCCCGGAAGAAATTCTCGACCCTGGGCGTAGCCATGCGTCAGCCGGAATATTTCCTACGACACGTCTCTCTGCCATAAAAAATAGCGACATGAACCGGAACGGCTTCCACTTATAGTCTGCCAGATCCTGTCCATAAAACTCCGGCCGCCGCTCAATTGCCAGGATTAGGTTTTGGAGATTCAACCGGTGTTGAGGCTATCCCTGATCTCTACATGCTGACATAGCTGTAAAAAAATGCCGGAGATTGCCGGCAACAGGGATATCCTGATCAATCGGCTGGCTTTCCCGGGCAGAGGCAAAGTCAGCCATCAAGCTTCAACATCTGCGTCACTACCCGTGCGCAGGGTGATCAGGCTGATTTCTCCCGGGCAGTTAAAACGGAGCGGCACGCCGGAGGCCCCTGCCCCCCGGCTGGTATATCCCGCCATTCCCTGATATGCCCAACTGCCCGCGGCCATATACCGAGGCGCCTTGCTGTTGGTGACAACAGGCCTGTTGCCCGGCAGACAGATCTGCCCGCCATGGGTATGGCCACACAGGTAAAGATGGGATTGATAAGCGGCGGCTGCTTTGTATGCCTCCGGGGAGTGAGCCAGAAATATTTTGAAATCGTTTTCCGGCACACGCTGGAAGGCTTGTCGGGTATCATCAGTTTTATAATAATGAGGGTCATCGACCCCCACAATCCATATTCTCTGCCCATTATGGCTGATCTCCCACGAGTCGTTGATCAGCATGACGATGCCGCACTCCTCAAAATCGGGGGTCATTTCGATGCAGTCATGATTACCCAGTACGCCGAGTATGCCATGCCGGGTTTTTATATGAGGCAGCAGCCGGCGCAGCTGCCGCAGGCATGGCGCTATGGGGCCATAGGTTTTCATGCGGATGTCGCCGCCGATGAGGCAGAGATCAACCTCTCTATTTTTGAGGTGCGTAATAAGAATATCGGTTAAATCATCCACGCCGTCCAGGTGCAGATCGGTGAGCAGAAGAATACGAAATCGGTCAAATGAGGCAGGCAGGTTCTCAAGGAAGAAAGTTTTTTCTTCCACCTGCACGCTGAGAGTATTGCGCACCCCCGCGGCATAGAGACCGGTCATCTTGAAAAGGCCGGCAAGAAGCAGCTGATTGGAAAGAAAACTGGTCAGATTGAGCATAACCTGCCATCTGGCCAGCGGAGTATGGCAGGAGCGCCACTCCCGGAAGCGGACAGGCGAGCGGATCAGGCGGGGGTAATTTTTCTGCGGCGGGCGGTAGGTAATATAATTCCAGAGATAAGAACCGGCATAGGACACAGGGACAAAACACAGCAGAATGGTGATGAGCTGCCCCGCGGTGAGGGGCATAAAAAGGCTGAGAAGAAGGGCGGGGAAAAGTGACTCGAATATCTGATCAAAGACGATGACTGTCCTGCCGCTGGGCAGGTTAAACCGCCGCTTGATAAAACTGGACAGGAGGTCCCCGGCCATGGCCAGCAGGGCCGCACCGGCGGCAAGCCACCAGGCCAGCCCCAGCAGGGGGGAAACAGCTGTCCCGCCCAGTATGCTGAGGATAATGCCGCGGATGGTTTTATTTGGACCAAACAGCGGCTGCGTGTCAAACCAGCGCAAGCCGCCGTCAACTGGCCTTGCCAGGCGCTCCCGCCAAATTAAATTTGCAAGAGGCGGCAGGAAATTGACCCATAAGAGAAAAACAACAATTTTGACGACAACCGGCACTCGTCTGCACTCCTTATGATTCTGGCGGCATGTATCGCCGGAAACGCCGGACGCCCTATCGTGCTAAGGGAGATGGAAATTATAAATTAACCGTTTATCGTTATCGTCATGCCCGCATGGTTTTGTCGGGCATCCAGCGAAGATCCTGGATTCCCGCTCAACAGCATTGCGGGAATGACGGCGCGTTGAGACTCGATAACCGGAGTATTTATAATTGCCGAGTCCTTAAGAGCGGTAATCCGCATTGATCCTGATGTAATCCACCGAGAGGTCACAGGTATAGATTTTTGCTTCGGCCTGCCCGGTTTTGAGGTCGATGACCACGGCAAAGGCCTGCTGTTTCAAGACTCTGGTGGCCAGCTTCTCCTGTTCTGCTCCTAGGCCGAGGCCATCGCGGACCATCAGCACATCATCAAAGGCGATATCGACATGCTCCGGGTCAAAGTCAATACCGGAACGGCCGAGGGCGGCAATGATCCGTCCCCAGTTGGCATCCTCGCCAAAGAAGGCGGTTTTCACCAGACAGGAATTGGCCACGGTGCGAGCGGCCTGATCCGCCTCCTGCCGGCTTGCGGCCCCCTTGACCTGCACGGTGATGAGCTTGGTGGCCCCTTCGCCGTCTTTGACGATCTGCAGGGCCAGATCCAGGCAGAGATCATCGAGACACTGGTGGAAACGCAAGGCGTCCGCAGTATCAAGGCGGTCGATTGCCGCATTGCCGGCCTTGCCGTTGGCCAGCAGCAGCACGGTGTCATTGGTGCTGGTGTCCCCATCCACCGTCACGGCGTTAAAGGATTGCCCAACACTCTGTCGCAGCATCTGCTGCAGCACAGAGGAGGACACCGCCGCATCGGTGACGATGAAGCTCAGCATGGTGGCCATGTTGGGCATGATCATGCCGGACCCCTTGGCCAGGCCGAGCATGGTAACCTTTTTGCCGAAGAGTTCCACCTCGCGCCGGGCGGTCTTGGGCACCGTGTCGGTGGTCATCATGGCCCGGGCCACATCTCTGAAACCGTCCTCCCGTAAAGACCCGGCCAGCGGCTGCATGCAGTTGCTGAAAACGGCCAGATCGAGCTGCTGGCCGATGACCCCGGTGGAAGAGACCAGCACCAGCTCATCGGCCAGGCCGAGCTGTCCGGCCACCAGGCGCGAGGTGCCCCGGGCCAGCTCCATGCCCGCCTTGCCGGTACAGGCATTGGCGATGCCGCTGTTGACGATGATGGCCTGGGCCTTGCCGCCCCGCAGATATTCCATGTCCAGCAGCACCGGGGCCGCCTTCACCTTGCTGGTGGTGAAAACGCCGGCGGCCGCAGCCGGAACCTCTGAATAGATCAGGGCCATATCCAGCCTGTCCTTGCCCCGGATGCCCGCCTTGACCGCCCCTGCCTTGAAACCCGCAACCTGCAATTTTTCTTTCATCGTCTTCCCTGCCCGATTGACGCCACCGTGTATTTTTCACCAGAGAGCACACTGAGACCACGGAGAACGTTTTTATTACAGTCAATTGGCTCTGTGCTCTCCGTGGTAAACTTTCAATTTTTACGAGACAGACCAGACTAATCCGTCTCGCCGCAGCACTTCTTGTATTTTTTCCCGCTGCCGCAGGGACAGGGGGCGTTGCGTCCCACCTTCTGCCCCTCCCGGTGCGGCTGTTTCTTTTTGTCCGCCGCCTGCTCATCGCTGCGCATCATCTCCATCTGCTGCTGCTTGCGGCGCCGTTCCGCCTCAAGCTCCTCCACCTCTTCGGTTCTGGCCAGCTGGACGCGGAGCAGGGTGGAGACCGTCTTCTCCTTGACCCGCTGCATCAGCTCGGTGAACATCTTGTACCCTTCCTTCTTATACTCATCCAGCGGGTTTTTCTGGCCGTAGCCGCGCAGGCCGATGCCCTCCTTCAGATGGTCCATGCTCAGCAGATGATCCTTCCAGAAGGTATCGACAATCTGCAGGAGAATGATGCGCTCCAGATGACGCATGTTCGCCTCACCCACCTCCTGCTCCTTGGCGGCATAGGCATCGCGGACGATCTGCAGCAGCTTCTCTTCAAAGGCGGCCGCCTTCAGGCCGGCGCGCTCGCTCTCTTCCCAGCGGAGGTCCACCCCCATGGTGGACAGCACCCGCTCATGGATCAGATCCCATTCCCATTCTTCAGAGGGAAACTTCTCGTCACACAACTCCAGGGTGACGGTGGCGCACAGATCAACCAGCATGTCACTGACAATTTCCTTCACGCTCTCCGAGCCGAGTACCTCACGCCGCTGCTTATAGATGACCTCACGCTGCATGTTCATGACATCATCGTATTCCAGCAGGTGCTTTCTGATATCGAAGTTATGGCCTTCCACCTTGCGCTGGGCGTTTTCAATGGCCTTGGAGATCATATTGTGCTCAATGGGCTCATCCTCCTCCATGCCCAGTTTGTCCATAATGCCGGCAATGCGGTCCGACCCGAAGATGCGCAGCAGATCATCCTCAAGGGAAAGATAGAAACGGGAGGAGCCGGGGTCGCCCTGGCGGCCTGATCGCCCCCTGAGCTGGTTGTCGATGCGGCGGGATTCATGGCGACCGGTGCCGAGAATATGCAGGCCGCCAAGGCCGGCCACCCCTTCGGCCAGCTTGATGTCGGTACCGCGTCCGGCCATATTGGTGGCAATGGTCACCCTGCCCTTGTGGCCCGCCTCGGCGATGATCTCGGCCTCCTGGGCATGATGCTTGGCATTGAGCACCGAGTGGGGAATACCCTCTTTTTTCAGCAGGCCGGACAGCATCTCGGAAATTTCGATATTGACCGTACCCACCAGCACGGGCTGGCCCTTGGTATGAAGCTCCTTGATTTCCTTGACCACCGCCCGGAACTTGGCCTTGGCGTTTTTATAGATGACATCGGCATAATCAATCCTGATCATATCCTGGTGGGTGGGAATGACCGTCACCTCGAGCCCGTAAATCTTCTTGAACTCCGCCGCCTCCGTGTCCGCCGTGCCGGTCATGCCGGCCAGCTTGTCATACATGCGGAAATAGTTCTGGAAGGTAATGGAGGCGAGCGTCTGGTTTTCCCGCTCGATCTTGACCCCCTCCTTGGCCTCCAGCGACTGATGCAGCCCGTCGCTGTAACGCCGGCCCGGCATGGTGCGGCCGGTGAACTCATCGACGATGACCACCTCGCCGTTCTGCACCAGGTAATCAATATCCCTGGTGAACAGATGGTGGGCCTTCAGCCCCTGGTTGAGGTGATGCAGCAGCTCAATATTTTTCGGGTCATAGAGATTTTCCACGTTCAGCAGTTTTTCGCCCAGGGCCACCCCTTCTTCGGTCATGGCCAGGGACTTGGCCTTCTCATCAATCTCATAATGCTCATCCCGCTTGAACTGGGGGATGATCTTGTTGACGTGGTGGTAGAGTTCGGTCGACATCTCGGACGGACCGGAGATGATCAGCGGCGTCCGGGCCTCGTCGATGAGAATACTGTCCACCTCGTCAACAATGGCGAAAAAATGCCTGCGCTGGCAGTAATCCTCCAGCCTGAACTTCATGTTGTCCCGCAGGTAGTCAAAGCCGAATTCATTGTTGGTGCCGTAGGTGACATCCGCGGCGTAGGCGGCCCGGCGCTCGGCATCGTCCAGACTGTGCAGGATGGTGCCGGTGGAAAGGCCAAGAAAATTATAGATGCCGCCCATCCATTCGCTGTCTCGCCTGGCCAGATAATCATTGACCGTGACGACATGCACTCCCTTGCCGGCCAGGGAATTCAGATAAACCGGCATGGTGGCCACCAGGGTCTTGCCCTCACCGGTCTTCATCTCGGCGATTTTGCCCTGATGGAGGATAATGCCGCCGATCAGCTGCACGTCATAGGGCCGCAGCCCCAGCACCCGCACCGCCGCCTCCCGGGCCACGGCAAAGGCCTCGACCAGCAGGTCATCAAGGGTTTCCCCCTTTTCCAGCCTGCTTCTAAACTCGACAGTTTTGGCTGCCAGGGCGGAATCGTCCAACTTCTGCATGTCCGGCTCGAGTTTGTTGATCCGGTCCACCAGCGGTTGAACCTTCTTCAACACCCGATCGTTTCTGCTGCCAAAAAACCTTGTGAGAACCTGTCCAATCATGAAAACTCCTTACCCCTGCTTCTGCCAGATCATTGCTTCTTCGTTGCAGTCCGGAAATTTGGGGCAATTGATGCAGTCGCTCCAAACCTTATGGGGCAGTTCTTTTTTATCGATAGAATGAAAGCCGAGGCTTGCAAAAAATCCCGGCTGATAGGTCAACGTGAATACCTTGCGGATGCCGAAGATCTCCGCTTCGGCAAGACAGGCGGCAACAAGCTGGGAACCGATGCCCTGCCGCTGGAAATTTTCGTCAACCGCCAATGAACGTATTTCCGCCAGATCCTCCCAGCAGATATGCAGGGCGCCGGCGCCGACTATCCGATCAACGGCGCCTTGCGACTCCACAAAAACATGAAAATCTCGCAGCTGGTCATAGAGAGAGCTCAGTGACCTCGCCAGCAGCAGACCTTTGTTGGAAAAATGCTGCAGCAGATTATAAATCGCCTTCACATCTTCCATGCGGGCATTACGGATCATATGCTTGTTGTATCCTTTCACTTTCATCTGCGGCATGGCCGCGGCATCATGCCACCAGGCGGCAGATCATTAACAAATAAAACAGACAAACGGCAAAGCTTTATTGTTCTGGGGCAACCGCAGAAAATTTGGAGGCCGGCAGCAGGGTCACATAGGCCCGCACATCTTCTTCACTCTCAAGCCGTGCGGCGATCTCATTGGCTTCCGCCAGTTTCTCGAACCTGCCGATAAAGACCCGGAAGGCATCGGTGCCTTCCTCGGGAGGCAGAAAAAAGGCATCCTGGCCCTTTGCCTGCCAGCCCAACACATCACGCTGCGCCTTTTTTTTATCGCGAAATGAGCCGACCTGCAATGAAAAGAATGACGGCTCCCCCTGGCCTGCCGCACTGGCCCCGTTTGCCCCGGCAGCCTCATTGCCCGGCCCGGCCTCATCAAGCTGTTCGTCCGGCGGCGGCACAAAACCCTCCCGCACCGTGGCCTTACCCTGCTGCCACAGTTCCGAGGCCATTCTGGTCAGCATGTCCGGACCCTTGCCCGGCGTGGACGGCAACAGCACGGTCTGCCCGCTCCACACCCCCAGCAGAAACATCCACAGGAATATGCAGAAGCAGACCACACCCAGCCCCAGCATACCGCCGATGCCCAGTTCAATGCGGAAGGTCAACCATCGTTTTTTCTGTCTTTTAACCGCCATGCCTTACATCTGCTCAGGAGCAGTCATACCCAGCAGGGTCAGGCCGTTATGAAAAACAATCTGCAGCCCTGCACAGAACCAGAGACGGGCCCGGGAAAGCTCCGCATCGTCGGAAATGATCTTGTGTTTGTTATAGTAGCTGTGGAAAAGGCCGGCCAGTTCTTGCAGATAATAGACGATCTTGTGGGGGGCCAGTTCTTTTGCCGAGTCAAGCACCAGACCGGGGTAGGCGGCGATTGTCTTCAAAATCTTCTGTTCTTCCGGCGTGGTCAGCAGGGCAAGGGGGGCGGTGGCCAGCTCACCTTTCTGTGCACCCTTCTCTTTTGCCTGCCGGTTG
>ENA-ORXD01002483-ORXD01002483.1-sediment-metagenome-genome-assembly--contig:-NODE-2483-length-12162-cov-3.897393_pt1 | contig 12162 bp, 13 predicted proteins | sample MGYA00237862_ERZ511471 | MGnify/ENA metagenome assembly ERZ511471 | reverse complement strand
CAGCCGATGGCTCTCGCTCTCTGGTCGCGACTGGAGAGTCGCGGTTTCTGTGGATGTGATCCGTACGACGCGCTCTCCGCTTCTCGTCTGCCACGATGGGCATGCGCGTCCGGAGTCGGAAGTCGCATCATCACTCAGGTCGTGAAGCACTCACCACTCCCACTTCAGCCGCTGCTCGGCGTGGAGCCCAGTGACGATGCCTACACCCTCGGGCACGCGCTGCTGGCTGCAGTGCGGCTGGATGTCTGGAGCACCAGGGTTATCACGCGCTTGCGTGAGCTAGCCTGGCACGATGGAGCGCTCGTCGCCTGGGGCTATCACTTCCCGGTGCACACGCGCTTCTTCTCGTATGCGCCGCCGACCCCAAACCTCATCGTCACAGCGTTCGTGGCGAAGGGGCTCGCGGCCGCGACGCGTGAGGGGCTGGCCGATTGTCGCGAGGAACTGCGCGGCGCGGCGGAGTTCGTCCTTCAGTCGCTGCCGAGGCTCGCGGACCACACCGGCCGGTGCTTCGGCTACGTCCCCGGGGAGCGCGCTGCGGTGCACAACGCGAACATGCTCGCCGCGCTGTTGCTTTGCGAGGCAGCGGAGCTGTGCGGGGAAGAGGCGTGGATCGACGAGGCGGTGGCCTGCGCCCAGTTCACGGTGGCGCGCCAGGCCGCGGACGGCTCGTGGCCGTACTCCGAGGAGCCGTACGGCCGCTGGGTCGACGGCTTCCACACGGGGTTCGTCCTCGAGGGGCTTGCACGCGTGGTGACTGCGACGGGTGACGAAGCACTGCACGCCGCGCTGCAGCGCGGCGTACGCTTCTACGTGGCCCAGCTGTTCGGGCCTGGGGGCGAGCCGAAGTACTACCCCCACAGGGCCTACCCGTTCGATGCGCTCTCGGCCGCCCAAGGTCTCGAGACCTTGCACGTCGCGCTCGGCGGCACCGCTGCGGCGGCGGTGCCGGGGCAGCTCGAATGGGCTCTCGAACATCTGGTGCGCCCCGACGGCCGCGTGGCGTACCAGGTGCACCGCGGCTGGACCGACTGGCGCGAGTTCCCTCGCTGGTCGAGCGCCCCGCTGATGTCCGCTCTGGCCGGCGTGGCCACCCAGGAGGGCGCGACATGAGCGCGCGCCCGGTCTGGATCGACCTCGCGAACTCACCGCACGTGCACTTCTTCAGGCCCGTGATCGACGAGTTGCATGCCCACGGCGTACCGACGGTCGTTACCGCGCGGGACTTCGCGCAGACGGTGCGCCTCGCCCAGACGCTCGCCATTGGCGTCGAGGTCATCGGCGCCCACGGGGGCGCGTCGATTGCCGGGAAGGTGGCTGACCTCTGCTCGCGCGTGCGCTTGCTGCAGAGCTACGCGAAGCGCGTGACACCGAGTGTCGCCGTCAGTCACAACTCGTACGCGCAGGCTGTGGCCGGCCGTCTTGCAGGGTTGCCCGTCGTGACGGCCATGGACTACGAGTTCCAGCCCGCCAACCATCTCGCCTTCCGCTGCGCGTGCCTGATCGCCGTGCCCGAGGCCTTCCCGCTCGACCAACTGCGCCTGCAGGGCGCCTCGCCACGTCGGACCTGGCGCTACTCCGGCCTCAAAGAGGACATCGCCCTGGCGGGGTTCGTGCCCGATCCCGGATATCTGGAGGTCGCGGGCATCGATGTCTCGAGGCCCGTCGTGGTGGTCAGGCCGCCGGCCGACATGGCGCTCTACCATCGCTTTGAGAACTCGCTGTTTCCCGCACTGCTGCGGCGACTGCAGCGCGACCATGGGCTGACGGTGGTCACACTGCCCAGGACACCAGGGCAGCGTGAGGCGCTCGAGTCGGCCGGCTTCGGTGACCTCCTCTGGCGGGGTGACGTGCTGGACGGACGGCAGTTGGCGGCCGGTGCTGATGCTGTCGTCAGCGCCGGCGGCAGTATGATCCGCGAGGCCGCGGCGCTCGGTACTCCGGCCTACTCGATCTATGCCGGTAGGCTCGGGGCCGTGGACCGGACCTTGGTCGCGGATGGTCGACTGCACTTGGTCCGGTCCATCGACGACGTTGATGCCCTGCGGTTCGAGAGGAAGCCGCCTCGGGCTGTCCGGCGTGTCGGCGACGATCTCGTGCGACAGTTCGTCGACCGGATCATGGAGGTCGCAGTCAAGTGATGCAGCCGCAGATGGTCAGCCTCCTGCATGTCGCCGGGGCGCGGCCGAACTTCATGAAGGTCGCGCCCATCATGGCTGCCGTGGAGGCGTGGAACCGCGGCGGTCGGTCGCGGATCTGGGCCGATGCGCCGCGCGAGTCGGTGCGCTTCTCTCAGGTCCTCGTGCACACCGGCCAGCACTACGACGACGCGATGAGTGACGTCTTCTTCCGCGAACTCGCTCTGGCTGCGCCCGACCACGAGCTCGGCGTCGGGTCGGGCACGCACGCCGCGCAGACGGCCGAGGTCCTGCGTCGCCTCGAGCCGGTGCTGGTCGAGGAGGCCCCTGCGCTCGTCGTGGTCGTCGGCGACGTCAACTCCACGGTGGCTGTGGCGCTGTGCGCCGCCAAGCTGCAGATCCCCGTGGCCCACGTCGAGGCCGGCCTTCGCAGCCGCGACAGGTCGATGCCGGAGGAGATCAATCGCATCGTGACCGACCGACTCGCCGACTTGCTCTTCACGACGTCCCGCGATGCGAACCAGAATCTCGCCGCCGAGGGCGTGCCGGCGGAGCAGGTGCACTTCGTCGGCAACACCATGATCGACACGCTGGAGCGGCTGGCCGAGACGGCGCAGAGAAGCTCCATCGTCGAGGGGCTCGGCCTCGACCCGGGCGGGTTCGCCCTCGTCACGCTGCATCGGCCCAGTAACGTGGACGACCCGGCGCAGTTGGCTCGCGTGACGGAGCTTCTGGGCGCCGTCGCCGCTCGTCTGCCCGTCGTCTTCCCGGTCCATGCACGCACCCGGGCTCGGTTGGGTGACGCCGGCCTGCTCGATGCCCTGGGCAACGTCGACGGTCTGCGACTCACGGAGCCGCTCGGCTATCTCGACTTCGTCGCGGCGATGTCTGCTGCCCGGCTCGTGCTGACCGACTCGGGCGGCGTCCAGGAGGAGACGACGGTGCTCGGAGTCCCGTGCCTGACAACGCGCACGACGACGGAGCGGCCGATCACGCTCACGGAGGGCACGAACCGTCTGGTCGACCCCAATGACGTCGACGCCATTCTGGCTGCGGTCGACGAGACGCTTGCGGCACCGATGCCTCCGACCGGAAGCAGGCCCGAACTGTGGGACGGCCACGCGGCGGAGCGCATCGTGGCCGTGATCGCCGACTGGGCGACTCAACGAGCGTAGTCTGTGTGGCGCGGAGCGCCTGTTCGTAGCGCCGCTCCCCCCGTGCTGAGCCAGATTCGCCGCACGCCGACGAAGGCGATTCCACCTGTCGTCGAACGTCAACCTTCCACTGGACATGTGTTCGCACGTACCATGGCGCCACGGGCATACTCGCGGGGGAGATGAACGTGGCGCTCATCATCAAGAACGTCGAGATCCAAAGGCTGGCGGCACAGGTCGCGCAGCTCACGGGCGAGTCCGAGACGCAGGCCATCGAGGTTGCGCTCCAAGAGCGGCGCGCACGGCTTGCGAGCGGCATCGACCCGGGAGCGCACACCGCAGCGCTGCTCGAGTTCATGGAGCAGGAGATCTGGGCGCACGTGCCGTCCGAGCTGCGCGGGCAGCCGCACGATCCGGCCCGCGACGACGAGATCGTGGGCTACGGCCCAGACGGCCTGCCGGGGTAGACGCGCCGCTCGGCACGCCGGCCTTGGTCGCCCTGCTGACGGCGCAAGGGGGCTTCGACCGAAGCCCCCTTGCGCCCGGCGGCCACTCACCTGAGGGCCGTCACGAGTCGAGGTTCTCGGTCAGCGGCCCTTCTTGTGGAGCGCTATCGTGACGGGCGTCTCGTCCGCCACGTAGACCACCTCGCCGCCGAGCATCGTCAGCTCGCAGTTCGCGGCCTTGATCTCGTCGGTCGTGGCGCAGTACCAGTCGGTGTCCCACACGGCGATGTCGGCATACTTGCCGACCTCGATCGAGCCGATCTCGTCCTCCATGTAGAGCAGGTACGCGTTCGACCGTGTCGCCGCCTTCAGCGCCGCGTGCACGTCGATGCACTCGTCGGTGCCGAAGGGGTGGTCACCGAACAGCCCGATGAGCGTGTCCCGGGTCATGGCCGACCAGATCGAGTACTTGGAGTCGAGCGGGTCGACCGGCCAGTCGGTGCCGAAGCCGTAGTGGATGCCGAGCTCGCCGTAGGTCTTGTACGGCATCTCACGGAGGCTCATCTCCGGGCCCATCGCCGCGGCGATGATCTCGGTCCACCACATGAAGTCCGGGTTCGTGTACACGTAGCCGGCGTCGTAGAGCTGCTGCATCGCCGGGAACGTCTCGAGCGCCCAGTCGGTCGGCAGGTCGCAGTGGATGATGCCGTGGCGCAGACCGTAGATCGGGTTGTCCTCCTCGGCGACCTTGTACGACTCGAGCACCCAGTCGATGGCGCGATCGCCGATGGAGTGGGTCTGCACCTGCAGGCCGGCGTCGTGGTAGACCTTGACGAGCTGCCGGTAGAGATCGGGGTCGATGACCGGCATCCCGTACCAGCCCTCGTTGACCTCGGTGAAGTCGATCCAGTGCTCCTCCCAGCTCCAGTGGGTCGACGCATCCTGGACGCCGTCGATGAAGAGCTTCACGCCCTGCGACCAGAGCATGTCGCTCTTCGCCTTGCTCGACGGGTCGGTGAACGGTGTGATCTTGTCGGCCAGCGCCTGGGCCTCCTCGACCGTCTCCGCGCCCGACCAGAGCATGGCCGCGCGCACCGTCAGGTCGCCCTCGTCGAGCACTTCGTTGAAGGTGTCCCACAGCACGTCGCCGATGCCGGGGTAGAGGACCGACGTGAGCCCGACCTTGTTCGCCTCCTTGGTCAGGTAGAGGAGGCCCTCCTTCTCCTGCTCGGCGGTGAAGTCGGGGATCGCCCCGTAGACCATCCACACGGCGCTCTCCTTGAGCAGGCCGGTGGGGTTGCCGTCGGCGTCGCGGTCGATGATGCCGCCCGGCGGGTCGGGTGTCGCGGCGGTGATGCCGAGCATCTGGAGCGTGTAGCTGTTGACGGTCGCCTGGTGGTACGAGGCCTCCAGCAGGAAGACCGGGTTGTTCGGGCTCACGGGGTCGAGGTCGGCGGCGTAGAGCGGCCGCGCCTCCTCGAGGTGGGCGGCGGCCCAGTTGGCGCCGAGGATCCACTCGTCGGGGCCGACCAGCGCGGCCTGGGCCGCGATCTTCGCCTGCACGTCGGCGATGTTGTGCACCGAGAGCACGCTCAGGTCGAGCCAGTACAGCGCCCGCGACCCCTGGAAGTGCACGTGCGAGTCGATCATGCCGGGCGTCGCGGTGCGCCCGTGCAGGTCGATGACGCAGGTGCGGCCGTTGATGTAGCGCTTGATCTGCTTCAGTGTCCCGACCGCGATGATCTTGCCGTCCCTGATCGCTACGGCCTCGGCGATCGAGTCGCCGTCGTCGACGGTGAGGATCTTGCCGTTGATCAGGACGGTGTCGGCCTTCATCTTGCCCGGCGGCGTGGTCACGCCCGCCGAAGCGACGGCGGGCAGGCCCAGCACGAGCAGGACGGCGGCCGCCAGCAGCGCAACGGCGAGCCGTGTCTTCTTCATCGAGACCCCCCAGTAGTGGTCCGGTCGGGAGGAAGTCGCCCTTCGGCGTGCGGCCGGCGACTCCCGCGGCAAGGCTCTTCAGCGGCCCCTGGGAGAAGAGCGGGTGTGAGCCCCCGAAGGACCTGTGGCCGTGCCGAGCGCGCTGCGTGCCCACTGGCGGCGGGCCCGCGGGCGATGCGACCGGCGTCACCCCCGGGGGCGACGAGTGACGGCTCGGATCACGACCTGTCTCGAAGGGCAGCAGAGGCGACTAGAGGGGCCGCGGCCGCAGCGAACCAGCTGCGGGCAGGCGACCGGACCCTGAACGCGATGCGCTTCGGGATGCGGCACGATCGGAGCTCCCCCATGAGCCTGCGAACCCAGAGCGACGCTATGCGCTCCGGCACGGACCGTCAACGTAAACACGAGACTCGCCGGATGGGGCTGCCGCCCATGCAGCGGAGCGCCTCGTGGCCGAATGTCACCCTCGTTTACTGCATGTGCACTTGAAGGTACCATGGCAGCATCGGCATGCTGGCGGGGAGATGAACGTGGCACTCACCATCAAGAACGTCGAGGTCGAGAGGCTGGCGGCAGACGTCGCGCAACTCACGGGCGAGTCCAAGACACAGGCCATCAAGGTGGCGCTGCAGGAGCGGCGTGCACGCCTCGCGAGTGGTGTCGACCCGGCCGCGCGCACGGCGGCGCTCCTCGAGTTCATGGAGCAAGAGATCTGGGCACACACGCCGGCCGAGCTGCGCGAGCAGCCGCACGATCAAGCCCGCGACGACCAGATCGTCGGGTACGGCCCAGACGGCCTGCCGGGGTAGACGTGCTGCTCGACACCTCAGCCCTCGTCGCATTGCTCATGGCCGAGCGCCCGGCCCGCGCTGTGTTCGAGGCGCTCGCGCAGGCCCCGACGCGGGCCGTCGGCGCGCCGACGCTTGTCGAGACGGCCATGGTGCTGGCGGGGCGCCGGCCCGCTGCTTCGCCCGGCGCCACATCCGACCTCGTCCTGGTCATGTCACGCTTCGAGGTCGCCGTGCTGCCCTTCACCCAAGATCATTGGCTCACGGCCTGGGCGGCGTTTCTCCGCTACGGCAAGGGCCGCCACCCGGCCGGCCTCAACTTCGGCGACTGCCTCACCTACGCCGTCGCCAAGCTCTCCGGTCTGCCGCTGCTCTGCATCGGCGACGACTTCGCGCAGACCGACCTCGCGCTGGTGCCGCTGGTCGAGTAGCTCTGCGTTTCTTCGGCGGGCACGGGCGATGCTCCGTGAATGTAGGAAGACCGTGGCATTGGAGGGATGAAGCCTACATGGCGCACGCGACACGGATAACGGCTCAGGTCTCGGCCTCGGCCAAACGGCTGCTCGACGAGTTCTCTGCGGAGAGCGGCATCAAGAAGAGCCGCATCGTGGAGGACGCCCTGTGGTTCTACGTGTGCGCGCGGCAGGAGTTGCCGGAGAGCGCGATCGTGCCGGCGTACCTGGTGCCGAGTGAACGAGGCGCCGCCGCGGTAGAGCAGAGCCTCGCACAGCCTCCGCAGGCGACACCGGCGCTCGTCAGCCTCATGCAGACGCTTGCGCCGCCGGGCGAAGAGGAGAGCCGGTAACCACGGCCCGCGGCCACGCGGCGGAGCCCATCGTGGCCGCGATCACCGACTGGGCAACGGGTTCCCGGCGCCAGGCAGTCGTGCCCGCTGTATTCAACACCTGGAGGCTCTATAATCCGTCTCACCGTTCGCCTATGGTGAGGGGCCTGGGCAGGCGGCACAGCCCGTCACTCCGGACGACTCTGAGGGGGTCAGTGAGGCAATGACGGCCGGGGCACAGCCGCGCGTGCCGTTCGTGGATCTGCGGGCGCAGGCGCGCGAGCTGCACGACGAGTTCCACGAAGTCTTCGAGTCGGTCACCTCGCGCGCCGCCTACACCATGGGGCCCGAGCTCAAAGAGTTCGAGGCTGCGTTCGCCGCCTTTTGCGAGGTCCCGTACTGCGTCGGCGTCAGCAGCGGCACCGACGCACTGCGGCTGGCGCTGCAGGTGGCGGGGGTCGGGCCGGGCGACGAAGTCGTCGTCCCGGCCAACACGTTCATCGCCACCGCCGAGGCCGTCAGCCACCTCGGCGCGCGGCCGGTCTTCGCCGACTGCCTGCCCGACGACGCGCTGATCGACCCGGCGGCGGTCGAGGCCGCCGTCACCGCCGCCACGCGGGCGATCGTGCCCGTGCACCTCTACGGCCAGCCGGCCGACATGACCGCCCTCGCGGCGATTGCCGACCGCCACGGGCTCGCGCTGGTCGAAGACGCCTGCCAGGCGCACGGCGCGCGCCACGCGGGCACGCGCGCCGGCTCGATCGGCCTCGCCGCGGCCTTCAGCTTCTACCCCGGCAAGAACCTCGGCGCCCTGGGCGACGGCGGCGCCGTCACCACGAGCTCCGACGAGCTCTACGAGCGCCTCCTGCTGCTGCGCAACCACGGCCAGGAGAGCAAGCACGTGCACCGCGAGGTCGGCTGGTGCAACAGGCTGCACAACCTGCAGGCCGGCTTCCTACTGAAGAAGCTCGCCCACCTCGAGGGGTGGAACGCGGCCCGCCGCCGCGCCGCGGCGCGCTACGACGAGCTGCTCGCCGGCGTCGAGGGCGTCGAGCTCTTCACGCCGCGCGCCGGCACCGAGCACGTCTACCACCTCTACGTCGTGCGGGTGCAGGAGCGCGACGCGGTGCGGTCGAAGCTACAGGAGGACGGCATCGAGACCGGCATCCACTACGCCGTGCCGCTGCACCTGCAGCCGGCGTACGCGGGGCTGGGGTACGGGGAGGGGAGCTTCCCGGTCGCCGAGCGTCTCACCGGGCGTATCCTTAGTCTACCGATGTTCCCCGGTCTCACCGACGAGCAGATCGAGTATGTGGTTGAGCGATTGGAGGCCGCGCTCGCGTGACGACGCGAGACGGTCGCTGGGGGGCGCGAGCAAGATGAAGAGACGGGGCCACACACAGTGAACGAGCGTTGCCGTCTCGTCGCGCTCACCGTCGCCGGCGACCTCGTCGTGGTCGCCGCGAGCCTCGCGCTCGCCTTCCAGCTCCACGGCCTCTGGCGCGACGCCGCCTGGGGCTTCACGCCCCGCGTCGTCGTCACGTCGCTGCTCGCCCTCGCCGTCACCCTGCTCACCTTCACCGCCTTCGGGCTCTACAAGTACGAGGTCTACGTCTCGCGGCCGCTGCACCTGACGACGCTCTTCAAGGGCGCCGTCGTGGCGCTCATCATCGCCGCCTCGGTCACCTTCTTCCTGCGCGAGCCCTTCGTGACCGAGTCGCGCTTCGTCGTCTCCACCGTCTTCGCCCTCGTCTTCGTCTTCGCCGCCGTCGTGCGCATCGGGGTGCTCGACCGGGGGTACCGGCGCGCCGCCGCAGGCGGGCGCGCCACGGTCGTCGTCGGGCGCTCGCTCGAGAGCGGCGTGCTCGTCAGCCGCCTCAAGGAGCTGCGCGGCTACAGCCGCGTCAAGCTGCTCGAGCCCCAGCGCCTCGAGCGCAACGGCTACGACGCCGAGCCCGGCCTGCTCGCCTTCGTCGGGCAGCTCGAGCCGGCGCCACGGCAGGTCTTCATCGACGCCGGGAGCGTGGGGCACAAGGCGGCCCTCGACCTCGTGGGCGCCGCGCGCGAGCGCGGCGCCCAGGCCTACGTCGTGGGCCGCCTCCTCGGGCCCCTCGACTCGACCCGCCTCCTCATCCACCTCTTCGAGCTGCCCGTCATGCGCGTGCGCCACGACCCCGAGCGCGACCGGCTCTCGCCGCTCAAGCGCGGCTTCGACCTCGTCGCCTCGGCCGCGGCGCTCATCGTGCTCTCGCCGCTGCTCCTCGGCATCGCCCTCGCCGTCAAGCTCGACTCGCCGGGCTCCGTGCTCTTCCGCCAGGAGCGCATCGGCATGGGCGGGCGCCCCTTCGCCTTCCTCAAGTTCCGCTCGATGGTCGTGGGCAACGACCCCGCCCGGCACCGCGAGTACGTCGAGCGCCTCATCGAGGGCCGTGCCGAGACGCACGAGTGCGGCGACGGCGACGAGATCTTCAAGCTCGCCGACGACGAGCGCGTCACCCGCGTCGGCCGCTTCCTGCGGCGCTACTCGCTCGACGAGCTGCCCCAGCTGCTGAACGTGCTCAAGGGCGAGATGAGCATTGTGGGGCCTCGACCCGCCCTCGGCTACGAGGTCGAGGCCTACGGCGACTGGCACCGCCTGCGGCTCATGGCCGTGCCCGGCATCTCTGGGGTCTGGCAGGTCGCCGGGCGCAGTCGGGTCTCCTTCGACGAGATGGTGTTTCAGGACGTCATGTACGCGTACAATCAGTCGCTGCTGACCGACCTCAGCATCTGCCTGCGCACGATCCCCGTGGTCCTGCAGGGCAGGGGCGCGGTCTGAGTAGGGAAGAGGGGGCACGCGTGTCATCCGAGAGCATCACTGTCGGCCTCGTCGGCTACGGCTACTGGGGCCCCAACCTGCTGCGCAACTACATGGAGCTGCAGGGGGCGCGCGTGAAGTGGGTCTGCGACGCGCGCCCGCAGCAGATCGAGCGCGCGCTCACCCGCTACCCCAGCGTACGCGGCACCAGCGACTACGCACACATGCTCGCCGACGACGAGCTCGACGCCGTGCTCGTCGCCACGCCGATCTCGACCCACTACCCGCTCGCGCGCGCCGCGCTCGAGGCGGGCAAGCACGTCTTCGTCGAGAAGCCCATGACGGCCTCGGCCGCGGAGTCGCGCGAGCTCTGCGAGCTCGCCGCCGACCGCGGCCTCACGCTCATGGTCGGCCACACCTTCGTCTTCAGCCCGCCGGTGCGCAAGGTCAAGGAGATCATCGACTCGGGCGAGCTCGGCGAGGTCTACTTCGTCACCACCAGCCGCGTGAACCTGGGCCTGCACCAGAAGGACGTGAGCGTCGTCTGGGACCTCGCCCCGCACGACCTGTCGATCCTCTACTACTTGCTCGGCGAGCCCGCGACGACGGTCTCGGTGCTCGGTCGCGACTGCGTCGGCTCCAACCACCCCGACGTCGCCTTCATCAACCTGCGCTTCCCCAGCGGCATCATCGCCGAGGTGCAGATCAGCTGGCTCTCGCCGGTCAAGCTGCGCCGCACGATGGTCGTCGGCAGCCGCAAGATGCTGGTCTACGACGACACCGAGAACGTCGAGAAGGTCAAGATCTTCGACCACGGCGTCGACTTCCGCGACCCGCAGGACTTCGGCGAGTTCCAGCTCTCGTACCGCACCGGCGACATCGTCTCGCCCAAGATCGAGAGCGTCGAGCCGCTCTACGTCGAGGCGAGCCACTTCATCGAGGCGGTGCGCACGGGGGGCCGGCCCATCACCGACGGCGAGGCCGGCCTGCAGGTCGTCGCCTCGCTCGAGGCCGCCGAGCACTCGCTGCACCACGGCGCCTGCGAGGTGCCGATCGACGTCGGCGAGCCCTGGCTCTCGTCCGCCTTCGACTGACCCGCGGCACGCCGTCATGAGGCACCTGCCCTGCGTTCGCGGCCCGCACGGGCGCGACGCGGCGCTCGTCCGGGCGCTCATGGCAGCCGTGCTCGCGGCGGTCCTTGCGACGGCGCTCGCCGGCTGCGGCGGCGGGGACTCCGGCGAGGCGTCTTCGCCGTCGCCTGCGCCGTCTGCCCCGAGGTACTCCGAGACCGATCGCGAGACGATCGCCTTCATGCGCACGCAGTACCGCGTCATCCAAGAGGCGCTGCGAGCCTGCGACACGTTTGTGAACGACTCGGCCGCGGCGTTCGACGCAGACGATCTTGCTGCCTACGAGGCCGCGCTGAAGCCGTGGAATGCGGCGTACGAGAGCCTCGATCAGGCCACGCAGACGTTCTTGACGAGGCCGGAGGGGGAGGACCCTCGTGTCCGCGAGGCCATGACCTTGTGGAGGGGCTTCGCGGGGGAGGTCGGCCGCTTCTACGGCGTGATCCTCGCCGCGGTCGAGACGTACCTCGAGTACGGCGGCGAGTCGCTCGAGTTCGACCGCGTCTGGACCCGACTCGAGGAGCAGCGCGACCTCGCCTACGCGGCGGGTCTCGCCTGCGACGACGTCGCGAGCAGCATCTGGGACCCGCGGTGAGCCGGCTGCGAGGGAGTATGCGGTGGGGCTTGGTCGTAGTCGTACTCGTCGTCCTTGTCACCGTGCTTCCCGGGTGCGGGGAGGGCGGCGGCACGACCGAGGCCAGCGCTTCGCCCTCACCCTCGGTCGCGTCGTACTCCGACTCCGACGACGACACGATCGCCTTCATGACCCTCAAGAGGGGCGTGATCGACGAGGCGCTCGTGGCTTGCGACGCCTTCATGGAGGAGAGCGCCGCCGCCCTCCAAGAGGGCGATCTCACTGCCTTCGAGGCGGCGCAGGGGCGGTGGGAGGAGAGGTACGAGGACCTCGACGAGGTCGTGCGCGAGTTCCGCGAGCTGCCCGAGGGCGAGCACGCCCGGGTGCGCGAGGCCACGGCCGCGTGGTCGCGC
>ENA-ORXD01002482-ORXD01002482.1-sediment-metagenome-genome-assembly--contig:-NODE-2482-length-12164-cov-3.819062_pt1 | contig 12164 bp, 6 predicted proteins | sample MGYA00237862_ERZ511471 | MGnify/ENA metagenome assembly ERZ511471 | reverse complement strand
AAGTCCGAGAAAAGGAACGTGTGGATGACCTCGCGGGTGAAGCGGAAGACCCTTGCAGGGTTGGCATCCATATCCTCGGGCATGAAGGGGATGTCCCGGTAGTTGTTTTGATCATGGGGACCGAAGATGGGCAACCCCGGAAAGCCCCCCTGGTCCAGGCATTGCCGGAGGACCTCGTCATACTTGCCGAGCCGGCAGGGACCGCTGGCCCGCGGCAGGAAAACGGCGTACCTGTCCAGGACGGCTTTTTGCCCGTCCTTACGCGACTCTTCGTCAAGGAATGCCAGGATGTCGCCGGCCACTCCCTTCAGGGGAAAGCACGTTTCCACGGGGATCGTTTGCCGGGCCCACTGCCGGGCGGATGCCGTTGCGGTCGGGACGGCGAGGGCGTGGATTCCCCAGTGGCGCAGGAGGGAGGCTCCAAGACCGTTCACGTGCCCCATGGCCGGGACCAGCCACGTCCGGTCGTTGCCTTCCATTGGCCCCTGGCGCGGGGGGAGCAGGTCGGCGTAAGGCCGAACCCTGGCCGAGGACTGGGCGACGACCCGCTCGTGGGCTTCCGCCCGCGTGGCGAAGGGGGCGTTGTTCGTCTGGGCGTCCGTCACGAGGTGAAGAAAAGGTTTCTCCGCCCGCTCGAAAATCTCCCGTTCCATGAAGAACTTGATCGAGTCGGGGCCGCAGGCGAAGTTCATCTGCCGGATCGGGTACAGGCCCGGGGTTCGGGCCACGAAAAGCGAAGCCTTCAGGATGTCGGCGTTGTTGACCCAGTATTCGTTTTCCACGAGTTCGTGGACCGGCACATCCCGGTAGGCTTTCCACAGGAAGACCATGGGAATGTAGTTCATCCCGCGGACGCGGGAGAAAAGGCTCCCCGTTTCCGAGGAGGCCGCGGGGTCGCAAAGGACGTATTCCCGCCCGAGGCCCACGTACCCGGGCTCCCCATTTTCGGCTACCCGCTTGAGAAAGCTCTCTCCCACGGAGGCAAGGGCCTCTCGGAAGGATTTTCTCGCCTCGTCCGCCTTGCCGAAGGCATCGAGGATTGCTCTCAGGGATACGCGCTGCCCGGCCCGGGACAGTTCAGCCTGGAGCGTCCTTGCCATTTCGGCCGGTTTGCCGAAACACCAGGTGGGAGCCAGGACCCGTTCCCGTGCAAGCCCGAGCGTTTCCGTGGCCAGGAAGCCTTCTCCCTCGGTATAGACACAGTATTTCAGGCGCGGGATTCCTTCCCGGGCGACATGGTGGATGAACGCCGGGTGGAAAAGAAGGTCGACCCCGGCCTCGTTGGCCAGGAAATCGGAGTGCCCGAGGGATAGTTTCATCGCGAAACAGAGGTCGGTTCGTGAAAGCTGGATTCCCCTGTCCACGATCCCTTCGTCCGACACCGGCGAGAGCACGGGGTGAAGGCCCAGGGAGTCAAGGACGGCGGAGCACCATACGCCCCACTCCCCGAGGGTTTCGCCGCTTCTCTTGATCCCCACGGTGGGACGGCCGGTTTCCGGAAGGGGTTGGCCGCGGGAAGCCACCGTTCCCCGAAAGTGTCTCTCGAGAAGGCGGTGGTAGATCTCCACGTAGTCGGGTTTCAGTTCCCCGGTCCCCTCGGAGTTGCCACGGGGGCAGAAGCCGCCCGTGACAATGTCTTCGCCTTCGACGTGGAAGACCCTGAGCTTGCAGTCCCTCCGGCCGCAGGAGCGGGACCCGAAAAGCGCCGAGCAGGAGATGGCTTCGCTGCTAAAAGGGCTTTCCGCAACCTGCCATCCCCGGAAGGCGCTCTCGGTACGGTGACCGGAGGCTTCCGCCTCCTCGAGGGCATCGAGTGCGCAAAGGGCCGCCCCGGTTGCCCCGAAGAGTTCACGTCCCGGGAAGGCGAAGATTTCCTTCCCGGAGACCTGGCTGAGAGCGGCGAGGACGGCCTTACCCAGGGAAGGGCCTCCCTGGCAGGAACAGCGCGTTCCCACGGAGCGGGATCCTCCGACGAACTTGTGGTAGTATCCCGCCACGGTGGCCCGGACGACGGCGGCGGCGATCTCTTCCACCGGCAGCCCTTCGGCAAGAAGGCGCTTTTCGTCCATCTCCATGAACACGCCGCAGGTGGCGTCGATGACGGGAACGCGCTTTGCCGCAAGAGCCGCCTCCTGGAGAGAGGTTTTCACGTCGAGCCCCAGGAGTGCCGCCATGTTCTCGAGGGTTTGGCCGGCACCGGCCTGGCAGGAATAGTTCATCCTGGCTTCCTGGACCTCGTCGGTGGCGTGACCGTCCCTTCTCTTGAAGGTGGTGAATTTCATGTCCTGTCCGCCGATTTCGAAGATCGTGTCGATCTCGGGATCGAATTCCTTGACTCCCCTCGCATGGCAGGTGATCTCGTCCACGGCCCCGTCGGGGACAAGGAATCCCTCGGCCTCGAGGTTCGCCCGGCGGGCCGGGCTGACCAGGATCCGCTCGTAAAGCTTGCGGGCCGAACCGGTCGTGCACACGGCACGGACCCGGTAACGATGGGCGTTTCGTGCCAGGTGGCGCAGGACGGTCTTCAGGGCGCCTTCCGGGTCGCCGTGCGTGGGGATATACAGGCTGTCCAGTACCGCGTGGGTCCGGGCATCCAGGATCGCGGCTTTCGTGGTGGTGGATCCCCCGTCCACGCCAAGGGTCACGTCCACGGGAAAAGGCCCGTTTTTGGCCCTCCCTTCCTGCACGGGGTGCGGGGCGATGAAAACGCCGGGAAGGGATTTCGCAAGGGGTGCGGCGAAACTACGTTCGCTTGAAGAGACGGCCAGGGCTTCTTCAAGGCGGTCGGGTTCGAGGCAGGTGCGGTTTCCATGCCTCAGGGCGCAGGCTGCCGCACCAATGGCCCCGGCATGGAGGAACCATTCCGGCCGTTCGAGGGGGATCCCGAGGAGGGATTCCAGCTTTTCCGTCATCCCCGGAAACGAGAAGACTCCGCCTGAAACCAGGGCCGGGCCTTCGTCCAGCCGGGCTCCTCCGACGACATCGTTCTTGAAGTTGCGCAGAAGGGTCGAAAGCAGCCTCGAAAGGATCAGCGGTCGCGGCAGTCCCTCGTTCTGGTCGTGGATCAGGTCCGACTGGATGATGATCCCGCAGCGGGCGTTATAAGCCGTTGCTCCTGGATGCCTGGCCGATTCTTCGGAAGCTTCCGCGAATAGGTGCGCAAGAAGCAGCCTGCCGTTTCCCGCGAGGTTTGCCGTTTCGGTCCCGTAAAGGCGCCGGACCTGTTTTTCCAGCAGGGTTCCCGATCCTCCGCCGCACTTGGTGTTGGTTGCCCATTCGGTTACGACGGTTTCTCCGCGGATGGCCGCAAGGCGGAAAAAAAAAGAATCTCTCGCCCCGATGTGGAAGAGAAACCGGGTCCCTGGCGAGGAGCAGGCGGCTCCACGGGGGATGGTCACGCTTTCCTTTTCGGCAATGGCTCCGGGGAAAAGATTCCGGATGAACCGGGAACCGATACCGGTGAAGGCCGTTGAAACGATGGGGTGCCCCCGGCAGGTTTCATGCAGGGTTTCCCATTGTTCCCGCAGGGTGTCCAGGGGCTTGCCCAGGTGAGGGAGGCTTGGAAGCATGGCGAAAACCTGGCCGTCTTCCTCGAGGATCGCGCAATGGACGGAAGATGAACCGATATCAAAACCTGCGTAAAGGTTTTTCACGGGCATCACCCCGATATTCAATGTTTAATAAATGTTCTGTTCACCCTGTTGACTTATTATATTCCTATGTTAGGACCGCGCCAAGATTGGATAAAAGTTAAACGTTTGGAAGAGGGGGGTTGGAACATGCGGACGAAGACGAGTTGGGCAAGGATTGTGTTTCTGGCGACCCTGGCGGCGGTGGTGCTGGCTGTCCTGCCTGCCCTGGCCGTGACGATCGACGAGAGGTTCGTTGGAACGTACAAGGGGCAGTTCATCGGCGAGGATTACGGGACGTTCCTGCTTGCGCTCGACGCGGAAGGCGTGATCACCGGAAACGGGATGTCCACGAAGAACGAGGTTCCGCTGACGTTCTCGGGAACCTGCAACCCCGACGGGACCCTCACGTTCGCGACGGTCGACGGTTCGATGAACTTCACGGGTTCCATCGACTGGATGAACCGGATGGGGGGCAAATGGACCCGTTCGGGCGACGGCGCCCGGGGATCATTTGGGGGAGTCGTCCAGAAACCGTAGGCGGGGGGTCAGCCTTCCACGCGGTTTCGCCCGCGCGACTTGGCTCGGTCGAGGGCCTGGTCGACGCGGGCGATCATTTCTTCCAGGGACTCGTCGGCCAAAAACTCCGTGACCCCGAAACTGGCCCGGATGCCATCCTCGAGCCCGGCTATGGGGAGTTTCTCCGTGTTTTCCCTCAGGCGTTCGGCAATGGCCCGGGCCGGGACCAGGGGGGTTCCCGGCAGCATCACGATGAATTCCTCCCCGCCATGGCGGGCGACCATGTCCTCGAACCGGCAGGACTTGAAAAGCATCCGGGCAAAGGCCACCAGGGCCTCGTCCCCGACGGCGCGCCCGTAACGCTCGTTGAACTTCCCGAAATGATCGATGTCGGCCATGATGACCGATAGGGGGAGGCTCTGCCTTCGGCTGAAGGCCATGGCCTTCTCCGCCGTGTCCTCGAAGTGCCGGCGGTTCGCGACCCCGGTCAGGGGATCGGTGTTCACCAGGCGCTTGATATGTTCGTTGGCTTCTTCCAGTGCCCTGTTCTTCTCCGCCAGCTCCCGGGCCAGGCTGGCCATCTCCAGGCTCATGGCGGAAATTTTCGCCGCGGAACTTTCCTCCCGGGGGGCTTTCACGGGGGCCAGAAGGAGGATTCGTCCCTCTTCCCCATGAAGGAAGGCGTCAAGGGAAACCGGGCTGCCGTCCGATGCCCGCAGGAGCAGGGACAGGTTTCCCCTGAAGGGGGCCTTGTCCCCGGGATTTTCAAGGATATCGGGCTGTTCCGGGAAGAGAAAGGCCTGAAGGGGCTGGCCGACCGGGCTTTCAGCCAGTTTCAGCAGCGCCTGGAACGATCCGGTGCTGTCCAGGATGGTGCCGTCCGGGGCGAGGGCCAGGCCGGCAATAAAACCGCATTCATTCAGGAAGGAAGGCAGGGTTTCGTCTTTCACTTGAAGCTCACGTCCAGTTCGTACTGAAAATCGGGGCGGATGGAGCTTTTCCGGAGCCAGGCGACCAACGTGACCGACCCGCCGTTTGAAACGGGCATGATGGTCAGGCTTGTCCGGTCCAGGATGACACCGTTGATCTCTCGGGAGTAAAGGATGATCTTCCCGTCGAAAATCCGGCCCGACCCGTTTTTCAGGGTCACGTAGATCTGCGTCTTCCCGTCGGAGCGGGTTTCTTTGGCCTCCGAAAGGGTGATGGTCACGTTCTTGAGCTGGTTCAGGAAAACGGGGGAGGTTTTCCTTTCGAAATCGCGCCGCTGCATGTAAAACCAACCGCCGACGATTACCGCCAGGAGGATCAGGATCACGATCGAGCAATCTCCGCGATGGCGTTTCGGAGTCAATGCAGGTGCCCCCCTTCATCGGAACCTTAACGACATCCTATTATAACACGGGGTTCATGGTTGTTTTTTAATCATGCCTTTGCCGGTCCTTAATTGACCAAAAGGGTGACAAAAGTTGCGGGGTGGCTAAGATTGCGTTTTAAGAATGGTTATTAACTGTAAGTTTGAACGGAAGTGCCCTTCCGCTGCAGCAGGGCCAGGGTCTCCACGTACCGGGTCTGGGGAAAAAAGTCGTAAGGCGTGAGGGAAGAAACCGAGTAACCGCCGCGGTCGAGGCTTTCAAGGTCCCTGGCGAGGGTTCCGGGGCTGCAGGAGAGGTAGGCGACCCTCTCCGGGCGGCAGGATTCGGTGATCCAGGCCGCGATTTCAGGTTCCAGCCCGGTTCGGGGGGGGTTGGCGTAAACGAGGCGGAAGCGGTTGGGGACGGTTCGGATCCATTCCTCGGCCTGGGGGATGCGAAGGGCACAAAGGCCCCGGAGGAAGGTTGCCCCCGGCGCGTTCAGGCGGGCGTTGTCGAGAGCTTCCCCCGAGAGTTCGACGCCGAGGGCGCGGGCCCCCCGGACCCTCCATCGCGCCAGGCTGGCCCCTCCCCCGCAGTAGAGGTCGATCACGGAAGATTCCGTTCCGGGGTCCAGGAATCTCTCCGCCTCGTCCAGGGAGCGGGAGTAAAGTCCGTGGATGAGCTGTTGGAAATCCTGGGGACCGTGAAGGAGTCCCAGGGGGGTTCTTGAGAGAGGTTCCCCCCAAAGGAGGCGCAGCGGGCCCGCGCCGAAAAGGTGCCGGCCGGCGCAGGGAAAGAGGTGGAGCCAGAGCCCCTCGAGACCGGTCCTCGAGAGCCCTTCTTCATTTCCCGCCAGCCAGTCGTCCCCCGGATCGGCCGCGGTTTTCAGGATGAGGGACGCCTGGGCTCCCGTCTGGCAGTAAAAGGCCAGCGGAAAAGAAGGCCCCGGAGGAAGCGTTTCGCGCAGCCAGGCAAGGGCGGCCCGGACCCGCGGGGTGTGAACGGGGCAATTTTCCAGGCGCAGGAGATCTCCCCGGGATTCCATGCCGAAAAACCAGCCTTCCCGTTCGCTCCAACCGGCCCTCAGGGTCACCTTGTCGCGGTAACCCCAGCGGTCGGCGCCTCTGGGCGCCTCGATTGGCCGAAGGACGGCCGACCATGGGGCAAGCTTTACGGCCAGCCACGCTTCCTTCTGGGCCAGGCTGGCCGCCTCGTCCAGGTGACGATGGCTGCATCCCCGGCACCTGTCCGGACACCCTTCCGTAAAGTTGATCCCCATCGGCGGACCCTCCCTGAAAAATGATGATACTGTAGCGGATCGTAGTCAGGCAAGGCGATTCATGCTAAAGTAACAAAAGAGTCTGTTCCTCCGTTGCGAGGTGCCGGACCATGGCTTTTTATCCGATACGGGGCTATGCCTTCCTGACAAGCGCCTCCGCCATCCCTTCCCCGAAGGGGCCTTTGAAGGGCTCCGCAGGAAGGGCAGGTTTTTTGCGTGCCCAAAACCTTTCCCGCGCTTTTCTTCCGTTGATCCTCTCCCCGGTTTTCGTTTTGGGTTTTGTGGAGCCCTGTCTTGCTGCGTCCGCGGGGACACCCGCCAGCGGGCCTTCCTGGGCGGTGGCCGGGGGGCTGGCTTTCGCAGCGGCTCTTGCCGCCTTTCTCGCCGGGCGAGGAGGCGGTCGAGGCAAAGCGGCCGACATCCCGGGGATCCAGGTTCCCCCACCGCAGCCGGAAGCGGCCCCGGCCCCGAATCCCGTTGAGGCCGATCCCGGGGCGGAGAAAGACGATTTCCTCACCGAGGCCCAGCACCTGGCCCGGGTGGGTTTTTTCCGCTGCAGCCTCGAAAGCGGAACGGTCGAGGCCGCGCCCTTCCTGCTGGAACTTTTCGGCTTTGCCCCCGATGAATCCTTTTCCCTGCCGGATATCGAAAGCCGGATCCATCCCGACGACCGTTCGGCCGTGAAGGTTTTGGCGGAAAAGGCCCTGGGGGGGAACGGGGAGGTCTGGGAACCGCGCTGCCGCATTTCCCCCGGTTCCCGCGTCGTGAGGCAGGTTTCGGCCCGGATTCGCATCGTGCGTGACGCGGAAGGGCGGGCCGTTCGGCTTTTCGGCCTGGTCCAGGACCTGACGGAGCGGGAGGAGATGGAAAGCCGCCTGCGGATCAGCCAGGAACTGTTCCGCCAGTACATGGAAAACGCCCCGAGTGCGGTGATCATGGCCTCGGCCCAGGGGCGGATCAAGGATGTCAGCCCCTCCGCAGAACGCCTTTTCAGGACTCCCAGGGAACAAATGCTGAACAGCACCCTCCTGGACCTTTTCCCGGGCTACTTTGTCGACGAGGGCAGGAAAAAACTGCGGGAACTCGTCAATCGCGGACACCTCAGCACCGAGGTCCCCTTCCGGACCGGCGAAGGGCAGGTCGGGTGGGGGCGATGGGACGCGGTCAGCCTGTCCCAGGGGGCCTTCATGGTTTTCCTGACGGACATGACCCAGGAGCATGAAACCCAGGAAGCCCTGCTCCACAGCGAGGAAGCCTTCAAGAGGCTGGCGGAGAACCTGCCCACCCTCATCTTCCGCGTCAACGAGGATTACCGCATGGTCTACCTGAACCCCGCGACCGAGAGATTTTTCGGCAAGACGATGGAAGAACTGCAGTGCATGACCCTTCCGGAATCGGGTTTGCCCCGTGATTTCATACGCCAGTGGATGGATCCCCTGGGCGAGGTTTTCAGGACGGGGCAGGGGCACCGGTTCGAGGTCACGCTGGACACCGGGGCCATGGTTCGCTACCTCCAGACGGCGCTCGTGCCCGAGAAGGCCGATTTGGGGATCGTCCGCTCGGTCCTGGCCGTTTCCACCGACATCACTGACATCAAGCGCCAGGAGACGCGAACCCAGCAGCAGCGCGACTTCCTGGACGCCCTCATCCGGAACGCGGGTGAAGGTATCGCCGTGTTCGATTCCACGGGACGTTTCGTCGTGTTCAACCCCGCGATGGAGGCCATGACCGGCTGGAAGCTGGAGGAACTGCAGCCGCCGGCCATTTCCTACTCGTTCAGCCGCGGGGAAGGTTCCGCCGCGGCGATGGCCGGGATCCTCAAAGCCCTTGAAGGCGTGGATTCCGAGGAAGAGCGCCTCCTCCCCTGCCGGGGGGACGTTGTGAAGACGGTCACGGTCACGTCGAGCCCGCTTGCCGGGAATCCCGAAGCATTGACCCTGGTCATCGTGAGGGACGTCACGGAGCAGAAGCGTGCCACGGAGGCGCTGGCCCGGGAGCGCGCGTACCTGGACATGCTCTTCGACAACGCACCGGACGGAATGGCCGTGACGGACCGGTCCGGGGAAATTCTAAGGGTGAACCGACGCTTTTCCGAGATGTTCGGTTTTGCGCGGCACGAGGCGCTGGGAAACCAGATCGACACGCTGGTCGCCCGCGGGGCCTATGCGCGGGAGGGGATGACCATGACGAGGCAGGTGGCGTCCGGCCGTGCGGTCAACGTGGAAACCGAGCGTTTCCGCAAGGACGGGACGGCCTTTCCCTGCCGGGCCATCGGGATCCCCATCCGGCTGGAGGGGGGCGATGTCCACATTTATGCCCTTTACCACGACCTGACCGAGATCCGCCAGAGGGAAGCCGAGCTGCGCCTGGCAAACGAAGTCGTCAAGAGCAGTCCTGTCATCCTGTTCCGGTGGGGGAACGAACTGGGTTCACCCATCGATTACGTGTCCGAGAACGTCCGCCTGTGGGGATACGAACCCGAGGAACTGGTCGCCGGCCGCAGCCTGTACGCGGACCTGATCCATCCGGAGGACCGGGAAGGAACCCTCCAGGAGGTCCGGGACTTCACGGCGGTCGAAAGGGACGAGTTCCAGCAGGAGTACCGGATCGTCATGAAAAACGGCGAGGTGATCTGGGTCAACGACCAGACCCGGATCGTCCGGGAGGTCGACGGGAACATCTCCTTCTACCAGGGGGTCGTCCTGGACGTCACGGAGAAGAAACACTTCGAGCTGCTCCTGGAAGAGAACTACCGGACCATGAGGCGCGCCTGGGATGAAACGATCGAGGTGCTTTCCACCACCGTCGAGATGCGGGACCCCTACACGGCCGGGCACCAGCGGCGCGTCGCCAGGCTGGCGGGGGCCATTGCCCGGAAGCTTGGGGTTCCCGAGCAATCCCTTTTTGCCGTGGAGAGGGCCTCCCTCCTCCACGACGTCGGGAAGATCGAGGTCCCTGCGGAAATCCTCAGCAAGCCCGGGAGCCTGTCGGCCATCGAGATGGGGATCGTGAGGCAGCACGTCGAGGCGGGGTGGAAGATCCTGAAGAACATCGCCCTTCCCTGGCCGCTGGCGGAGATCGTCTACCAGCACCACGAACTGCTCGACGGGAGCGGCTATCCCAGGGGGCTCAGGGGGGAGGCAATCTGCATGGAAGCCCGGATCATCACCGTGGCGGACATCGTGGAGGCCATGGCTTCCCACCGTCCCTTCCGCGCTTCCAGGGGGCTGGAGGCTGCCCTGGCGGAGATCGGGGAGCAGAAGGGAAAGACCCTGGACGAACGGGTGGTGGACGCGTGCCTGGACCTTTTCAACAAGGAGGGCTTCGAACTGGAAAGCTTCTAGTCGAACCGGTGTTTAACGGGTCGGGGCCAGGATCCTGCCCGAGGCCTATTTCCGGGGCCCCCCCGTTTCGTCGTGCTATATTTAAAGGTGTTCCTTGCCTGTGGCAGTCAGTGCCGCGTTTGCCCGGATCCTTGAAACCGCCTTCCCGGAAGGAGGAGTGGAGATGGAACACCTGCGCATTCCACGGCTGGAAGACTACGAGCCCTATATCGGCCCGGCCGCCGTGGATCGGATCCTTCGCAAGGGAGAGACCCTCCGCGATTTTCACGTGGTGCACGTGAATTCCACTTATTACGGGGGAGGGGTGGCGGAGCTTTTGGGTTCCCTTTCCCTCCTGATGAACCAGATGGGCCTGAGGGCCGGCTGGAGGATCATCCAGGGGTCCCCGGACTTTTTCAGCATCACCAAGAAGATGCACAACGCCCTGCAGGGCGGGACCATCAACCTTTCGGAGATGAAAAAGGCCATCTACGAGCACGTGGTCCACGAAAATGCCCTTCGGAACCACCTCGACCAGGACATGGTCATCATCCACGACCCCCAGCCCCTGCCTCTCATCAGCCACTACAAGAAGCGCTGCCCGTGGGTCTGGACCTGTCACGTCGACCTGTCTGCCCCCAACCCGGAACTCTGGTCGTACCTCACGCCTTTCGTGGAGCAGTACGATGCGGTGATCCTCAGCCTCCAGGAATACGAGAGGAAACTCAAGGTTCCCCAGGTCTTTTTCAAGCCCGCCATCGACCCCTTTTCGCTCAAGAACCGGGAAATGGAAGAATCCGAAATCGACGAGAGGCTGGCCCACTACGGAATCCCCGTGGATCTTCCCCTCGTGGTCCAGGTGTCCCGTTTCGACACGTGGAAAGACCCGAAGGGCGTGATCGAGGCCTTCAAGATCGCCCGGAGAGAGGTGGACGCCACGCTGGTGCTGTTGGGCAACGTGGCGACGGACGATCCCGAGGGCGAGGAAATCTACCGGAGCCTTGTCGGCGAAAGGGAAGAACGCATCCTCATCCTGAGCAAGGAAGACTCGGGCCTGGTCAACGCCCTCCAGCGCAAGGCCGCGGTGATCCTGCAGAAGTCCCTGAGGGAGGGGTTCGGGCTCACGGTCGCGGAGGCCATGTGGAAGGGAACGCCCGTTATCGGCGGCAACGTGGGGGGGATCCGGCACCAAATCACTGACGGCGTGAACGGGTTCCTCGTTTCTTCCGTCGCCGAAGCGGCGGAGCGGATCGTCACCCTGGTCCGGGACGAAAAACTGCGGAAGGAAATGGGAGCCCGCGGAAGGGAGGTCGTCAGGGAACGCTTCCTGATGACCCGCTACCTGGAGCAGTACCTGGATCTTTTCAGGGCTTTCGAAACCTTCTACCGCCTGGATTACGGGCTTATTTCGGGAACTGGGGCGACCTGGAAGGGATAAGCCCGTGGGGAAATTCCGTTTCTCCCTCGATTCGGAAAACTCCGGGTACGCGATCCTGGCCGGCACGTTCCTTTGCCTGGCCTTGATGGGCCTGCTTTTCGACAGGCCTGCCGGCATCCTGGAAGGTCTCGGGAAGATCGTCACGGACCCTGACTACCTGATCACGGACTACATGGGCGTCGGGGGGATCGGGGCCGCTTTTGTCAACAGCGGTCTTGTTTCCCTCCTCTTCACAGGGCTGCTCTGGCGTCTTCGGGTCCAGGTGACGGGGATCACCTTTGCGGCGATCTGGACGGTGGCGGGTTTCTCGTTTTTCGGCAAGAATCTCCTGAACGTCTGGTTCATCGTGGCCGGGGTGTGGGTTTTTGCCCGTTACAGGAAGGAACCGTTCAGGCACTTCGTGTACTCGGCCCTGTTCGGGACGGCGCTGGCCCCGCTGGTCACCCAGATCCTCTTCGGGTTCAATCTTCCCCTGGTGTTCCGAATTCCCCTGGCGGTCCTTGCCGGTCTCTCGATCGGCTTTGTCCTGCCGCCCCTGGCAACGGCCATGATGCGCTTCCACCAGGGGTTCAACCTCTACAACATCGGTTTCGTTTCCGGACTTGTCGGCTCCGTCTACCTTTC
>ENA-ORXD01002480-ORXD01002480.1-sediment-metagenome-genome-assembly--contig:-NODE-2480-length-12167-cov-4.134243_pt1 | contig 12167 bp, 10 predicted proteins | sample MGYA00237862_ERZ511471 | MGnify/ENA metagenome assembly ERZ511471 | reverse complement strand
GTGCTGATCGTAGTTCAGAAAGCCAATGTCTCCAATCAGCACCCACTCGCCTGCTTTTTTTATTTCAAGCGCTAGTGGCTGTTCCTCCACAGAACGCCCGAGCATATCCTGATACCATTTCTCTTCCTGCTCGATGGAAAGCGGATAGTAAATACTCAGGTTGCGGCGTACTTCTGGATCATTCAGCCAGTCAACGAATGCAGGCAGGTCGCTGCGGGAAATTGCGCGCAATCTTACGTTTTTTCCGTTGATCATGACCGTTCTCGTTTAGGGATGCAGGCGGTTGGGTCCACGGAACAAATACACGCTTTCACGGATGTTGGAAAGGTTCAAAAGCACCATAATGAGGCGCGAGAGTCCCATGCCGAATCCACCATGTGGTGGGGTGCCGTAGCGGAAGAAATCTAGATAGAATTGGATGTTTTCCAGTCCTAAACCATATTCCAGCGCCTGGGCTTTGAGCACTTCATAGCGATGTTCGCGCTGCGCACCGGTGGCAATTTCCAAGCTGCCTGCTATCAAATCAAAACTGCGGGTTAATTGCGGCGCATCAGGATGACGCATGTGATAAAACGGCCGCACGCTGATCGGCCAGTCAATCACAAATAAGAAATCGCTGTCATATTCCTTCTTGACATACTCGGCAATTGCGCGTTCACCTCCGGGATCTAAATCACCTTTACGCTCCGGCGGCAGCTTGTATCCCATGTCTTTCAGAATAGAATACGCTTCCGCCATGGTCAAGCGCGGGAAAGGCAGTTCAGGAACTTGAATGTTCACCCCGAAAGTTTTTTCGATTTCCGCACCCATTTGGTCTTTTACGCGCTGATAGGCATATTGCAGCCAACCCTCGCAGAAAGACATCACATCTTCATGCGTTTCAATCCAAGAGATTTCCACATCCAAACCGGTGAATTCGGTCATGTGGCGTGAAGTGAAAGAGGGGTCAGCTCGGAAAACCGGTCCTATTTCAAACACATTCTCAAATCCAGCCGCCATTGCCATCTGTTTATAGAACTGCGGCGATTGTGCCAGGTAGGCTTTGCGTTCAAAATATTGAACCTCAAAAAGTTCCGCCCCAGACTCGCTAGGGCTGCCCATGATTTTTGGGGAGTGCATCTCGATGAAATCTTTCTGCAGCCAATACTCCCGCATAGCGTGTTCCAATAGGGTTTGTACCTTAAAAAGCAGCTGGTTCTGCTCTCTGCGCAGATCAAGATACCGCCAGTCCATGCGGAAATCGATGGCGGGCAGGTTTTCTTCATCAAAGGGATCGAAAGGCAGCGGCGTTTCGGACAGATTTTCAATTTTTAGATCCTCTAACTGGATTTCCAGCCCGCCCAGTTTTACAATCTTGTTCTCTACCACTTTGCCGCTGATGGTCAACGCCGATTCGCTTCCCAATGTTGAGATCAGCTCGCCCAATTCGGGATTCCCAGGGCGATAATGAGCAACCTGCACCAACCCGCTTCGATCGCGCAGGATGAGGAATTGCATATTCTTCTGATCGCGCAGGGTTTGCAGCCAGCCTTTAATCGTAACAGCCTCATTGATATGGTCTTTCAGACTACCGATCGGGGTACGTTTCATAATTGCTCAACTTCTCCTGATGAAAAAACTAGAGATGATAAATTTCAATGATTGTAATCCACAAACAATGAAGTTGCCCAAGGAAAGGAAATCAATCGGGAAGGATTTGACGAATCGCTTGATAGGGTGAAATCTTTTGACTTTGGATCGCAGCGAGCAATTGATCTTTTTGGAACTTCGGCAGGTTATCGTGCCATTTCCTGTAAAGTTTTTCATGCAGCAAACGTTCGAACAAAGCCTTCATGCGCACCTGATTGCGGTTCTGCCATTCGCCACTGGCACGCAGCCAATCCTGGTGCTGGTGAATTGTCTGCTTTAAAAACTGAATTCCCTCTGAATTAAGTGCTGAAGTCTTTAAAACAGGTACTTTCCAGCATTGGTTCGAATTTCGCGGAGGTTTTAATTCCAAGTTGATTTGCAGCATTGCCTGCAGGGAACGCGCTGTCGCATCGGCGCCGCTTTTATCGGCTTTGTTTACCACGATAATGTCGGCTATCTCCATGATGCCTGCTTTAGCGGCTTGAACATCATCTCCAAGGCCGGGAGCTTCTACGACTAAAGTGCTGTGAGCTAAACGCGCAATGTCCACTTCTGATTGACCCGCGCCGACAGTTTCGACAAGGATTATCTCGAACCCTGCAATCTCCAAAGCAAGTACCATCTCGTTTGCTGCACGCGCCAACCCTCCCAAGACTCCGCGAGTTGCCAAAGAACGGATGAAGATTTCTGGGTGTTCCATCAAGTCGCGCATGCGCACCCGGTCGCCAAGCAGCGCGCCGCCGCTGAATGGGCTGCTTGGATCCACCGCCAGCACAGCTATGGAGATCGGGTTTTCATCTTCTGTATTCGCCAGCTCCAATGCCAGGCGATTGACCAGGGTAGACTTGCCGGAGCCGGATGGGCCAGTGATGCCAATGATGGCGGAATGACCGGAATGTGAAAACAATCTATCCAGCAGGACCTGCCCCTGTGGCAGATCGTTCTCAATTTGGGTTAGCCAGCGGGCTAGTGCCAGCCGGTTTCCTTTCTGAATTTGCTCAGCAGCGTCCACAGTCTATATCAGCAGAATTAATTAGTTTTGTTGAACGAAACGCGTCAGATCTTCAATCACCTGTGTGGTCGGGGTGCCGGGACCATAGACTGCACGAATTCCCAAATCTTGTAGTGCGCGCGCATCCTCTTCTGGAATGATTCCTCCAACGAACACACATACATCTGTTTGTCCATTGGCTTTCAGCAATTTCAGTACATGCGGGACTAAGGTCATGTGTGCACCTGAGAGAATGGAAAGACCAATGGCGTCAACATCTTCCTGAAGGGCGGCGTTGGCAATCATTTCGGGTGTCTGGCGCAGGCCAGTATAGATGACCTCCATACCCGCATCACGCAGGGCGCGTGCAATCACTTTAGCACCTCGATCATGTCCATCCAGGCCGGGTTTTGCAATCAAAACGCGAATTTTTCGGTTCATAGGTTAAATTCTATATTATTAAAATTATAATGCCCGAATTAGGTGGAAATATATATACTCAACCACTTGTATAGAATCTTTTATAATCCTTTATTAATGAGGTTTGTGTATGATCCGGAAATATCAATGGCTTTTACTTAGTGTGATGCTGCTGTTTTTTTCTCAATCAGGCGTAAAAAATCTTCAAGCCGCATTGTTACCTGTTGATCAAACAGTTGCAGGGAAGGAAATGCAAAAAACAATTGACCAGACCTCAAGCATAACGCCTACAGCTTCGCTCATAAATCCCCTAACAGGCTTGCCGCCAGAAAATCCCAATTTGCTTGACCGCCGGCCAGTTATGGTAAAAGTCTCCAATTTCCCCCAGTATGGACGACCGCATGCCGGTCTTTCCTTTGCGGATATTGTTTTTGATTATTTTATTGGTTATGGGACAAACCGTTTCCTGGCGGTTTATTATGGGCATGATGCCGAGATGATTGGCCCAGTGCGGTCAGGCCGTTTCGTTGATCCGCAGCTGGTGATGATGTACAGCGGGATTCTGGCCTATGGCAGCGCGGATGAAGATACGGATAAGGAAATCGTCACGGAATTAGGTGATTACGCTATTTCCAACTTAGAAGTTCCCGAACCGATGTTCATCGGTACTGATACACATAGCCCGGTGGGTGTTTTTGCCAATTCGAACGCGCTCAGCCAATATGTCACGGAACAAGGTTGGGAAAATAATGCACCTGATTTGCCGGGAATGCTATTCGATCCGCAGGTGCCAAATCACGGTAAAATCGCTGACCAGGTTCATATACTTTTTAATTACTACAACCGTGGAGAATGGCGCTTTGATCCAAAGACAGGGAAGTACCTGCGTTGGATTGAATTTATGGAAAATGCGGCTGATACCACCTATGAAATGATCCCTCTAGTAGATCGATTGACGGGCGACCAACTGGCTTTCTCAAATGTCATCATCATTTACGCAGACCACACTGAACTGGCTCCTAGCCGGCACTTGATCGATATCCGTGGAAACGATAAAGGCAAACCGGCAATTTTCTTCCGAGATGGGCAGGTTTTTTCAGGAAGTTGGCGCGCAGTGCATGATGCCGACCCGCTTCAATTCTTTAACGATGTCGGGGAACCAATGACGCTTAAACCCGGCAACAGCTGGATTGTGATTGCTGATCCATCCTCTAGTTTTCGAGAAATCGAAGATGGTGTTTGGGAATTATTCTTTTCTTTATCTTGAACGGTACCCTCTCGCTTATTCTTTCTTCCCATTTTCTTTAGAAATGCCCGGTCGCTTTTCATAAGGCACAGGGATGAATTCTACTGAAGGTCGCCGCGGGCGTGCCTGCGGGTAGAGATTCATCAATTTGTAAATTTCCTCCGGCATTTTATCGCTTACTTTAAATCCCAATTCATTGGCTTCTTCATAAGTGATCGGGTAATCATGCGTCCATTGGCCGCTGGCGAGTTTTTCCGCTAAATTTTTTGCTTCTCCATCCGAATACTGGCAGCAGGCAATGCGTTGGATGGTGTTTTTCACCTGAGTGATCGCCTTGCGTGAAATATCCGCCAAGATCATGGTTTCATCATCAATATCTTTACTGGGTTTGTCCTCTAGCACCTTCAGAATTGATACTGCAGGGAAGTTGCCTACCTGTGGATCTACCGGACCTAGCACTGCATTTTCGTCCATGATGATCTGGTCAGCGGCTAATGCGATCATGGTGCCGCCTGACATGGCATAATGCGGTATAAAAACTGTAACTTTCCCTTTGCGTTTGGCAAGAGCTGACGCAATTTGTTCGGCTGCCAACACCAATCCTCCAGGTGTGTGCAGAATGATATCAATAGGGATTTTCGGTTCGGTCATTTTAATGGCACGCAGAACTTCCTCAGAATCCTGAATATCGATATAGCGCGCAATGGGAAAGCCTAAAAATGACATGCTTTCTTGGCGGTGGATGAGGGCAATCACACGTGAACCGCGTTTTTCTTCGATACGGCGCATTACCCGCAGGCGCTCAGCATCCAACACGCGCTGTTTGACCAAGGGTGCCAAACTGGAGATAAGAAAAAAAATCCAGATGATATTTATAAAATCCATGTGCTCCTCCAAAAGAGTTAAAAGTTATTAATTACCAAGGGTAATGTTCATCAATGTAAGTCTGTCGCTGGCATTTGCCAATGCAGAACGGTTTAGCCATTATCAATCCAAACAAGAATCCTCCTATATGAGCCCACCATGCCACTCCACCTGCCTGCGCGCTGCTGGTGAGTCCTAGCGATGCCAACCCGCTGAAGACTTGCAATAAGAACCAGATGCCGATGTAGATAAAGGATGAGATATTTGTGAACCAACCGAACAGGAAGATCGGTACGAATGTGACAACTTTTGAATGCGGAAAGAAGAGAAAGTATGCGCCCATGATGGCGGCAATCGCTCCACTGGCACCCACGGCGGGGATATTGATGTTTGGCGAAAATACATATTGCAGCAATCCCGCACAGATGCCACCCAGAAAGTAGAAGATCAAGTAGCGGGTGGATCCCAACCGGTCTTCTACATTATCGCCAAAAATAAACAGGATCCAAAGGTTGCTGATCAGGTGGAACAGAGATGCATGCATCCACATATGGGTTATGAACGGATACCAGGTTAATGGATTTGTTTGATAGACTTTTTCTGGGATTAACGCAAAGACCTGGACGAAGGACTCCAGCTCTTTTGAGGATAGGTTGGATTGATACATGAACACCAAGATGTTCAGGATGATGATCAACCAATTCACGAAGGGAAAAGAACGCGAGCGGATAGTATCTCTAATCGGTATCATTATTTATTCCACCGGATTTTCCTAGTATACCGAGAATTGATTTGCAATGGATAAATAATTTATAAATAAAGAATTAGAAAATAGAATTGATGCGAACAAGTAAAATTAGCTAGGAGCCTTAAACAATGGTCACAGAGCAATGATAAAACTTCTGCACTTTGCTGATGCACACATTGATTTGGCGCGGCAAGGGCGTCATGACCCCGATAGCGGTCTACCGCTGCGCGTGCTTGATTTTTTAAACGCTTTGGATATGGTTGTGAATTCAGCCTTGAATGAAAAAGTTGATTTGGTGATCTTCGCAGGTGATGCTTATCGGGATCGAGCACCGGCTCCTACGTATCAGCGTGAATGGGGCAAGCGAATCATGCGCCTTTCAGAGGCAGGCATTCAAACTTTACTGGTCATCGGTAATCATGATGTTTCACCAGCTGCCGGACGTGCGCATACACTGCAGGAATTTGAGACTCTGCGAGTGCCAAATGTGAGAGTAATTCATAAACCGTGCCTACTGAAACCGCCGGAGATTGGCGGTTTGCCGGTGCAAATTATTGGAATACCCTGGCTCAATCGGTCCGGTTTGGCGGCCGCTTTGGCGCAAGAAGGTGATTCAACCAGGGATCTGGATTCAAAATTGGCAGAGAACCTGACCATTTTGATTGAAAGTTTCCTAGATCAGCTTGATCCAGACCTGCCGGCGATTTTGACAAGTCACGCCACAGTTCAAGGAGCTAAGTATGGCAATGAGCGCAGCGTAATGCTGGGACGGGATTTTGTCCTGCCGGTTTCATTAATGCGCGACCCCCGATTGGATTATGTAGCTTTAGGCCACATACACAAAGCTCAAAATCTTAACCCAGATGGACATCCCCCGATTATTTATCCCGGTTCAATTGAAAGAGTGGATTTTGGGGAAGTGCATGATGAGAAATCTTTCATCATCGCGCAAATTGAAAGGAATAAAACTGCCATTAAGCAAATAAAACTACCCGGACGTACGTTTATCGACAGGACTGTTACGGTTGCAGATAGCGAAAACGTTCAACAGGAGATCATACAAGCTTTACCGGAAGAAACAATTATAAATGGAGCGATCTTCCGGCTGATTATCAATTATCCCCATGATTGGGAATCTCTGATCGATGAACCAGCCATTAGACGGGCAGCTCAATCTGCATTTGAATTTCACCTGATACGTCGTCCGCATATCCAAGCACGCTTGAGGTTGCCAAATGATAAAAGCGTGGCCGCTTTGCCAGCGTTAGAATTGCTAGATTTGTATTGGAAGACATTGTCTGATCAGCATGCTGATTTGGATAATCTCAATCATTTGGCCGGTGAAATCATTCAAGCTATTGAGCTAGGTTCATTCGGGGATGTATCTGATGAGGAAAAGCAAGAATGATTCCAGTAAAGCTCAGCTTAGAAGGATTTTTGTCTTATCGCAATCTTGTGCAGATTGATTTTGGTTCGTTAGACGTTGCTTGCATTTCGGGCGCAAATGGCGCAGGCAAATCATCCTTGTTGGATGCAATTACCTGGGTTTTATTCGGCAGGGCTCGCCGCAATGACGATGCCTTGATTCATTCCACCCTTCAATCCTGTCTGGTTGTCTTGGAATTCGATTATGAAGGCAACTGTTACCGTGTAGAGCGCAGCAAAGAACGAGGTAAAGGAGCTAGGCTGGAATTCCAGGTGAAAACCAGCGCTGGGAATTGGAAACCATTAACGGAAGCTGGTTTGCGCGCCACAGAAGATCGCATTCGTGCTGTGCTACATATGGATTACGACACATTTATCAATTCATCGTTCTTTTTGCAAGGAAAAGCGGATCTATTCACACAGCAGGCTCCTGCCAGACGAAAGGAAATCTTAAGCAGTATATTGGGTCTTGAGGTTTGGGATCTGTATCACGAGGAAGCCAGCCGCAGGAGACGTGCAATTGACGAAGATTTAAATGTGCAGCGGCAGATGCTGGAGGATATCCTTGAAGAATTATCTCATGAGCAGGAAAGAAGAGAAAAATTAACGCTATTATTGAATGATTTGAATAAAAGTGCTGCATTGCGATTGGAAAAAGAAAAATTGCAGGGCTGCATTCAAGCCGAAAAAGAAAAAATTAAATCACACAATGAACGAATCTCGCTGCTGGCTTCACAGCTTGGAAGTACTCTTCAAAGGATTGATGGAACCTCGCAATTATTAGATATCCGCCGGAATGAATTGCAGCACAATCAGACTATTTTAAAGAATGCTGATACCATCAACAACGCTTATCAATCTTGGCAGACTTTACGGGGTCAATTGGAAAAATGGAATGCGTTAGCAGAACAACATCACCAAATCCAGAACCAGCACTCCGAGTTGATTGCCCAGATTCGCACCGAGGAAGCACGCCTAAATGAGGAATTGCGTTCCCTGCAGGGGCAGCAGTATGAAATGGAAAAGCTCCAGCAAGCAATGCCTGGCTGGCTTGAAGAATTGGAAGCGGAAAAAAGAAAGCTGCAATCGTTGGAGGATCAGATAAGTTCTTTTGCTGAAATTGAAGAAACCCTGGTGGAATTGCAGGCTGCGAATTCTGAACTCATGGCGGATAATTTACATTTGAAAAACCGTAGGCAGGAAATGAAGAACAATATCGAAATGCTAAAGAGCGCACAGGGTTCACAATGCCCGTTGTGCGGTCAATCTCTTTCGACTGAACACCGCCGAAATATGTTAAATTTATTGGCAGAGCAAGGCAAGGATTTAGGCGATCAATTTCGAGAAAAATCGCGATTGGTAAAAGAGAATGAAAAAAAGCAAATTGGATTAAAAGATCGTCTGAAAGCGATACGGCACACTCAGGGTCAAATAAACTTATTGCAGCGCGGTCTGGGTCAAAAAGAGCAGAACCTAAAGAATCAACAGATACAATTAGAAAAATGGAAGCAGCAAGGAGAGCCGCGTTTGCGTGAATTGCTGGATGTGTTGGAGAGGCAATCATTCAATCTGGAAGAACGAATAGAATGCGCGCGCCTAGAAAAATTGATACAACAACTTGGATATCAACCAGAAGAGCACAAGCGTTGCCGCGAGCAAGAATTTGCCGTACGCGAAATCGAGAACGATTTTCACATCCTTGAAAAAGCACAGACCGTCGTGGATGGATTGAAACGTGAGATCTCTACTCTTCAAACCACCCTAAGCGGCCTAAAATCGGAGGCTGAAGAAAATCAAGCCAGGCAAGCTGAAATGAAACAACAACTTGACCAGCAAGCTGCGGAATTGCCGGATACGGAAATGATTGAACAGGAACTTGTGTCTCTGCGTAAGGAAGAGAATATTTTGCGTCAACAGGTGGGTGCTGCCCAACAAATGGTGGATGTGCTCGAAAAACAAAAAAAACGGGAAGCTGAAATCCAGGCAGAAATGGTTGAGTTGAAAAAAAAGATCGCGAATTACCGAGCATTGGAAATCGCTTTTGGAAAGGATGGGATCCCTGCCTTACTCATTGAACAGGCTTTGCCTGAAATCGAAACCCAGGCGAATGATATTTTGGATCGCTTGAGCAATGGGCGAATGTCGCTATCCTTTGCAACTGAACGTGAATATAAGGACCGCAAACGCGAGGATAAAAAACAGACACTCGATATTCTCATCGGTGATTCAAGCGGCTTACGCGAGTATGAGCTCTTTTCTGGCGGAGAAGCTTTCCGCATAAATTTTGCCATCCGTTTGGCGTTGGCTCGAGTTCTTGCGCAGCGAGCGGGTGCTCGTTTGCAAACTCTTGTTATCGATGAAGGTTTTGGCAGTCAGGACGAGGAGGGACGGCAGCGGTTGATAGAGGCTATTAATTTTGTGAGTGAAGATTTTGCAAAAATTTTGGTAATCACGCATTTGGAGGATTTGAAAGATGCCTTCCCGGCAAGGATTGAGATTCAAAAAACTCAAGCTGGTTCAATAGCAGAGGTGATCCTGTGAGCGAGTCCATCCCTGTAAAATTGGCTGTTCAGCAGCGCGTACTGCCTTCGTATCGAGTGCCTTTTTTTGATGCGCTGGCGGGGGTTTGCGAACAGGGATTAAGCATTTTCGCAGGACTGCCATTAAAGGATGAGGCATTGGATACCGGCGCTGTCCTGATGAAAGCCAACTTCTTTAAAGCAAAAAACGTGCATTTATTTTCCGGAGGATTGTATTCCTGCTGGCAGGTGAATATTTGCCGTTGGCTGCAAAGCTGGCAGCCGCAGGTTTTGATCATGGAGGCTAATCCACGTTATCCATGTTCATGGTTTGCCATCCGGTGGATGCATGCGCATGCAGGCAAAGTCATTGGTTGGGGGTTAGGATCGCCGCAGCCTAAAGGCCAATGCGGGCCGGCGCGCCTTTTCTGGCGCAAGAAATTTATCAGTAAATTCGATGCACTCATCACCTATAGCCAGTTTGGCATGAGGGAATACGCTGCGTTGGGTTTTCCCGAACAGCGCATTTTTAAAGCCCCCAATGCAGTTGCGCCTAAGCCCACTCATCTTTTAGTGGAACGGCCAACAAAATTTCGAGGGGAGCAGCCGATTATTCTGTTCGTAGGACGTCTGCAGGAGCGCAAACGAATTGATCAATTGATTCGTGCTTGCGCATTGCTGCAGACAACCCACCGCCCGGCTTTGTGGATCGTTGGCGATGGTCCTATGCGTGCCCAATTAGAAAGTTTGGCGCGAGAAATATATCCTTCCGCAAAATTCTATGGTGCTCAGCATGGCAATGATCTGGAAATGCTCTTTCGCAGCGCCGATCTCTTTGTGCTGCCGGGAACGGGCGGTTTGGCAGTGCAACAAGCCATGTCCTTTGGATTGCCAGTTATTGTTGGAGAGGCGGATGGCACACAATCTGATTTGGTGCGCAGCGAGAATGGATGGGTATTGGAAAATAGTACCCCGCAAAATTTGAGCAAAGCTATTCAATGGGCATTGGAAGATATTCACCTTTTGAGAAAAATGGGAGCAGCATCCTATCAGATTGTCAGCGAGGAGGTAAACCTGGAGCGAATGGTGAAAGTGTTCACTGAGGTAGTTCATTGTGTTTTGGAGAGTTAATTGCGCATTCTAATTATTGCTGATGGTCGAAGCCCGATCACTCGTAGCTGGTTAAAAATGCTGAAGGGGCTGGAGCATCAGGTTTCCTTAATTTCATCTTTCCCTTGTCAACCCCTGCCAGGCTTGGAATTGCAACGAGTGATTCCTTTGGCTTTCTCAGGGTTTTCTGGCAGTCAGGTTGCTGCGTCAAAGCGACCAGGCCAAGGCTGGGTTTCACGCCTGCGCCCTACCCTATTGCGCCTGCGGGCGCTGGCAGCCCCTCTGACTTTATCGAAATATACGCGACAATATTTAAAAATACTTGATGAAGTAAAACCAGATTTGGTGCATGCCTTGCGCATTCCCTTTGAGGGTATGTTAACTGCTGCCACTCCTGCTGGAATTCCTGTCATTATTTCAATCTGGGGCAACGATCTCACCTTTCATGCCAAGACCTCGTTTCTAATGGCGCATCATACTAGACGTGCTTTAAAGCGAGCGAATGGATTGCTGGCAGACGCGGAACGCGATTTGCATTTAGCAGCCCAATGGGGATTGAATGCAAGTGCGCCCAGGATGGTTCTGCCCGGCAATGGCGGATTAGACTTGAAAGAGATTGTCCAGATAACCAAACCATCGAAACGTTTGCCCTTCATGCTTCCCGAAGACCGTCCGATTGTCATCAATCCACGCGGCTTTCGACCGGGCAGTGTGCACCAGGATGTCTTTTTTCGCTGTCTTCCAGCCGTGATCGAAGCTATTCCATCTGTTTTGATCCTCTGCCCCGCGATGCAATCGCAAGCCCAAGCTGTCCAATGGGTGAGAAAGGGACATTTGCGGGAGCATGTACGTCTGCTACCCTATCTGGATCAGTCTGTTTTGTGGCAACTTTTTTCAAAAGCAAGCGTATACGTTTCTCTTTCAAGCCACGACGGCACTCCCAATACCTTTTTAGAAGCGCTAGCCTGCGGTTGCTTCCCAGTAGTAGGTGATATCGAATCTTTGCGGGAGTGGTTGGTGCAGGGCCAAAATGGCCTATTGATTGATCCTTTCAGCACTGAAGCAGCCGCAAAGGCGATTATTGAAGCATTGCGAAATGCTGATCTCAGAAACCAAGCCCTGAAGATCAACTGGCAATTGGTAAAAGAACGCGCGGAGATTAACGCAGTACGAGAACGAGCAGTTGAGTTTTATGAACATTTAATAAAGTAATTG
>ENA-ORXD01002479-ORXD01002479.1-sediment-metagenome-genome-assembly--contig:-NODE-2479-length-12168-cov-3.721859_pt1 | contig 12168 bp, 13 predicted proteins | sample MGYA00237862_ERZ511471 | MGnify/ENA metagenome assembly ERZ511471 | reverse complement strand
CTTTCCCTACACGACGCTCTTCCGATCTAGGACGGCAATCGAAAAAATGCACCAAGCGCATCATTGCCATGTGAAAGATATCCAGACTGTCATAGGTCCCTGTATCTGCCAAGATCATTACGAGGTAGGTGAAGAAGTAATTGCTTCAGTTCGAGATGTTTTTACAGAAAGTAAAAAGTTAATCAAGGCAAAAAACGGAAAGCATTATGTAGATCTGGCTCTGGCAAATGAAATGGTGATGCGGGAAATGGGTCTTTCTATAATTGAGCAGAGCTATATCTGTACTGCCTGCCATAATCAGGATTGGTTCTCACACCGTGCTGAAAATGGAAAGACCGGAAGATTTGCTGCTGTATTGACACTGGAAAAGAGATGAGCTCCAGAGATTATTCAGTGATTACTGTTCATTTGCAGCCATCAGCCAGATTGGAACAAATCTGTGGATGGACGGCGGATGGCTGTCTGAAAATAAAAATTCGGGAAAAGCCGATAGAAGGCAAAGCCAATCAAACCCTTAGAAGATTCCTATCAAAAGCGCTTGATTACCGTATGAACGATATAGAAATTTCAAGTGGGAAAAAATCCAGACGAAAAATATTGAAAATTTATGGGATCGAGCAAAACGATCTAGTTCAGCGGATCAACGAAATAGTTGATCACGAGCCATAAACGATTCTCCCGCAATTGGGGCAAAAAAACAAATTGGCAGAAGAGCGTGCCTGCTGGCATTGGCTGGCAGTTAAAGATGAACCGCAGGCAGAACATGAGTTATCCTGCAATTGCGCAACCGCGAAACCATTTTTTGCTTTACGTAATCGCTGGTAAGTTTCCAGAGCATTTTTTTCAATTTGCATCAATAGGCTATTCTGTTTCTCATGTAGCGATTTTATGTGGTTGTTTAATTTATCCAATTCCGCAGTCAGCATTGATTTTTTCGTCTCAAACATGGAAACGGCGTGATTCAGATCAGTTGTCCTATTTTTGAGTATTTCTTGAGCTTTCTCTAATTGGATAAGTTTTTCAATGAGGTTATCATCGAGCTCTGAAAGGATTTTTGACAAGGAAGAAATTTCTAATTGCAGATCTTGAAGCTCTTTGGGATTCTTGATCTTGCCTCCATATAAATTCTCTTCGCTTTGCGTCTTTTTTATCCGTTTCGCTTCAATGTCGATTTCAATTACATCATATTCAGATTGGATAATCTTCAGTGAAGCATGGCTTTCATCAACCAATTCCTGAGCCCGATCTACTTCGGGACTGGTGTTGATGGAATCTTCGATCTCCAAGATTCTTTTCTTTGCAGAATCCAATTCAGAATCAATGCATTGAAGCTGGTATAGTTGAAAGCCAATATTCATTGTCAAATTACCCGATCATAAATGATTTATGCGTATTGTCATTGTAATGGATAGATAATTGATCGTCCAGGCAAATCGTAGAATCCATGTTAAGAAATATGTGGTTATTTGAGATATTGGTAAAATATTGTTGCAAAAGGATCTCGGTAACTCTATAATTACAGAAAACAACTCATCGGGAGAGTATATGGCTACTGTTAGCACGAATAAAAAAATTCTGGTAGTGGATGATGAAGAGCGCATGCTGCGTTTTATTCGTTTGAACCTGGAACATGATGGCTTTCAGGTAATTGAAGCGATTAAAGGACATGAAGCTCTTGACAAAATGCGCACCGATATGCCCGATATGATCTTGTTGGATATCATGCTGCCTGACCTGGATGGATTTGAAGTATTGAAAATGGTCAGGGAAATCAGCAACATTCCTGTCATCATGCTGACTGCTAAAGGGGAAGAAGATGACCGTGTGCGCGGGCTAGAATTGGGAGCAGATGATTATGTAACCAAACCTTTTAGCCCGCGTGAGTTGGTCAGCCGGGTGAAAGCTGTGCTCAGGCGAGTCGAAATGGAAGGCGCTGAAGAGATTGATGTGATTCAAGTGGATGAGCGCTTGAAAATTGACTTCTCTCGCAGAGAAATTTGGGTGGAAGGTCAACTGGTCAAGCTACGTCCAACCGAATATCGCTTGCTGTATCACTTGGTGCAAAATGCCGGCTGGGTTTTAACCTACGATCAAATTCTTTCTCGCGTCTGGGGATATGAATATCGAGATGAACCGCACTATGTGCGCTTATATATCAATTATCTGCGCCAAAAATTGGAGAAAGATCCCGCCAATCCAGTGTACATTCTGACAGAAAGAGGTGTAGGTTATCGCTTCGTTGATTACAAACGCTAAATAATGATAGAAAATTAATGAATTGCTTGTATTTTTCTGATACAAGCATTTTATATTTAAGTAAACATACTGAAAGGAGTGATGAAAATGGCTAATCTAATTCGTTGGGATCCTATTCGAGAGATGATGGGAATGCGGAATCAAATGGATCAAGTATTTGAAGATTTTTTCAGCCGCAGTCCTATCAGTTATGAGGGGTATGGTGTTGTCAACCTGGATATGATCCAGACCGCTGATGAGGTCATTGCAAAAGCTTCAGTACCAGGCATCAAACCGGACGATCTGAACATCGCAGTAACAGGTGATACATTAACCATACGCGGTGAAGTTAAGGCAGATGAAGAAGTTAAGGGTGCGAATTATCACATGCGCGAGATCAAATATGGGTCTTTCGCTCGCTCAGTCCTGTTGCCCTGCGCTGTTGTGGCTGATAAAGCGCAAGCTGAATTTGATAATGGAATGCTGCGCTTGGTATTGCCGAAAGCAGAAGAAGTTAAACCAAAAACCATTACTGTAAAAGCGAAGTAAGCGGAAATATAATAGAAATCTAATAGTGCCAGCTGTTAAATTCAATTAGAATACTGAATAATTAAGCTGGCACTTCAGTTTAACAAGAAATTATTACATTTGGAGAATGAAATGAATGAACCTGTACACGTAACGGATGCAGCTTTTGAAAAGACTGTGCTGCAATCAACCATACCTGTAATTGTTGATTTTTGGGCTCCCTGGTGCGGGCCATGTAAGATGGTTGCCCCTGTATTGGATAAACTGGCAATAGACTATGAAGGAAAGTTATTGGTTGCAAAAGTGAATACAGATGAAAACCAGGATTGGGCAGGACGTTATGGTATACAGGGCATTCCTACCATGCTTTTCGTAGCACAAGGAAAGGTGCTGCACAGACAGGTTGGTGCAGTCCCAGAAGGTATGCTGCGGGAAGCGCTGGATCAGTTTTTGGAGGTTGCCTCGAACTCAGACGGATCAAGTTAATTAGATCCTGCAATGTTCTATTAATAACACTTATCCCTTTAAGCGTTTGATATTCACCCCTAGACGAGAAAGCTTCTCGTCTATTTTTTCATATCCGCGGTCTATCTGTGCTACGCTGCGGATTGAGGAACAGCCTTGCGCGGATAAAGCAGCCAACAGCAACGCCATGCCAGCCCGGATATCGGGGCTTTCCATTTTCTCGCCAAATAATTTGCTTGGACCTTGAACGATGCAGCGATGAGGATCACAAAGCACAATTTGTGCTCCCATGGCAACCAGTTTATCCGTGAAAAACATGCGGCTGGGGTACATCCAATCATGGAAAAGTATAGTTCCCTTCGATTGGGTGGCAATTACGATAGCTATGCTCATCAGATCGGTCGGAAACGCAGGCCAAGGCATAACGCTAATTTCCGGGATGGCATCCCCTAGATCAGGCTGTATGTTGAGTTTCTGAGAATTTGGAACGTAAATATCATCGCCTTTTGCCTCCCATTCCACTCCCAAACGGCTAAATACCAAACGTACCATGTCCAGGTGCTCATTGCCAGCTTGGTGGATGGTGATAGAACCATGAGTCACTGCTGCTGCTCCAATGAAGCTGACGACTTCTAAATAATCGGCCCCGATCGTGTATTCACAGCCATTGAGTTTAGCAACGCCATTGATCAACAAAGTGTTTGATCCGATGTTCTGAATGTCAGCTCCCAATAGGTTGAGAAATCGGCATAGTTCTTGAATGTGCGGTTCTGAGGCGGCATTTCTAAGTATGCTTTGCCCATCAGCAGTGGCTGCAGCCATAATGGCGTTTTCTGTTGCAGTAACGCTGGTCTCATCCAGCAGAATGTCAGCGCCCTTCAGTTTTTTGGCTTTGAACAAGAAGATGCGATTGTATGAAATGTCCGCGCCAAGTGCTCTCAGGGCAAGTATGTGCGTATCCACGCGACGCCGCCCGATCACATCACCTCCTGGGGGGGGCAGTTCCAAAAATCCTGACCTGGCCAGCATGGGACCAGCAAGCAAGATTGACGCGCGGATTTTTTTGCAGATATCCGGATCAAGGTCGCGCGGTCTAACTTCTTTCGCTTGGATTTCCCAAGAATGCTCATCAATGCTTCGAATTCCTACTCCTAGACTCTCAAGCAATGACCGCATGGTGCGAATATCTTCAATATTCGGGATATTGTGCAGAGTGACTTTCTGATCGGTTAATAAACAAGCTGCTAGTATTGGAAGTGCTGCATTTTTATTTCCACCTGGCGTTACATCACCAGTGATTGGGTGACCGCCTTCGATTAAAAACTTTTCCAAACTTTTCTCCAAATACGATTTTTTTGATAATGAAAATGAAATCTGGTGATCTAAAAAGTTTCCGTTACTTTAGACAACCCAAGCGGCTGATCGATGTTTAATCCTTTTTCGAAAGCCAGTTTCCGGGCGAATAATTGGCCAGGAATGACGCAAGCAATGGGAGATAACCATTCAGGAATACCTTGAGGTATTTGAAAACCAACATTGCTGTTTGCTAGAATTTCTTTTTTATCGGAAATAGAAACCAATTCAGCATGCATATCGTGCATTTTCTTGGAGAATTCTACCATCTGGGGCAGCATTTCTCCCGATGGTGCTACCAGCACAACCGGAAAGCCAGGTTGAACTGCCGCGATCGGACCATGTGCAAAATCAGCGGAAGAATACGGAACCGAAACAACACGCGTCAATTCCTTTATTTTTAATGCGACTTCAAAAGCAGTCGCATAATTGAAACCTCTGCCGATGACCACACAATGTTCGATATATCGGTAGCGACTCACCGATTCAATGGATTGGTGAGCCAATTTGATTGTTTCATCCAGTTTTTCAGGCAATTCCTGCAAAGATTTCTCCATCTGGTCGGATTGGTAGCTTTCCGAGAGCGCGCTAGATAACATAGCCAGCGAGGCCAGTGATGCGGTATATGTTTTTGTGGCAGCGACTGCAAGTTCTTTTCCGCAATGCAGAGGAATGACAAAATCGGAATTTTGAGCCAATGGCGATTCTGAATCATTTGTTATGCAAAGTGTTTTTTGACCTTGCACTTTTGCATTTTCTAAAACAGAAACAATATCTGGTGATTGTCCGGACTGAGAGATTCCGATTACAAGCGTATTTGAGAGTTTCGGAGGTTTCTTATATACCGTGTATAGAGAAGGCGTCGCTAATCCAACCGGAATATGATTATACGCACCAAAAATATACTGTGCATAACGAGCAGCGTTATCTGAAGTGCCCCGTGCAGCAATCAGGGTGTAATCAAATTCATCCTTAATGAGGGCAGCAATTTTTTTTATTCTTGAAAACTCAGTTGAGATTAGCTTTCTTACAATTTTTGGCTGCTCGGTTATTTCTTTGATCAGAATATCTGCCATTCATCCTCCATATCATTTTATGCTGTCACTTGAATCATTTATCAGTGTTAATACTATCACCAATCAGTTTATTTCTGATTCGGTGTATACTCAAAAAAACGCATTCGCAGGAGCAATTATATGATAAGCATTGAAAAGGTTGATACCACTTCAAAGAAGCAAGTAAATGAATTCGTAGAATTCCCATTCAAGATTTATCGAGGGGTAAAGGAATGGGTGCCGCCAATATTGGCTGACATAAAGACCATGCTGAATAAGAACAAACACCCATTTTACGAACATTCGGATGCGGAATTTTTTGTTTCCAGGCAGAATGGCGAAATGCTGGGTCGGATAGGACTGATCGAAAATAAACCCTCAAATAAGTATCACGGTAAAAAACAAGCCTGTTTCTATTTGTTCGAATGCATAGATGATCAAGCAGTGGCTGATAAGATGTTTGACTTCGCTTTTGAATGGGCAAAAAAACGCAAGCTGAACCAGCTTTTAGGCCCTAAGGGACTCTCATCTTTTGACGGTTATGGGTTCTTGGTGGAAGGATTTGAGAACCGCCAAATGATGACCATGATGAATTACAACCTGCCCAATTATCCAAAGTTTGTCGAAAAAATTGGATTTAATAAAATTGTTGATTGGGTTTCCTGTTATACCCGCATCTCTGAATTCCAATTGCCGGAAAAAATCGGCAGAATTGCCGATCGCGTAAGAGAACTTGGAAAATTCAAAGTTCAAAAATTCAATAATAAAAGCGAGCTGAAAAAATGGGCTTGGAGAATAGGGCAAGCTTACAACAAATCATTTGTTAATAACTGGGAGTATTATCCTCTCACTGACAATGAAATAAAATTTGTTTTGGACAATATCATGGTTGTGGCTGTTCCGGATTTGCTTAAGGTCATCACATATGGTGATGAAGTAGTGGGCTTTCTACTGGCTTTTCCGGATATTTCTGCAGCTCTGCAAAAATATCAAGGGCGCTTGAATCCTGCTTCACTGATTGCATACTTGCGAGAGTTGAAAAAGACCGATTGGATTTCTTTTAATGGCATTGGGATATTGCCGGAATTGCATGGACGGGGAGGCAACGCACTGCTCATGTCAGAAATCGAGAAGACCGCCCATGCCCATCAATTCGTACATGGCGAGCTGACCCAAATAGCGGAAACAGCCAAAGAAATGCGCAAAGACCTTATCAATTTAGGAGTCAAACCATATAAGAATCATAGAATTTACAGTATTGACATTTAGTAATCTGAAAGAATCTCATATGTGCGGAGATAATCATGAATTTTTATCTCCGCTTTTTTATTATAATAATGCGTTGAGTTATTAAACACTTGGAGAAAGCACGGATGAAGAAAATATTTATCTTTATGTGTATGATGCTAATTTGCATGCTTGTTTTTGCCTGCACTCCCAATGGGAATGCAGCTGCGGATGGTACCTTGGCATATCTTGAAGCCTTGGCTAAAAAAGATAAAAATGCGGTGGTTTCGTTAACATGCAAGGCATGGGAAGACCAAGCCATCTTGGAAGTTGATGCATTAATGTCAGTCGGATCTGAATTAAAAGAAGTAAACTGTCGGGAGGTTGGTCAAGAAGGGGATGTAGTAATGGTGGTTTGTTCCGGAAACCTGAATTTGACCTACAACGATGAAATCCGCTCGATTGACCTGAGCAAGAGGACTTATAGCATGGTGATGGAAGATGGTCAATGGAGGATGTGCTCATATCAATGAGGAAAGAAAATTTATGGGCGCTTTGGTTTTGCCTGATCCTAATCGGCTTGATCATTCTTTCAAGCGATAACTCTCCACTCTGGATTTACCAAGGTTTTTAATGACCATTCTTCATATTGCAGTATTCATCCTGAGCGCATGGATAATTCGGAGCTTGGGTGAGAGACCTGCTGCCATGTGGTTGATATTTGCGATCAGCATTCTTTCACTCTTCTGGCTGCAACCGGTATCCCCAATAAGGACCCTGGATTATTGGCTGCCTGCTATGATGATCGCTTTGTCTATACTCACATGGTTAGTGATCAATCCAAAGCAAGAATCACTTTTAGCAAATAACCAAATCACTCTAATTATTCTTCCAGTAATCATCATCGGAATAAGTCTGCTGCGCTATGCCCAATTAAGCTTTCTTTCAGCTTGGATAAATCCAACAAAAATTGGTTGGGCTTTGTTATTTGTTATTTCGATTGCAGCTTTGGTATTTTTAATGATAAAAGGTAATATTTCTCAATCAATTATGGCGAGGTGTTTAATCATTATCGCGATCTTAATTTTTATCGCTATAAAGTATGAGCCCTTAACCACCAAACTAAGTTATGCATTGCGAAAACTGAACCATCAATCCACCGATCTGGCGAGCGCCCAAGAGATCGCCTGGGTTGGTTATTCATATTTTGCCTTTCGATTGATACATGTGATTCGGGATTGGCAGACAGGGCGCAAAATTTCTATAAACTTGCGAGAATTTATTGCTTACATATTTTATTTTCCGGCGATCATTGCTGGTCCGATAGCGCGCATTGAGAATTTTGCATACGAATTGCAGAACAGGGCAAACCAGGTAACACAAGCCCACACATTTGAGAGTAGTAAAAGGATCATGCATGGGGTTTTATGTAAATTTATCCTGGCAGATAGTCTGTCCTTGATGCCTTTGAATACAACGACTGTGCAGCAAGCTAGCGGAAGCATTTGGATGTGGATTATCATTTACGCGTATGCCTTACGCTTATATCTTGATTTCAGTGGATACACCGAGATAGCCATTGGCATTTCAGGGCTGTTAGGCATAAAGCTGCCCGAAAATTTTCAACGACCATATCTTTCTGAAAATTTGACAATATTTTGGAACCGCTGGCATATAACTCTAACGCAATGGTTTCGCACGTATTATTTCAACCCGCTAACTCGCTTTATACGAACTTACAGAGTTCAACTCCCTGCAGCATGGATCATTTTTTTAACTCAAATGAGCACGATGCTTCTCATAGGATTGTGGCATGGCATCAATCTGAATTTTATTGCATGGGGCTTCTGGAATGGATTAGGATTGTTTCTTCACAACCGCTGGTCTGAATGGTCAAAGCAACACTTCAAAAGTGATAATAAAAATGAATGGGTAGCAGGATCTGTGAAATGCATTTCGATATTCTTGACCTTTAATTTCATCGCATTAGGGTGGGTGTGGTTTGCCATGCCAACCTTAAACGATTCAATCATTGCTTTTGCAAAATTGTTTGGTTTTTAATGAAAAACACAAAACAATCCTTTTCCCTATTCAGGATATTGATAAAAGCAGTTTTATTTTTCGTCGTTTTAAATTTTCTTTTCATCTTGGCGAAAGATGTCCCTATCGGAAACATCAGCCTATATAATCTTGTTTTTCCAGGGAGGTCTAGACTTCCTTTTGGAGAAAATCCCAGCCTGGCTTACAACCTCAGCATGTACAACCTGGACGCCATGATTAGTTCGCATACCGTTTCTTCAAGTGAAAAAGATGAAGACTATAAAGTATTTCTTATAGGGGATTCTTCGGTATGGGGATTTCTGCAAAAACCAGATGTAACATTGGCGGGATTGCTTGAGCAAAAAAACCAGGCATGTGAAAAGCAGCCTGTCAAAATATATAACCTCGGATATCCCAGTCTTTCCGTGCTAAAAGATGCCATGATTATCGAGAAAGTCCAACACCTTCATCCAGATCTGATCCTTTGGTTAGTAACACTCGAATCCCTGCCTGTCTCGACCCAGTTGAATACCCCGCTGGTTGAGAATAATGCTTTGTTGGTCAATAAAATATTGTCCGAATATGGTCTTCATGGATTACAGCCTTTGAAAACGAAAATTTGGGAACATACCTTGATTTCACGACGCCGTGAGATAGCCGATTTGATCCGTTTACAACTATATGGAGTGCTGTGGTCAGCCACCGGTATAGACCAAGAATATCCTAGCCAATACACTCCCGCCTTACGGGACTTTGAAACCGACTTGACTTTCCATGAATTTGAAATTGGTCGAATGGATGAGGATCAGCTGGCTCTGGATATCATCACTCAGACCATCAGGCAGCATAAAGAAACCAGCTTCATTGTGATTAATGAACCGATTCTGATAAGCAAAGGAAGAAACAGTGATATTCGTTACAATTTTTACTACCCGCGTTGGGCTTTTGACCAATACCGTGAGATCATACAGGCTGAAATGGATGAATCTGGAATAAAATATTATGATTTCTGGAACCTTATCCCAGAAACCCATTTTACCAACAGTGCCATACACCTGGATGTAGATGGAGAAAGTATTTTTGCTGACAAAATATCAACATTGATTTCGGAGAATTGTCAAAAACAATAATATGAAAAAAACAAAAACTTTCATTAAATTCCTGCTGGGAATCATTTTCGCATGTGTTGTATCACTATCCGCGTGCGCGATAAGCAAAAGCATCAATGATATCCAACCAACACAGACAACTGAGAGTATGCCTGTTCAACCAACCGCGACGGATGCACCGAAAATATCCACTCAAGTCATCGAAATTACCCCAGCTCCTTCAGAGACGGCTGGATTACGGTTACTGCCCGAAGATTGGAAGAAGTGGCCGGTGATTCCAGAGGTTACCATGCGTGCTCGTGAAATATATGCGCAAGGCGTCAAATTAGATGTAAATCCGAATGCATTCTCAAAAATCGGTGATTGCCAGAATATCAAAGAGTCATTTATGGGGCTTTACGATCTCGATCGCTACTACCTGCGTCCCGAACAAAAGGATTGGCAGGACACTATAGAACACTTTCATGGTTTTTTCAATCGGGATGGTAAGGCGATCGAACAAGGCCTAAATGTAGCTGCGGCGTTATCTACGCTACAGGCTGACCCAGATGAGTGTTTGCCTGCTGAGAACCCTGTAGCGTGTGAACTGAGAATAACCAATCCGAGTTTCGCATTTGTATCATTTGAACGTTGGTGGCCGGACGTCACTCCACCTGAACAATATGAAAAATATTTACGGCAGGTCTTGGATTTGATTATTGAGCATGGAACGCTGCCGATCCTAGTGACCAAAGCTGATAATGTAGAAGGCAATCATGAAATTAATTTGATAATAGCCACTCTAGCTAATGAATACGATCTGCCCCTTTATAATTGGTGGAAGGCCGCACAACCTCTGCCGCATCGCGGATTGGATCCCGAAAGAAATGACGGCTTCCATATTTCAGTGGAAGCCTGGACAGAACGCAGCATATTTGCACTGGGAACATTGGATAGCTTGTGGAAAGGATTGAGAGGATATTAAATTGATGGAAAAAGAAAAAATCATCAAGGAAATCGGAAAAAAAATCTGTGCAGATATTTTGAAACAAACCGACAAAACGATCATGAAAAATGAGGCATTAATTTCTAGCGGTATTATCGATTCTTTTAGTCTTGTTGATCTGGCTTTAATCGTGGAGGATTTGTTTGGCGTACGCATTGAAGATTTCGAACTGAATGCAGAGACTTTCGATACTTTAGATCAATTGGCGGACATAGTCATTCAGCGGAGAGCATAAGTGCGAAATATTTCATTACGCCTGCTTGAACTAGCGCGAAAATTTCCCGAAAAAGAAATCATACATTTTCAGAAGACTGGCGAAAAGGATATACATCTAAATTATAAACAATTGATTGAAGGATCAGCAAAATATACCTCAGCGCTTAATGAGAGTGGTGTAAAACCAGGTGAAGTTGTCATTTTGATCTTGCAGCAAGGATTAGAGCTTGTTTATGCTTATTTTGGAACAATTCTAAACGGTTCTATTCCATCCATTATGCCTTTTCTTACTGAAAAATTGCTGCCCGAAAAATATCGCAGCGATCTGGTCGCGTTGATCGGAATCACCAAACCGGCGGCAATCATCACATACCAAGAATTTTCTAAAGAACTTGAAAATATTCAAGCTGTAAATGAGTTTCTTAAAATGATTCTCTATGTTGAGATGGTTGCTCCAAATCCAACAATTTCTTATTCGGACTTTAATGGAATCAAACAGCAGGGGAAAGATATAGTTTTATTGCAGCATTCATCAGGGACAACCGGTTTGCAGAAAGGGGTGGCATTATCGCATCAAGCGGTCTTCAATCAATTGGATAGTTATACAAAAACGCTGCACATCAATGATAAAGATGTGATCGTCAGCTGGCTACCCTTATATCACGATATGGGTTTGATTGCTTGTTTTATAATGCCAATCCTCTATAGCATTCCTCTGGTATTCATGTCACCCTTTGACTGGGTGCGAGCGCCTCAAAAATTGTTTCAAGCAATCACCAAATATCGTGGCACGCTTTGCTGGTTGCCAAATTTTGCCTATAATTTTTTAACGCAAAAAATTCGACCGAACTCAATGGAAGGCGTTAATCTATCCTCATTGAGAGCCATAATTAATTGCTCGGAACCCATGCGATTTGAAAGCCAACATCTTTTCCAAGAAACTTATATGCCATAT
>ENA-ORXD01002476-ORXD01002476.1-sediment-metagenome-genome-assembly--contig:-NODE-2476-length-12184-cov-3.725118_pt1 | contig 12184 bp, 9 predicted proteins | sample MGYA00237862_ERZ511471 | MGnify/ENA metagenome assembly ERZ511471 | reverse complement strand
ACCGTCGGCGAGCCCGGCCCGGCTGGGTCCGCGGCGGGTCTCGCCCGTGTCGGGGAGTCCGCCGCCCCGGGGGCGGGGCCTCAGGCGCCGCGGCCTGCGCGCGAAGGCGGCGCGGCGTGAGCGCCGACTTCACGGGTCTCACGTGGCGTGAGGGCGAGCCGGCAGACGCCGCCGCCATCGTGCGCGCCCTCGACGAGTGGTGGGAGCAGCGGCTCGAGCACTGCGTGCGGCCGCAGCTCCTCGAGCACTTCGGCGACACGACGCTCATCGTCGAGCGCGGCGGCGAGCTCGTCGGCTTCCTCGTCGGCTGGCTGTCGCAGCGCTTCCCCGACGCCGCCTACGTGCACTTCATGGGTGTCCGCCCCGACCATCGCCGGCTGGGCCTCGGCGTCGAGCTCTACCGTCGCTTCGCCGCGCTCGCCCGCGAGCGCGGGCGCACGCGTCTGATGGCCGAGACAGGCGGCTTCAACCGTCGCTCGGTCGCCTTCCACCGCAGCATCGGGTTCACCGTCGAGCCGGGGGACGCGGTCGTCGACGGCGTCCCGGTGCACCGCGACGTCGGCGGCATCGGCGGCGACTACGTGGTCTTCTCGATGGACCTGCGGGGTGGCACGCTGTGAGTCGCCTCACCGACGCCGAAGCGCTCGGACTTCTCGAGCACGGCGAGTTGCTCGCCCTCGGGGCGGCGGCAGACGACGTGCGCCGCCGCCTCCACCCCGGCGCCGAGATCACCTTCGTCGTCGACCGCAACATCAACTACACCGACTACTGCGTCTCCGGCTGCCGCTTCTGCGCCTTCTACAAGACGCCCGGCAGCGGTGAGGGGTATCTCCTCGCCACTGCCGACATCCACGGCAAGATCGAGGAGACCATCGCCCTCGGCGGCACGGCGATCATGATGCAGGGCGGCCTCAGCCCCGACCTCGACATCGAGTGGTTCGAGGAGGTCTTCGCCGGCATCAAGGCGCGTTTCCCGCAGATCCACCTCCACTGCCTCTCGCCGCCCGAGGTCGTCCACATCGCGCGGCAGAGCGATCTGACCGTGGAGGAGACCCTGCGCCGCCTGCGTGCGGCGGGTCTCGACTCGCTGCCCGGCGGAGGAGCGGAGGTGCTGGTCGACCGCGTACGTGAGGCCATCAGCCCCCACAAGATCCCGACCGACACGTGGCTCGATGTCATGCGCGTGGCGCACGGGCTCGGCATGCGGACGACGGCGACGATGATGTTCGGCTCGCTGGACACGCCCGCCGAGCGCGTCGAGCACCTGCGCCGCCTCCGCGACCTGCAGGACGAGACGGGGGGCTTCACGGCCTTCATACCGTGGACCTTCCAGGCCGGCAACACGGCCCTCGAGGAGGGCCACCTGCCGGCCACCGGCGTCGACTACCTGCGCCTGCTCGCGGTCAGCCGTCTCTACCTCGACGACTTCCCCAGCGTCCAGGCCTCGTGGGTCACGCAGGGCCTCAGGGTGGGTCAGGTCGCGCTCTCGTTCGGCGCCAACGACATGGGCTCGACGATGATCGAGGAGAACGTCGTCAAGGCGGCGGGGGTGAGCCACACGATCACGGTTGACGAGATGGTGCGCCTCATCCGCGCCGCCGGCTTCACCCCGGTGCAGCGCGACACGCTCTACCGCGAGGTGCGCCGGCCCGACTGACGCCCGCCGGCTCGACTGACGCCCGCCGGCCCGACTGACGCCCGCCGGCCCGATGCGACTGACGCCGACCGGCCCCGCTCCGCCTTGCCGGCTCGACTGACGCCGACCGGCCCGACCCCGACCTCTGCGCCCGCTACGCGTCGCCCATGACCGACACCGCGCCGTCGCCGGGCGCCTCGTGCCGCACGCGCTCGTACGAGCGGTAGAGGATCGGCGCGGCGATCGCCAGCCCCAGCAGGTTGACGACGCCACCGACGGCGAGCACGTACCCGCCGATCCAGCCGTAGATGATCGGCGCCGAGAGGGTGCCCAGCAGTCCGGCGAGCTGCATCGACGAGTTCTCCACGCCGAGCAAGGTGCCCAGCCAGCGCCGCACGACCACCTGAACGAAGAACGCCTGCTTGGCCGGCCAAGAGAAGGCGATGGCGAAGCCCTCGATCACGTTGACCGCGAGGAAGAGAGGCAGGTTCGTGGTGGTGCCGTAGAGGATCCACGCGACGGCGGAGATCGAGTAGCCGACGAACATCAGCAGGAAGCGGTTGTAACGGTCGGCGAGCACACCCCCGAAGAACGCCAGCAGCATCGGCACGCTGAACGCGATCCAGGTGGCGGCGATGTACGTCATCGAGGCGCCGAGCTCCTTGAGGTACAGGCTCCAGATCACCTCCCAGCCACCCATCGCGATGTGACTGGTGAAGGCCACCAGGAGGAAGGCGAGGACGGCGGGGGAGAGCAGCACCGCACGCGGCGGCAGGAGGCGGCGGTTCTCGCGCCGCTCCTCGGCCGTGCGCGGCCGCCGTTGCGGCTCTTTGAGCAGCACAAGGGCGGCCACGGCGGCCACGGCCGAGAGGACCGCACCGAAGTAGAAGATGAGGTAGAAGCCGCCCTGCCCCCCGCCTCCGAGGTGGTACAGGGGAGGGGCGAGCGCCGGGCCGGCGATCAGCCCGCCGAACTGCGCGGTCGTCAGCAGGCCGAAGGCCTTGCTGCGGTCGGCCTCACTGCTGACATCGGCGATGAACGCCTGGCCGGCGGGCATCACCGCTGCAGTGCCGACGCCCTCGAGCAGGCGGAAGAGCACGAACCACACAGGGTCCGTCGTCCTCGTGAAGAGGAAGGTCGCGACCGCGTAGAGCGCGATGCCCGAGACCAGCACCGGCTTGCGGCCGATCTGGTCGCTCAGCCAGCCCATGGGCGACGCGAACAGCAGTGTGCCCAGATAGAGCATCGAAGCGATGAGCCCGATCATGAAGAGCGAGCTGTGCGCCTGCTCCTGCAGGAAGATCGGTAGATAGGGCAGGATCGCGCCGAAGCCGGTCCACACGACGAAGCCGCCGGCCGAGATGACGATGATCTGGCCCCACCTCGTGCGGACGATGCCGGCGCCGCCGGCCGGGCCGCCGTCCGTTGCGCCGTCGATGGGGCGCGTCTCATCCATCGGGGATCCCACAGGTCGCTCCTTCGCGGCCGGCCGGCGTCGGCTTCGCCGCGCCCGGCCGGCGCCCAGAGGCTATCACGCTCCGGTCAGGCGTCGCGCAGGGTGCGCGAGAAGAAGCCGACCAGCGCCGGTACGGCGATGATCGCCCCTGCCGCCACGAGGAGCAGGCGGATGTCGACGAAGCCGGCGAGCGCCCCCCCGGCCAGCACCGACAACGCGTAGGCGCCCTGGGTGAACGTGAAGCGCATGGTCCAGACGCGGCCGCGCAGAGCCTCGGGCACTATCGCCTGCACGTACGTGTCGATCGCGATCAGCGCGGCGGCGTTGGCGACTCCCGCCAGGGCGAAGAAGATGCAAGCCGCCAGGACCGTGTCGGTGAGGGCGACGAGACCGTAGGCCACTCCCGCCGCCGCCAGGCCGCCGAGGATCGCGTAACCCTTCGGCACGCGCGCGCCCAACGTCGCCAGGAGGAGCGAGCCGGCGAGGAAGCCGGCGGCGATCGAGGCCTCGAAGAGGCCGAACGCCGCCGTCCCCCCGTCGAGCACGTCGACGGCGAAGAAGAACGTGAGCGGGTAGGTCGCCCCGATGCCCAGGGTCGCGACGATCACGAGCAGGGTGTTGAGCAGCAGGCCGCGGTGCCGGCGCACGAAGTCGAGTCCCTCGCCGATCTCGCGTCGTACCGAGAGCGCGGCGTGCTCCGTGGTCTCCCGCGGCGGACGCCGATAGCGCATCAGGATGAAGGCGACGGCGGAGACGAGGAAGGTCGCGGCGTCGATCCTGAAGGCCGTCGCCGTGGAGACCCACGCGAGGGCGAAGCCCGCCGTCGCGTAGCCGACGACCTCGGTGAGGGTCTCGCCGGTCGCAAGCACGGAGTTGGCGCGGAGGAGCTGGCGCTCCTCGACGACGTCGGGCAGGAGCGCCAGCTTGCACGGGTCGAAGAACACGTTCACAGCCGCCACGAGCAGGGCCAGCCCGTACACGGCGGTGAGGTTCCAGCTTGCGGCCACCGGTACGAGGGCCACGAGGCCGCCGCGCACGAGGTCGGAGGCGATGAGGAGCCGGCGCTTGTCCGCCCGGTCGATCACGACGCCGGCGAAGGGCCCTATGAAGATGTACGGGAGCGTGTAGAGCGCGAGGATCACGCCCGTCGACATGGCCGAGCCGGTGCGCTGGTAGATGAGCCAGGGGAAGGCGACCATGGCGAGCCGGTCGCCGATCTGCGAGACGAACTGGCCGACCCAGAGCAGCAAGAAGTTGCCGTTGCGCGCCAAGCCTCGCGGCGCGGTCTCCGCGATCCTGGTCGTCCTCGCTGCTGCCTCTACGTCCGTCGGTGTGCTCCCGGTCGGCTGTCGCGGTCACGAAAAGGGCGCGCGGAGATGTGATCTCTGATCCGCCGGCCCTCGAGGGTGCCCGTCCGCCATTCAACCTGCTCCGGGGCAGCCGGGCAAGACTTGTCCAAATTGTGTTGTCCGAGATGGCAACAACAGGCTTACCATTTGCCCCGTATGTCCAAGGGGAAAGTCAGGGTCCGTGTTGCCAGATATGGATACGCTCCGGCCTGCAAACGTCAACCCAATGTAATCGGCACTTCTGGCCGGAACCTGAAGGGAGATTGAGATGCGCCGCCCACTGAAGATGCACTGACTGATTTCGGGATTCGGAACCCATATCCATGAAACGGATTGAAAGCGTTCTCGTCTCATTGGTCTTCGCCCTCGTCACTGCGGGGGGAAGCACCAAGATGCACTGAGAATCGACTCCGCCCTTCACCTTCAAGCATTCGGCTCTCGCTGCCGATAGACTAGGCACTTGCGGGAAGGGGTGCCTTGTCACGTACCGAGCGAGGCTACATCGTTCTGGTCGCGACTGCGGCTGCAGCTGCAGTCGCGGTTTGTGCGTGGACGGTCGCATATCTGCCGCACGCTCCTGTGTCAGTGGCTCTGCTGCGCGATGCTGTTCTACTTATTGCGCTCGCACTTGTCGCAGAGCAGATGTCGGTCGAGATTTCGGATCGCCTTACCCTTACCGCCGGCAACCTGTCCATCGTTCTGGCAATCATGTTCGTTGGTTGGCCCCTGAGCACAGCTGTCGCTCTGTCTGCGGGTGCCTGGGGCGCATGGAGAGAGTCGAGTAAGGTCGTCGCGGTCTACAACATCGTTGTCTACGGTCTATCGGCAGTTTTGGCCAGTCTGGCGTTTACGCAGTTGCAGAGCGCTTGGGGGTTTCCGCTAGACCGGCTCACTGCGGAGTTGCTGATTAGCGGCGCCGTCGCGAGCGCCGTATTCGAGGCGAGCAACATGGTGCTCGTGAGCTTGGGCATGAGGGTCAAGTACCGACGTAGCCTCGGTACGTTCTGGCGTCACGAGATCTGGCCATTCCTCAGGTCGGTTGCCGTGCTGACTCTTGTTGCGTTGGTGGTCGCGGCGGTGTACGCGCTGGCGGGGGTACTGGCCGTGGTGCTTCTGTTCATTCCTCTCTTCGCCAGCCAGTACATGTTCAAGCTACTCGTACGCGAGAAGCAGCACGTATCGAAGCAGAAGGAACTGAGCGACCAGTATCTCGAGATGAACATCGGGCTCGCCGCGGCCATGGTCGTCCTGCTGGACAGCAAAGACGAGTACACGGCCCAGCACTCGGCGGCGGTCGCGATGTACTGTCGGGACATGGCTGCAGGTCTGGGTCTCCCCGAGGAGGAAGCCGAGGCGTTGCACCTTGCAGGTCTGCTGCACGACCTCGGCAAGGTCGGGACGCCCGACGCCGTGCTGCGCAAGACCGCCAAGCTCAACGACGACGACTGGGATTACCTGCGTCAGCACCCTGAGAAGGGTGCCGAGGTGCTGTCCCATCTGGCGAACTACCAGGATGTCGCGGATATCGTGCGCTACCACCACGAGCGTCTCGACGGCAGCGGCTACCCGCGCGGCGTGACGTCCGAGCAGATCCCCGAGCTGAGCAAGATCCTCGCCGTGGCCGACTCGTACCACGCCATGACCTCGGACAGGCCCTACCGTGACGCCATGAGCTCCTTCGAGGCCATGAACGAGCTGCGGCGCATCGGCGGCGTCACTCTCGACCGGCGGTACGTCGAGCTCCTCGCGCAGATCCTGCGCGACAAGGACCTTGCCTATCGCGACGGCAGCTCGACCGACTTCATGGTCGAGTACGAGCGCGGCCGCATCAACCTGCGGATGCGTGGCCGCGCGCTCGCCGACATCACCGGTCTCGGCGAAGCGCGGGAAGACCCAGCGGCGAGCTGACCAGCGCGGCGGCAAGACCGGCGGCGAGAAGCGCCTTCATCACGTCGAGCGGCAGGAACTGCAGCACGCCCGTCGCCAGGATGCCCCAGACGTCCGTGATCTCGAGATGAATCGCGAGCCACGTTGCGCCCAGCGCGTACACCGGGATGAGGCCGGTCAGACCGGCGATGCCGAAGCGCGCGAAGGACGGCGGCCCGCGATGCGCGATGACCCCCGCGATCCACGCCGCGAGCACGAAGCCCGCGAGGTAGCCGCCGGTCGGCCCGATCAGCACGCCGATGCCTGCCTGACCCCCCGCGTACACCGGAGCCACCAGGCCGAGCGTGAGGTAGACGAGCACGCTGACCGGCGCCAAGCGGGGCCCAAGCACCATGCCGGTCAGCAGCACGACCAGAGGCTGGAGCGTGAACGGCACTGGACCGATGAAAGGGATCGTGACCAGAGCACCCAGCCCGATCAAGGCGGCGAACAGGGCCACGCGGGCGATCTCTGGCGTCGAGCGAACGGACAATCGTCAACCTCTCGGATGCGCGGAGAGGTGACAATGTAGGGGCGGACCCGGCCGGCTGTCAACGTGCTGTGGACGGCCGGCCGGGACCCCGAGGCGCGACTCAGTGCAGCGTCACGTCTCCCGAGTGGAAGCGTCGTACGTGCCGATGCGGGAGCTGCACGAGCAGGGCTCCCTGATTGTCGATGCCGGTGGCCTCGCCGATCACGGAGCCCTCCCGAGTCTGCACCGACACGCTGCGCTTGAGGAGGTAGTCGCGCTGCCGGAACTCGCTGAGGGCGCGGTCGAACCCGTGCTTCTGGGCTTCCTTGTATGCGGTCTCCAGGGCCAGCAGAATGCGCGCGAGCAGCTCACTGCGGTCTACCGGCTCGCCGGTCGCCATCTTGAGCGAGGTGGCGGTACGGCGCAGGTCGACGGGCAGCTCCGCGTACTCGGTGTTGACGTTGATGCCGATGCCGACGATGACCCACTCCACGACGTCCTGCTCGCCGGCCACCTCGAGCAGGATCCCGCCCGCCTTTCGGTCGCCGACGAAGAGGTCGTTGGGCCACTTGATGCGCACCGCGGCGTCGGTCTGGGTCTCGATGCCGCGGGCGGCGGCGACGGCGGCGACGATCGTGAGCATGTGCGCGCGGCTCATCGGCAGAGTCGGGCGCAGGATGACCGAGAAGAGGAGGCCCTTGCCCGCCGGTGAGGTCCAGCGGCGGCCCAGGCGCCCGCGCCCGGCGCGCTGGAGTTCGGCGATGACGACGGTGCCCTCGGGCGCGCCCGCCATCGCGAGTTCCTTCGCCTCGACGTTGGTCGACTCGATCTCGTCGTAGTAGCGGAAGGAGCGCCCGAACATCGACCCCTGCGTCATCTCGGTGATTACCGGCACGACGAGCCTGACCGGCTCGGCTTCGAGCTTGTAGCCGCGGCGCGAGATGCCGAGGATCTGGTAGCCCCGCTTGCGCAGCGACTTGACGTGTTTGTGCACGGCGTTGCGCGAGATGCCCAGACGGGCGCTGATGACCTCGCCGGAGACGAAGCCGGGGCTCTCCCGCAGGATGTCGATGACTGTCCGCTTGCGCTGGCTCATGTGATTGGACTCAACGTAGACCACGGAGACTGAAGATTCCATCCATCCACCTCATGCTCGATTGTGGGTCGATGCTAGAGACGGGGGGTGAGGAGTGAATCAACCTCAAGGCCGATTCTCGGCACTGGCCGGGCCGAGTCGCCGGACTCAGCTCAAGCGGTGGTCTCTGCTGCCTGCGTGTGACGCAGGACCGCGGCGACGCGATCGGTCACTCCGAGCTTGCGAAAGATGTGGTTCACGTGCGTCTTGACCGTGCCTTGACTCAAGTGCAGCGTGGCCTCGATCTCCGGGTTCGTGAGGCCGCGAGCCATCAACCCAAGGACTTGTGCCTCGCGCGCGGTGAGATCGTAGGCGAGGCGGACACGGTCCTCAGGCGAGCACGGCTCAGATGTCAACATCGCGGCGGCACGCTCGCGAGCCCGGCGGAACGGCAATCGCAGCATCGACCGAGCGAGTAACGTCTGGTCGCGCTCGGTGTACCAGCGTTGGGCCGCTCTCAGGACGGCAAGGGCCTGCGTCTCGCCCAACGTCGCCGCACGTGCCAGCGACGGCCGAGAGTCCGTGTGCCGCGCGATGGCATCGATCGTCGCGGCCACGACATTGTCGCTGGCAAGTTCTATAAGCAAGCGCTCGGCAACGTCCCACTGTGTCAGCAGTTCGCGTCCCAGGAAAGAGAGGTGGCCGAGTTCGACTTGAGCTGCGACGGCGGCTGCCAAGATAGGGAGGCCGAGTTCCTCCCGCCCACCTCGAAGCTCTAGGCAGCCGCGGAAGAACGCCGCCTTGTGGCGGACGAACTCGAGCGATAGTGCCGTTGCCTGGCCCTCCACCTGCAAGAGATTCTGCGCAGCGGTAGGGTCGTTTGCGAGGCCAAGGGTGAAGGCGAGGTTGGCGCGAGCATTGTACGCAGCGACCATGTCTCTCCTGCTTGCGGTGAGACGGACTCCGTCTCGATACGCGGACACGGCCGCTTGCGGATTTCCATGGCGACGATGGTACGTGCCTAAGTGTACGGTGGGCCAGGCGGCCGCGGCTTGATCGCCGAGTCGGAGCAGGCCTTCGCGGGCCATCTCGATTTCCTCGAGGGCATCTCGAGTCCCGTCTCGCAGCACGCGTGTAAAGCCGACAGTGTCACGGCAAAAACTAAGTGCCATCTCGTGACCCATATGCCGCGAGGCGTCCGCGGCATCCGATCCGAAGGTCTCGGCCTCCGAATACAAACCGAGTGCATAGGCGATGGTCGCACGAGCACCGAGGACCACCGGCTGCAAGAATGGCGAGAGTCCACTCACGTCGACACCGCTCACCTCACGGTGGGCCTCAGCGTAGTGTCCGCGCGAGTACAGGGCGCTCGAATGCAGCGCGCGGATCCTCAGCACCTCCTCAACCGGGCCGGACGCGGCCAGAGCTGCACTCTCGCGCTGGGCCGCCTCGGCTGCGGCCCAGTCGCCGATATCGACCGCCGCGGAGAGCATGCTCCCGATGGTGTGCAGCCTGTCCTCGGCCGATTCGGCGATCTCGAGAGCCTGCCGGCAGGTGGCGAGGGCGGCCTGAGGGTCGCCCTTCCAGAACAGGGCCCGCTCCTTGGCCGAGAGTGAAGCGTAGAGACCGTGCGCGTCGTCGGACTGGGTGAAGGCGTCGGTCGCTGCCTCGATGCGTCGCAGCGCTTGCTCGTAGCGCCCATCCCGCGTCTCGCGGTGAGCGCTGAGCAGCTGAGCCCATGGGTGTGACTCGGCGAGGGTGACGGGCAGTCGCGCGAGCCAGGCGTCGAGGGTCTCGGCTCGATATCGGCCGAAAGCGGCTTCGCCCTGCCTGGAGATGACGCCGAGCGCGAGATCCGGCTCGCCGGCGGCGATGAGCAGCTCGACGCTGCGCTCGATCTCGCGAGACTCCTCCAGAGCAGTCGCCGTATGGAGCTGACGCCGCCGGCACGCCTCGGGACCGTCTTCGAGCTGGCAGACCTCGCGCAGGTAGTCCCGAAACAGTGGATGGTATCGATAACCACCCGACCCGGACGCCTTGAAGGTGAAGATGCGATTGCGCGCCAGGTGCTCGAGATGGCGATGGGCGCCCGGCATCTCGGCCACGAGACTGGCGATCTCGGGGGTGAGCGCATCGAGGTCGCACGTGCGCTTGAGGAACTCCCGTATGTCGGGTCGCTCCTGCCGGTACACCTGCTCGGCCAGATAGGCGTAGATGTCGCTCGTGAGCCATGGGTCGGCGAGGATCTCTTCGACAGTGGTGAAGTCGCGATCGCAGAGTGTCTCCGCGGCGAGCGACACGGCGGCGGGCCAGCCCTCGGTCAGCTGGGCAAGTCGTGCCGCGTGCGCGTGAGTCGCCTCGGGTACGTGGCGCAGAAGGAGCTCGTGGACCTGCGCCTCGTCAAGACGCAGGTCGTCGGCGCCCACGAAGCCGAGCCGGCCGGCGACCCTCAACCTGGCCGTCTCGAACCCCGGCTCGTAGCGACCGAGCACGATCAGGCGCCAGCTCTCCGGCAGGTTGTCGATCAGGTAGTCGAGGACCCGGTTGAACTCGTCTGAGCCGGTAGCCTCGTGATAGTCGTCGATGACGAGATGCAGTCCAGCCGGCGCGTCCTCTTGCGCGGCGACCACGAACGCCGCGGCCATGCCCTCGGCCGAGAGCGGCGACTCGGACGGGTGGAGGAGGCGCTCTCTGAGGAGCTCACCGAAGCCCGGGCGCCTTCGCCGGAGCGCCTCGCAGAGGGAGAGGACGGTGGCGGCAGGGTCATGGTCGAGGACGTCGGCCCGGTACCACACGTGCGCGATGCGGAGAGCCCGGAGCGCCGCGACCGTGACGGTGGTCTTGCCGTAGCCTGCCGGCGCCGAGACCACCGTCAAGCGGCGCTGCAGGCAGCGCTCGAAGTGCTGCTGCAGCGCGGGGTTCACCGCCGCATCGACCGTGCGCGGCGTGGTCAGCTTGGCCTGCACGAGGGCAGGCGGCCCCCCCTGTGGTGTCACGCGCGCTCCCTCGGAGGCGTTGGCCGTGGCGCGGACGCCCAGTCTAGCAGCGGCCGCGCCGCGGTCGCGACGCCGAGGGAGTCGTGCAGCGTTGACGATTCGGGCTACATCACCTGCCCGTCGCCGGGCTCGGTCACGGCGCCGGCTCGAAGAACACCGGCACCCGCACCTCGTGGAGTCGTGAGCCGTCCTGCATCGACGCCTCGTAGGCGATGACGAAGCCCCCACTGGTGCCGGCCCCCGCGTACGCGAGGCGCTCGCGGAAGCGGCCGCGCTCGGGGGCGCCCATGGTGGCCGTCGTGAAGCCCTTGGCCAGCGGTTTCTCGGCGGCGTCGAGCACCTCGAGCTGGATCGTGGCCTCGAAGACGGTCGCGCGCCCCTGGATCGTGACGGGGCTTGAGATGGTCGCACCGACGCCGGGGCGCTCGACGAAGATGACCGGCTCGAAGTCCTCCCAGTCGGCGCGGCGTTGCGGCGAGTCGACGAGGATGCCCTCGCCGCCGATCACCTCGACGGGCTTGCCGTCGAGGTGGAACCGCACGGCGCGGACGGTGTCGAACTGCGTGAGCGTGTACACGACCTGGGCGATGCGCGTCATCATCGAGAGCGAGCCGCCGCCGGAGGCGTACTCGCCGGAGAGGTCGACAGTCGCGACCTTGTCCTTCACGCTGATGCCGAGCACCTGGGTGCCCTCGGGGACGGAGCTGGTGAGGCCGGCGGCCCGCTCGTAGTCGCTGGGGCCGCCGCACAGGGCGTCCATCGCCGCCCCGGCGACCGCCAGTGTGGCCGGCAGCGTGCGCTCCGCGGTGGCGAGCTTCTCGCCGGAGAGGAAGTAGACGAGGACGGTGACCGTCTCGCCGCCCGGCTCCTCGGTGTCGGTGGGGGAGGGCGACGGCGTTGCGGTCGGCTCGCCGGTCGGTTCGGCGGTCGGCTCGCCCGTGCCTTCATCGCCGTCCCCACACGCGGCGACGCCGAAGGCCAGTGCCGCGACGACCGCGACCACGATCAGTATCAGAGTGCGACGCGACATGTGGATCCTCCCGTGACGCCCCTTGTGTCGTACGTAAGACGGCCCATCCACCCAGAAGGTTCCCTTTCGACGCCGTGTCGCGCGTGCCTGCCGTCTGCGCGCTGTGCGGCGTGCTAGACTCGCCGGGCTCCGTGACCACGCAGGCGAGGTGTCATCCCCCGGTGCCGACCGACCCCACCAAGGCGCGCTACTACCGCAAGCAGATCCCGCTCTTCACGCTGGTCGACAAGATGAAGCTGTGGCC
>ENA-ORXD01002474-ORXD01002474.1-sediment-metagenome-genome-assembly--contig:-NODE-2474-length-12188-cov-10.489472_pt1 | contig 12188 bp, 10 predicted proteins | sample MGYA00237862_ERZ511471 | MGnify/ENA metagenome assembly ERZ511471 | reverse complement strand
AGCAGGACGTGGCGGCGTTGAAGGCGGAGCTGACCGACCCGCGGTTTGCGACGGAGTACTGGCGGGAGCAGATCGGGCTGCAGCTGGCGATGGGGCTGAAGTCTGAGCAGCAGGCGTTCGCGGCGCGGGGGCTGGATTTTGTGACGAGGGAGTATTTGCCGGCGCGGTTGAGTGAGATGGGGGTGCTGTGAGGTGTCTCTGAATATATGAAGAGGGCCCCCTTTTCGGAAAAACGGCTGTTAATCGTCACCCCGGTATATCCCAATGAGGAGGGATCGTACCAGGGGGGCGTGTTCGTAAAGGACCAGGTGGACGTCCTGAAGCAGCATTTCAGGGAGGTCATCGTCATCGCCCCGGTTCTTCGCTCATTCGGTCTCCTGCCCGAGGATGCTTTTTGCAGCGATTACCGGTATGAGAACATTCGGGTGTATTACCCGAGGTCAGTCTATATCCCGTGGCCGCTGTACAGGCGTTTTGGTCTGGGCCCCCTGTATTACGACACCAGATGCAGGGCGGTGGAGCGGTTGATCAGGCAGGAACAGATCGAGTTCGACCTCGTTCATGCCCATTTCACCTGGCCCTCCGCAGATATCGGGAGACATCTGAAGGAACAGTATGGCGTCCCGGTGGTCGTGACCGCTCACGGCTACGATGCCTATGAATTGCCGTTTTTAAATGAAATCTGGGAAGGGAGAGTGCGCACTGTCCTGAACGCCGCCGATGCGATCATCACGGTGAGCAGGAAGAATGAGGAGTGCATCAGGAGCCTCGGGGTCACAAAGCCGGTCCATGTCATCCCCAACGGCTTCAGGTCAGACCTCTTCTACCCGCGCGATCAGGCAGAGTGCCGGCGGGCTCTGGGCCTCCCTCCGGACAGAAAGATCCTCCTTGCGGTCGGCAACCTCGTCGAGGTGAAGGGGCACCGCTACCTTGTGGAGGCAATGGCTGAGGTGGTGAAGGAGCGGCAGGATGTGCTCTGCGTGATCGTGGGGTCAGGGCCGCTGAAGGGGAAGCTTGAGGGGCAGGTCCGGGCTCTCGGGTTGGAAGAGCAGGTTCGCTTTGTGGGTGGGCGGCCGCATGAGGAGATCCCGATATGGATGAATGCATGCGATGTGTTTGTGCTGCCGAGTTTGAATGAGGGGAACCCGACGGTGATGTTTGAGTGTCTGGGGTGCGGGAGGCCGTTTGTGGGGACAAAGGTCGGCGGTGTGCCCGAAGTCATCATATCCGATGCATATGGGCTGTCCGTTGAACCCGGCAGTTCTGAAGATCTGGCCGAAAAAATTCTGCAGACACTGGAAAAAGAGTGGAATTGCGACAGGATCGTGGAGCATGCTGATAACTATACGTGGGCTAGCGCTGTCAGGAGAATATTACATCTATATGGTGAGGTACTTCATGATTGTAATGATTAAAACTAGATTCCTTCATTGAAAAGATAATAACTCTAGATATTAGACCATTACGTACTCAAGCAGGGTTCCTATGCAAGTTTCAATAATTATCCCGACCTATAACAGGGTTGATGATCTCTCCGCGTGTTTGAAATCCATAGGTATTCAGAGCATCCTCCCAGAAGAGATCATTATTGTCGATGACAGCGATACAGCGGATGTCCAATATTTTATCGAATCTTTGATGGGTGAATTTCAGGCACTCGGTGTATGTTTAGAATATATCCGAAACACTGCAGGAAAATCATTGACAATTGCCAGAAATGTCGGGATAAAGAATGCAACGGGTGATCTCATCATGTTTCTTGACGATGATGTTGTTCTGGATAAGCACTACATCAGGGAGATCCTCAGCATATATGCTCAGTTTCCTTCAGCAATGGGCGTTCAGGGACTGATAAAAAATATTGAAAATCCTAATTATTTTGTATCGCTCTTCAACCGATTGTTTTACCTGGGGCATAATGAAGGATTGAGATCACGAGTCCTGCCCTCTGCATCCTGCACCTATCCTTCTATTCCTGAAGGATCTAGTTCACCTGTTTCATGTGAATGGCTCTCAGGCTGTAACCAATCTTATCGTAAAGAGGTGTTCCTCACGCTACAGTTCGATGAAAACCTCAAGCGATATTCCTACAAGGAGGACGTGGATCTATCTTACAGGGTTTTTAAAACATGGCCTCTGTCATTATATCTAGCACCGGCGGCCAGGTGTGACCACAACGTATCCCAGGCAGGGAGATTGCCCAAAAAAGAGCGTATTGAGATGGAAGAAGTTTACAGCCTGTATTTTTTTTATAAAAATATAGACCGGAGCCTTCTGAATAAATGTATCTACATCTGGAGCAGGGCTGGATATCTTATAAAAAATATCGGAATCGTATTTTTTAAAATTCGAGAGCACCATTGGCTGTATATCAAGTATCTCATCGGTGCGGTTTTACTCTGTTTTTGTAATAGAGAGAGGATTAAAAAGGGTGATCTTGGATTTCTGGATGATTGTACCCCTAAGCAACCTTCGTAATGAAATCACTAATTAGTGTACAACAGATCAATACAGAGAGCCCTACGTGCGGATCCATTTTTCTGGTAACCGATCCACATCATTATATTTTGTATCTTGAAACCATCTCGAAGGTGCTATTACAATTTTTGATTCATTCCTGGAAAGCCATGCACCCCACCAGCTGAATGAACTGTTTGCTATGATGAAATGGCTGCAGAGACTCATCAATCGTAGATCTTCATAGTTTTTATCGGGAGGGTTATGAACAACGAAGGTTTTCTGCGCATCGATCTTCAAATTATCCTGGGTCCATGCGGGATCGTCGGAAAATACAAAAAAATGTGGATTTTTAACTGTTAACATTATCTGGTCGATTGCTCTATTATAATACTGTAATGAGCAGATGCCATGGAATTGATTGGCATTTGGGTCTGAAATATAATCTCCCCGACGAACATGAATTGCAACTGCATTTGAAGACTGGATCATTCGGGCATAGTTTAAATTTTCGTTATCAGGAGGGTCAATAACGGTAAATTCTCTCTTGATGATGTCTTCAATATCCTTGAAATATTTCTCACTCTGCCAGTAACCCTCAAGATAGGCACTTCCTGAGATCTGTAATATATTTGGGTCAAAATCGAGAGATTTTTCACGGATATATGTTCGCCTATAATAGGGTTTACTACATTCCTTATATGTGGTCACTATTCTATTCAATAGCCTCATTTCGTTCCGTTTTAAATGTGCTATTTCATCAGGAACTGCAATATCCTCAATAATTGCGAAATGATTGAGGCTGTAGGGGCGGCCTGGCTGATCCTTGAACCAGCTCAGGTCTAATTTGAGCGGGAGATTATTTTTTAACGCGATGCTACGTCCTGTGGCATACTGGAAGAGCTGATTTCCAAGGCCACCCATGAGGCGTATTATGATCATATACAGGTCTCGTTTATGCAGGTTGTTCGATACATAACTCTGTACTTTGGTTATAACTTCAATGGATTTCAGTTACTTTTTTTGCTAAAATATGGAACCCAAAATTTAACAGATTGTTTGAACCTGCATCCTTTTTTGAGAACCTTCCAAGCATTTTTAACATTAAATGGATTGCATACGTTTCCATCAAAGAAGGTCTGTCCTCTGCATATTGCTTTGATACAGATCGTATCCGTCTAATTTCCTGAGCCAGATACTCAAAATAATTTCCATTCTCAGTTATTTCTAAAATCTCGAACTCTTTTTCTTTCAAATGCTTTTCATAAAAATATCGATTGAAACCTGAGTAAAAATGGTACGGCGCAAAATGTGTCAAACTACAGAAAGGAGCCGTAATAATTAAAATTCCGTCTGGCTTGAGGAGTCTTGAAAATTCTTGAATAGCCCTGATGGGCTCAGGCAAATGTTCGAAGACTTCAGTACACATGATCGCATCGAACGATGCATCCGGTTCGGGAATACCGGTGATATCGCTGATAATATCTAATCTGGTTTGATCCCAGGTGCCGGTATGTAGTCCCCTGCCATCACCAGTGCCATCATATTGGGCGAAATCCTGACTCACATACTCGAGGTGAGAGCAAAATTTTTTAAATTGCTGTTCTCCTGCACCGGCATCAAGAATGCGCGAGCCTGCGGGAACCTTTTTCAGAGCGGACTCGATCCATGCAACACGAGTCGATTCATTGCACTTTCCAACAGATGATATATTACCTCACCTCTTTCTGAACCAAAAACATCCACAACCATATGAGCATTTATTTGCCATTTCCTGGGTTGCATTTTCTATTAATCCTCTTTCTTCCGGGCCATCAGGTATAAGTGAGAATTCTAATAATTGTAAATCTGAGAAATAATCTATAATTTGTTTGTAGGTATAGATTCGATGAGCATTAAACATTATTTTTGGGATCCCTCCGATAGGAACAACAAATAATAAATTTCCAGTAGGTTTTAATACTCGTTTCAGTTCAGATATCGCTTTTAGATCCCCCTCTGGATCCAAAGGGTCTCCATAGCGTCCCAGACCGATGTGTTCGACGACATGCATACAGGATAGAGACCCGATGCTGGCATCTTCAAATGGAAGGGAAAGAATATCTGCAGATCCTATTGACAGATTCTTTAAATATAATTCTGCAGGTCGATAATCATAGAATTTTACCGGAATAAAAGCCGAAACCAGTGAGCAGAAATTCAAAGTCGAAGAAATATCAACATGAAATGAGGGCATGGTCTGTGCAAGAATGCGTGCTGCCCATGCTGGGTGGTAGATGTAGTGTTTATCAAACCCTGTGTGAGCAGTATTATCCAGCAAACAGGGATACTGATCTCTGAGTCTTATCTGAAATCTATTTTTATCTTTTCGATTATGCATTATATATCTGATATACTGAGAGAAAAAGTGAGGATAATTAATTATATTCTTCATTAGTCGGTAGAACCACATTCCCTGAAGTCGAAATAGCGGCAATAATCTACCCATTTTCATTCTTATGCCCCTAAATAGGTACAATCTGAATTTTCTAATGTAGTGAAGATGGTATTTCCAGGAGAAGATGGAATTGTGAGACTTTACTATTAAATTTTCACTCTCGTATTATTAATATTTTCTAAAACTTTGTTATCTTGAATACCAAGAAAGATTATAAAAATCTAACATATATATCTCCCCAAAGAGACTTATCTTCAATTAGATCTAATTTATTATACAATGTATCTGGATCTACCCAAGAATCAAAAAGTAATTCATACGATTCCCCTATCGAACAATTAAATTGTGCATTGCCAATCGATAATATATATTCAATACTCTTTTTAGTATCGTCAAAAAATTCTTTTGTGAATTCAAATGATATATATGGAATTGGTTGAGATAAGCCTTTCAATACCGAATATTCAAAACCTTCAACATCTATTTTACAAAATTTAGGTAAGCCATATGATTTTATTAATTCATCCAAAGTAGTTACAGGTACCACCTGAATTTTATTCCAGGTATAGTCATTGGAAAATCGACCTTCATTTTTCCATTTATCTGACATTGTAGATATCGTTGCAGCTTTTTCACAAATATGGAGCGTTAAATGGCCCTCTTCTTCGGCCAAACCTTTGTTAACCAAAATGACTCTTTCATTATCTCTATACAATCGACTAAGTCTGTCAAAACAAGAAGATTGCGGCTCGACACATACAACTTTTGCATCAAGTTTCAAAAAAACTTCAGTTCTATTCCCAATATTGGCCCCAACATCAAAACACAAATCATTTCGACCAATAAATTTTGAATAAAAACTCAATATTTTTCTTTGATCATCGGTTCTATTGATCAACTGCGAAAATATTTTAAAAACATTCAACATTTTCAATCTCCTTATACAGGTTATTATTTTTCCACCCCAGGCCCCATAGTCATATTTTAAGAATCCACTCTTATGGAGAAAATAGATTCTTATACTCACGCCATTTATTTGTTGTAAATAATTATCTTTTCATCCGAAAAAAAGATACCGATATTTGTTGACAGGCTTTCTCCCTGATCGTTAGTTCCGGCTGTGCATCATGATGGTGATTACGATTGTTGGTGTTTCCGGTACCACGCGATCGTCTCTTCCAGCCCCTCGCGGAACGCGGTCCGAGCCTCAAACCCGAACTCCTCGCGGGCGCGCGAGACATCCAGGCAACGCCGCGGCTGGCCGTCCGGCTTGGTCGTGTCCCAGACGATCTCCCCCTCATATCCAGTAAGTTCAGCAATGAGGGAGACAAGGTCCCGGATCGTGATCTCAAACCCTGCCCCGAGGTTCACCGGATCCGGTTTATCATAGTGCTCGGCGGCGAGGACGATCCCGCGTGCGGCGTCGTCGACATAGAGGAACTCGCGGGAGGCGCTCCCGGTCCCCCAGACCTCGACGGTGCTGCTCCCGCTTTCCTTTGCCTCGACGAACTTCTTGATCAGGGCCGGGATCACGTGCGAACTCGCCGGGTCGAAGTTGTCGCCAGGGCCGTAGAGGTTCACCGGCAGGAGGTAGACGGCGTCAAAGCCGTACTGCTGGCGGTAGGCCTGCGCCTGCACCAGGAGCATCTTCTTTGCAAGCCCGTACGGAGCGTTCGTCTCCTCGGGGTAGCCGTTCCAGATCTCATCCTCCACAAAGGGCACCGGGGTGAACTTCGGGTAGGCGCAGATCGTCCCGACGGCGACAAACTTCGCCACGCCGGCCTGCCGTGCGGCCTCCATCAGCTGGATGCCCATGATCGCGTTGTCGTAGAAGAGGGAGCCCGGGTTCTCCATGTTGTAGCCGATCCCGCCGACCTTTGCGGCCAGGTGGATGACGAGGTCGACATCCCTGACCGCCTCGACACAGTTCTCCCAGATGCGGAGGTCAAGATCCCGGCTCCGCGGGACGGAGAGATCCTCCTTTGCAACCCCGGCCTCACGAAGGCGCGCTATAACCTTCGATCCGAGAAATCCTGCGCCGCCAGTGACAAGAACCCTCTTTCCTTCCCAGAATGTCATGTCATCGCCTCGATAGAATCCATACAAACTTCTGCCCCATCTCACTTGAACATGCCGTCAGGGTCGTGCTCTTCCGGTGCGGAGGGGAAGCAGGGTTCCAGCGCAGCCGCCTGACCCGTGCGATGTCCCGCACTGCAATAGCCATAATCGCGACATATAATCGGATGTGCGATGGCCTCAATCCGCTTTCCACCATCTGTCGGGATATGCCCGCGAAAGGGCTCGGTCACCCTCTCCAGGAGGCTCAAGCCCCGCCACCCTGAGATCGGCGTCGACCATGATTCTGGTCAGATCCCTGAAGGTGATCTGCGGTTTCCATCCAAGGTTCTGCTTGGCCTTACCTGCATCGGCGATGAGGCTCTCGACCTCGGTCGGCCTGAAGTACTTCGGGTCGATCCGCACATGCTCCTCCCAGTCGAGGCCGGCGTAGTCGAACGCCTCCTGGAGGAACTCCTTTACCGAATGACTCTCGCCGGTGCCGATCACGTAGTCGTCGGGTTTTTCCTGCTGGAGGATCCGCCACATCGCCTCGACATATTCGGGCGAGTAGCCCCAGTCACGGCGTGCGTCGAGGTTGCCCATATAGAGGTACTGCTGCTTCCCGGCAAGGATATTTGCGATCCCCCGGGTGATCTTCCGCGTCACAAAGGTCTCGCCCCGGCGCGGCGACTCGTGGTTGAAGAGGATGCCGTTGCAGGCGAACATCCCGTAACCGTCGCGGTAGTTCCTTGCCATATAATAGGCATAGACCTTGGCGCACGCGTACGGGCTGCGCGGCCAGAAGGGGGTGTCTTCCTTCTGAGGGGGCGGTGTCGCTCCGAACATCTCACTGCTTGAGGCCTGGTAGAACTTCACTCCGTTCCCACTCTTCCGGATCGTCTCCAGCAGGCGGGTGGTCCCGAGGCCGGTAACGTTCCCCGTGTACTCGGGTGTGTCGAAACTGACCCGCACATGGCTCTGGGCCCCCAGGTGGTAGATCTCGTCGGGTTTTATATTGTAGATGATATTCGAGATCTGCTCGCAGTCGGAAAGGTCGCCATAATGGAGAAACAGGCGGGCATGGGGGTCATGGGGATCCGCGTAGATGTGGTCGATCCGTGAGGTATTGAAGGTCGACGCCCTCCTGATGATCCCGTGAACCTCATATCCCTTGTGTAACAATAACTCGGCTAGATACGAGCCATCCTGACCGGTGATTCCGGTTATAAGGGCTATTTTTGAAATACTGGACACCCCACAAACATCGTATATCTTTGAACTGAGATGTAATAATGTATGTATTTGAGTAAGATCTTGGATTCTGAATGACGTATTATTTTTTCTCGGTTTTTATGCCTCATCTTTGAGATACGACTCTCATCAGGTACGGCTGAAATCATCCTCAAACCGTATAATATCGTCCTCAGTGATGAAATCGCCGTTCTGGACCTCGATCACTTCAAGCGGGATCAGCCCGGGATTTTCGAGCCGGTGCTTCACGCCTGCCGGTACGAAGGTGCTCTCACCCGGACGGACAAAGAAGGAATCGCCGTTGTTTGCTACGAGGGCCATTCCCCTGACGACCACCCAGTGCTCACTCCGGTGGTGGTGGAGTTGAGTTGAGATCCTGCGACCCGGCAGGACGGTCAAACGCTTGATCTGGAAAGAGTCGGCCTTCAAAAGGATGGTGTACGAGCCCCACGGCCGGTGGACGGTGGTATGATATTCGCACCGTTCGTCACCCTGTTCCTTCAGGAGGGCAGTAATTTCACCGACACGCTGGGCCTGATCCCTCGGGCAGACAAGGAGAGCGTCTGGCGTGTCGACGACCGCAAGGTCGGAGAGGCCAATGGTGGCAACGAGACGGTCGGAGACGACAAGGTTGTTTCGACCATCAATACCAATGTACTCCCCCCTCACGGCATTTCCTGATGCATCCTTCTCGCTCACCCGGTAAAGGGCGTCAAAGCTCCCGACATCGCTCCACGGGGAGACGAGCGGGACGACCGCCGCCCGGTCGGTCAGTTCCATGATACCATAGTCGACCGAGACTTTCGGAGTGCGGGCATAGGCCTCCTTGACCGACAGGGTGAATGCCTCCGCAACCTCCGGCGCCAGCCGGCGGCACTCCTCCATGAAGAGAGCGGCGCGGAAGAGAAACATCCCTGAGTTCCAGAGATAGCCCTCGTTCATGTAGCGCTCCGCCGTCTCCGCGTCCGGTTTTTCGACGAATGCCCCGACAACATAGCCGCCAGGCCGCACTTCGCCCGGGCGGATGTAGCCAAAGCCCGTGTGTGGGGAGGTGGGAGTGATCCCGAACGTGACCAGATGATCCTGCGCAAGGCTCTCTGCCGAATGAAAAGCGGCCCAGTAGGCATCATCAGGGGCGATCAACTGGTCAGAGGGGAGGACCGCGACCAATGCGTCCTCTTCTTCTGCGAGGATTGTGGTCATTCCATAAACGATCGCTGGAAGGGTGTTTTTGCCCTCGGGCTCGATGAGAATCCGGCACGCGGCACTGATCGTCGCCAGCTGGTCGGCGACCAGGAAACGATGAGCGGCATTGGTAATGATGTGGACCTCCTCAGGCCTGGAGAAGAGAAGCGCCCGCCTGACCGTTCGCTGGAAGAGCGACTCTTTCCCGAGAAGGGGGATGAACTGCTTCGGGTAGCAGGCCCGGCTGAGGGGGAAGAGGCGGGTGCCCGAACCACCTGCAAGGATGAGGGTCTTCATGGGAATAAGGAAGAAATTGATCCTGGAAGCGGATGAGGGTTGTGGTGCTATCGGGTCCACACTTGATGGCAGGCCACAACAGTCATAGATTCGTTACCTGAAATGGAGATGGGTTAATCCCCTCTCTCTTCTAAATAAAGATCCGTGTCCCCGACCATCCCCCTCACCCGCCTCATGAACATCGACCCCATCCGCCGGCAGAGCCTGATCAGCCTCAGTTCTACCCTCGGGCTCACCGCCGTTGGCTTCGTCGCCACGATGTACTTTGCCCACATCCTCGGCGAAGCCGCCTACGGGATCTTCTCCCTCTTCCTCGCGTACTACGGGATCTTCAACCTGATCGGCGACGGCGGCTTTGGGGGGGCGGCGGTCAAACGGATCTCGGAGGGAAAGGAGCAGAACGCCTACTTCACCGCATTTCTCTTCCTCAGGGTCGCACTCCTCGCCGCCTCGGTGGTGGCGGTGCTCGCCCTTGGAGAATACCTCTCCTCTGAAGGGACCGCCAGCATGGTCCCCTGGCTCCTTCTCGCCCTCGTTGTCGGGGTGTTCCTCGGCGTCACGGTGAACGGCACCTACGGCGAGGGAATGGTCGGCGTCAGCCAGACCGCCGGCCTTCTCAACAGCATCGCCAAAGTTCTCGTCCAGGTCATCGCCGTCTTCCTCGGCTACGGCGCTGCCGGGCTGGTGGGAGGGTTCATCGCCGGGATGATCGCCGGGGGCTTCTTCTCCCTCCGCTTCCTCCGCCTCCGCCTCGCCCGCTTCACCGTCGCCCACCTCAAAAACCTCTTCACCTTCTCCTTCTGGATCTTCCTCGCCTCCAGCGGCGCCATCGTCCAGACGGTCGCGAGGAACCGCTACGCGATCGGCTACATCGGCCTGGGCTACATGGATCCCTCCGTCAAGGCACTGAAGGTCAACGGCGTGGAGGCCACCGAGGCCACGGCGCTCTCCAAGGCCTATCCCGTCTCCCGCTTCCTCTATATGTACACCGACGGTGAGCCGAAGGGAGCGGTAGCCAGGTACATCGCCTTCATCCTTGGCGCCGAGGGGCAGCGGTTGGTGGCCAGGGAGGGATTCGTCTCGCTCCCGAGACGATGATCCAAGGAGGTGCATTGTCAGGATCGACGATGAAGTCCCGCTCCGGGGGGAGGCACTTTTTTGCTGCCTCCCCCCTCTGTTTTGTCATGGGAGCAAAGGCCGCGAAGGCCATTGACGGGCCGGTCAAAACGTGTGATAAGAGGGGAAAATCCGCTGAGGGTCCGTAAAGGCACCTCGGAAGGGGGAGAGCATGACGCGAGGCGAGACCCGCAAGAAGACGAAGATCGTCGCGACGATCTCCGACCGGCGCTGCGATGTGCCCTTCCTGACGGCACTCCACCGCGCCGGGATGGACGTCGTGAGGCTCAACACGGCCCACCAGAGCCCCGAGGGGGCCCTGGCCGTGATCCGCAACGTCCGGACCGTCTCCGACCGGATCGCGATCATGATCGACACGAAGGGACCGGAGGTGCGAACCACCGCCGCGGCCGAGGCGATCCCCGTCACGAAAGGCGACCGGCTCGCCTTCCGGGGCGATCCGGAGCAGACCTCGGGCCGGGAGGGGGTCTACGTCACCCATCGCGGTTTCGTCGCCGAGACGCCGCCCCAGAGCCGGATCCTGATCGATGACGGCGCCCTGGCGCTGAGGGCCGTCGAGAGGCAGGGGGACGCCCTGCTCTGCGAGGCGCTCAACGATGGGCGGATCGAGGGAAAGAAGAGCGTCAACGTCCCCAAGGTAAACTTCAATCTCCCCGCCCTGAGCGACAAGGACAAGGTCTTCATCCGCCTGGCCGCCGAGCAGGAGGTGGACTTCATCGCCCACTCCTTCGTCCGCAACCCTCAGGATCTGAAGGCCGTCCAGGCCCTCCTCGACGAATTGGGCAGCCCGATCCGGATCATCGCCAAGATCGAGAACCAGTCCGGCGTCGACCACATCGACGGGATCCTCGACCATGCCTACGGCGTGATGGTGGCACGGGGGGACCTGGGGATCGAGATCCCCTACGAGCGCATCCCCGGAATTCAGAAGATGCTCATCGACAAGTGCATCGCCCGCCGCAAGCCCGTCATCATCGCCACCCAGATGCTCGACTCGATGATCCGCAACCCCCGTCCCACCCGAGCCGAGGTGTCGGACATCGCCAACGCCATCTACAGCAAGACCGACGCGATCATGCTCAGCGGCGAGACCGCCGGCGGCCTCTACCCCCTGGAGTCGGTTCGGACGATGGCCCGCGTCGCCGTCGAGGTCGAAAAATCCCGCAGCGACATCCACGATGCGCCGATGGTGGTCCTGACGAACGACCGGTCGGCCTTCCTCTGCAAGACGGCGGTGGAGGCCGCCCTGGCGCTCAAGGCTCGGGCGATCATCGCCGACACCTCCTCGGGCAACTCGATCCGCAACATGGCCGGTTTCCGGGGACGAACGCCCCTTTTCGCCCACTGCTACGACCGGCGCGTCGTG
>ENA-ORXD01002473-ORXD01002473.1-sediment-metagenome-genome-assembly--contig:-NODE-2473-length-12195-cov-3.869615_pt1 | contig 12195 bp, 11 predicted proteins | sample MGYA00237862_ERZ511471 | MGnify/ENA metagenome assembly ERZ511471 | reverse complement strand
GATGACGATGACGACGAAGGCGGCGTGACCCCTGACGAGAAGGACGGCCCGGGCGACCGGGACAGGGGCGACGACGACGACGATGACGACGACGATGACGACGACGACGATGACGACGATGACGACGATGACGACGACGATGACGATGACGACGACGATGACGATGATGACGACGACGATGACGACGACGACGATGACGATAAGGATAAAAAGGATAAGGGTAACAACGGCTTCGGGAACGGTCCCGAGGATGGAGATGATCCGGGGGATAAGGGGGACGATTCCTCGAACCCTGGGCATAAAAACGACAAATAGCGATCTATTGGAAGAAAAAAGGGGAGATGCGGATATATATCCGCATCTCCCCTTTTTTTGGGCCCTGAGAAGGTAGTGCGCTACGCTAAATAAGTAATATAATTTCATTATAGATAATAAGTTGTTCACCGATCTGTCGAAGACTCAAAACAGGGGAAAGGTTGAGCTGTAAAGAGAGCTGAGAGATAGAAAAGAGGTGAGGTCAATGAAACTGAGAAAAGTTTTGTTTTACGCGATGTTGTTTTTCGTTGTCGTGACGCGTGTCGTAACCCCTAGCTATCTGTCATTTGCATTTAGGGGGCCGATCAGCAACCTGGAAGAGGAATACACCTGCAACTGGAACCTCGTAAGTGCGGAAGACGTGACGGAAGAGAATCTCCAATTCCTGCTGGATACGGGTGTCTGCTATAAGGTGGGAGAGGTGCCAGAACAGCCTCTTGTCGTTCCCGGCGATGACGACGCGGGCGATGACGACGATGACGATGACGACGATGACGATGACGACGATGACGATACCGACGACGATGACGACGATGACGATACCGACGACGATGACGGGGACGATGACGATACCGACGACGATGACGGGGACGATGACGATACCGACGACGATGACGGGGACGATGACGACGATGATGATGATGATGATGGAAAGCCCGGCCATGGTTATGGAGATAAGAACCATGATCACATCGGACCTCCAGGAAAGGACAAATAGCCTAAAGCGATAGAGGCGATAACCTGACGGTTGGTGGCGTTAGGGGTTTGGCCGAAAGTAAAGGATCGAGGGCGCGGAAACCGCGCCCTCGATCCTTTACTTTCGTAAGAGAGAGAAGAAGCAGGGTATTGACAAAAAGCAAACCTGCCTTATAATCATATCATAAAAGGTAAATAGGAATAAAAATACCAAATAGCATTTAAATAAAAAAAGGCGAGGTGAACGGCCATGCAAAACAACATAAAGAGATTCTTAATAAAAGCTTTGCTTGCATATGTTGTTATTACTCGTGTGTTGACTCCTAGCTACATGGCTTTCGCGTTCAGGGGTCCAGTGAGCGAGTTTCAAGATAAATACACGTGCGAATGGAACCTTGTCAATCCCAGCGATGTGACCGAAGAAAACCTTCAATTCCTGATTGATGTGGGAGTTTGCAGCGTAGCGGGACAAGCCGTCGATCAACCCGCGCTTCCTCCGGGCGATGATGATGATGACGAGAGCGGGAACCAGGATGATCGTGATGGCCCAAGCGATAGGGACACCGGCGATGACGATGACGACGACACTGGCGATGACGATGACGATACCGGCGACGATGACGACGATGATGATGACACCGGCGACGACGACGATGATGACACCGGCGATGACGATGATGATGACGATGCCGGCGACGACGATGATGATGACGATGCCGGCGACGACGACGATGATACCGGCGATGACGATGATGATGACGATGCCGGCGACGACGACGATGATACCGGCGATGACGATGATGATACCGGCGATGACGATGGTAAGGATAAGGATAAGGATAAGGATAACAAGGGACTTGGCAACGGTCCTGAGGATGGAGACGAACCTGGGGAAAAGGGCGAAGACTCTGACAACCCGGGACAGGGCGGTAAAAAATAGACGCTTAACGCTTTTAAGAGGTGGGGCGCGGGGGAGTTACTTCCCCCCGCTTTTTTTTGGGCCGCTCTCTTCTGCGATATAATTAAGCAGAGAAACAAATAAAAAGAGGAGGCTGCTACGTGAGTTGGCGAGAACTGGAACATTCAGCGGATATCAGGCTAGAGATAGAAGCTGAAACAATTGAAGAATTGGTGACGGAATCTGCCAAAGCTTTCTACGGTGCTTCCGAGGAGAAGCAGCCGGCCGCGCACTTGCAGGAGGTCCGGGGAGAGATATCCCTACGAGGTCCAGAAAATGACGTTTCCTCCCTGCTTGTCTTATGGATGAACGAGTTGCTCTTCTTTCTCGAAACAACTCATCGGGTTTTTATCCCACGGGAAGTGTCGATCAACCCGGTAATGGGAACACTTGCCGTCTCTGGCAAATGGGTTCCGTCTTCTTCGGCCGGAAGCCGAGTCAAGGCTGTGACGTATGGCGGGCTTGAGCTCGAAACACAGCCTCGCCTGACGCTGAGAATCATTCTGGATGTGTAGGGGGGAAGCAAGCATGGACATCGAAATCCGGCGGAAGGATCCGGTTCGTTGCCTGATTCCGGAAAGGACGATGGAGGGCATGCGTGTTCCGGGTTTGCTCTACGCAGACGGGCGCATCCTCTCCCAGGTGGAAAACGATCCGGTTCTTCAACAGGTGGTCAATGTCGCTTGCCTGCCGGGGATTACGGGATATAGCTTCGCGATGCCGGATATGCACTGGGGGTATGGTTTCCCGATCGGAGGAGTGGCAGCTTTTTCCGAGAAGGAAGGAGTCGTTTCTCCCGGTGGAGTGGGCTACGACATTTCCTGTGGTGTTCGGCTTCACGTCTGCGGATTCGATGAAAGTGCACTGGGGCCGGTCCTTCCTAGCCTGCTGGATGCCCTTTTTTCATCGATCCCTTCAGGAGTGGGGGCCGGGGGGATGACCTCCCTGAAAGGGCGGATGCTGGATGGCGTCCTTGAGGGAGGAGCACGCTGGGCGATAAGGAACGGTTTCGGGGAGCAAGAGGATCTTGAGCGCATCGAGCATGGAGGGTGCCTCGACGCGGCGGATCCCGAGGCCGTTTCACTCCGGGCGAAAGAGCGTGGGAAAGACCAACTCGGTAGCTTGGGGTCGGGGAATCATTTCCTGGAGGTACAGCGGGTGGACGAAATTTTCGATCCTTTCCTGGCCCGCTCCTTCGGACTTGAGCCTGGAAGAGTAGCGGTCATGGTTCACTGCGGAAGCCGGGGACTGGGGCACCAGGTTTGTGATGACTTCATACGCAGGCTTTCCCGCGCAGTTTCCCATTACGGCATCACCATCCCGGACCGGCAGCTTTGCTGCGCACCGATCGATTCCCCGGAAGGCAGGGATTACCTGGCGGCGATGCAGTCTGCAGCAAACTTCGCGATGGCGAACCGGCAGGTTATTGCCTCCGGGGTCCGGGACGTATTCTCCAGCTTTTTCCCTGGTGAGCCGCTGCGGCTCCTTTATGATGTCAGCCACAACATGGCTCACATGGAAAAGCATTCCTACGGGGGGAAAACAGAACGTTTTTGCGTTCATCGCAAGGGAGCGACGAAGGCGCTTCCTCCCGGGCATCCGGAGTTGCCCGGGATCTATTCCAAAACGGGGCAGCCGGTAATCATACCAGGCAGCATGGGAACGGCGAGTTATGTCCTGGCAGGGGCAAAGGGGGCAGAGGAGTGCTTCTGCTCCACTTGCCATGGGGCTGGCCGGGTCATGAGCAGGAGCGCTGCGTTAAAGGCGAACGATGGGAATGTCCTTGCGAAGAACCTGGAGGAGAAAGGGATCCTGGTTCGGGCGGCCAGCATGCGGACCTTGGGAGAGGAAGCCCCCGAGTCCTACAAGGACGTTGATCTCGTGGTTGATGTCGTGAAAAGGGCAGGCCTTTGCCGAAAGGTGGCTCGCCTGACTCCTCTGGCGGTTGTCAAGGGATAAGCAACGGGGGGACCCGGTCCGGGTCCCCCCGTTGTTGCTATAGGACTCCGTCCTTCGACGCGATCAGTTCCTCGGTGGATTCCTTCTCGATGCGAACCATGTTGCCCACCCTGGCAAGCCTCTCTTCAGCCCATCGGGCCAGCCTCACGAAGGGCAATCCCAACAGCAGGTAGATGACGGCGACGATGATCCCGGTCCCGAAGTAGTCGTAATAGGTCGTTGCGAGCTGGCCGTAGGCCTTGGTCAAGTCGACCATCGTGATGACAGAGACGAGCGAGGAATCCTTGAGCAGCGAGATGAAATCGTTCGTCACGGGAGGCAGCACGAGCCGGAAGGCCTGGGGAATTACGACGTGCCTCAGGGCCTGCCATCGGGTCATTGCCAGGGCGAGGGCCCCTTCCATCTGCGCCTTGGGGACGGAGATCAGCCCGGCCCGGTAGTTTTCGGCCTCGTAGGCGGCATAGTTCAGGCCTAGCCCCACTGCGCCTGCCACGAATGGGGAGAGCTTGATGCCGATGTTCGGCAGCCCGTAGAAAATGAAGAAAAGCTGGATCAGGACCGGTGTTCCCCGGATAATCTCGATATAGGCCACGGCAGCCCTCGAAAGGAGGGAAGGCCCGAAAACCCTTGCAACAGCAAGGATAAAACCGAAAGCCATGGCCAGGATCATCGCCACGATGGAGACCTTCATCGTGGTAACGGCGGCTTTGCCCAGCACGGGCATGAAGCTGGCGTACCGCTTCATCCGGTCTTTTAGGGTGAACTCGGGTTTTTGCTGCTCGGCCCACTCGTTGAACATGACGGCATCGACCGTGCGGGGGGCATAGTCGTTGAACTCCTTCGCCATCATCGGACTCCAGAGGTTCCATCGGTCGTAGATTTCCCGGAGTTCGCCGCTGTCCCTCAAGGCAACGAGGGCCCCGTTGATTTCCTTCAGCAGTTCCCTGTCTTCCTTGCGAACAGCGATGCCGTATTCCATTCGGCCGATTTCGGGACCGACGAACTTGATCTCCGGGTTGAAGCCCGCGTAAAAGACAGCGATCGGGGCATCGAAAAGCGTTGCGTCAAGGCGGCCGTTAACGAGGTCGCTATAGGCATTGATCTCGTCTTCGTAGGTTCGTATCTCGATTCCGCCGAATTCTTCAAGAACCGTTTGCGAGTAGGCTTGCTTCAGGGTGCCGACGATCTTGCCCCTGCAATCTTCGAGGTTCTCGATCGTCTTGTTGTCCCGACGGACGGCCAACTGCAGGAAAGTGGCGTAGTAAGGGATGGAAAAATTGACTTCCTGCTTATGTTCAGGGGTGATTTCCAGCCCGTCCAGGGTAACGTCGTAAAGTTTCCTCTGCAGGCCGGGAATCAGGTTGTCCCACCCATTCTGGACGAAAAGCGGTTTTCGCCCCAGTTTTTTTGCAATGGCCTCGATGATTTCCACCTCGTAGCCGATGACCTGCGAGGTATCCTTGGGGTCCTGGAACATATAGGGGGCTCCACCTTCCGTATCGCCTCCCCAGCGAAGTTTCGCCTCCTCCGCAAAAGCAGGACCTACGGCCGTCATGGCAAAAATGACGGAAAGTCCCAGGATCAGCAGTCCCTTCTTCATAGGGCATCCCCCTCGAAGTGCCTCAGGAAATCCCGCGTCCTCTCGTTTTTCGGGTTGGTGAAGAGGATGTCGCCGTCGTCAACCTCGACGATTTCTCCTTTATCCATGAAGACGATGTAGTCGGAGGCCTTGCGGGCGAAACGCATTTCATGGGTGACGACGATCTGGGTCATGCCTTCCGCATCAAGGTCGCGCATGACCTGGAGCACTTCCTTGACGAGTTCCGGGTCGAGGGCGGACGTGGGTTCGTCGTAAAGCATGACCTTGGGGTTCATGGCAAGGGCGCGGGCGATGGCGGCACGCTGCTTCTGGCCGCCTGACAGGATCGCGGGGTCGCGGTGGATGCAGTCCTCCAGCCCCACTTTTTTCAGTAACCTGACTGCATTTTCCTCGGCCTGCTCGCGGCTTTCCTTCTTGACGACCATGGGAGCCATCATGATGTTCTCGAGGACGGACTTGTGGGGGAAGAGGTTGAAGATTTGGAAAACCATGCCCACTTCCTGCCGGAGCAGGTGAGCCTTGTCGAGGAGTTCGTCGGTGATGGCATCGCCAGGCCCCTTTCGGGACACGGTGACCCCTCCGATGGAAATCGTACCGGAATCCAGTATTTCAAGGCAGTTAAGGCAGCGGAGAAACGTGGACTTGCCACAGCCCGAGGGACCGATGATGGAAACCAGGTCTCCTTCCCGGATGGAGATGCTGATGTTATTCAACACCTCTCCCTGCTCGAAACTCTTGCAGAGCTTATCGACAACGATCAAGGGCTGGTTCGCTTGGGCCACCCGATATCTCCCCCCTTCTTTTAATGTGCACGGGTATTATGGGGTACCCGGAAGCAATTGACAAGGCGGATCATTTGGATAGGTGGTCGAGCAGGATTTTTAGCCCGATCCCTATCAGGACAAGCCCCCCGAGAACTTCCATGCGCTTGCCGAAAAAACGTCCGATTTGCCTGGCCCCGACCATGCCAGCCCAACAGACGGCAAAGGTCACGGAACCAATGATGCCGACGGTGCTCCAAACGTTCAGGTTCATGGCCGCAAAGCTGAAACCCACGGCCAGGGCGTCGATGCTCGTGCCGATGGCGAGGGTCAGCAAAGGCCAACCTGAAGTGGGATCCGAGCGGGTATCGCATTCTTCCGCTGGCCTGAGCCCCTCAAGCACCATCTTCCCCCCGATGAAGCCAAGGAGCGCAAATGCGATCCAGTGATCGAAGGGGGCGATCAATTCAGAGGCGAGACTGGCCAGCAACCAGCCCAAAAGCGGCATGAGGGCCTGGAAGAAGCCGAAGGCTCCTGCGACCTTGAAAACCTGGCGCATCGAAAGGGAAGGGACACAGAAGGGGAGGGCAACGGAAACGGCGAAGGCGTCCATCGAGAGGCTGAGTCCAAGAAAAACCGGGAACAACGGGTTCACAGGCATCCCTCCAGAATAAAAAAGAGACCTTCGGCAAGGGGTAACCCTGCCAAAAGTCTCGCTAATCGACCTTGATCCGGTCAACGGCCGCACCAGGCGCTTCTGCGCCAGTCTGTTGATGAGGCCTTTCTAGCTACTCCCTCTTGAGCGATTTCATCCTAAGGCAAGGGCTTGCACTGGTCAAGCCCCGGTTCTGTCTTGCTTGCGAAGCGATCCCGGAGAAGATATCCTGATGAAGCGAGAGAAGGAGGAAGCCCATTCATGCTTATCAAAACAGCCGATAGCTTTTCCCGGGTCAAGGGATCCTGGCCTTGGGGGGAGATGCATTTCAGGGTTCCGAGGAAAAGGCCGTACGGGAGATTTGGCGGCAAGTGGGAGGACGTGCTGGTGATCCTCATGCCGGCTGCCGTTGAAGCCGCGAGGGTCTTAACATGAAAAAGCCGGTTGGGCGCGACGATTTCCTGCCGGTTTCCAGGAAAGACATGGAGGCACGTGGGTGGGACGAACTCGATTTCCTCCTGGTTAGCGGAGACGCCTACGTGGACCACCCCAGTTTCGGACATGCGATCATCGCCAGGGTGCTGGAAAGGGAGGGATACCGGGTCGGTATCCTGGCCCAACCGGATTATCACTCTCCGGAGCCCTTCCTGGCCCTGGGGCGTCCCCGCCTGGGCGTACTCGTTTCAGCAGGGAACCTGGATTCGATGCTGAACTCTTTCACGGCGGCGAAAAAGCGACGGCACACGGACAGCTACTCGCCCGGCAACCGTTCCGGCCTGCGGCCGGAACGAGCGACCATTGCCTATTGCAACCGTATCCGCCAGGCGATGGGAAGCATCCCCATCGTTATAGGGGGCATCGAGGCCAGCCTGCGACGTTTTGCGCATTACGATTACTGGGACGATGCCGTCCGCCGCTCCATTCTCGTGGACAGCGGTGCAGACCTTCTCGTTTTCGGCATGGGGGAGTTGCAGGTCGTGGAGGTCGCCCGCCAGCTTGCCCTGGGTATCCACCCCCGGGATATCCGGGATGTGGCCGGGACCTGCTGGATGGCTTCGGAAAGGAGCGAAATCTGGACGGAGTGCGTGGAATTGCCCTCTCTTGAGTCTGTCCTGGCATCGAAGGAGGCATTTGCCGAGGCGTTCCGTCTTTTCTACCTGGAGCAGGACCCGATCAGGGGAAAAACCCTCCTGCAAGCTCACGGCCCGAGGTGGGTCGTCCAGAACCCCCCTGCCCGGCCGCTGGCGACCGCAGAGTTTGATGCGATCTACGACCTCCCTTATACCCGCACGGCCCACCCTGATTATGATTCCGAAGGGGGAGTCCCTGCCATCCAGGAAGTCCAGTTCAGCCTGGTCAGCCATCGCGGTTGCTTTGGTGCCTGCAGTTTCTGCGCGATAACCTTGCACCAGGGGCGGCTTATCCAGTCCAGGAGCAAGGAATCCCTGCTGCGGGAAGCGGCTCTCCTCGCTAAGATGCCCAATTTCAAGGGATACATCCATGATGTCGGGGGACCTACGGCAAACTTCCGGCACCCGTCCTGCGCCGACCAGGCCGAACGCGGCACCTGCCGGGGGCGCGACTGCCTGGGGACCAAGCCTTGCCCTAAACTCGACAGCGACCACTCCGAGTACCTGGACCTCCTGCGGGCCATTCGTGCCATGCCCGGTATCAAGAAAGTGTTTGTTCGGTCGGGCATCCGCTACGACTACCTGCTTGAGGGAGGCGCGGAACCGTTTCTGTCCGAGCTTTGCGAGCATCATGTCAGCGGTCAGCTCAAGGTCGCCCCGGAGCATGTGTCGCAGAAGGTCACCGATCTCATGGGCAAAAGCGGCAAGGATGCCTACCTCGAATTCGTGGAGGCTTTCGGGAGGGCCAACCGGAAACTGGGCAAGGAGCAGTATCTCGTTCCCTATTTCATGTCGAGCCATCCCGGGGCCGGCCTCCGGGAAGCGATCGAGCTGGCGGAGTTTTTACGTGATACGGGACTCCATCCGGAGCAGGTCCAGGATTTCATCCCAACACCGGGCACTCTTTCAACCTGCATGTATTACACGGGTATCCACCCGATTACCGGTGAGAAGGTCTTCGTGGCAAAAACCGCGCACGAAAAAAGGCTCCAGAGGGCTCTCCTGCAATACCGCGATCCGAAGAACGCGGAGCTCGTCAGGGAAGCCCTCCTAAGGGCAGGGCGGCCGGACCTTGTTGGTCTGGGCCCGCGCTGCCTGGTACGCCCAGCGGGCTTGCGCCCTGGAGTGCCTGTCGCAAAAAAGAGGTTCGGGAGAAAGGGAGGCATAGAGCGCGATGAACGAAAGCGGAAATAACAGGTGTTGCGAAACCGCCACTTTTGCCCTGGGTTGATTCTGGGGCCCCGATTCCCGGTTCGGGAGCCTTGATGGAGTTTGCCGCACGCGTGTCGGTTATGCGGGGGGGACTCACCCGCATCCGACCTATCACGATCTGGGCGATCACTCGGAGTCCGTCCAGCTTGATTTTGACCCGAAGGTCATTTCCTACGGACAGCTTCTGGAAGCTTTCTGGGAATTTCACGATCCGACGCGGGCGGCCTGGTCCAGGCAATACGCTTCTTTCATCTTTGTCCACTCCGCAAAACAGGAGGAGGAGGCGGAAGGAAGCCGGACCGCGTTTGCTTCCTCAACGGACCGTGCCGTCCTGACGCAAATACGGCCCTACATGGGTTTTACGCGGGCAGAGGACTATCACCAGAAGTTTCGCCTGAAGCGCGACCCGCTGATGCTAAAGGCCTTCAGGGATATTTTCCGGGACGAACAATCGCTTGTCGATTCGACGGCTGCGGCCCGCGTGAACGGTTTTCTCGCCGGCTACGTAGATCCGGCGGCTTTCAGCGGCGAATTCCCGCGATGGGGTCTCTCCACGGAAGCCTGGAGCCTCCTCCGGAAGATAGCCGGGAGCAGATTCCCTTAGAAGCGCCGCAGGGAGGCTCCAGGTCAGACCTCGGGAGCAGCTTCGTCCTGGGGAGCGGGCTTTTGATCGGAAGGAGCGGCAAGGGATCCAACGTCCTGCGATGTGTTGCCGTCCACGTCCTGGGAGGAGGGATGGGCAAGAGAGCCCAAATCCTGTGATTGAGCACTGTCCTCGACTCCCGGGATAGGCGGGCTCGGCGAGGACGTTGGTTCTGCCGGGGGCGAAACGGCACCGGTCCCAGTTTCCTGGGTCGGCAGCGGCTTTGCCGACGTGGAGGCCGTTTCCTTGTTTTTTTGGAGCATGAGCGGTTTTTCCCTGATAACAAGCTTCATCCCCGGTTTGACGTGCTTGACCAGTTCTTCGATGTCCGAGTTTTTCAGCCGGATGCAGCCGTGGGTGACGGCCTTCCCTATGGACCAGGGGGCGTTGGTTCCATGGATGGCCAGGTTCCAGGGGTTCCTGAAGCTGATGGCCCATTTCCCGTAAACGTCTTTTTGAGGTTCTCCGGGTTCATTGAAGACCTTCGGGTCAAATATCCAGTTTGTTGGGTCAGCGATCCTGCGAATCGTAAAGACACCGACAGGGGTGATCTTGTCGATGGGGCTTTTCTTGGTTCCTTTTCCGCTCCCGATGGCCACGCGAAATGTCTTCAGGACCTTTTCCCCTTGCCGCAGGTAGAGCCGGCGTTCTTTCTTGACCACTTCTAGCCAGCGCTCAGTTGGTTTCGGGTTCCATTCTCCCGTGCCCTTTGTTTGTGATGTGGCAGCCCCGACTGGCAGGGGAAGGATGCAAAGCAGAAAAGCGAGAAGTATCCATTTTGTCCATGACTTCAAGACAATATCCCCTCCGTTGCAAGCTGTTTGCCATGCATAAGCATACCAGCAGAAGGGGTGCTTTGCATCCAACGCAAAGGGCCGTCGGTAAAAACCGACGGCCCTTTTTCGCACTTTTGAGGCACCTAGAGTCCCATGTAGGCCTTCCGGACCGAATCCGAGTCAAGCAAGTCCCTTGCGGAACCTTCCTGGACGATTCGCCCGGTCTGGATCACGTATCCCCTGGATGCGATTTCCAGGGCTTCCTGGACCATTTGCTCGACGAGGAGAATGGTTGTTCCCTTGCGGTTGATTTCCACGACGATTTCAAGGACCTTTTCGACGAGAGAGGGCATCAGTCCGAGGGAAAGCTCATCCAGCATAAGAAGCTTCGGGTTCGACATGAGCCCGCGGGCGATCGCGCACATCTGCTGTTCTCCTCCGCTCATCGTCTCTGCCACCTGGTTCGCCCTGTTCTTGAGGATCGGGAAAAGGGCGAAGACTTCTTCAAGCCGTTCTTCTATCACGTTTCTGTTTTTCTCGGTGTAGGAGCCGAGCTCCAGGTTCTCGCGCACGGTCAGCTTGGAGAAAAGGCGGCGTCCTTCGGGGACATAGCTGATGCCCTTCTTGATCATGGCATACCCCGGGGTTTGGGTCACATCTTCACCCAAAAAGGAGATGCTCCCTTTAGTCGGGTGCATGAGGCCTGCGATCGTCCGCATGGTCGTGGATTTCCCGGCACCGTTTGCGCCGACGATGGCCACGATTTCCCCTTCCTTCACTTCCAGTGAGATGCCGTGGATCACCGGCACCCCATCATAGGCGCAATGGATCTGGTTGACGTTCAGCGTTGCTTCGCTCATGACCTGCCACCATCCTTCATGGCTTTCAGCCTTTTGCTGAACTTTTCACCGAAGTAGGCCTTGATGACGTTTTCGTCCTCGACCACAACCTGGGGGCGGTCCTCGGCGATCTTGATCCCGCTGTCCAGGACGACGATCTTGTCAGCTATCGGCATGATCGCTTCCATGATGTGTTCCACCATGAGGATCGTGATTCCGCTTTGCCTTAAACCCTTGATCAGATCGACCATGTGCCGGACTTCGGTCGAGGTGAGTCCCGCAACCGCCTCGTCAAGGAGCAGCAGTTTCGGTTTCGTGGCGAGAGCCCTGGCGACTTCCAGGCGTTTCTTGTTCCCGATGGTCAGTCCCCCTGCAGGGCGTTCCCTCAATTGCTCGAGAAAGCAGGTCTTGAGACACGTTTCCGCGATCTCGAGGGCTTTTTCGGGATCGGCCTCCCGGAGATAGGCCCCTACAAGGATGTTTTCGAGTACGGTCATCTCCTTCAGGGGCCTTACGACCTGGAAGGTCCGGGCCATTCCCAGCCTGGATATGCGGTAGGCGGGAAGGTTCGTGATATCGAGCCCATCGAAGGAGATCCGGCCTTCACTGGGCTTGTAAAGGCCAGCCACGCAGTTGAAAAGGGTTGTCTTG
>ENA-ORXD01002472-ORXD01002472.1-sediment-metagenome-genome-assembly--contig:-NODE-2472-length-12195-cov-47.026985_pt1 | contig 12195 bp, 12 predicted proteins | sample MGYA00237862_ERZ511471 | MGnify/ENA metagenome assembly ERZ511471 | reverse complement strand
TCAGAGAGGACAAAGACCTCGCCGTGCTGGCCGGGGTTCATGGTTCCGGCATCGATGTTCAGGTAGGGATCGATCTTAACCGCAGTTACCCCGTAGCCCCGGTTCTTGAGGATCCTTCCGACCGATGCAGCGGTGATGCCCTTGCCAAGGCCACTCATCACCCCCCCGGTTACAAAGATGTATTTCACAGAGACTACCCCACCCAGGCGAACCTGTTGTCTGGTGTACGTATTCTACCCGGCTGGTGATAGTTTTTGTTCCATACTCCCCGAGAAAAGAGCATTCACCCTCTCATCACGGCATATGCGGCCGAACACCGGGCGAGGATCCTGTCCTCCCCCTTCCGGGTCACATCTGCCTCGGCAAAAATGACTCTCCGCCCCCGTTTGACCACGGTTCCGGAGGCAACCAGCACGCCCCCCTGCGTCCCGGCAAGAAAGGAGGTACTCTCGGAGACGGTGGCAATGCGCTCTCCCGGTTCGAGCAGAGGATAGATGGCAAGGACCATAGCTTCATCGGCGAGAGCGGTGAAGATTCCTCCCTGGAGCCATTCCTCTCCGTTCATCATGTCCGGCCGTACCGGCATCCGTAGTTCAGCTGATCCTTTTCCGATGCTTCCGAGTTCCACCCCCATGAGCGTAAAGAACGGGTTTGCATCCCGCCCCTGCGCCCGTATACGCTCGATGTAGTTCATGATCCCGAGATTCGGGCTTTACCGGGATAAGGGTGCCGGACATCCTTTTTTTTGTTCCGGAACCAAACATACTGGCATGGATGTCGATGAGGAGAAGGAGATGCTGAAAGACCTGATCTGGCTCAATGCCGTGATCGCCACCGAGCTCATCCAGATCACTGAGAATGTCTCTTCCATTCTCCGCCAGGGACCACCCCCCGAATCCTGTCTCGTGGATCACAACCGGCTCAGGCAGCAGGCGCTGACGATCGTCGAGAAGTACCGGGATTCACCAGCACTTAGGGAACACCTGCTCGGCCACCAGTAACAGGAGAGGAGCCTGATTCCACCCATACCACCTGCATACAGTCTCATCATCCCGGCATATAACGAGGAGGACCGGATCCGGGGCCTCCTCGATCAGATGCCCGGCACGACCGGCCAGTATATCGTGGTCAGTGACGGGACCGATGCCACACCTGATATCGTTGCATCGTTCGCCCGGGCCCACCCTGGTCTCGACCTGGTCTGCCTGACCTATGAACAGAGGCTCGGGAAAGGCGGTGCGATCAGGGAGGGGTTCGCCCATGCTGCCGGCTCCCGGGTCGGTTTCATGGACGCCGACGGGTCAACCTCAGTCTGCCAGATGGAGGAGCTCATCAGCCACATCAACGGTGCCGATGGCGTTATCGGCTCACGCTGGCTGCCGGGCTCCGTGATTCCGGTCAGGCAGGGGATCGCACGACTGCTCGAGAGCAGGATGTTCAACCTCCTGGTTCGTCTCCTCTTCTCGCTCTCGTTTTCAGATACGCAGTGCGGTGCAAAAGTATTTAAAAAATCAGCCATCGATGCTGTGGTAGGTGACATGGTCTCGACGGGATTTGAGTTTGACGTCGAGCTCCTGTGGCGACTCTTCCGGAAGGGGTTCCTGGTCAGGGAATACCCAATCACCTGGGAGAACCAGGGAGCATCACGAGTGAAAGGTACGGATAGCTTCCGGATGCTCGCCGCCCTCATATCTCTTCGCCTGGGAGGGGCAGGGCGATGACCAACGAACGCTTCGAGGAGGTCCGGCGCGAGTCCTTCCGCCTCTTTGAAGAGGGGAGGTATACCGAATCACTGGAACGGTGCCGTGCCGCCGGCACCGCCACACCCGATCCGCAGCTGGCCATTCTTGCCGCCCGAAACCTCTTCAACCTGGGCCGTTTCGATGAGGCAGAAGCATACACCCGGGATCTTATCCAGAAGATGCCGGACACCTCCTACCTCCACAGTTTCCTGGGACGGATCCTCGAGGCGCGGGGAGAGGATACCGCGGTATCCGAGTATGCACGGGCAGTTCTGCTGGACCCGACAAACCAGGAAGCCCTCAGGAGTTATGCCGCGTACCTGGTGTCAAAGGGGGATCACCGGATGGCCGTTCCGGCCCTGAAGAAACTGGCTGCCCTGACCGGGCGGGAAGATGACAACCGATGCCTGGTCCGGGCCCTGACGGCATCGGGACAGGCCGCAGACGCGCTATCCCTGTTTGGCAGGGACGTGCGGCGGCGAGAGGAAGATATGGACTATATCGCGGCCCTGATGGGTGCCGGACGCTATCCGGAAGCCGCCCGGGAGGCGGCAGCGGCCTACCGGGTAGCCGGGAAGCTCCCGTTTGCCCGGATCCATCTCAGGGCCCGTGCCCTGAAGGATCCGGAAGCTGCAGCTCCGGAGTACAGGGATTATTTCTCCACCCTGAGAGACCCGGGCATCGGCCTCGACTACGCACTGCTGCTCCGGGCGCTCGGACAACCGGAAGAGGCCCTGGGGGTATGCCGTGAGCTGCTGGACGCGGACGAGGCAGTTCCCGACTACGCGGTCCGCCTCCTGACCTGCCGGCTGAATGCCGATCTCGGTGAGAAGGAGCGGGCGTCAGGATGCTATGAGCACCTCATCCAGGATGCCCTGCAGAATCTCGATGATCGTGAATTCCTCGCGGACCTGCTCTCGGGATACCGGGAGTTCCTCCTCACCTACTACCCGGTCCGGGACGCCGAGACCCGTTTTCTTTCACATGTTTCAGCCCAGCCCCAGGTAGTCTCCCTGCTCGCCACAGCCCGCCTGTACGAGGATATCGGCGATCTGTCCGAAGCCCGTTCCTACTCCTACCGGGCCTTCAGGAGTGATTTCCTGCAGGGGGGGATGGCCTATGCAGGGTTCCTGGCCGGGCAGAACGACGTGCGTGAGAGTGAGAAGGTTCTCCTCTACGTGCTGAACAATGCAAAGCGGACCCGGGAGATTGAGACCGTTGCCGGGCTGATCCTCGATGACCAGTGGAAGCTCTACCGGAGAGTCCGGCTGCTCGAGCGGCTGGTCGCCATCCTCGAGCAGCGGGTCGCCCTCTTAAGTTCGGACGGCCTGGAATACCTCGCGGTTGCCTGCCTTGTCTCTGCCAGCTCCGCCCGCCGGGAGAAGGACGTCCTGCGGTGCAAGGAGTACTGCCTGCGGGGGCTTGATGCCGTGCCGGCGTTCTCGACCCATATCCGGCCGGGTGATTTCCTGGAGCTCATCCAGGGCTGCAAGGAAGAGGGGGTCTGTGATCCCCAGGTCATGAGCCCTCGGAAGCGGGCCGGGGAGCCCGGACAGGAGCATAACCGGGCGGTGAGAGAATTTATCGAAACCTGTGACGACCAGGAGCACCGCATTCTCGAGTATCTCCTCGAGCACCACGAGGCGAGCGAGATCGAGCTCCGTCGCCTCCTGAACACACGGAGGGTGGTCGGGATCATGAACCGGATCATACACAAGGCGGCAGCGTCAGGAATTGAGATCATTGAGAAACGGGGAGTTGGAGAAGGAGGAGAGATCTATGTCTATATCGCAGGGTGACCCGGTAGAGAAGAAACGGCTCGAGAGTCTCAATATCATCAATGCACTCCGGCGGGGGACCGTTCCGGCCGGGGGTCTCGAGCGGATCGCTGTCGGCGTCGATATGGAGGAGGGGGTTATCGGTGCCCAGTTCGACTACGTCGCGAAAGGAGGCGGCGACCTCAAGTTTATCCGGGGGGATTACGGGAGCGGGAAGACGTTCCTCGTTGCCCGGGCACTCGAGATCGCCAGGGAGAAGGGATTTGTCACCGCCCACGTGGTCGTATCCCCCTCAGCACCGCTCTACCGGCAGAAGAACATCTACCAGCAGATCTGCGCAAGCCTCCGGACCCGCGAAGAGGAGCACGCGCTCAAGGCGGTCATCGACAGCTGGCTCTTCTCGATCGAGGAGCGCCTGCTCCGGGTGAGCGACCAGCCTCTCGAGGAGGAGAGCCTGGAAAAGGCGGCCCTCAAGGAGATAGAGACGGCCCTTGCTGGCATCTCAGAGGTGAACTCATCCCTTGCCGCCGCACTCCGGACCTACTACCGGGCCAACAATGCCGGTGACTTCCAGACCGCCCAGTCTGCCATCGGGTGGATTGGTGCAGAGCCAAACATCGGGCGGGAGTTCAAGCAGAAGGCCGGGATCCGGGGCGATGTGGACGAGACGTATGCCCTCATCTTCCTCAAAGGGCTGGTCAGGATCATGGTGAATGCCGGGTATGCCGGCCTCGCGGTTGCCATCGATGAGCTCGAGACCACCCAGGTTCTTCCGAGAAACCAGCGGGACAAGGCCTACAATGCCCTCCGTCTCCTGATCGACTCGCTCGACCGCGGTGAGCTCCCGTACTGCTACTATCTCTTCACCGGGACCCCGGCATTCTTCGAGGGGCCCCGCGGGATACGCTCCATCCCCTCCCTTGCCGACCGGATCGGGGTCACTGAAACCCCGGAGTTCCGGAACCCCCGCCAGCCCCAGATCATTCTCTCCCGGTTCGACGCAAAGAAGCTCGAGCAGGTGGCCCAGAAGGTCATCCAGATCTACTCGGTGGCCTATGCCGAGGTCGACCGGACACGGATCTCCCACCGGTTCATCCGGGCCATGATCGGGAAGGTGACCGGGAAGTTCGGGGGCAGGGTCGATGTCATCCCCAGGATTTTCTTAAAAGAGTTCGTGGATGTCCTTGACAAGTGCGAGCTGTACGACGATTATGATCCCTGGGAGAGCTACCAGTTCGATTTCCGCCATCTGAAAGGTGAACTCCGCGAGGAGGAGGAGGCGGTCATGGTGGTGGAGTTTTAATCAACAGGCTCTACCTCCTTTTTCAGCCGTCTCATCAAATCACTTGATATACTCAACTGGTTTAATTCACGCGGTAATTAAAGAAAAAATGTTAATACTGTTAGAGTTGATTTTGTGGCATATGAATTACAAAAAGCTTCTGTTCGTACTAACCGTTGCCGTTGTCGTAGTGGCCGGGATCGCCTTTTCCGGCTGCACGACACCGACACCACCGGCAGCAACACCGACGCCAACTCCTGCTCCTGCCCAGGAGGATCTCCTGATCGCCACTACAACCAGTCTCTATGATACCGGGCTCCTGGATTATCTGGGTGAGATCTTCGGACCTGATTACAATGCAAACCTGCGGATAACCAGCAAGGGAACCGGCCAGGCAATTGAACTGGGGCGGGGGGGCGACGTCGATGTCCTCATGGTCCATGACCGGGTTCGGGAAGACGCCTTCCTCGCTGATGGTTCAGGTATGGATCGACGCGTATTTGCCTACAACTACTTCATTATTGTGGGTCCGCCATCAGATCCGGCCGGAATTAAGGATATGAGCCCGACAGATGCGTTCACGATGCTCTATGAACAGGGTCAGACCAATCCGTCAGTCGTCTTTGTCTCACGTGGAGATGATTCCGGAACCCATGCCCGGGAGAAGTTGATCTGGAAGCAGGCAGGGTATGATTATGAACAGGTCCGGGCTTCGGGGGCCTGGTATATCGAGGCCGGAACGGGGATGGGCACCACCCTGAACCTGGCCGATGAAAAGGATGCGTATACCCTTTCCGATATCGGGACCTTCCTTGCGTACAAGACTGACCTGGACCTCGTTCCTCTTGTCACGCAGGGAGATGATCTGCTCAACGTGTATTCCGCCATGATCATCAATCCTGCCAAGTACCCGGACACAAAGGTGGCCCTCTCAAAGGAGTGGATCAACTGGCTGATCTCTCCCGAGATCCAGCAGGAAATCGGGAACTTCGGAGTGGCAGAGTACGGGCAGCCGCTCTTCTATCCTGCCCGCGACAACTGGGAGCTCCTGAACGTTCCCCGGGAAGAGACCCAGGATCCCATACCGTGAAAACGGTACTGGAGAGATCCGGGGCACCTTTTTTTTATTTCCCCCGTTGACTGATACAAGGAGGAGTTCATGGCTGGATTTTTCGAAGGTTTAAACCCCATTCTGGAAGGGATTCAGCAGGCAGTCAACCTCCTCATCGCCCTCGATCCTCAGATCCTCCGCATCACCGCCCTCAGCCTGATCATCACGTTATCAGCAGTACTTATCGGCTCCGTAATCTCCCTTCCCCTCGGGGCCGGGATCGCGTATGGGAAGTTTCGGGGGAGAAATGCCCTGATCTGGATTGTCCAGACTCTCTATGCATTTCCAACCGTTGTCATCGGTTTGATCGTCTTCCTCTTTCTCCGGAACAACGGGCCATTCGGGTCGCTTGACATGCTCTTCACCCCCCAGGGCATGATTATCGGCCAGACCGTCCTGGTGCTCCCTATCATCACCGGTCTGACCATCTCGGCGCTGGTGGCAGTTGATCTCACCATCAGGGATACTATCACGTCTCTTGGGGCAACACGGATGCAATTTTTGATATCGGCCATCAAAGAGGCCAGGTTCGCCATCCTCGCCGCCATTGCCCTGGCATTCGGCCGGGCTATATCAGAGGTAGGGGCGGCCATTATCATCGGCGGCAACATCGCCAGCCCCGGTAACTTCTGGACTTCAACCAGGACTCTCACCACGGCCATCACCCTTGAGACCGGGAAAGGCGATATCGCCCTCTCCATCGCGCTCGGGATCATCCTCCTTCTGATCGCCCTGGTCGTGAATGTCATCATCAGCATTGTTCAGAACCGGTGAAGTCCATGATCGAGATAAAGGACGTACACAAGCAATTTGGCGAAAAAAAGGTCCTGAAAGGGGTGAATGCCAGTATTGAACGTGGCGAGGTATTCACTATCATCGGACCTTCCGGCCAGGGGAAGTCGACTCTTCTCCGGTTGATCAACCTGCTTGATAAGCCCACCTCAGGCTCGATCCTCTTTGAGGGGATCGATATCCACAAGAGCCGCGATCAACAGGCTATCCGCAGGAAAATGGCCATGGTCTTCCAGAAACCGGTGGTGTTCAATACCACGGTCTATGAAAACATCGCCTACGGCCTGCATTTCAGACATGCAGATCGGAACATCGTACAAGAACAAGTCGAGCAAGCCCTCGAGGTGATCGATATGGTCGGGTTTGCAGAGCGGAAAGCCAAGTCCCTTTCGGGTGGCGAGATGCAACGGGTGGCCCTGGCCCGGGCCATGGTAACCGGGCCCGAACTCCTCCTCCTGGATGAGCCGACAGCAAATCTCGACCCGCTGGCCACCCACAAGATCGAGGAACTGGTCAGGCACTACAACCGCGAGTCCCATACAACCGTGATCATGTCAACCCATGATATGCAACAGGGTCAGCGCCTGGCCTCCCGGATAGGGGTGATGATGCAGGGGAAGTTTGCCCAGGTAGGGACACCCCGGGACGTGTTCGCCAGTCCATCAGACAGGGAGGTGGCAAACTTTGTGGGTGTCAAGAATATCCTGATTGGAACGATCACGGATAATGTGGAAGGGGTGGCCACCCTGACCGTGGACGGTATCACGATCGACGCTGTCACCTCCCTCCCGATCGGAACACCGGTCTGGGCATCCATCCTTCCTGAGGATATTACCCTCCTCCTGTCCCATGGAAAATTTACCAGTGCCAGAAATGTCTTTTCGGGCCATATTGTCCATTTTGCCCCCCGTGGCCCCCTCCTGAACGTAACCGTGGACTGTGGTGTAAAACTCTCGGCAACGGTAACCTGGAGATCGGCTGAAGAGATGAAGATCAAATTGGGAGACGAGGTCCGGCTCTCATTCAAAGCAAGCGCCATTCATATCATGGCTGATGCAGAGCCCGGTGTATAGAAATCTGATTCAGGCAGAAATACTTCGATAATGATCTTTCATACGAGCACAGACGGGTATCCCGAATACGGTGAAACCAGAATCAAAAAGCAGTATGGAAATCAGGGATGCTCGTTTCATCCCTGCCATATCATGCTCATCCGGACACAGGGGTAGCCTTTCTGCTGGAGAGAACGAACGATGGTTTATGACGGATTTTTCCTTTTGTAAATGAAGAATAACTAACATTGTGATAATAGTTACAATTTTAAATTAAAAGAGCTCAATTTACTCTGCCCGCATGCACTGTAGGGGGCATGCGGTGTCGCGTCAATACTGCATGATTCGGGGGTCGGATCCGGGGGTCATATCGGGCGGCCCGGGATCCAGCCTTCTTTTACACCTGATCCTTTCAGGCCGTTTTTCTTCTTTCCCTGTTCCAGCACCCAGGCGAGCACAAGCCTGGCAAAGAACGCCACGGTGATGGAGATGTCCAGGGAGAGTGTTCCCTTAGCAGGGTCACCACAAAGACCCGATGATAAGGCATACCTGAATTATCCAGCTGAGGCTTTCCTTCACCGGTGTACCAGTACAATCGAACGACGCTGAAACCAACGGAGCCCCAGGGAACATTCAGGAGTGATTCCCCTCCTGCTCCGGGTGAGCCTTTCCGGCTCTCCCCCGATACTTTTTCTCCAGCCATGGCAGAAGGTAGGCTGCACCGAGGCCCACGAGGAAGGCAATGGTCATGCCGCTGACCAGCGCAAGCACGGCGATGAGGAATGTGACCAGATAGGAGTCGGTCTTGAGACCATGCCGGGCCAGTTCAATGGCCACGAAGACCAGGAGGGCGCCGTAAAAGCCGGAAGAGATGAGAGTCAGGATCTCCGGGCTTGCAAAAAACAGGGCGAACACCACAAAGATAACTCCAGCGATAATATTCGCACCACCTGTCCTGGCCCCGAACCGGTACTGGGCGGCATAGCCTCCCGCACCGTGGCACATGGGGATCCCTCCGAACGGGACTGAGGTCAGGTTCATCAGGCCAATGGTCCGGGACAGATACTTGGGAGGAGTCTCCCGGGAGAAGAGATCGATGGAGAGGAGGGCAGTGGCAAGGATTGCGTTGGAGATTGTGAGGCCGAACTGGGGTGCAACCAGGTCGGTGAGGGCCACTCCATAGTCTTCAAGCCCGGGAATGATGAGGTGTGGCGGGCCGATGAGATGGAACCCGGGAAACCCCAGCTGCACCATCCCGATGACCGCAGCAATGCCAATGACAACCAGGGCGGAGATGTCGGGGATCGAGAGCCTTCGGGCCAGGAAGAAGAAAGCAACGATGATGGCCACCCCGAAGACAAAGAATGCCGGATCGCCGACGAGAAAAGTTGCCGATGACCGGAAGAGGAGGAGAGCAAGCCCCAGCTGTATCCCCCGGACAACGCTTCGTGGGATCCACCGGTCAAGCACGGCCATCACGTTCCCAAAACCAAGCGCAAGGAAGATAATCCCAAGGATCAGGCCGGAGGCCGCGATCTCCCCGGCGGTAAGGGTACCGGCAATCACGATGACCGCCACAGCCTTCATCGGCTCGATGGGAATAGGCAGGCAGTAGTAGAGCCCCGTGATGGCAAACCAGACGCCGAAGAAAAGGAATATGTAGCTGATGTCAAGGTCTGATACGACGGCCATGGCCAGGACGAGGGGGATGATGGTTCCGTAGTCCCCAAAACTGCCGGCAAGCTCGGAGAGGTTGAAGCGCAAGGGGGTTTTCCCTTCTCCCGACGAGATCACATCCGGCCCCCCCTCTGCAGTACCCCCCTCGTTTGCTTCACTTTGACGCATCTTTTTGTCCGGCCTCGTCTTACCGGGACCGTATTATCGTCCCGGGCAACTCCCCGGCAAGAACCTTCCGGATATTCCCGGGTTCATGCCCGTTCACGATCTTTACCTCGTGCACATTCTTGGCATACCGGAGCATCTCGACCACTCTTTTCTCAAGGACCATATCCTCGAGATTCATGTCCAGAAGTTCAGCTGCGGTGATATCGGGTATGAGCTCAGCGTCAGGATATGTGAAGGGATTGTCTGTGTAGAGACCATCAACGTTCTTCACCAGCACCAGGTTTTTTGCCCCGAGCACCTCCGCGGCAAGGAATGCGCCGGTATCAGTCCGGTTGGGCGGTATGGACCCGATCTCTGCCGGCTGCTCGTAGAGACCGTAGGGAGGGGTCCCATGGGTCACCGGAAGCACGCCGATGCTCATCAGCATCGGCAGCTCGAGGAGGTCCCCGGTATGGATCCGGGTTCCGTGCCACCGTGAGAGCAGGGTGGCGACCATGATGGCGTTCTGTTCGCTAATCTTGCCGGCAAGCTCGGCCAGGATTCCGGTGGGCATGCCAAGGTCGAGGCCGACATCGAGGATATGGCGTACCCTGACGCCGCCACCGGTGACCACCAGAATCTGCTTATTGAGCGAGAGCTCGCCGATCTCCTCCAGGATTGGTAGGAGGACGTCTTTCCCGTAATCGATGATCCCGTGCCCACCAATTTTAATGACATTCAGGTCGGGCATCAGCCGGATTTGGGGGCTGCCCTCATACCGTTCCAGCAACCCACGCCTGACGAGAGACTCCCCCTGCAACTTGCTTGCCACATCAAACCGATCGTGTTTCATGACCTTCTCAAATACATTTATATCCCTGATAGTTAATACATTACACTCACTACCAGTTGGTATAACAAATGAATTGGTTTACCAGTTGGTTGAGAGGTGCAAGAGATGAAGATCTATGTCAGAGAGCGGTTAAAGGTCCGTGAGGGGGTCCGGCAGCCGATGTACCGGATAGTGGCAGTCACCGGCGGGCAGGTCCAGATTGAGCTGACCCACTTCCGGAAGTTCGAGATCGAGCAGATCGCCAAGGACGTTGGTGCCGAAGTGGTCTACCTTGAAGAGATCCCGGATGAAGAGAAGCAGAAGCATTAATATTTTTTTGCCCGCCCGATCGCATATCAATAAGGCACTGCATGCCTTTTTCTTTCCTCATGGCCATTAGTAGATCAGTAACGATTCCATGGCCCCACTCTCCATTGACCTGATCTTCGAATCCGTGCTTCGCATCCATCTCTTCGAAGAGAAAGCGATATCGGTCACCTTTACGGGATCCGGGATCAGGATCAAGCTGCCAACTACGCGGAAACTGGCAGAATTCCTTGATGTCCCCCATTACTACGTCCTTCCCTACTTTGCCATGATGGAGCAGGAAGCACTGGTCACCCGGGCCGAACGGGTGGGGATCATGACCACTCCCGCAGGCACGGAACGGTACCTGGCCCTCATGAAAGAGCGGTACCCGGCCGAGGGAGTGGCAATCCTCGGCCCCGTCATCTACACCGAGCTGACCGGCAGGGTATCCCAGGGCTGAGAAATCACCTTGTCCCGTTTGCATGCATCGACGACCATTCTCTAACAGAACGGACAGGGCAGGCCTGTCCCTCTCCTGGAAGCCGGATACGCTGGGTACATCGGTATCGGATTACAGGCACCTGTGTTGTAAAGTACTTCTCATGAAATTAAACAAAAATATTTATAAAACGTGAAGAGTCAATCACTGGTATGCACCACGGTGACCACCCGTGGTGCGATTGTGCAATCGTACATGTGCCGTCCGAAGAGCGGTCAGGGTTTCCGGCAGGCCGTTTCCATGTCCATGGTCCAACCCGCGTCCTGCCATCCCCCGCAGGGGTCAGGCTCATCCCCTGCGGAAGAACACCCCGGGGGTTCACCCTGGTATCGGTGAATCTGACCTTTCTTCCCGGGGAATGACCACCTCTCATTTTTTTCTTCCGGCAGGACTATTTCGCATGCCCGCCAATATGGTGGACAGATGTGGTGCAGTGCACTGGCCAGCGGGAGCAGCGGCAACTGCCTCTATGTCGAGTGTGGCGAAGAGGCCCTCCTTGTCGATGCCGGGCTTTCGAAACGGGAGATCCTGGCCCGGCTCCGGGACGCCGGTGGCCAAGAGGAAAAGATCCGGGGGATCCTGATCACCCATGAGCACATCGACCATATCCGGGGAGCCTATGCCCTTGCCCGCCAGCTGAAGGTTCCGATCTACGCCACCGGGGGCACCCTCCACGAGATCATCCGGTGCCGGGGGTCGGGGACGATTGCCGTCGACCTGGTCCGGTGCCGGTGGGACGAGCCTCAGGAGATCAGGAATTTTTCCATCGAGGCATTCCCGGTCTCCCATGACGCAAAGGAGCCCTGCGGTTTCAGGATCTCAGAGAACGGAACGTCGCTGTGCTGCTGTACCGACACCGGGGTGATCACCACGGAGATGGAGGGGTGGCTCTCCCGCTGCGACGGGCTGGTGCTGGAGAGCAACCACTGCCCCGAGATGCTCCGGACCGGCCCCTATCCCGAGATGCTGAAGCG
>ENA-ORXD01002471-ORXD01002471.1-sediment-metagenome-genome-assembly--contig:-NODE-2471-length-12196-cov-4.094232_pt1 | contig 12196 bp, 11 predicted proteins | sample MGYA00237862_ERZ511471 | MGnify/ENA metagenome assembly ERZ511471 | reverse complement strand
ACCAACTTCCAGGCGCCCCTCGAGGGCGCCGGCGAGACCACCTTCCGCGACTGCACGGCCAGGGTCACGCAGCCCATCCACGGCGGCACCGGCTTCACCATCGGCTGGGAGGGCGAACCCATCGGCGTCATCGGTCTGGACAACTTCGAGACCCAGCTCGCCTACGGCACCAAGGTCGCCTGGCAGGTCAACAGCGGCGTCACCCTGAAGGGGCTGTACGTGGATGGGGTGAAGACGTCCGACCGGAGATACGAGTCCAAGGCGTCGGGAGAGCCGTCCGAGGCGACGAGCGTCGACAGCCCCATCGTGACGGTCCAGCGCATCGCTGCCCTCGGCCGGCCGCGCACCGCGAGTGTCGTCAGCAGAGGCCAGCTCACCACCGTCTGGGGCACCATCAAGCCGCGCGTCACTGCCGGCTCGAAGACGGTCAAGCTCAACCTCTATCGCTACTCGAGCGGTAAGTGGCGCTACGTGAAGACGTACAGCACGGTGAACCGCAACTACTCAAGCTACAGCAAGTATCAGACGGCGGTCAGGCTCTGGACTCGCGGCAGCTACCGCTTCAAGGCGATTTGGCCGGAGTCGGCGAAATGGGCCCGCTCGACGAGCGCCGTGAGCTACACCATGAGGGTGCGGTAGGAACCGAGAAACGCCCCCGGCGCCGAACACTGTGGTGATGTTCCGCTAGAGGAATAGGCAGCCGGCGGTGCCGAACTCTCCGGCGAGCAGCGCGCTGGCGCGAGTCGTGAAGTCGGATTGATCGGAAGCCCGGACCACGCGGTCCCCGGGGTAGGCCGGCGCGCGATTCTGAGCGCGCGCCGGCGTTTCCGCGTCACGTATCATGGTGGTGTGGTGAGAGCGGCCTGCAGCGGCCGCGATCAAAGAGGTCGAACTTGAGCGGAAGCCACGACCACATGCACGGACTCTCGGCGGCCGGCCGCCATCGCGGCCCTCTGCTCGCCGCGTTCATCCTGACGCTGGCCTACGCGCTGGTCGAGGTTGTCACCGGCTTCCTTTTCGGCTCGCTCGCGCTCCTCTCGGACGCCGGCCACATGCTCACCGATGTGGTCGGCCTCGGCATGGCGTTGGCGGCCATCCAAGTCGCGAGTCAGCGACGTGACCCAAGGCAGACGTATGGCCTGTACCGCCTGGAAGTTCTTGCGGCTCTGGCGAACGCGGCGTTGCTGTTTGGCGTCGCTGCCTACGTGCTCTACGAAGCCGCCCGACGTTTCCTTCAGCCGCCCGAGGTGCCCGGCCTCCCGCTCTTGGTGATCGCCGCCATCGGCCTGATCGTGAACCTAATCTCTTTCGCCTTGCTGCGTTCCGGCGCGAAGGAGAGCCTGAACGTTCGTGGCGCCTTCCTCGAAGTCTTCTCCGACATGCTCGGCTCCGCCGGTGTGATCGTCGCCGGCATCATTCTCATTACGACCGGGTGGCCCTACGCCGACCCGATCATCGGCGCCGGCATCGGCTTGTTCATCCTGCCGCGGGCCTGGCGCCTGGGGCGCGACGCCCTGCGCATCCTTCTCGAGATGGCGCCGCCGGGCATGGATGTCGCCTCTGCGGATCGCGAGCTTTGTGCCCTCCCGGGCGTCGTCGACGTGCACGATCTGCATATCTGGACCCTCACCTCCGGCATGAACATGGCGAGCGGGCATCTTACGGTGCGCTCCGCCGCCGACGTCGGCCCAGTGCTGGTCGCGGCCCGACGTCTGCTCGCGGAGCGCTTCGACGTCACCCACGTCACACTGCAGTGCGAGCCGCAGGAGGCCGGGCTCGAGTGCGTGACCTGCTGCATACCGATGAGGGCGGTGGCGAAGCCGCCGCGGTGAGCCGGCGAGCGGGGCAAGGAGCGAGCGGCGCCCCAGAGCCGACGGCGGTCACGTGGACGGCGTGGACGTGCGGATGTCTACTGGCCGCGAGGCGCGCAGCAGCCGACCACACCGGCCGCCACCGTCTCCGCGAGCACCAGGATGTCCTCGGTGCAGAAAACGTCAGCAACAGTGCTGTCGAAGAGAAGGCCGGCGCCGGCCTCGAACTCTTCATCGGCGCCCCAAATGTCGATGAGCACGGGCACGCCGTCGAGCGCGTTGAGCACGAGGCTCGCGTCGGCCCGCGCGACGCGCCTACCGGGCACCTTCTCCAAGGCCACGTAGACGCGCTCGGGCTCGCGGCCGAACGCGCCGGCGAGCAGGCCGGTGGCGCGTGCCGCGAAGACGTCCGCGAGGCCGGCGGCGAGGGAGAGCTCGCTGATGTTGAGCCAGGTCCCCGTGGGCACAGGCAAGCCCTCGGCTCTGCGCGCGAGGTAGTGAAGGATCAAGAGGGCGAGGCCGTCGTCGACGCGAGCGGGCCGGCCGACGGCCGTGACCTGCTTGTTCGTGAGGTCGACCGAGAACTCGTCGTCAAGGAAGCGGACGCGGCGGTCGACGGCCTTGCCCGCCAACGAGTCCCAGGCCCTCGCCATCGCCGCCTCGAGAGTCATCTCCTAGAGCTACTCCGCGGTGGCCGCCGCGCGCGATGATTCACGCTCGGCGCGGCGCATCATTGCGCCAGGTCGGCCAGTCGCTGGAAATACTCGTCGCGCTCGATCTCGCCGGCCGCGTAGCGCCGCTTGAGGATGTCGCGCGGGGACTCGAGTTGCGGCGGCGGCAAGACAGGTGGCTGAGCCGCCCCACTCGCCGCGCTGTGCGCAACGCCGGCCTGTGGCGTCCAAGCGCGCATCGCCAGCACGACGAGCAGCACGATGAGGATTGGTACGAGGATCATGCCGAAGAACATGAGCCAGTCACCTCCAAAGCCGGTCGACGACCAGCCGTTCTCTCCGTTCCATCTCATCCAGTGGTCATGCCACATCATGATCGAACACCTCCATGAGCCTCTCAACTGGATGACCTATAGTTGAGCGCTTGTATCGCCATTGTCAAGTTGGCTGGATGCCGGAACGAGAAGCCGGCACGCGTCGGCCCCGAGCGACGACTCCAGGCCGCTTCCCGTAGTATGGCAACAGGCCGAGCGCGCGGGTGCGGAGATGCCGCCACACCGACCTCGATCTCAGCGAACGGAGGGGCATGACGAGTGAAGGCACCAGCGGCGCGGCGCACGACCTGAGGAGCTTCCGCGACCTCGGCGTGATGACCCAGCTCACCAACGCGCTGTCCAACCTGGGGTACGAGGAACCCACGCCCGTCCAGCGCGAAGCCATTCCGCCGCTGCTCGAGGGGCGAGACCTGCTCGGCCAGGCGCCCACGGGGACCGGCAAGACGGCGGCGTTCGCGCTGCCGCTTCTGCAACGTTTGCCGGACCTCGGTCTGCGCCGCGATCCCGGAGCCCTCATCCTCGTGCCGACGCGCGAGCTCGCCGTACAGGTCTCCGAGGCGATTCACCGCTATGGGCGCGACCTCGGCGCGCGCGTCCTGCCCGTGTACGGCGGGCAGCCGATCACCAGGCAGTTGGGCGCGCTGCAGCGCGGCACGGACGTCGTCGTCGCCACGCCCGGCCGCGCCCTCGACCACCTGGCGCGCAAGAGCCTGCGGCTGGACGGCATCTCGATCCTCGTCCTCGACGAGGCCGACGAGATGCTCGACATGGGGTTCGCCGACGAGATCGAGGAGCTCCTCAGTGCGGTGCCCGAGACGCGCCAGACCGTCCTCTTCTCGGCCACCATCCCGGCGCGTATCGCCAACATGATGCGGAGTCACCTGCGCGAGCCGGTACAGGTACGGATTGGCCTCGAGGTCGCGGAGCCGGGTGAGGCGCCGCTCGTGCGGCAGGTGGCCTACTTCGTCCAGCCCGCCTACAAGCCGGCGGCGCTCGGGCGCATTCTCGACGTGGAAGGGCCGGAGGCCGCCCTCGTCTTCTGTCGGAGACGCGTGGAGGTTGACGAGCTCGCCGAGACCCTCAGCGGCAGCGGCTACCGCGCGGAGGCGCTGCACGGGGGTATGAACCAGCAGCAGCGCGAGCGCGTGATGTCGCGGCTGCGGAGCGGCGCCGCCGACCTGATCGTGGCGACGGACGTGGCGGCGCGCGGGCTGGACATCGGGCCGTTGACGCACGTCGTGAACTACGACATGCCGTCCTCGCCCGAGGCGTACGTGCACCGCATCGGCCGCGTCGGGCGTGCGGGGCGGGGCGGCGTGGCGATCACGCTGATGCATCCGCGCGAACACCCGATGCTCAAGACGATCGAGCGCGCCACCAAGCGACGCATCACGATCGAGAAAGTGCCGACCGTCGCCGACCTGCGCGCTCGGCAACTCGAACTGCTCCGCGCGACCCTGCGCGAGAGCATCCTCGAGGACGATCTCGAGCACTACCGCGTCGTCGTGGAGGATCTCTCCGAGGAGTTCGACCTCATGGAGATTGCGCTGGCCGCGGTTAAGCTGGCGCGAGAGGCTCAGGGAGGCACGGAGACCGAGGAGGAGATCCCCGAGGCCAAGCCGTTTCGCGAGGAGCGCGGCAAGAGCACAGGGCCGCGGCGCAGGCTCTCGTCCGCCGTGCCGACGACGCGCCTCTGGATGGGGCTCGGCCGTTCCGGCGGGCTGCGGCCGCAAGACGTGGTGGGCGCGATCACCGGCGAGTCTCGTCTGAGCGGGCGCGACATTGGGTCAATCGAGATCGGGGATCGATCCACGTTCGTCGAGGTCCCCGAGTCGGCTGCCGATGAAGTCATCGCGGCGCTGCAGAACACCACGATCAAGGGCCGTAAGGTACGCGTCAGCCGCGAACGGCAGGAGCGGAAGACGCGAGGGGCCGACACGTGACCGACCCGGCGACTACGGCATGAACGCCGCCCCATCGCGGGCGCTGACCATGCGCAACCTTGGCCTGGCCGTGCTGGGGGCGGGCCTGCTGCTCGTCAAGAGCGTCTACCAAGGCCCATTCGAGGAGGTCGTCCACTCCTGGGCCGGCAACCTCGCCGTCTCCTTCGCCCTCTACTTCGCGCTCCTCAACACCACATCGCGGTGGTCGCGGCCGCGTCTCTACGCGGCCGGGCTCGCGCTTCTGGCGGTTGAGGCGTTCGAGGCCACAAACGGCTTCGGCATCCTCGTGAACGTCTACGATCCGGTCGACTTCGTCGTCAACGCGGCGGGCGTCGGCCTGGCCGTGCTCGTGGACTTCGGCACGGCCGCGCTCATCTCGCGGTGGGGCGGGCCGGCCGCCCGGAAGTAGGCCGACGCGAACGGTGTGGGTCGATCGACTGGTCAGCTCATCGCCGTGACGGTGACAGCGTTCAGGTTGCGCGGCGGCTACTTGCCGAACAGGCGGCCGAACAGCCGCCCCGTGCGCGTCGACGGCCGAGGGATGGCTTCAGGAGGGCGCGCACCCAGGGCGATGTGGAGCTCGCTGGGTACGCGTCCGCGAATCTTGCCGGCGACCTCGGCGCCGCTGAACCAGAGCGTCGGCTCGACGATCATGTCGGTACCGTCCGACGCCATCAGCACGAGCCCGCCGTCGTCGAAGGAGCAGAGCGCCTCCACGTCCGCGTAGCGCACGGTGAGGTAGGCGCGTTCGTCCTGCTCGTCGAGCATGCCGACGGCCTCTTCCGAGAGCATCAGGGTCGGCAGTGTCTGGCTGACGTCGAGGGTGGGGAAGTCCTCGCCCTTTGTCATCCTCGCGGCCGACGAGGGCGGAACCGGCGGTCCCATGATGTCGGCCGCGGCCACGTCCTCCGACAACACCCACAGCGCGCCGCGCCGCAGCAAGCGGCCGCACTCGCTCACCTGAGCGGCGGTGAGCGCTCGCTGCTCGGCCACATACGCATCGAGAGGCTTGTAGGGCCGCTCGAGGAGCCAGCTCGCGATGGCGTTGCCGAGCGCATTCTGCGCCATCTCCTCAGGGGCGGGCGCGTAGCGGCCCAACGTGAAGTCGACGAGCTGGCGGCGCTCCTCCTCGACTTCGCTCTCGGTGATGTGCTCGAGCCCGGCGACGACGTCGGCGAAGCGCCGCGTCACCTCCTCGCGGCGTGACGGCTCGGAGTCGGCGAAGAGGAGCAGATGATCGAACGCGCCGTTCAGCTCGATTTGTGAGACGCCGGTGTCGTAGCTCACACCGGCGTCCTGACGAAGCGCTTGGTCGAGGCGCGCGTTGGCGACGGCCAGGAAGAGTGCGCTCGCCGGTGTGTCCGGCACGACGGCCGCCACCGCGATGCCGGCGAAGTTACTGTCGATGCACCACGCCGGTGTGCTTGGCAGGCAGGAGCGAAGCGGAGGAATCGGCTGCCGGCTCCCTTGCGGCAGGTCGAGACGCAGACCCCCCCGCGGTCGGCCGACGAACGTCAGGAAGAGGTTGTCACGCGTGAAGTACTGTGCGACGAGTCGCTGCAGGTCGACTATCGTCGCCGTTTCGACGCCGAACTGCGGCGCGTCTTGCAGCCCCCAGTGGCGATAGCCATAGCGCATCTGCAGTGTGGTGCCCTCGAGACTGCCTGGGTCGCCGTGCTCCTCGGCGAGAATGCGGCCAACCTCGCGCTCCACCGAGGTCTGACTGAGCGACGTGAGCGAGCGGCACACGCTGGTCACGAAGTCACCCATGGCTGCGGGCCCATCCGCGCCGGTCGAGAACACGGTCGTGAGTCCATCGGTCGCGCCGTCGACGAGGCGATCGGGGTTCGGCAGCTGGCTCGCGACGATGTGCTCGAGCAGATGCACACGGCCACAGGTGGCGAGGCTCTCATCGCAGCGCCCAACGCGAAACGTCATGCCGACCGACAAACGCCTGTTGGCGTCGACCCAAGCCGCCGGGACGCCGTCGATCTCCGTCCAGTGGACCTCGCTCATGCTTCGCCCCTCCTCTGCGCGCGGCCTATGATTGCTGAGGGGAGTCTACCGGATGGCTGTAGCGAGGCCCGGGTGGGGCTTGAGTCCCTCGATCCGTACATCACCGATGGTGTCCAACGAATAGGCTAGGATCGGCCCATGCAACCGACGCGAGATCCACCAATCGTCGACAGAAGCCTGCACTACGGCATCAAAGCGGAGTTCGACGAGACACTCGGGTTGGAGACCATGATTGGCGCTGCTGCGGTGATGACGATGACTACTGCTGCAGACTTCCCGAATCTCGGCCCCCGGCCTCGGACCCCGGCGCACACAGGTCGCCGCAAGACCACCGTCGGATGTCGTGCGGCGGGAGGGCGATTGACTGCGAGAGTAGGCCCGCGCGGCTCGTCTACCGAAACCCTGCGACGGACGCGGAGTAAGGTGACCTGCGGACGTCTAAAATCGGGCGGCGGGGCGCGGGCGGTCTCGCCGGCCAAGCAGGTGCTGGAAGCCGTCCGCAGGCTCCATTCGCGTAGCCGGCGTGCTCATCCCGGAAACGCGGTGCCTGCGCTGGATCATCGCCGCGTCGCTCGCACGCTCACGCTCCTGAATCCGCGGCTGACGTATCACCGCGCAAGGATCGTCGGCGTCGAGCGCATCCCGGCGCGCGGCGGCGCGGTGCTGGTGAGCAATCACGGTCGGCTGGACTTCGACTCCTTCGTGCTGATCAGGCTGATCCTGCGTGAACGAGGTCGGCTCGTGCGCCTCATGGCGGACCACATGTGGTTCAGGCGTCCGGGCGTGGCTCGCGTCTTCGCCGGGGCCGGGGCCGTGGATGGGACGCGCGAGCACGCCATCGGTCTCGTGGCGCGCGGTGAGATTGTCCTCACCTACCCCGGTGGCGTGCGTGAGATCACGGGCGGACGTTTCGGCTGCGAACACCTCGATTGGCGCGGGCGTAGCGGATTCGCCCGGGTGGCAATCGAAGCCGGCGTGCCGGTCGTCCCGATCGTCGGCGTCGGTGTGAACAATGGTTTCATCTTCTTGTCGAGCGGCCGGTTTCTCGGCCGCCTGCTCTTCCAGCGGTTCCTTAGGCTGGGGCCGCGCTACCGCGGCTATCGAAACCCGCTGGCGATCGGCCTGCTGCCGATTCCGCTGCCGCTCTCCATGGTGCTGGGGATGCCGTGGCCCTGCCGCGTGACCTACTTTGTGGGCGACCCGCTCCCGCCGCCGCAAGGCGACACTCCCATCGTCGAGAGGGAAGCCGACTTCGCGCGTCGCGTCGAACACAGCTTGCGGGAGTTAATTGTCGACTATGGGCATCCCTGCGGATTCACGGCCCGGCGGTAGATTCGCAACCTCAGGCGTGTGCGCGCGTGCGGGCTGCCGGCGCGACCTCAGACCACGGACGCCGGCTTTGAGCCTTCGCCGAGCGCCGGTCCGTCGGTGTGGACCGTGTCCAGGACTCCGTCGAGGAAGCCCATCGCCTCGTCCTCGCGGAAGTCGCGCGCGTACATCAGTTCACTGGCAAGCACGCGCTTATACCTGGTAAGCATCTGCTTCTCGCCGGCGGAGAGGCCCTTCTCGGCGTCTCTGAGGGCGAGGTTGCGTACGACTTCGGCGATCTCAAAGACGTCGCCCGTCTTGAGCTTGTCACGGTTGTGCCTTAGGCGATGGCTCCAGTCCTTGGGCATCGCCGTGGGACCGCTGCGTAGAACGGCGAGCACCTTCTCGACGAGATCGGCCTCGACGACCTTACGCAGGCCCGCGCGCTCGGCGTTCTCCACGGGGACCATGACGGTCATGTGGCTGTGGAGGATCGTGATGGTGAGGTAGTCGCGCAACCTGCCGAGGACCTCTCGTTGCCCTATCCCCGTGATTCTGCCTGCGCCGTGGTGCGAGTAGACGACTTTGTCTCCGACCGAATACATCAGTCTCAGCTCCCTGCCTTCTCTGGTGGCGCCCTTGCGGCCGGCGTTGGCACGCCCTCGTGCGGGAGGGAGGCGAGAAACTCCGCACACGGCGGTCGCACCTGTGAGTGCCTCGTCACGCGCCCTGACGTGTGTGGCGGCGAGACGTGCAGCGAGGCGGGACGTGCGCGCTGCGGTCTGATTTATACCTGCAATTATAGCGGAAATGTGGGTTCGGTGCATACGGACGAACGCACCGGCGGCGCGTCTGCAGTGTGATTGGGCCGTCGCCGGCTCATTCCTCGCCCGGTAGTCGAATCCTCACGGGACGTTGACGATCCTCTCGCTCGGCGCTCGGAGGGCTCTAACAGCGCCTCGGCATACTGGCGTCGCGGCGCACGATGCCGCCATACCACGGAGGGCGACAGAAGGAGGTCTGCAGTGGATGAGAGGCAAAAAGCGAGGTCGAACAGTCTCGGCAAGCGCCTCGCCGCGATCGTCGCTGCGACGGCGCTCGCGGCAGTCGCCGGGGCGGCGGTCAGCGAGAACGCGGGCGCGCAGGCCGGCGATCGGCAGCCAGAATCGCGCGCCAAGAACGTGATCGTCATGATCAGCGACGGCTGGGGCTACAACCACATCGCGGCCGCCGATTACTACCAGTACGGTCGTACCGGGAAACAGGTGTACGAGCGATTCCCGGTGCGCACGGCGATGAGCACATACTCGTACTACGGTGGCTACGATCCGCTGCAGGCCTGGAATCTCTTCAGTTACGTGAAGAGCGGCGCGACTGACTCGGCCGCGGCGGCCACGGCGATGTCGACGGGCGTCAAGACCTACGATGCCGCTATTGGGGTCGACGTCGATCGCAAGGCGCTGCGCCACGTGACCGAGGCGGCCGAGGCGGCCGGCAAGGCTACCGGCGTGGTCACCTCGGTAGAGTGGAGCCATGCGACGCCGGGGGGCTTCGTTGCCCACAACGTGTCGCGTAACGACTACGCGGGCATCGCCAGGGAGATGATCAACAACTCGGCGACGGACGTGATCATGGGAGCCGGCAACCCGCGTTTCAACGACGACGGCGAGCCGCTTGTCTCACCGACGCAGTACAAGTACGTGGGCGGCGAGGATACATGGAACGCCCTCGTTGCGGGCTCGGCCGGCGCCGATGCGGATGGCGATGGCGACGCCGATGTCTGGAAGCTGATCCAGACGAAGGCCGAGTTTGAACGGCTGGCAAGGGCAAAGCGCACCCCGGTGCGCGTATGTGGCACCGCGCAGGCGGCTACGACACTGCAGCAGTCGCGCGGTGGCGACGGAACAGCGGCGCCTTACGCGATCCCCTTCAACACGAACGTGCCTGATCTTGAAGCAATGACGAAGGGTGCCTTGAGCGTCCTCGACAACGACCGCGACGGGTTCTTCCTCATGGTTGAGGGCGGGGCCGTCGACTGGGCGGGTCACGCTAATCAGCCGGGTCGCCTTATTGAAGAGCAGATCGATTTCAACGACGCCGTCGAGGTCGCAGTTGCCTGGGTTAATCGCAACAGCAATTGGGGCGAGACGCTGCTCATCGTAACCGGCGATCACGAGACCGGGTATCTCTGGGGTCCCGGCACCGGAGCCGAGGCCGACGGCGCCGGCGTGTGGCTGCCGGTCGCGAGCAACGGGCGCGGCGTGCTGCCCGGCATGCAGTTCAACAGCGGCGACCACACGAATTCGCTGATTCCGCTCTATGCCAAGGGTGCGGCCGCGCGGCACCTGAGGGTTGCTGCAACCGGGAGCGACCCGGTGCGCGGCGCCTACCTCGACAACACCGACATCGCCAAGGTGGTCTTCGAGGCCATGCGCTGACACTCGCAAGGCGACGCGCGGGTGGATATCGGGGGAGCGCCGCCGGAGGCGCGGCGCTCCCCCTCTCGCACGACACGGCAGAGGAACGGCCTTGCTCATCGATAGATCACAACGAACTCGCGGATCCCTCACACAGCGCGCCTAGTGTCGTCTGGAAGGCGGCAGCACAGGCGGTGGCCGGGTTGACTGAGATGCGGGTGCTGTTCCTCTGCAGGGGCAACACAGCCCGCAGCCAGATCGCGGAATCTATTCTGCGATCTCGGGCGGGCGAGAGATGTCGTGTTCAGAGCGCCGGCCTCGTCGCCGTGGAGGGGATCCACCCGCTGGCCGTTCGAGTGATGGCTGAGTGGGGCATCGACATAAGCGGTCACCGACCGAAGAGCCTCTTCGCGCTCCGCGGCTGCCCCGAGTTCGAGTACGTCATCACTCTCTGCGAGCGCACGCATCGCCTGCATCCGAGAGTGTGCGCTACGGCGGAGCATCTGTACTGGCCGCTGCCCGATCCGGCTGAGTTCAGCGGTACGGAGGAGGTCCTTCTGGCCAAGTTCCGCGCCCTTCGTAGCACGCTTGACAGGCGCATCTGTGCTTGGCTTGAGGCGCAGGAGGGGCGACCGTTGCGGACGATGTCGCCGGCGGCGGGTCCGGCGATGGAAGTGCGATCGCCATGAGGCAGGTACCTACGTCTGAACTGCGCACCGGACGACGGCTCTGGCTTCGCCTCGTGGTCGTCATCGCTTGCGTGACGGCTCTCCTGGTGATCGCCGCCCTGCTGCTGCCCTGGTTGCGGAGTCTGCTGGCGGTCTTCATCATTTTCTGCCTTTTTCTGCTGCTGGCGCTGTGGCGCCAGGGGTAGGGACGCGGCGTCATCCAGCGTTCCCATATTGCCGGCGAGGAGTGTCTGAGCGAGGTTTGTCGTCGGCAGAGCGCGCTACTGTCCTCACGTTCGCCGTAGGTCCGCGCGGTCATGACAATCTAACGGGTCCCTCAACAGCCTCACACGAAGCATGGTCATAGTCAGACTGTGGTCGGCGATCGGCCGAATTGACGTGACGAGAAGCGAGGTGGGTGGATGCGAGATATAGGCTGGAACGGAGTATCGGGGGCGCGGCTCGCGGGCGGCTATTTGCGCGAGGATGTGCTGGAAGTGGCCCAAACGCCATCATGCCTGGAAATGCCCGAGTTGCCGGAAGTGCCGGGTCACAGCTACTGGCATCTCCTGGGCCGTTAGCGGCGGGAGCCGGGAGTTGCAGGTACTGTGACGGGTCGGCATGGGTACCGTGTCGGACCTTCCCTCAAAGGAGATCTCATGGCGCAGATCGTGGCGACCGTTTCTCTGCTTCTACTCGCTCTTCTCGCGCTCTTTCCCTATGCCCGGCACTAGTGCGCTGATCGATTGAGGGCCGGGACGCAACAGGCCGAAGCGCGTTGTCTGGGCGGGTACAAGCGGAGTCGGTGACGGGATGGCGCATCAAGTGCTTGCCGAACGTTCACACTCAGCTCACAAACTGCGCGTAGCTTGGCTTCGAGCTAAGGGCCATACCAGCGAAACGTGGGGGGAGAGATGAGATCGAGATCTGGCGCGTTGCGAACTCTTGGACTGGCGGCCGTCGCCGCCGCAGTCGCCGTCCTGGTGGCCGCCTGCGGCAGTTCGGAGCCGGTCAGCAGCCCGAGCGC
>ENA-ORXD01002470-ORXD01002470.1-sediment-metagenome-genome-assembly--contig:-NODE-2470-length-12196-cov-8.794042_pt1 | contig 12196 bp, 13 predicted proteins | sample MGYA00237862_ERZ511471 | MGnify/ENA metagenome assembly ERZ511471 | reverse complement strand
ACCACGTAGTTGGTCATCGACCGCAACCGTCGCTCTCCCTCAAAGAAGAGCTTCCCCTCCATCTCCGGGAGGTACCCTGGATCAAACCGGTTCTTTGTCACCCATTCGGACACCATAGTGCCATGCTCCACACTACTAGAATACACACCGTCTGTGCGGACGATCTTATATACTCTTATCGGCCGGAAGCGTTGCCGGGAACAGGCTCCGGCACAGTACACCGGAAGGAGCGTGCGGGACTGCCCCGGCCGGTTCCATTCCTGCCAGAATAGCCGGCCATGTAGCTTCCGCGGTCAGAAATCGTTTATTACCTCATGATAACCGCATATGCAGGACCGGGATTGTCCAGGGTATACCTGGTGATTCCGTCCATACAGGAGTGAATAAGAGATGCTCAAGAAACTCAGCGTCATCGCTCTCCTTGCCCTGGTCATCATCCCCGCCGGCGTCATGGCGGCCGGAACCCAGGCACAGGGAGCAGGAAGCGGGACAATGTCGGCCGGCGGCCAGCAGTTCCAGCAGCAGTCAGACGGCGGCCAGGCCTTCATGGGACAGAACAGTTACTGCAACCAGAACGGATTTGTGATCAGTGCCGACAAGGGAAACGGAACCCTGACCAGGGACCGGACCTGTGACCAGCTCCAGACAAGGCTCATGACGCAGCTCCAGACCCAGTCACAGACCCAGGCACAGTCACAGCTCCAGAGCCAGCTCATGATCCAGAACCAGCCCGGAACCCAAAGCCAGGACCCGACCGGTGCCGGCACGGGGGATCAGCTCCAGACCCGGAACCAGACCCGGATCCAGCAGCAGCTATGCACCATGACCTGTGACCAGCTCAAGACCATGACCCGGCTGCAGTCCCGGCTCATGGACGGGTCCTGCGGGAACTGCCCGAAGCTGACGACAACCACCGTGTAACCGGCTGGAGAAAACACACCTCTTTTTTAAAATATTTTTTAACATTCCCGGAAACAGAAACAGACCCGTCTGATGATAGGATTGCCTGCCCTGAACAGGATTACACGCCGATGGGAGGCAGCTCGCTCTCACCGGTCATGGACACCCACTACCCTGTCCGGGTTCCATCTACGGTCATCGCTGTGAGTCATGCTCCCGCCGTTGATGATCACGGTTTCACTCTCTCCTTCCCGCGAGGAACTCTGGGATGAACCTGACTCCGACGCGGCAGTGAACCGGACGATCAGGGGATCCCCGGTACCACCACTTCAGCTGAAAGGTCTCCGATCATGAGCGGATTGAACGTATTATTTCATCGGGGATACCACCCCTGGTTCCTGATCTCATGATCCGAACCCCTGCCCTGCTTCCTGCTTCTTCACATGGTACAGGATCAGAAGCCCTGCAAGGAACAATGGGTAGAAGAGGTCCAGGTACATTACCGCTCCCGCATTATTAACCGCGGTATTTCCATGGACCACGAGCTCGTAGACGTGGCCAAGGCCCGCACCGATGAAGAACAACCCGGTGCCGATAATCGTCGCCGTCCAGTATCCCTCGTCCCGGAATACCAGGCAGAGCACCGCAACGATGCCGAGAGAGAGATCCCACATCCCGACTTCGCGCTGGAACGGACTTCCTGTTACCCAGCCGATCGAGGCGGCAACCATGTCCGGCATCAGGAGGTGGCCGAGGCCGGCCCAGATGAGACCGAGCCCAAGCCCGATCGCAAGCTGCCACATGAGCACGATGCCGATTGCCCGCCAACCGGTGATATGCTTCCAGCGGATGAGGACGATGGCGATTATGAGTGCGAGAAGAGGTAACAAAAACGGCCAGAGCGCCGCTATGAAATCCATATAATGACTGTACAGGATTGGTATGATAAATACGGCGATTTATGTTCCTGGACCGGGTACTATCCACCGTCTTTCAGGTCGTTTCCCCTCATGCCCCGGTGATGGTTGAAGCGCGTTATTTCCCGGGGGTATCGATGGCCGGTCACCTTCAACGGAAGGGAAAAAATGCAGAGTCGGTCTGTCCGACCCTATATTTCGTGGAACAGCTGGATCACGTCGGCAAAGTCGATGTTGCCGTTACCATTGTAATCAAAACAGCAGAGAGGCTGGTTCTCCTGGATCCAGTTCATGGCATTGAAATAGAGTATCAGGTCAGCAAAATCGATCATCCCATTTCCGTTCAGGTCCTCATACAACCCGTCGGCATCAGGGTCACCGGGCGGCGGATAGGACTCTGTCGCGGTAATGGCGGATCCGGTCTCGTCGGTGGAGGTGACACTTCGCTGGAACGGGCACGGCATCTCTGATGCAGGGTTCACCTCCGGGAACACGTCCGCTGAACCTCCCCCGTCACCGCCTTCAAACGGGCACGGCATCTCGGACGCAGGGTTCACCTCCGGGAACGGGTTGGCCGTGCCTCCGCCACCAGAATCACCGAACGGACTGGCAAATCCACCGCCATAAGGAATTCCAAAGGGACAGGCAGACCCTGCAGAGCCGTGGCCTGCAAGCGCGGTTAATAGAATCACACCTGCCAGTAGAGAAACAATTATTTTTCGCATATTTCGCCACCTTGATGATACCCCGGAACGGATCCCCACAGCACCAGAGGATCCGCATCAGAGAAGTATCGCCAACTAGATTCTCACCAATCACTCTATATATATTCTGCGGATCCCCCGTGCCACCCCGTTGATCTCCGGGTCCGGGCCTGCGGGTGACGGTTATTCCTGAGATTTCCTTTGTTTCTTCCGGTTCCGGACCGGTGCTGCCGGAAGCTCTGACCTGAGCCGTGCAATCTCACTCCGGTCGGAATCGATGGCATAGAGCGAAGTGCCGAAGCAGGGTTTCCGGAAGGGCATCAGGATCCTCCCTCTCTCCTCATCGATCCCGACCAGCATCGGTCTCGTGAGGGTGATCGGGATCTCCCGGAACACCGTGCCGGGCGAAATCAGGTAGTATTCCGTACAGGACTTCTTCACCCGGTTATCGGCCCGCCGTGGCGTGACGTTCTTGAGAATGATCTCTGACCAGAGCTGGTTGAAACAGGGTCCCTGCGGCATTGCTGAGGGGTGGCATCATGGAACCAAATAGTTTTGTCTGACGGCAGGGAAAAAAGGGTTATTTCAGCCGCCGCCGCACCCGGACTGACTCGGCGTGGGCATGGAGGCCTTCGGCGTCGGCAATGGTCTCGACCGTGTCCCCGATGATCTCGAGCCCTTCGCGGGAGACCATCTCTACCGAGGCGGTCTTGCAGAAGTGCTGGACATCGAGCCCGGAGTAGGTCCTGGCATAGCCTGCGGTAGGCAGGACGTGGTTGGTGCCGATCGCGTAGTCCCCGCAGGCGACCGCCGAGTACCTGCCGACGAAGATGGCGCCTGCGTTCTGCACCTTCATGACCACCGGGAGGGGGTCTGCCACCTGGATGGAGAGGTGTTCGGGGGCCACGGCATCGGAGGCGGAGATGGCCTCACCGAGGTCGCGGACCACCACGTACCCGGAGTTGGCGAGGGCCTGCTCAATGATCTCCTTCCGCGGGGCTTTCGCGGTCATCGCCGAAACCTCGCGACCGACCTTCCCAGGGAGGGACGGATCCGTGGTGATCAGGATGCAGGCAGCGTTCGGGTCGTGCTCGGCCTGGGCCAGGACGTCGGCGGCGACAATGCGGGGATCGGCGGTGGAATCGGCGATGATCCCGATCTCGCTCGGGCCGGCAGGGAAATCGATCTCCACGGTCTCCCGGAGCATCATCTTGGCCAGGGTGACGTAGATGTTCCCCGGGCCGACGATCTTCTGCACCGGCTTCACCGACTCCGTGCCGAGCGCCATGGCAGCGATGGCCTGTGCCCCGCCGGACCGGTAGATCTCGGTCACCCCGGCCAGATCGAGAGCCACCAGGGTCATGGGGCTGATCGGCGGCGGTGAGATGGCGCAGATCTCCGGGACCCCGGCGACCTTTGCCGGGATGGCGCACATCAGGGCCGATGACGGGTAGGCGGCACGGCCGCCGGGGATGTAGAGGCCGACCCGGCTGAGCGGGGTGGTCTTGATCCCGAGCACGATGCCGGGCTCAATTTCCTCAAGCCAGAGGTCCCGCGGTTTCTGGAGCTCGTGGAAGCGTTCGATCCGGTTCTTTGCATCGGCCAGGCTCCCGATGATGGCATCATCAACCTCGTCATAGGCCGCCTCCCGCTCCTCGTCGCTCACGGCGATCTCCTTCAGCACGACGTGCCGGGACATCTGCCGGAGCGCCGTATCGCCGTCCTTCCGGACCCGTTCGATGATCTCCGTCACCGTGACCCGGGCTTCCTCGAGGCTCGATTTCCTGCCCGCGATCCAGGCTTCAACCTCCACTGCCTTCCACATGGTGCCAGTAATTTCAGCCAGATACGATGTTAATGTTTCTGCCGGGGGTGTCCAGGGAACAGTGAAAATAGTTATTTTATATGGATCACGATCGATCCGCCACCGCTTGCGGTTGTCGGATCCGCGGTGTCAGGGGCATCCACCGGGTTATTATCCCGCCATCCTTATTCCCTCTGCCACTGACACACCATCCATGTATAGGGCCCAGCTCAAGTATATCGTCGATGTCGGCCTGGCGGTCAGCTTCATCCTCTGCTTCATCACCGGGGTGATCAAGTTCCCGGGATTCATCCGGGCTATCGGGGCCACCCGGGCAGTCCTCCCGATGCGGGACCTCACCCTCGTTCACGACTGGACCGGGGTCCTGCTGGGGCTGCTGGTGCTGGTCCACCTGGTGCTGAACTACCGGTGGATCATCACCATGACCCGGCAGATCTTTGGCAGGAAGCGGGTGAGCGAAGCAGGGGAGTGAACAGGCCCCCGGTCAGGCCGGGCAGCAGATGCCCGAACGATAGATCGTTCCGGTCATTACCAGGAAGGGCAGGGTAAGTATCCGCCAATCCTTCGGCCGACATATGTAAATACGAAACCGGGACAGGTTCTGGTATCCCATGGAAGGTGAACTGGATGAAACCACTGCTCGCCGCTCTGGCCGCCGTTGTCCTGCTGGCCGGATGTATGACCACGGCCCCGCCATTAACCGCAGGATATACGGACGTGACCGCAGACGGGGCAAAGGAGCTGATCGACACCACGCCGGGGCTGGTCATCATCGATGTTTCGCCCATCTACGCCCAGGGGCACATCCCCGGAGCGGTCAACTACTACGTGGGCGACGGCTCGCTCGATGCTGCCATCCCGGCCCTTGATCCGAACGGAACCTACCTCGTCTACTGCCATACCGACGCCGCCTCGGTCCAGGGTGCACAGAAACTGGCCGGTGCCGGGTTCACGAACGTCTACCGGCTGGAAGGGAACTTCGTTGCCTGGGTTGACGCCGGCTACCCGGTTGAGACCTGAAGGTCACCCTTTTATCCTCGATCCTGTCAGGAACTTTCATTTGGTCATACGGCAGGATCCGGTATCCTGAAAAAAGGACGGGTGTACCGTGAAGACATGGTATACCGTATTTACTCTTCCATTTCTTCCGTCTTTCCCGTTTCCTCCGCAGTCGGGCTGGTCCAGACCTTCCAGATGAATGCCCCGGTGCAGAGCAGGATCAGGCCGGCCAGCAGCACGGCGCTGAATGCGTTCTCGGAGAAATTGGTGGACACTGAGAAGCCGGTGGTCTCGGTGAACAGCCCGAGGACCAGGGCGACCACGAAGAACAGGAAGAACCCGACGAAAATGCCGGCGATGACTGCAGCGGTGATTCTGAGGGCGGAATGATGTACCATGGATCTGATATCTGCGCCGGATCTATAAAGAAATTGGCCCCGGATGACGGGGTGCGGTCATCACCGGTGCAATTCCTCATTCATTCCGAGTGATCCGCTTCCTCATTCATCACGGGTAACCCGTTCCCCTAGACCCACCGCCGCACCTTCCGCATATACTCCCGGTACTCGTCGCCGAAGATATCGATCATCTGCCGCTCTTCATAGGGGATGAAAACCAGATGGAGAACCAGGAAGAAGAAGACCGGGCCGATGAAGGAGAGGAGATTTCCCCTGAGCAGAACGCAGAGACCGACTGAGGTGGCCACTGCCCCGACGTACATGGGATTGCGGGAGTAGCGGTAGATATCATCTGACACCACCACCTGCGGCCGGTCCACGTAGTTCTCCGGGGTCCCGTGGCGCATGAAGATCTGCCAGGAACGGATGATCAGGTACATGCCGGGGATGATGAGCAGGAAACCGGTAAGGTTCCAGGGGAACGGGATGGTATTGAACTGGGGGAAGAGGAAATAGACGACCGTGCTCATGACCAGCGCGAGGTAGAAGTAGTTCGGCGGGATATTGAGCTTCATCATCCTCCCGTTGTCAGGGGAGGCATTAGTCCTTTTGTCAGTGACAACCATGACGCCGGCTGCCCGCAACCAGATCTTCTTCGGAGTGAAGCCGCACAAATGACAGGAAACGGCGTGGAACCAGGCTTCATCCCGGTGCATGGAGTGGTCGGAACCTGCCCGGATACCCTTCCCGCGTTCAACCGGGCAACGGTGCCTCAACGACTCCGCCTATACCCCTTCCATCTGCTTTGCCGGGCAGAAGTTGCAGATGGAGAAGGGGATGTCCTCTTCCTTGTCCCGGATGGGGCAGGAGTACTCTGTCCCCCGCCGCTCCACGATGAACCCTCCGGGGAAGGGGGTCCCCACCGGGTGGCCGGGCTCGTCCATGACGAACATGGCGAACGCCGAGAGGAGATAGTAGAACAGGGACCGGACCGGCTCCCCGAACCGGAACTCGGTGCCGGAGTCCGCAGGCTGGCCGAAGCACCCCTCCGGGACCATGGCCACGAACTTGTGGAAGGTCTCCGGATCAGTGATCGGCCCGTCCATTCTCCGGAACGCTCCGGAGCGGAACATGCAGAGCAGCCGGTGGTGCATACCGAAGAACTGCTCGTTGAAGTACGGCCGGATCTTCTCCCGGTAGGGAGAGGGAAGCCTGTCAACCTCGTTCCTGATGCTCCCCCCGATGGCCTGGAGCTCGGTCAGCGAGAACGTCTCAATCTCGCGGGCGACCGTTTCCCCGAGTTCGCCACGGGAACGGGCCTTCCCCATCCGGTGGACGGCATCGCACACACGCCGGAGGGATGCTTCATCCGCAGCCGGGAAGACAGCTCTGTCGCAGGGAATGGACATCGGTACCGGTACGATCTGGTCGTTCCCGTTCTTGTAACTATCAGCGGATCTCCCGGAAGTTACCAGTGAAAGTGGTGTAAAGAGCATCCATCGTCGTGACGTAATTACCGGCTGTCAGGGTAAGTTTTTGTCGTAAAAACGGCATCACCGGTTAGGCCATCGCCTCATCGAACTCGTCCCGGTACCTGACTACCCCGTGAACACCGTTCATGCTGTCATCATCATAAATGATCACCATGAACGCTTCGTCGGGAACGTTTTCCCACTGGCTTGTGAGCCCGTATAACGATGCCGGCACAAAACCAAACCGGGGATAGTAGTCGGGGTGGCCGAGGACAACCACAAACGGGTACCCTTCTTCACGAAGGCGTGCAAGACCGTGCCGCACCAGGTCCGTCCCGATCCCATGGCGCTGGCGCACCGGCAGGACGGCCATGGGGCCCAGTCCCATACCGGAGACGGTGGTGCATTCCACGGTCACAGGGGAAAACAGGATATGGCCGGCGATAGTGCCGTCCTCAACCGCCACCAGTGAGACCAGCCCGGGGCATGCAGAACGAAGTGCATCGATGATCTGTGCTTCACACGGCCCCCCGAATGCGAGTGTAGTCAGGTTCCTGATTGCCGCACGATCGCCTGGCTGTTCCTCACGAATTGTGATCATGGTGTATCTGTTCAGGGATTGTCTTCCGGGCGTATAAATAGCAATGAATCCCTCTCCGGTTCCGGACGATCGCAGCGAATACCGTGAAGGGAAGTAATGCTGGTGATCCCTGCACACGGTCATTTTTCGCCGTCCGCCCGGCCACAATATATCGGTACCACCAGTCTCTGGCAGTGCCACCGCTTGCCCTTTGACAATCACGGGTTTCTGGTGCGGAGACCCGTGGCCCGCCGTCTGACAACCCCACTCTGATACGGCGATCGGTTTTTATGTCCGGGGCGAGAGGGGTGTGTGCCATGATGGTTGATGAGATCCTCAAAGAAACCCTGAACAGGGCTCTCGAACTGGGTGCGAGCATGGCAGGCTCTGTCCCTGCCGAAAGAATGAGGGACTGCCCATCCGCACAGGTGGCAGGACCACAGGGATTCCGGATCTTCTCGGGAACCATCGTCGTTCTCGGCCTCTACCATGATCCGGACAAGCCGGAGCTTGACTGGTGGGAGGAAGGGAGGAGCACACCGGGTGACCGCACACTCCGGAGGATCACAAGGGAGCTTTCACAGTGGCTTATCGCAGAGCATGGGATTGCTGCACGGGACCTCCCCTACCAGGTGGATGACGGTGGGATATACCTCAAGGATGCTGCGATCATGGCGGGCCTTGGCACCATCGGAAGAAACAATCTCGTGATCACGCCGGAATACGGCCCGCGGGTTCGCTTCCGGGCGATGTGGGTCGATATCGACACGGGCCCCCTCGTCCGGCAGGCCCGGGAATCTCCCTGCGACCCCTGCGATCACCCCTGCGAGACGCTGTGTCCCCAGGACGCACTGGAAGCGGGCACCTACTCCCGCGACCGGTGTATGGAACGGATGGAAGCAGACAAGGCAGCACCGGTTGCGGGAAAGAAGGGGCCCGTCAACCACTGCCGTATCTGTGAGCTGGCCTGTCCCGAAGACCACGAGACCTGAACAGCCGCTGATCCGCCGGTTACCATGCGGGCCGGGCTCCGTGGCCGCGTCCAGAAGAAATAACTCTTTCCGGCTGGATCAACAGGTGAATGCGAGGGGTGGGATTTGAACCCACGGACTCCTTCGAGACCGGATCTTAAGTCCGGCTCCGTTGGCCAGGCTTAGATACCCTCGCCTGATCGTATATATCGTGCTTCTCCTTGTTTAAAGATAGTCAAAGACGACTGTGCTCCTGCGGATCCGGGAACCCGGCGGACCAAAACACTCTCATACCCTGCGGACTCCCCGGCTCCGGTACTCATTTATACCTTCCCGATAACCGGTCTGTATGCATGCCGGAGCGATCCGGTGGAGATGATCATATGACCACAACCCGCTCTCTCGTCATCGTACTCCTTATCCTGGCCCTGTGCAGCTGCTGCCTTCCGGCTGGTGCGATACTTCAGCAGTTCAGCTACCGCGGATCGGTCCTCGGGTTTTCCGAGGTGAACAACACCGTCACCATCCTTGCCACCCATGAGTGGCGCTGTGAGTTTGACAGTGACGGCCCGACCTGTACCTGGAAACCGATCACGCCGAAGGTGCTGGCCGGCACCGCCCCGGTCCCGGAGGTCTTTGACCGGATCAAGACCGGCTCTACGGTCATGGCCGGGAGCCTCGGGATGCCGGGCGGGACCTGGACCGGCATCGGGATGCTGACACCTCCCTACGGGACCGAAGCGCTCCTGTCGACCGACCTCTACGGCGAGCTCGGCCTGCTCCCGGCTCCCCTGGTCGCCGGCTACGGTATGTCGGCCCCCCTGCAGCCCGATTGTGATGCCTGCAGCGGGTCGACCTGCACGGCGCTTGCGGCTAACCTCACCATCACCCGTAACGGTGCCGATGTCTGGAGCGGGGTGCTTTTCCCTGGCGAGGACACGCAGTACCGCGATCCGTCCGATCAGTCAGGCCTGTACGTGAAGTTTGTCTCAGGGCAGACCTCGTCACGGCTCTGCCCCAACGCGACCGGGGGAATGGGTGGGCCGCAGCCTCTGTCCACATTCATCGTCCATGCCGACCGGCCCGGGACCGGGCCCGGCCCAACGATAACCCCGTCGATCAGAGCCGGCACGCTCAGCATAATCTCGTTCCCTTCCGGAGCAACGATCATCCTTGACGGTGAAGAACGGGGAGTAACTCCGCGTACCGTCTCCGGTCTTGATCCCGGAGGGTATACTCTCGTTCTCGAAAAGGAAGGCTATGCGCCCTTTGAAAAGGACATAACCATCTATTCCGGAAAGCCGACGATGGTCACCGCAACCCTTGAGCCGCTCTACGGAAGCCTGCGGATCCAATCCACCCCGTCCAAGGCCACGGTAATGGTCAACGGAGAAGAGGCCGGGGTAACCCCCCTGGTGGTGAATAATCTCGAGCCGGGAACATACACGGTCTCCGTCTCCAAACCGGGATACCGGGCCGTAAACCGGACAGCGGTCGTGACTGCCGGCCAGGAGAAACTCCTCTATCTGACGCTGACTCGCGAAGGAGATGGATCGGAAAAGATCGATGCCTTCATCACCGCGCTCGAGCGGGAAGGGTTCACCGTGCAGCAGGGGAAACTGGAGAATTTCGATGTCCTCGCCATGTATGATGGCGGCATCATCCCCAGCTGTTACGGCAACAACCCGAGCACCCCCTACCTCGCCTACAAACTCCCCTCCTATCCTGGTCTTGTACAGGGCGGCAGGGTCTCCGATGCCCCGGTCAATCCCGCCAACAAGGGACTCTGGCTGGATTACTTCATGGAGCCGGACGAAGCGATCGTCTATATCGGATCAACGCCCCCCGAGGTGAAATATTTCAGCTACCGGAGTTACATCGGAACCCGGTGGTTCCCCGAACAGAATGACTTCCAGCGGATCTTTGCCAGCCTCGGGGATACCATCAATAACTACCGCATCAATACCGGGATTTCTCCCGGTCAGACCTCCCCGGGTCCGTATGACAAACCGGTCATGATCATCACCACCGCAGACAAGGGGACCAATGAGAGGGTCAGGAAAGCCGCCCTCCTGGCAGGGTATTCCACCAGTATGATGAATGACGACATCATCCCATCCGGGCTCATCCGGATGGGAACCGAGAACACCTCTGATACCATCACGTTTGTTCACCGCCTGGCCTTCTTTGCCAACGAGACGCTCGGGGCCGAGTACATCAACAGCACTCCCGGTACCGTGTTGCGGCTGACCCCGAATACCTCACACCCTGCACGACCCTACGGAGTACCACGGCTCATCGTCAGGGGAACCGGCGATACCCATGAGCTCGATCTCCTGCAGGACCAGGAAGCGCTCCGGGAAGCCATCATCGCCCGGCAGGGAGACGGCATGGTTATTTCCGAGAACAAGTCTTCGATCTGGATTCTCGAAGGATATGACTCGCTCCAGCGGGAGGTCGATTCGCTTGGCGACAACCGGGATACGACCTACCTGCGGAACGGCAATTACACGCTTGCAGACGATGAGTTCATCATCGTGTACGGGGTCAACCACAAGGCGAGCGGGAAGGTTATCTATACCAATGTTGCCGTCTATGGGGCCAACATTTTAAACGGCGTCGTTGCGGTAACCGATGCTGATTTAGCCGGTTCCGCCGGTTCCTATCTTCCCGGAAACCAGAACGCCGGGCTCATGTACGTATGGAAGTTTGCACGGCACTGCAACGGTGAGGCGGGATGCTCAGAGGTTCCTTCCTGCTGCGGCGGCCTTGGAATCCCGGAGGATGTACCGGTGGTGATCGGGTTCCGGGCCTATATCGAGCAGGAGACCGGGATCGGGCCGGCCTGGAACGAGATCCTCTATGACCAGGTGATCCATTTCGCTCCGGCATAAATCTACCCTGAATCATCTTTTTTTCAGCCTCGTGTCATCAAGCGGCCGGAAACGTTCATTTCAGTCCCGTATCGGACTGAACGAAATCTTCCTGCCACCTTCCGGCCTTCAGCCGACCATGGACCCGAAATCCCCGTACCCGGTATCGTACCCCCGGGCAATCACCCCGGCACCGAGCAGCGGTGCATCACCGGCAAGGCTGGTCATGACAATTTCAGGTAATTCCAGGTACCGGTCGACGGCATCGACCATCGGCCCGAGCAGGAGATCGGCGTTGGAGCGCATCACTGAGCCGTCGAAGATGATCAGTTCCGGGTCGTAGGCCACGATCACATCAGATACCGCCCGGGCGTTGATCCGGGACAGATCCCCGAGGAACCGGAGCACGTCGTCGTCCCCTTCCCGTGCTGAGCGGAACACGTCCTCTGCCGCATCCGGGCCCCAGTGCGGTTTGCCGTGGTAGTGGCACCACTGGGCAAAGAACCAGGGGAGGTACTTCCCGGAGGAATACCCCTCCCAGTGGCCGGAGTGTCCGC
>ENA-ORXD01002469-ORXD01002469.1-sediment-metagenome-genome-assembly--contig:-NODE-2469-length-12197-cov-18.610809_pt1 | contig 12197 bp, 11 predicted proteins | sample MGYA00237862_ERZ511471 | MGnify/ENA metagenome assembly ERZ511471 | reverse complement strand
AGCAGGACGTGGCGGCGTTGAAGGCGGAGCTGACCGACCCGCGGTTTGCGACGGAGTACTGGCGGGAGCAGATCGGGTTGCAGCTCCAGATGGGGCTGAAGTCTGAGCAGCAGGCGTTTGCGGCGCGGGGGCTGGATTTTGTGACGCGGGAGTATTTGCCGGCGCGGTTGAGTGAGATGGGGGTGCTGTGAGGTTTTGACATGAAGATCTGCATGCTTACATCTATGCATCCCCCCGAAGACGGTAGAATCTTCCATAAGGAGTCTAAAAGTCTCTCGAAAAAGTATGATATGTCGTTGATCGCTCCAGGTAATACATTTTCAAGACACGCCACAAATGGCATTTTTATTATTACCGTCAAAAAGCCTAAGTCGAGGATTTTTCACATTATTACCCTCACCAGGCTTTTTCTATCATCGCTAAAAGAAGATGCTGATGTTTATCACTGTCACGAGCCAGATGCCCTTTTGATTGGAATTTTATTGAAGAAAATAAAAAATAAAAAAGTCGTGTATGATGTTCACGAGCATTGGCCAAGTATGGCTGCATTGACAGCCTTCGGCCCTCTGGGTCAAAAAATAATAAAATGTAGGCACACTCACGGATTTATTCAGTCCATTGCTGAATATTTTGAACTTTATCTTGCAAAAAAGGCTGATCGGATCATCACCGTGAGTGACAGTGTGGCTGAACGGTTTAACAAAATCGGTCTTGAAACTTGTAATATTATGAATGTTCCAATAATATTACAGAAAAACGCGAACACCCTCAACAAAAATCCAAATGGCATCGTGTACGTATGTGGCAAACTCGGTTTTTCCAAGGGTGTTGACATTGCATTGCAGACACTTCTCTCTCTCAAAAAAGATTATCCACATGTTCATCTCACTCTGATCGGAAATGTGCAAGATGATGTAATCGAACAGATAGATCCTCTTTTAAAAGAACAAATTGAAATTACGGGATTTATTCCATACGAACAGATGTACAAGAAAATCTCAGAAGGTGGAATTGGTTTAATTCTTTTTCAAAATACCCATTATAACTCATATATTGGACTTCCAAACAAACTTTTTGATTACATGATGTGCAGTCTTGCCGTTGTAGCGAGTGATTTTCCAGAGATACGAAAGGTGATACAGACTGCAGGATGCGGGATTGTGGTGGATGTCGAATATTTCGACAGCATCGTCAACGGGGTAAAATACTTGTTAGACAATCCAGATGAGGCGCTAAGAATGGGAGAGAATGGGCGAAGAACAGTTGAAATAGATTATAATTGGAAAAATATGGAAGAAAAATTGTTTAATATATACAAAACTATTTAGTATCATAGGAATGCTAAAAACGGAACTAATATTACCAAATAAGAATCGATCAATTATGATGAAACAAGTTTGTTCACGTTGCATCTTGGATTCTGATTATCCAGGAATATCATTTGATGATCAGGGAGTATGTAATTATTGTAAAAAATATGACGCAAAAGATAGAAGATACAAACTTGGGCCCCAATCGGATCAAAAATTAAACAGATTAATCAACACTGTTCGAAGTGAGGGCAAAAATAAAGAATACGACTGTATCCAGGGAGTTAGTGGAGGCAGAGACAGCACATATTGCCTCTATTTATTGAAAAAATGGGGCTTGAACCCATTAGCCGTACATGTTGATAATTATATGGACTCCCAGATTGCATCCGAGAACATCAAGAAGGCCTGCAAAAAATTGGATGTTGATCTCTATACTTTTGCTGTAGATCCGGATGAATTTAAAGATATTCAGCGATCGTTCTTATTTGCGTCCGTTCCTTCGATAGATATCCCTACAGATCATGCATTCGTGACGTTATTGTACAGTCTTGCAATGGAGAAAAACATAAAATACGTTTTTAGTGGTGCTTCTTTCAGAACCGAAGGTCCCGGTTCCATAGAGTGGTCATTACACAATGATGAAAAATTTATTCTTGACATTCAGAACCGGTTTGGAACCATTCCTTTGAAAGAATTTCCAATCAGGACAATTTTAGACGTATTAAAATGGAAATCAAAAGGTATACGCGAGATCAGGCCACTATATTATATGGATTATCATCTGGGTGCTGTCGATCGCCTGCTTGAGCAGGAACTCGGATGGAAGTATTACGGCGGCCATCATTTTGAATCGATATTCACAAGATGGTCTTTTGCATATCTCCTGCCACATAAATTTGGCATTGATAAAAGATTAACTGATTATGCCGTGTTGGTGTTGTCGAATCAGCTTTCCAGAGATGATGCCTTTGAAAGGATGAATCAAAGAATATACTCCTCCAAACAGGAGGAGGAAGACCGGAGATTCATCATGAACAAACTGGATTTAACCACAGAGGAAATGGATACCATCATCAACGCTCCTCCCAAGAAAAATTTTGATTACGCCCATCACCCAGGATGGTATAGATCTTTGTATTACTTGGTTTCTCCGTGGAGGTACTGATCTCAATGAGAGGTGATGGAATAAGATTATGTTTATCGTGGTATTTCAAATTGAAAAAGGGTTGATCCGAGAATACATAGTACTTTCGGCAGGCAATCACAAGGTTCAGAGAGGGACCATAGAGGGGTTTTTCGAAATTCCCCTAGGTAAATAAAGCAATATATAACTACTATTTTACAAATTTCGTAATATTCGAGCAGGGTTACCTACAATCACTATATTTCCTTGGGGAAATGATTTGGTTACAACACAACCTGCTCCAACGATTGTACGGTCTCCCAATTTCACACCGGGCAAAATCATCGCATTCATACCAATCCAACAACTTTTACCTATAAATATGTCCTTTCCGTCTTGATGTTCATCTAAATTGTATATGTTATGGTTTGTCGTGATTATTCCTACATTGGGACCAATATATGTTCCTTCCCCGATATAGATCTTAGCATTAGGATTTTGAAAGTAGTTGCCAAAAGCTTGAAAGTTATCGATATTATCAACGTGGAAAATAATGTTTTTTGAATTTGAAATCCTGATATGGGGTGAAACAGGCCATGTGATGTGTCGATTAAAGCCAAATATTTTCTGCCATAAAATACTTCTTACCATCCATCTCCATCCGGTAATATTTTTTTCGAACCAACGCCCTTTTAAATACTGTTTGTCAAAGAAAATTATTCCTACGCAATATAGAATTGGAATGAATAACACTATAATTTTTTTTCCTAATTTTTTCAGAAAAATCATTTGCTCCCTCTTCAAGATAATGATCATAAATATATCCTTTTCACGAATTTATCCAATACTATCATTCAGGCCCCCTGAATCTATGGGGGAATAATAAGGGTACCTGCCTCTCGTCTCGTTGGGCGATGTTGAAGTGCGCGTTTTTCCACATGAATTGGATCATATTGAGGACAGAGGAGATGTCGTCAACGTCGTAGTTGATGATGAGTTTGGAGATCTTAGATTTAGTACTACGACATTGATAACCGCGTTTGCATTTTTTGATAAAATTTATGATTTTAGTAAACATAATTCCTAGATCTTAGTTTATTTCTTTGTGCTCGATCCATTTATTTTCTTTCATATTAATATATCAATCTATTTCAATTATTATGTATTTAAACTAGGGATATAATTACCAATAATGAAATAGGAAATTGCCTCCCTAAAACTATTGATAAGGACGGAACCTATTGGTTCAGTCAATATATGCAAAAATAGCATTCATATCAATAGATAGTTATTAAGTAACTACTTATATGTAATGAGCGCATGTCGTCCAATAAATCCTCCTCTTTTATTTCTGATGTTCTCAAACTTGTCTTTGGTACTACCTTTGCACAGGTCCTTACCATACTAGCCTCCCCTGTTCTCACCCGCCTCTATGGGCCAGAGGCCTTCGGAGTCCTTGCGCTCTTCATGTCGATCGTGGGCATCATAGGGGTCATTGCTTGCCTTGGATATGAATATGCTATCATGCTCCCAAAGACCGATGAAGAAGCTACAAACCTTTTGGGTTTAAGTTTACTTAATGTTGCAGGGGTTAGTTGCTTTACAGTGCCATTGGTATATTTTGGGGGGGGGGCGATTATGGATATCCTACAAGCGCCGAACCTTGAATCATATCTTATCTTGGTTCCGCCGTTTATTTTCACCAGTGGGATCTTTCTTGCGCTGAACTATTGGAACTCAAGAACAAAACACTTTGGACGTCTCTCTTTTGCTCGGGTAGCTCAGTCTGTAACATCAACAGGTACGCAGCTTGGGGTAGGTTTTGCTGGGTATACAAATGGGGGGGGTCTTATTGGTGGGATATTTATAGGTTCTCTAGTATCTACCATGATACTTGGAGGTCAGATTCTTCGAGACGATTTTTTGTTATTGCACCAGAATATCTCATGGAAAGGGATGTTGAAGGGTTTAATAAGATACAAAAAATTCCTATTCATTGATACAAGCTCAAACCTGTTAAATACAATTTCTTGGCAGTTGCCGATGTTTCTCCTTGCTGTGTTCTTTTCACCAGTCGTTGTAGGATTTTATGCCTTAGGGTGGCGCTTACTTCAACTTCCGATGGGTTTAATAGGAAGTTCTATAACTCAAGTCTTCTATCAGCGGGCTTCTGAGGCAGAACATAAAGGAGATCTTGAACCAATCGTAAAAGGTGTGTTTCAAACGCTCCTAAAGGTTGGATTATTTCCAATGCTAGTTGTTACCCTAGTTGGTAAAGAGATATTTCAATTTGTTTTTGGTAATTTATGGGCAGAGGCAGGGGTTTACACCCAAATATTAAGTATATGGGCTATAATTTGGTTTATATCCTCTCCCCTATCAATCATTTATCTAATTAAGGAGAGACAAGAGTTTGGTTTGAAGATAAGTATAACCAACCTTTCCACTCGTTTTACCTCATTAATTATAGGTGGTCTACTTGGCAGCCCTATTATTGCCCTTCTACTCTTTTCAATAACAGGAATTATGACATATGGATATCTAGTTCTTGCTTTACTACAAATGAGTGGTGTTGCTCCTGTTTGGGCAATCAAAAAATCATTGTCTATAGGCAAATTATTTATCCCATCAGGAATAATTTTATTAATATTAAAACAGTCAAATGCATCTGACGCAATAATATTTATTATGTCTTCATCATTAATTCTAATATATTATTATTATATCATCAAAACTGATCCATATGTCAAACAAATAGTTGCCAAAAAATGGCTTCGTTGAATCCTATATTCCCGCCCACTCATAACGAGGCCGGTGGTTCCACCCCAAGATCATAATACAACCTATTCTCACGGCCCTTTTCTGCCTCTCCAGGCAATCATCAAGGACCTTCATCTGGACGATTACCTCTCATCATTGACGAGTGAGATCGAAACAAACGTCATTTTAGCGCTCTCCATGAACCGGGTCGTGCGGCCGATGGCCATGCACCTAGTCACCTCGTGGTACGAAGATGCCTCCCTCCTCCTGACAAACCCAGACCTCCCCCTTTCCAGCCAGCGGATCAGCGAACTTCTCTCCGAGGTCGGTGAGAGTGGTGTTCCTGATGCATTCATGACGTCCCACCTCAGGGGCATCGGTACCGACTCAACCCTGATCTATGACATCACCAGCCTGTCCAGTTACGGCCAGCTCATCCCGCCCCTCGAACACGGTTATAATCGAGACGGTCTCGATCTGCCGCAGATCAACTTCTCGCTCATCTTCGACACCGAGCACGCGATTCCGGTCATGTACGATATCTATCCCGGCAGCATCGTCGACGTTGTCACCCTGAAGAACACGGTCCACAGACTCAGCGCCCATGGCATCCACAATTATACCACGGTCCTCGATCGCGGGTTTTTCAGCCAGGGAAACATGGAGGAACTCCTCCAGGAAGAGATATCCTTTGTCATTCCGGCCCCGCTCACCCCCAAACAGGTGAAGGAGGTGCTGACGGAAGCACAGCGAGATCTGGAAAGCCCGCAGTACCTGCAGATGTACCAGCAGGATCCGATCTTCGTGAAACCCGTTACCCTGACGATTCAGGACATTCCCGTCTCAGGATTCTGTTACTACGATCTAAAACGAGAACAGACGGAACGCAACCTGTTCTACATCCTCCTGCATGACCTCAAAGCGAAACTCGAATCGAGTCGGATTCCCGGGTGGTGCAGGCCTGAAGAAGTATTCAAGGAACGGGCGGGAAAGATGGCGAACTACTTTTCATGGCAGGTGGTTGACAACCGATTCCGGGTTGAGATCCGGAAGAATGCGGTCTCGCAGCGGGTAAACCGGATGGGAAAAAAGATCATCCTCGCCCACAGTTCGCTCGACTGGCAGGAGTGTCTCACGGTGTACCGAGCGCGACGCGGTGGAGAAGGCGTTCCGAACGTTGAAACAGGACATTGGGGTGATCCCCCTCAACGCGAAGAACGAGTCTTCGATGAAGGGATTTCTGTTTGTGACCTTCGTCAGCCTGATCCTGAGGATGCGGTTGTTGAAATGGATGAAGGAGGCAGGGCTGATGGAGGACTATACGCTTGAGGGGATGCTGCTGGAACTGGCCAAGATCAAGAAGATCAAGCTTGCCAATGGTGAGATCATGGTGACGGAGCTCTCGCGGAGGCAGAGGATGATCCTTGAGAAGCTGGAGCTATGCGCTTAATTTTCGGGAAAAAAGGATCCCCAGCAACCCCGAGATCTTCCTCAGCTCCTCGATCAGGTTCGTCACCCCTTTCACCCTCCGAAACAGAAAAAACGCCCATTTCGTCGTGGACCGTTGCGTCTGCTTCTTCGTCTGGCTCGTGACCGTCTCCCCTGACCGTTTCAGTTCTCTCCTCAACCAGAACTCCGTCATCGAATTGATTGTGATCGGCGATCTTAAGGGATTCATAGGTACCGGCGACGATACCGAGATGACTGATAGAGAGGATCGAGGTGTCATCGAAACCGTCAATAAGGGGCATACTGCAAGGTATTTGCTGAAATTACGGCTTCGTTGAAACCCTCCAGTAGTCCGGTTCCGCGCTCAAGCAAAGATCTATAAGAATCGTTGCTCCTTGAGTTAATGACCAAACCAACACCGAGGAGCACAGATAGTGTCAACGAACCGCTATATCAACCTTATCGAAAGTATCTATTCCGTACTCCGATCATCCCATCTGCCTTTTTATTCCTGCAAATTCTCCCGAAAAACGTATACTCAACATCAACTCATGGCCATTCTTCTCTTTCGTGAAGTTCTTCGTACCGACTATCGCGCTACGGTTGACGTCATCGATCTGATGGACGGGATCAAAGAGATCCTTCAGCTCGATCAGGTTCCCCACTACTCAACCATCCATAAGTTCATGACCCGTATTCCTTCTGCTATCTTCTCGATATTCCTGAGTAAAACTCTGAAACTCTTCTATTCATGGGGTGAAATCATTCCAATAAATGCCATCGATTCTTCAGGTTTCACCAGTTCGTACGCCAGTCATTATTATTCTTGGCGGACCGGAAAAGCACGGAAAAACTTCGTGAAAACCACAATTGCGATAGATACGCTCAAGCAAGTGATCATCTTCTTCAAGATCTCGCTCAAACCGGTGCATGACGTAAAACATGCAGCACCACTTCTCAGGCAGTGCCGGAGGACGAGAAAGACCAACTGCTATGTGATGGATAAAGGATACGATTCAGAGGACCTTCATCGCCAGATCAGGGAAGATATCGGGGCTGATTCGATCATACCGGTCAGAACATGGAAGGGTAAGATATATTCGGGGAAATACAGACAGGAGATGTTTGCCAACTTCGATGCAGAACGATATTCTGAGAGAAACAAAGTCGAAACGACGTTTTCAGTCATCAAAAGAAGATTCGGAGAGGATTTGAAAGCACGGAAATTCTGGTACCAGATCAAAGAGATCAAGATCAAACTGATACTCCATAACCTCACGAAGGTGGGTCAAGCGATCGTGGTTTTTGTCATAATTGAAGCATTTCAACAAAGCCGATTTTTGACAAAAAAGGTTTTTACCATTCTGGTAATAAGAGCGTTTTTGTTGTTTGTTCGAATCTGCCGATGATTTACTCGCTCTTTAAGTCAATCATTTTCTTTTCATATTCCGAAACAAAGTTGTGGAACAGATCAAAGTCGGCAATCTCTTTATTATCGTCCAACATTTGAATGAGTTCTGTGATCAATTCCTCGTTCTTTCTGGCGATATTTGCAAGAGATGATATTGCATAATCTTTTGGTTTATCCATGGCGTTCGCTAGGTTATAAATTCCTACAAACAACAATGCTGAAGCTGCCTGTTTAATCATTATTTTCTGGTTATGTTTTTCAGCAGATTCTTCAATTATTTTGAGAGCAGATATTATCAATAATGTAGCAGTTTCTATCTTCTGATTCGCTGCTATCAACCCAATATGAATAAGTCCCTGAATTATTTTATCTACAAGGGAGAAATATTCTCGATCGATCGAAACTTCTCCAATCTCTGCTAGTCCGATTATTGAATGATATAATGGAGGGTTCTGTTGAAGTTCTCCGGATCTTATACCAATTTCAATAAGTCTATCAATAACAAAAAAAGGGGTATCTTTCTCAATAAGTTTCAATTCGGACGTTGAGAGATATTCATTTAATTTTGTTGTTGGAGGTGAAACCAGAGATAATGGGCTTACAAATTTTTCACGTATTGCAATTAAACCCAAAGAACTCAGGGCTTTTACATATTTGGATGTCAATTCGCTGAATTTTCTTTCATTCAATAGTTTGGTTATCTCAAATAACGAATCAACGACTGAGTATGTCGAATCATAAGATCTTTGTTTTATATTGACTCTTCCAATATGTTCGAGCGATACCCCAATCGCATCCAATACGAATTTTGAAGATTCTAAATCCTCAGTATTTGCAACCGATTTCCCAATCAAATCAAGTAGGGGGAGAATGTGATTTTCTGTTTTGAAAAGGCTGTCGTTTTTTGTGTTTTCGATGATCAATTGACTAATCTCTGCAATTGCTCCAAGAGTTTTCGGTGAAATAGGGTTCAAAGATTTATTCCCTATTTCTATTGTCTTCTCAATTATTGCGTATATTAAATGACGACGCTTTTTCAATCCTAATTCTGTGGATGACATCCCAAGTAAAAAAACGGCATTTGCCGCGCAAATATCGTTTTTTCGCTCAGCAGAATGAACGCCCATTTGCCCTAAAAATCCGATTAACTCTTTCAAGGCACCATCAAGGTCCCACTTTATTGCTTCATCAAGGCATTCATTTAGCGAGACGAAAATATTCTCAACTTGAGTCCTTTGTTCTTTATCGATCGCCACTATTCCAATATTCGTTAGTTCATCGCCGACCTGAGTTGTTGTCCATTCCATCTGACTATTTGCTGCAAAATATCCTATTTCTCCTAATTTATCGATAGCATAGTCTGCAGTCTCAAAAAGACCATTTTCCTCAGCTAATTTACCTAATAATCCTATTACATGAACTCCATTTAGGCTTGATTGGTACTGTTTATGATCTATTGCACACTTCGTGATTAAAAAGAGAGATCTGATACTAAATCCGGCAAATTGAGTCTCTTTTTGTTCAATGGAATACTCACCTATTGCACACATTATTTGGACTATTTCTGAAACAGACTCATCGTTTCCTGCACTCGATGAGACTTGACCTAAGTAAATCAAATGGTTAAAGATCAGTTCTAACCCTTTTTTCGACTGCTCTGGATTTTTGGTATTAATTAATTGAATCATCCGTGAGGCAATTTGACTGAGCCCGGAACTGACCCCACTAAAGTTAAAATGCACTGCAGAAACTTGAAGCAACTCGAAAAAGAGTAAAAAAGAATCTGTTCTCTTTAATATCATTTCTTCGCTAATTTCTTGAGAGATCTCATTTAGGAGGTAATCAATTCGCAATAAATTTGTGATTCTCCAGAAGTATGGGATCAGCATAATTAATGTGAAAAGTCCTGATCCATATACGAAGAGAATGTAATTTTCATATTCTGGAGCGACAGTTGGAAAAACTGAGATCACAGGATCTCTGAGAGTTAAATTATGCAATACCCATAAACCGTAGAGTATTGCTGCAATATAGGAGACAAGGAGTATCCATACGTCTGGATTTTTTCTGATGACGTAGTGGACTAACTTTGCTGAACTCGCCGTTGCTGAGGTCTGAACTGCCACGAGCGTCAAGGTTATGACGATCGCAATTATCGCACTCTGGCTTTGAATTAACACACTAAGTGAATATCTAGCATTGTCTACCAGTATTTGTCCGGTATTGATTACTGGATCAAGCAACCAGACGATTAATATAGCCATTATAAAGAGGGTGAAGTAGATCGAAAAACGCTTTATGAATAAAATGAAAACTGAATGCTCTTTAAACCAGTTTATAGTGGGTTTTAAAATATTTTGAACGCTTGATGCTCCTTCAATGGCATCAGATTCCATAGAACTAGGCTAAATTTAAAATATAAATTTATTTTTAATTTGTCGTGGTGAATTGTCGGTGACAGATCTCTAGTTCAGTATCTCTACCGCTTTCGTCACCCGTGAAACGTAAAATATCACTGCTCGAAGGTGCACCTCCTCTGGTCTCCACACCTCTCCTGCGCGGGCGGTGTTCAGGGGCCTCGCGGAAGGGGCAAATATTACTGTCAGATATATATCCTCCCATTGCCATTTCACGGCAGAAATACGCATTTTTCTTTAACGGCCTGTCCGGGCCGCTTTGGGAGCAGCAACCGCAGGCAGACGTAATTATAGAAACCGTTAAATGAGACTCAATCCTTGTAATTAATTATTCTTTGACATGAGGGATGAGATGATCAGAAATATCAGGGTAGAGCGGATCGAGCAGACACCTATCGAACAACAGCAGATCGAACTGGTCGAGCGCAAGTGCATCGGCCACCCGGACAGCATCGCCGACGGTATCGCCGAAGCGGTATCCCGGGCGCTCTGCCAGGCATATATCGAGGAGTGCGGGGTGTACCTGCACCACAACACCGACCAGGGCGAGATCGTAGCCGGAGAATCGCTCCCCCGCTTCGGCGGCGGAAAGATTGTGCGGCCGATTTACGCCCTCCTCACCGGCCGCGCCACCAAAACCTTCGACGGCATCAATATCCCGGCCGACTCCATCGCCGTCGAGGCGGCCCGCTCCTATGTCAAGAGCATCATCCCCATCTTAAATCTTGAGCGCGACATCATTGTCGACTGCCGCATGGGGACCGGTTCGACCGACCTGCGGGATGTCTTCAAGAGTTGCGGCGGTTCGACCGTGATGCGGGCGAACGACACCTCTTTCGGCGTCGGGCACGCCCCCTTCAGCGATACCGAGAGCCTTGTAAAGGGTGTCTCCGACTATATCGACGAGGTCTACCGCCCCAGGAACCCGGCCATCGGCACCGACATCAAGGTCATGGGCCTCCGTGACCGTGACACAATCAACCTCACCCTGGCGGTGGCGATGGTCGACCGATACCTCGCCGACATCGGAGAATATGTCGAAGCGATCGCCAGGCTCAAGGAGACCATCGAGGGGATCGCCCCGAAGTTCACCTCACGAAAGGTCCACATCGACGTGAACACCGCCGACGACATCTCGAACGGCAGCGTATTCCTGACCGTGAACGGCACCTCGGCCGAAATGGGCGACGACGGTTCGGTGGGCCGCGGCAACCGCTGCAACGGGCTGATCACCCCCTGCAGGCCGATGAGCATGGAAGCGACGAGCGGGAAGAACCCGATCAACCACATCGGCAAGATCTACAACATCCTCTCCACCCAGCTCGCAAACACCTGCATCGCCGAGATCGACGGCATCGACGAGATCTACATCCGTCTCCTCTCCCAGATCGGCCACCCGATCGACCAGCCCCTCGTCGCCGGCGTTCAGGTGATCCCGAAGTCAGGGGTGGAGTTTGCAACGATCAAGCCCGCAATCGATGCGATCATCGACAACGGGCTCGAAAACATCGGCAGCATCACCGAGAAGGTTATCAGGGGCGACCTGAAGACCTTCTGAAGATGCAAAACAATATTTTTTGAATGGATCAGTCCATTCCGGCAGGAAGAGAGGACATGACTGACACTACCCGAATCCGCCTTGCGATACCGAACAAAGGACGGATCGCACAGCCCATCCGCGACCTTGTGGAGAAGAGCGGCATCCACCTCAGGGAGACCGGAGA
>ENA-ORXD01002468-ORXD01002468.1-sediment-metagenome-genome-assembly--contig:-NODE-2468-length-12205-cov-2.799307_pt1 | contig 12205 bp, 10 predicted proteins | sample MGYA00237862_ERZ511471 | MGnify/ENA metagenome assembly ERZ511471 | reverse complement strand
CGGAAACAGCGGCAGATGCGAATACAAATGGTCTCAAAAAGAATATCCCTCTGCGGGGACTTGAAAAGCAGGGGGGGCCGGCGGGACCGCGGTTAGTCGAATACGACCGGCTCGCGCAGGATCGCCTCCCGCGCCTTCCAGGCGAGCGCCGCCGTTTCGGGATGGGTCTCCTTCAGGGAGCCGATCTGCCGGAGGTTGTCGGCGGTTCTCATGATGAGCATGGCCAGGTCTCCGTCGGTGATTCCCGTCTTCCGGACGATCCGGTTCCACTCCCCTCCCGTGGCCCATTCATGGATCACCGCGGCAGGCCAGAGGTAGAGAGGGGCGACGGGAAAACCGCCCGCCTTCAACCGCTCCGAGAGGTCCGCAAGGGCCTTCACCAGACGGTCATAGGATCGGCTCAGGCGACGGGGCAGCTCCTTCCGGATTACGGGAAGATCCTGGTCTCCGTCATAGACGAAAGGGGCGACCACGGCCGCCAGGAGCCGCTCGTCGTCCCGGGGGAGAACCCCCTTGCGGAGGGACTCGGCGACGAGGAGGGGCTGGTCGAGGCGGAGCTTGGACGCCCAAATCCCGTTTTCCGTCAGACGGTCGTCCTCGCCGACGAAGCCCTCCTCCCGGAGGAAGCGGAGGTGTCTCTGGAAGTCCACCCAGAGATCGGTTCTTTCTTCGGCGGCGGCCGGCGCCGTTTTGTGCCGGATCTGCCAGCTCGCCAGGGAATTCTCGAAGATCACCCGGATGTCTTCCGGCGTCTGGGAGAGGAGGAGGTTGAGGACCATCGAGAAGTCGCTCCGGATGCGGCTTGCGATCGCTTCCGGCTTTTTCAGGAGCAGCTTCCGGATGTGGATCAGATCCATGAAACGCCCGGGCACGGCAAGCATGAAGCCCACCCGGTCTTTCCCCCGGCGGCCCGCCCTGCCGGTCATCTGGTGGAATTCGGTCCCGGAGAGTGGGGAGAATTCATGGCCGTTGAAGAGGTCTGAATTCATCAGGACGATGGTCCGGGCGGGGAAATTGACGCCCGCTGCGACGGTGGAGGTCGCGAAGATCGCCCGCAGCTGCCCCTTCTTCATCAGCGTTTCCACCAGGAACTTCCAGGCGGGGAGCTGCCCTCCGTGGTGGGCGGCCACGCGTGCCGTCCGCAGGGCGTAAATCTGCCGGTGGTCCTGAAGGAAGGGGAACCGTTCCAGAAGTTCTTCCATCTCCGCCGGGGGGCCGCCCTCGGTTTCCTGTATCGGGCGGCAGGAGGAGAGGGCCGCGTCGCAGTCCGAGCGGGACTTGAGAAAAAAGATCGCCGGCAGCAGATGATATTTTGCGAGGACCTCCAGCATCTCCCCGAACGGGGGGATTCCATGATCCCGACGACCGTGGGAGCGGCTGCCGACGAAGTCGCCGATCTTTCCGAAGATGCGGTTTCCCTCCACCAGCGGCATGAGGCGGCCCGAGGGGTGGATAAAGAGCGGGTAGAGGGGAACGGGCCTCTTCTCCTCCCGGATGACCCGGCAGGGTTTCCCCCGGAGCGAGGAGAGCCAGTCGGCGATCTCCTCCCCGTTGCCGATCGTGGCCGAGAGGAGGAGGAGGTTGATCCGGGCCGGGAGGTAGATCATGATCTCCTCCCAGACGACTCCGCGGTCGCGGTCCCCGAGGAAGTGCGCCTCGTCGAGGATGACCAGGTCGCAGTTCAGGTTCACCCCGCTGTGCATCGCGTCGTAGAGCTGGTTCCGGAGGATCTCGGTGGTGCCGACGAGGATGGGGGCGTCGGTGTTCTCCTTTGTGTCGCCGGTTACGATGCCGACGTTCACCGCGTCGAAGCGATCGCCGAACTCGACCCATTTGGCGTTGGTCAGCGCCTTCAGCGGGGAGGCGTACCAGCAGCGGCCGCCCCTGCGGAACACCAGGCGGATCGCCTCTTCGGCGATCCAGGTTTTTCCGGAGCCGGTCGGGGCCGTTACGAGGCAGTCGGCGTCCCCGATCGCCTCGAGGGCGGCCAGTTGGAAGGGGTCCGGCCGGAACTCCGCCTGCGGAGGTTTGCCGATCTTTGCAAAAACCGGCTTCAGCGCCGGGTCCGCCTCCGGCTTCATCCGGGGGGCGGCGGGCCGGGAGGGACCGCCCTTCGGGAAACGGCCCGCCGGGCCTCTTCCCTGTGGCTTTCGGTTTCTTCCCGGGATTTTTCTGCGGGGGTTCGGTTCACGGGTCATGGCGGTGCTTACCACAGAACCGCGACGGCGTAAAGGCGGGACAAGCGGGGAGAGGCGCTTGCGGTTCCTGTGGCACGTCCGAACGACCCGTCCACCGTCCAAACCCGCCTCACCGGACCGATTCCAATCGAACCCCCCATTCCGATCCTCTCCCCGGGGGAGGCCTCCGCATCGGCTTTCCTCAGCGTCCGGTGGGCTGTTTCGGGATGCGCCCCGTGGTGATGCACTCCGAACGGAGGCGCCGCCCGAGGATCCGCTCGTACATCCGGCCGATCTCCAGGACGCGGTCCACATCCACCCCGGTGTCGATCCCCATTTCGTCCATCATCACCACCATGTCCTCCGTGGAGGAGAGGCCGACGATGTTGGGATCGGCGTAGTAGTATTTCCCCGTGCCCGCCACCGGGCAGCCGTCCACGAAGTTGGCCGGCTGCCCCCCCGTGCCGCCGAGGGTGGATTCGAAATGGGTGATCCCCGCCTGAAGGGCCGCTAGCACGTTGGCGAGGCCCCAGCCGCGGGTCACGTGGAAATGGGCGATGTGCAGGTTCGGATCCGGCATGGCGTCCATGACCATGGAGAAATACTCGAACACCTTGTTCGGGGGCGCCGAGCCGTCGTGGTCGGCGTGTTCGATGTCGTCCGCCCCGATGTCCAGGAAACGCCGGGTGAACTCGACCGCCTTCGTGAGCTCGGTCGGCCCTTCGATGGGGCAGCCCCAGATCGTCGAGACCGTGCCGTTCACCTTGATCCCGTTTTCGTGCGCCATCCGGATGTACTTTTCGCACATCTTCCAGTACTCCTCGAGGGAGAGGCCGGAATTGCGGCGGTGGTGGGACTCGCTGGTGGAGACCATGAAGAGAATGCGGTCCGGCCCCCAGCCCTTCTGGCGGGCATCGAAGGCCCGTTCGGCCGCCTTCTCGCGGATGGTCACGGCGGTGATCGTGACGTCCTTGAGCCTCTCCTGGATCAGCCTGCTCCCATGGATCGCCTGCAGCAGGGCATCGGCGTCGGCGAACTGGGGCATCGCCCGGGGGTTCCCGAGGTTGGTGACCTCCAGACGCCTGAAGCCGGCCAGGATGAGCTGCTCCGTCAGCCAGAGTTTGGCCTGGGTGGGAATGGTCTTCTGTTCGTGCTGGAGTCCGTCGCGCACCGTGATTTCGCCGAGAGCCACTTTCGCGGGATACTGCAGGATTGCCATTTCTCCACTCTCCTTTCCTTGGAATCGTTTGCGCAATGCTCGCCAAAAAACTGCCAGAGCGCTAACATCTTCGACGATTTGCTGTCAAGGCAAAAAAAGCGGCGGACAGAGTGGATGCGGGCGGTTCCCCGCCGGGGCGCAGCCAAACCGGGGTCTCGTCAAACCCCCATGGTTTCATGAATATCTCCCGCCGAATTCCCGCCCTGTGGATGTGGCCATTCAGCGGATGAATTTGTGCCGAAAATGGCAGTTGCATTTGTTTCGTTTTCGGTCAAGAGTGGGCCGGAAAAACGGGCCGCCAGAGGCACGGTCCGGGGAATCGAAAGGAGAAAAGGGGCAGAGATGCGGGAGTTTTTTCGCAAACCCTACTGGGGCTGGTACGTCGTGGTCGGGGCGTTTCTCGTGATGGGGATCAATTACGGGACGCGGTACAGCTTCGGCGTCTTCGTCCAGCCGATGGCCACGGACCACGGATGGTCGCGCTCCGTGGTCTCCGCGGGGATGTCCGTGATGGTCCTCGCCTACGGGATCGGATGCATCTTCGCCGGCCGTCTGATCGACCGGATCGCCCCCCGCTGGATCATCACCGCCGGGTCGGCCCTGATGGCCTCGGGTCTGCTCCTCACGGGGATGGTTCGAGAGCCCTGGCAATTCTATGTCAGCTACGGGATCCTCGGCGGCCTCGGCGCCGCCTGTCTGGGGGTCGTCGTCTGCAACTCCTCGGTCGGAAAATGGTTTGTCCGGAGAAGGGGGCTGGCGATCGGCCTCGCGTCGATCGGTGTCGGGGTCGGGACGATGGCGATGACCCCGCTGGCCGGCTGGGTGGTCAAGGTCTACGGCTGGGAGGCGGGGTTCCTCAGCCTGGGGGGCGTCGTCCTGATCGTCGGCGTTCTCCTCTCGCAGGTGCTCATGGGAAAGACCCGGCCGGAGGATTACGGGCTCCAGCCCGACGGAGAGGAGGGGGAGGCGTCCGATGCCGCACTTCTGTCCGGGGGCGATCCTGCCGGGCAACCCTCCCTCCGGTCCGTCCTCGCCGATTCCCGATTCTGGATCCTGGCCGTCTGCTACAGCCTGGCGGTGATGGCCGAGATGTCGGTCATGGTTCACCAGGTCGCCTATGCCCTGGATCGGAACATCGACGAGGTGGCCGCGGCCTCTTCTCTGGGGGTGATCGGCATGGCCAGCATCCTCGGCCGCTTCTTCTTCGGGTGGCTGAGCGACCGGGTCCGGGACGCCAAGAACGCCGCGGCCCTCGGCTTTCTCCTCATGGCCGCGGGGATGGTTCTCCTCCTGAAGGTGACCTCCTCTCCGTCCCTGCTCTTCTACGCCCTCCTCTTCGGCTTCGGCTACGGCTCCATCTCGGTGATGATGCCCTGCCTGCTCGCGGACCGTTCCGGGCGCCACGTCCTGGGGAGCGCCTTCGGGATGCTGACCTTCTTCGTGGCCGGGTTCGGCGGAAGCCTGGGACCCCTGATCACCGGGATCCTCTACGATCTGAGCGGAACCTATACCCGTGCCTGGCTTCTTGACCTGACCCTCCTCCTGCTCGTGACCTTCCTCATCCTCCGGTTGAAGCCGAGGAGAACCGATCCGTAAAGGGGCATCAGGAGGATGCTGCCGGGTCCGCACCGTTATCCGCCGGCATCAGCTCTTCGAGACGCTCCGAGATCCGTGCCGCAAGCCCCCGGAGCAGCGCGGTGTCCATCCCCGGTTGAAACCGTTCGGGCGAGGGATCGCCATGGTTCAGGCTGCCGATGAGCCGGCCGCGGAAAGAGAGCGGAACCACGGCGATCGAGCGGATGAAGAACTTGCACTTGGGCGGCATCAGGCGGTAGAAGGGCCGCAGGTCGTGGTTGGCGAGCCGGGGCTTGTCCTCTCCGGCCATGATCTCCAGAAAGCACCCCTCGTCGATCGGCTTCAGCCGGCCGCCGAGGAGGTCCGATTGCTCCAGCTCCCGGAGAAGCCGGACCGTATCCGGGCCGCGGACGATCGAAAGCCATGCGAAGGGGATCGCAAAGGCCCGTTCGATGGCCTCCAGGAGCGTTTCGAACAGTTCAGCGGCGGAACGGCATGCGGCGATCTCCTCTTCGACCCCGCGAAATTTCCCCTCGATCTCCTGGTTGATTTTCTCGATTTCCGGATCGTTCATCGGGCTTTCCGGTCGATGGTGAATTCCGCGGCGAGGATCGTATGATCCGACGGCCTTTCGGCCAGGCGGGGGGCCATGTCGATCTCACAGCGCAGCGATCTTTCGGCAAGGGCTTCCGTGGCGAGGATGTGGTCGATCCGCCATCCCAGCCCCCGTTTTACCGCTCCGGGCACCCGGTAGTCGAAGAAGGTATAACGGCCCGCCTCCCCTGGGTGATGTTTTCGGAAGATGTCGACAAGGCCCCGGGAGCGCACGGATGCGAAGGCCTCCCAGACCTCCGGCGTGAAGCAGACATGGCCGAGGAGTCGCCTGGGATCATGGACGTCGATCTCTTCCGGGGCAACGTTGAGGTCTCCGCACCAGATGAGCGGGTCTCCCGGGGAACCGCTGTCTGCGAGGAAGCGGCGCAACCGGCTGAACCATTCGAGCTTGTAGGCGAAATGGGTCGTATCGCGCTCCCGGCCCTGGGGAACGTAGGTGTTCACCACCCGGATGCCCGAAAAAGAGGCGGCCACCAGGCGGTCTTCATCGACGGGACCGCCGTCGGCAAGACCGCAACGGACCTCCCGGGGCTCCTCCCGGGAGAGGATCGCCACCCCGTTGTACTGTTTGGCCCCCCGGAAGAGCGAGTGGTAGCCCGCCTCGGAAAAGGCGCCCACCGGGAACAGGGCATCCGCCACCTTCGTTTCCTGGAGGCACAGGACGTCCGGGCGGTTTTCGGCGAGCCAGGGAAGCAGGATGTGGAGGCGGTTCCGGATGGAATTGACATTGTAGGTCGCTATCCTGAAGGTTTGCATCGCCCCCCTCCGGTTACCGCCGTTTGCCCTCCCTGCGCAATCCCGCGCGCCTTCACTTCAGGTAGGCCGGAAGCTCCTCGATCTCTTTCCCGGCGAAGCTGCAGGGGGCGCCGCAGCCCTTGCAGGGGCTCTTCGCGGCGGTCAGCGGCGGTTCCCCCTTGATTTTTTCGATGAAGTCGAGGCAACCGTTCACGTCCTCCTCCTCCCCCTCGACGATCAGCGTGACGGCCCCCTCGGAGCCGCCCCAGCCGCCCGAACAGTATGGAACGGCCTTCAGGCCGAAGAGGGAATCGATTGCCTCGATCTCCGTCACGATCCTCCCGTCGGCGACGCAGGCCATTCCCACCCGGCAGCCGATGGTGCGCCCCAGCGCCATCTTCCCGCCGTAGAGGGCCGCCTCCTCGACGGAAGGGATCAGCTTCTCGAGGCCGACCGCATAGAGGGTCGCGACGCCCTGGGCCTTCAGGGCCATGTAGAACTGGCCCATCGTGCCGCCGCCGGCGCCCGCCATGACCACGCCGACATTCCCGAACGGATCGACGGCGTTGGCCCCCTTGATCAGGAGATCCCCCGGCGTGAGTTTGTCGATGAGCGTGCCCGGCTCCACCGCCAGGACCTCTCCCTGGTGAAAGCAGACCGGCCTGGTTCTGTCCCCCGCCCCCAGGACGCAGAGCACCCCTTTGATGATCTGGCCTGCGACATATCTTTCCTTCTCCACTTTTTCGTTCAGCAGCTCCTCCAGAATGAATGCATTGGTCGAACCGCGGCCGATGACCAGGTAGCCGTGGTCCTTGGCGTGCTGCACTTCCGGCAGCGCCGCGACCGCCTTGCTGATCAGCCTTTTCGATTCCGAGGACGTCAACGTAAACAGGGCCTGCATGATGAACCTCCTTGTGGTTGTTTTCTCCAATTCAAGTCTGTTGCGACTCTTTACCAGCTCGTTATCCTTCTATACGCCTGCGGGGATGCTGTCAATCCGTTTCAAAAGTCAGCGGCGGCGATTGGTCAGGTATACGCCGCCCAGGACGAGTGATGCACCGGTCAGCAGGGAGAGATTGATGGCCTCACCCAGCAGAAGCCAGCCAAAAAATACGCCGCTCACTGGGACGAAATTGATGAAGACGGCCGCGCGGGAGGGGCCGATCCTCTGAATTCCCTCATAGTACCAGAAGAACCCGAGGACGGTGCCGAAGAAACCGAGATAGAAGAGGCCGATCCAGTCCCGGAGGGAATATCCGCCGATCAGCCCCGCGATGTTCTCGCAGAGGGCCGGCGGGAGGAGGGCGGCGCCCCCGATGAGGCAGGAATAGGTGACTGCGGCGAGCGGGGAGACATCCTTCAGGATGACCTTGGCGATCAGGGAATAGGCGACCCAGCTCGCCACGCAGCCGAGGATGTACAGTTCGCCCCGGCCGACGTCCCCGCGCAGGAGCGACAGGGGATCTCCCCGGGAGATGACGATCGCCGCGCCGGCCAGGCAGAGGGCGATGCCCAGCCCCTTTCCCGCGTCCAGCCGCTCCCGGAAGAAAGACGAGGCGAGCAGCGCAATGAAGACCGGATTGCTGGCCACGATCAGCGACGCCCGGCCGGCGTCGATCGTCTTGAGGCCGAGGAAAAAGAAGACGTTGTAGGCAAAGACCCCCGTCATGCCCAGGAGGACGGCGGGGAGAACCTGGTGCCGTTTCAGGCGGGGGAATTCTCCTTCCTTCAGGTAGAGGAGCGCGACGAGAAAGAGGGACGCCACGGCGAAGCGGAGGAACGAACCTGAAAAAGGGCCCACGTGCCGCGTGACGACCCGCGCCGCGACGAAGGTTCCGCCCCAGAAGACGGAAGTCAGGAACAGCTTTCCGTAGAGGATCATGAAATCTCTCTCCGGGAAATCGAAGGCCGTGTCAAGAAAAAAAGCGGCGGATGCCCCTGCGGCGGATCCGTTCGCGCGTGGTCAACCCTGTCCGGTTTCGGGCCGCTGCTTTGTCCGTCTTGTTTCGCGTGTTCGCGCCGATCGTGTCCGTTCGCGTTGACACCCGCAGGAAGGATGATATAATCGGCTGCAGAGAGAAAAAAGCATGCAGGTTCAGCAGCGGACTGAAAGAAAGGGGATTTCGCCATGGCGATCAGAGTGGGGGTAAACGGTTTCGGAAGGATCGGGAGGAACATCCTGAGGGCGGCGAAAGGGGATCCGTCCATCGAATGGGTCGCGGTCAACGATGTCGCGGATGCAAAGACGCTGGCCCATCTGTTCAAATACGATTCGGTGCATGGAATCTACGGGGGGGACGTCGCGGCCGGGGAGAGATCCATCCGGATCGACGGAAGGGAAGTGCGGGTTTTTTCCGAAAAGGATCCGGCGAGGCTGATGTGGAAGGAGCTCGGGGTCGAGATCGTCATCGAATCGACCGGCCTCTTCACGTCGCGGGAGAAGGCGCAGGTTCACCTGACTTCGGGCGGCGCCAGGAAGGTGCTCATCTCCGCCCCGGCCAAGGGCGAGGACATCACGATCGTCCTGGGGGTCAACGAATACCGCTACGATCCGGAAAAACACCACATCATCTCCAACGCCTCCTGCACCACGAATTGCCTGGCGCCGTTCACCAAGGTTCTGCACGAGAATTTCCGGGTCGTCCGGGGGCTGATGACCACGATCCATTCCTATACCAACGACCAGCGGATCCTGGATCTTTCCCATCAGGACCTCCGCCGGGCGAGGGCGGCCGCGATGTCGATGATCCCGACGACGACGGGGGCGGCGAAAGCCGTGGGGCTGGTGCTCCCGGAACTCAAGGGAAAGCTGAACGGCTTCTCGATGAGGGTCCCCACGCCGGATGTCTCGGTCGTGGACCTCGTGGCGGAGATCGAGAGGAAGGCGACCGCCGAGGAGATCAACGCCGCGCTCCGGGAAGCGGCCGAGGGCAAATTGAAGGGAATTCTCGGGTATTCGGATGAGCCGCTCGTTTCGATCGATTATCTGGGCAACCCGCTCTCCTCCATCGTCGACGGAAGATCGACGATGGTGATCGAGGACAACCTGATCAAGGTCCTGGCCTGGTACGACAACGAATGGGGGTTCTCCTGCCGAATGATCGACCTGGTAAAGCTCGTGGCCAGGGATCTCTAAGGAGGGAACTTCTCGGGCGCAGGAGGGGAGGGGCGGACGATGCCGTTTCTCCCGCCTTGGATCGGCGGCAGGGAGGAGAAGACGATGAAGAAGTGCATTTCGGATCTTCGGGACGACGAACTGAGGGGAAAGAGGGTTCTGGTCCGGGTCGACTTCAATGTCCCGATGGATAAACAGAGAAACATCACGGACGACCTGCGGATCCGCTCGGCCCTGCCCACCATCCTCCACCTGATCGCAAAAGGGGCCAGGGTCATCCTGGTCTCGCATCTGGGAAGGCCCGACGGGGTGACGGAGTCCCTGCGGATGGATCCGGTCGCGAAACGGCTGGGGGAACTTCTCGGGAAGAGGATCGCCAAACTGGACGATTGCATCGGGGAGGGGGCCGAGCGCGAAATCGCGGCCATGGCCGGAGGGGAGGTGGTCCTGCTCGAGAACGTCCGCTTCCATCCGGAGGAGGAGGCGAATGACGGGGCCTTCGCGAAACGGCTGGCCGCTCTGGCCGACGTATACGTCAACGACGCCTTCGGCACGGCGCACCGCGCCCATGCCTCGACCGAAGGCGTTGCCCGGATCCTGCCGGGCGTCTGCGGTTTCCTGGTCCGGAAAGAACTGGAGATCATGGGGGGGGCGCTTGATGATCCCCGCAGGCCGTTCGTCGCGATCATCGGCGGGGCGAAGGTCTCCTCCAAGATCACGGTCATCCGGAACCTCGCGCGAAAGGTGGACGCGCTGCTCATCGGCGGCGGAATGATCTTCACCTTTCTCAAGGCGCAGGGCCGAGAGGTCGGCCGGTCGCTGGTGGAGGAGAAGTTCATCGGGCAGGCCCGGGAGATCTGGGGGGAGTTGCATGCGACGCCGGGACTCCGGCTGGTCGTCCCGGTCGATTGCGTGGTCGCGGCGGAACTGGCCGCGGGCGCGCCCTTTGAGGTCGTCCCGATCGATCGCATTCCGGCGGACAGGATGGGCGTGGACATCGGCCCCGCCACCCTGGCGCTCTTCGGGGAGGCGATCCGCTCCGCGGGGACCGTGTTGTGGAACGGGCCGGTCGGCGTCTTCGAGATCGAGCCGTTCGACCGGGGGACGAACGGGATCGCCGCCGCGCTTGCCGCTTCGGATGCCGTGACGATCGTTGGCGGAGGGGACAGCGCCTCCGCGGTCGAAAAGTCGGGCGTGGCCGACCGGATCACGCACATCTCGACCGGCGGCGGGGCTTCGCTCGAGTACCTCGAGGGGAAGGAACTCCCCGGAATTGCGATCCTTCAGGACAGAGAGCCGGCTTCCGTTTGATTCCCGGAGGGGGGAGAGCGATTCGCGGTCACGGTCTGCGGTCGGGCCGTTTGCGCGGTCCAGCCGGAGGGGATTCGCGCCGGTCTTTCCGGTTTCGGGCGGAGAAGGCGTTCCTGCGGATGAAGGGGCAAAAAGGAGGCGGGGCATGGGAAGTGTCGAGGTATTTGAAAACAGGCGGCCGGTTCTCGGCATCAACAGCCTGGGAAGAATCGGCAAACTTTCGCTCTGGCACCATATCGGCAGAAAGTATTTCCAGGAGATCGTCGTCAACATCGGAAGGGGGGTGGGCAGCGGGCTGAACGCCATCGCCCAGCTGATCGAAAAGGACGCCACCTACGGCTCGCTTCACCGCTTCCTCTATGGCCTCCGGGCGAAAAGGCTGATCCAGGTCGTGGATGAAAAAAAAGGCGATCTTCTCATCGACGGCATCCCCGTGAAGATTCTGCGCGAAGCGCGAAACCCGGCCGACATCGGCTGGCGGGACCACGGGGTGGATGTGGTGGTGGAATGCACCGGCAAGTTCCAGGACCCCACCCTGGCGGCGGACGAGAAGGGCGGTTCCCTCCGGGGACACCTCGCCGGCGGGGCGAAGGTGGTGATCAACTCCTCGGCGTTCAAGATCAAAAACAAGGCGCTCTCCATGCCCGAAGACGCCGCAACCCTGATCTACGGGATCAACCACGCCGCCTTCGACTGCAACAGCCACCAGGTCGTTTCCGCCGCGTCCTGCACGACCACGGGGCTGGCGCACATGATCAAGCCGCTTCTGGCCCATGAGGCGACCAGCCGAATCCTCACCGCATCCATGTCCACCATTCACGCGGTCACGAACTCGCAGAGCATCCTCGACAAGATGCCGAAAGCCGGCGAGAAGGATCTCCGGAAGAACCGGAGCACGCTCAACAACATCATCCTGACCTCGACCAATGCCGCCGAAGCGCTCAGCCAGGTGATTCCGGAGGTGAGGGAGATCGGGTTCATGGCGGATTCGATCCGCGTGCCCACGAACACGGAGTCGCTGATCGTTTTGAATGCAACCTTCCAGACCCACGGGGGAAGGGGCGAAAAGGCGGAACGCCTGACCAGGGAGATGCTCAACGACATCTACCGGAGGGCCTCTGCGAACGATCCCGAACACCTGCTGCTCTTTTCGGAAGAGCAGAACGTCTCGACCGATCTGATCGGAACGGATGCGGCGATCGTGATCGAGGGGCAGTTCAACCACACCCGGACGGCGTTCATCGGGATCGATCTCTCCCGGCTCCCCGATCTGCCGGATTCCTTTCCCCGGGCGCCCGGGTCGACAATGAGAATCCCCGTGGTGCACGCAAAGATCTTCGGCTGGTACGACAACGAATACGGCAGCTACACGAACCGGCTGGGCGATCTGGCGACCTACATCCACAGGAGCCTGTTTCGATAGTGGGGGAAGCCGTCAGAGGATGATCTTGTAGCTTT
>ENA-ORXD01002467-ORXD01002467.1-sediment-metagenome-genome-assembly--contig:-NODE-2467-length-12207-cov-3.480214_pt1 | contig 12207 bp, 7 predicted proteins | sample MGYA00237862_ERZ511471 | MGnify/ENA metagenome assembly ERZ511471 | reverse complement strand
TTTCTCGTTCGAGAATTCTTACCGGGTATGCAGAAATTGGGATTCCAATTGACCGATGCCTGGGTAACTGTGTATGGAGATCGACCGCAAATTTTGATCGGTGCAGTCATGGCATCGCTTCAGGAAATTCGCGAAATTCTGGATGGGGCTGAATGGTTTACCCTGAGTGCGAAGTTAAAAGAATTCGTGATCAACTATAAGCAGAAAATCACGGTAGCGAACGGCGGTTTTCAGTTCTAACTTTGAATGTAAGAGTAGGGTAGGTTGGTTACAACCTACCGTAACATTGTTGAAGAGTAGTAGTAAAGTGCGTTAGCAACGCATCTATTCATTTCTGGAAAACAAAAAGTGAAATCCCTGGCACAAGTACTCATAGAATGGTACACTAAAAACAAACGCGATCTCCCCTGGCGAAAAGCAGGCGATGCGTATCGGGTATGGGTTTCTGAGATCATGCTTCAGCAAACCCGTGTTGAAACCGTTATCCCCTATTTTCTGAAATGGATCGATAAATTTCCAACGCTCCAATCTCTTGCGGTGGCATCTGAAGAAGAAGTGCTGCTGTACTGGGAAGGGTTGGGATATTACACGCGTGCGCGTAATATGCATCACACTGCCAGAATTCTTGCAGAAGAGTATCAGGGAATATTTCCCGGCTCTCCCGAACAGCTTCAAAAGCTCCCCGGAATCGGCGCTTATACTGCCAATGCGATCGCATCCATTTGTTTCCAGATCCCCGTTCTCGCGCTGGATGCCAATGGCAGGCGCGTTTACTCCCGCCTGATGGACCTGGACCTGCCCGTATCAACAAGTGCGGCGAAAGGGAAGATCGAAGAATTTGTCGTCAACTTGCTTGAAAAGGTGAACGCCGGAGATTTCAATCAAGCAGTGATGGATCTTGGTTCATTGATCTGTTTAACTGCTGAACCCAGATGCGAAGATTGCCCTGTGGCTGGTTTTTGTTGTGCTCTGAAAAATAAAACACAGACTCTCCGCCCTATCCTCAAAAAGAAAAAAGCTGTTCCGCTCTACCAGGTGGTGGCAGCTGCAATTCAGGATGACTCCGGGCGCTATCTGCTGGCAAAACGACCCAAAGGAGGTATGCTGCCGGGTCTCTGGGAGTTCCCGGGAGGTAAGCTTGAATCAGGAGAAGATGACCCATCTGCGCTGAAACGGGAGATTCGTGAAGAATTGGATACCAGTGTTTTTGTTGGAGCATTGATCGGCAGCTACCGCCATGCTTATACCCATTTCAAGGTGCAAGTTCGCGCTTATCACTGTATTCTGAATGGAGGGATGCCGCGCGCACTGGAAGCACAGGAACTGGTGTGGGTACAGCCGCAAAGGATGGACGGATATGCAATGGGGAAAGTTGATCGCTTGATCTCGCGCGATCTGTTGAAAAAGATGCAAGATAAAGAATGATGATTCTATAATATGAATATATGAATGATCACAATTTTCGAGAGATCGCCTATGAAAAAGCACGCGCTCGCATGGTTGATGAACAGATCTATGGTCGTGGAATAACCGGGCGAACTGTTCTGGATGCTTTTCGAAAGGTTCCCCGTCATCTCTTTGTTCCTCCAGAATACCGGGATGAAGCGTATGGAGATTATCCGATTCCCATAGGCTTTGGGCAGACCATTTCACAACCTTTCATTGTCGCTCTGATGACCGCAAAGGCACTGTTGGATGCAGATGATGTTGTCCTTGAAATTGGAACGGGATCAGGATATCAGGCGGCAATTCTCTCCTGCCTGTGCCGCATGGTTGATACTGTAGAGCGGATTCCCGAATTGGGAAAAAGAGCAGAGGCTGTTTTCAAGCAGAGGGGTATTAAGAATGTGCGTGTCCATATTGCTGATGGCACCTGCGGATGGGTTGATTCAGCTCCCTATGATGCAATTCTGGTCACAGCCGGTTCCCCTGAGGTTCCACCTCCTTTGAAAGAACAAGTAAAAAAAGGGGGAAGAATTGTGATTCCGGTTGGAACTTCGTGGTCTCAGGAACTGCAGGTATGGATCAGGGCAGAAACTGACTTTGAGATGGAAGAAGTGATTCCGGTAGTTTTTGTTCCCCTGCTGGGTAAGTGGGGATGGCAGGAAAATTTCTACCGGAATGGTGAGTCCTAGATTTTACTGATCGTTACCAGAATGGTTGGACGCCGTCGAGTTTCTCGATAGATGAAACCACTTAATATTTTTGTGATCTCTTTTTCAAGGTTTGAGGGATATCTTTTGATCGTATCCAAAATTGTTTTTTGAGCCAGTGGGAATATCTCATCCGCTTCACTTGAGGAAGTGAAGCCTCGGCTGATCATTTCCGGATCGGTTACAAGGGATCCATCCTTTTTCTTTAAAATTACGTGAACCAGAATGACACCGTCTTTCGAGAGCAGTTCTCTATCACGCATTTCAATGGGACCAATATCTCCAACGCCTGATCCATCAACAAAGACCATCGAGATAGGTTCCTGGTCTCCCAGGCGGAGTTTATTATTCTTTACTATGATGATCTGTCCATCTTCTACGACGGCGATATGTCTTTCAGGAATTCCCGTTTGCATGGCAAGGATTGCGCTTTGTTTTAGCTGGCGTAGTTCGCCGTAAGCCGGGATGAAGTATTTTGGTTTTGTCAGGTGAAGGAGAAGTTTAATGTCTTCCTGGCTTCCGTGACCTGAAACGTGAACGGGGATGATCTGTTCATAGATCACGTTAGCACCGCGACGGAAAAGGTCATTGATGGTGGAAAAAACAGCCTCTTCGTTACCCGGAATGGTTTTCGATGAAAGGATTACCGTGTCGCCCGCTTTGATATCGAATTGGCGCTGTGTACCGCGAGAGAGGCGCCCAAGAATTGAAGTGGGTTCGCCCTGTGAGCCGGTGCACATGATGATCACCTTTTCATCCGGCAGTTGAAGGGCTTCTTCAATGCTGATTTTCAGATCTTCATCAATCGATAGATATCCTAGTTTTTCGGCGATTTTTACGTTTTCGACCATGCTGGTGCCCACAAAGGCGATCTTGCGGTTGAATTTCTTGGCAGCGTTTACTACCTGCTGCATACGTGATATCAAAGAAGCGAAGCTGGCAACAATGATGCGCCCTTTTGCCTGTGGGAAAACTTTATCAAATGCTTCACCCACCACCTGTTCTGAAGGTGTCCACCCCGGGCGGGTGGAGTTGGCGGAATCGGCGATCAGAGCCAGTACTCCTCGTTTTGAAAACTCGACCAGTTTCGCATAATCGGTTGGCCAGTTATCTACTGGAGTGTGGTCGAACTTATAATCGCCAGATTGGACGATCAATCCCTCCGGTGTGTCGATCCCCAACCCAACAGAATCAGGGATGGAGTGGCATACGTGGAAGAAATCGATTTTAAATTTTCCGATCTTGATCTGGCTGCCAGCCTGAACGGTGTGCAGAGCAACGTTTTGAAGTAAAGATGCTTTACCAAGCTTTCCTTTGATCAAACCCATGGTAAGTGGTGTTGCATAAACCGGCACATTCTGAAATTCTTTTAGAAAATAGCTTACAGCACCAATATGGTCTTCATGACCATGGGTGAAAACCAAACCGCGTATCTTTTCACGGTTGTTCTGTAAATATTGAAAATCTGGGATGATGTAATCCACTCCCAGCATATCGTTGTTGGGGAACATCAAGCCGCAATCTACCACGATGATGTCATCATCGTACTCGTAGATCATCATGTTGCGTCCTACTTCTCCAAGCCCCCCAATGGGGATAATTTTTAATGATTTGTTTTTCATGTTTCCTCTTATTTTGACTGCCCTTGGCAGGTTATTTTTAAATAAAATGCCCTGGTTAAGAACATCTGCCAGGGCTTTGTTTCTCAATTGTTTATTTAATCAATTTCGATAATTACCCAATACTTTGCAAATTACCGAGGTTGAATTCTATCATGCTTTTTGATGAATATTGTAAAGAATTTATTAAAGAACAGCTTGCTCTGCATGAAGCTTATCACGGATCTGGATGATCTGACGTCTAAAACGGTCATCTCTTTCTATCATATCTGCGATCTTGTCGCAAGCATACATTACCGTGGTGTGATCCCGTCCGCCCAGGCTGTCTCCAATCTGTGGAAGAGAAGCGTCTGATTCTTCCCGCATGAGATACATGGCTACCTGGCGGGGTAGAGCAATATTCTTTGTCCGGGTTCTTCCCATAAGCTCATCTTCAGAAATATTGAATGCAGCAGCCACCATGTGGATGATGCGTTCCGGGGCGACCGGATTTTCATCCGGGAAGAAATCGATCAGTGCCGAAGCGGTGAGCTCCAGGGTTAAAGGTATACCGCTTAATTCTGAATATGCCAGTACTCTGGTTAGGGCGCCTTCCAGCTCGCGGATATTCCATTGAATTTTCTGTGCTATATATTCCAGAATTTCATATGACACCACCCGCTTTGCGCCCTCTGCTTTTGCACGCAAGATCGCGATGCGCGTTTCAAGTTCGGGGGGTTGAACATCAACGGTGAGCCCCCATTCAAAACGGGAGCGCAGTCGCTCTTCAAGCGTGACCATGGCTTTGGGAGGTCTATCAGATGAAAGAACGATCTGTTTATTTTGAGAATGAAGGGTGTTGAACGTATGGAAGAATTCTTCCTGTGTAGATTCTTTTCCTGCAATGAATTGAATGTCGTCGATCAAGAGGACATCGATGTAGCGGTATTTTTGCCTGAATTCTTCTGTATTGTGAACCCGGATAGCGTTGATCAGATCGTTGGTGAATTCTTCTGATGAAACGTATAAAACACTCTGCCCCTTCTCCCGAATGTGGTTGCCAATAGCCTGGAGAAGATGGGTCTTTCCAAGTCCCACACCGCCGTAGAGAAATAAGGGATTGTAGGCAGTGGAAGGATTCTCTGCTACTGCCAGGCTGGCTGCATGTGCCATGCGGTTGTTTGGACCGACAACAAAGTTATCAAAGCGATAGCGGGAATTCAGCAGGGTACCACCTGAAGCTGGTTTAATTTTTACTGAAAACGGTGTTTCTTGGGGTTTCTCATCCGTTTGAATCGGTTCGGTGCTGCTCTGAAGCTGGAAGACAACTTTTTGTGAGGTATTCATAATACCGCTCAATAGTTTTGTAACGGTTCCTGTCAGGCGGTTTTCAAGCCAATCTCGAACGTATGCATTTTGAACGCTGATAGTAAAAGTATCATCTTTTTGCGAAACGAATTTTGCGCCGCGAACCCACGTATCAAACGTGGCTTTTGACATATTCATCTGCAGTTGTCCAAGTGTGGCTTGCCATGCCTGATATGCTTCCATTATCTACAGAGCTCCTTCGTTTAATTTTTTGTGTATGAAATTAACCCCATATAAGCTACGACAAGGATTAATTTTTCTGGGAAATGCTTCTGGTGTTGAAGCCCGCGTTTTCCGCAAATTGGTAAGAATTATTCTAGCAAAATGCCTTGAGATGTTCAAGGTAAAAACGTGTCCTTAAGATTAAAAAAGAACAATCCTTAAGATTATGAAAACTTAAAAAACCCGTTGATATAAACGTATAGACAACTTCACACGTAGAACACAAGTTCACCGCCACTGGTGTCGAGGATAGGAAAACTACCCCAATCTGTATGGTTGGGTGAAAGTGGAGAAAAAAGGTAGCCATTTGCTGAAAGAGCAAACCTTAAAAAACTCTTACGGATAAAAGAAGAAAGGCAGGCTGCGTTCTCATTAAAAATTGAGGAAACCGGATTCATTTTTCAACCAAAATATCTTTCAAAGAACGCTGAACCAGTTCAACTGCATAATTCGTTCCGCGGTCCCATGGATAGACCTGGCTCATGGTCAGTAAATATACATTTTTAAGGGGAGTTTTAACATCCAGCAGATGCTGAGACTGGTTCAAGGAAGGAATTGGTTGAGCGTAAGCCTGTTTGAACAGCCAGCTTTCTTTGATCCATTCTTTCTTGAAGCTGTCGTTTATCTTCTGCAGGCTCGGAGTAAAGCGGTCGATCAATTCTTCTTTGCTTAATTGAAAATATTCATGTTCTGGTGGTAGATAATCCCCGCAGTAAACAAGATTATCCCCTCCGAAATTTTCACTGGAAAGGAAATTGGTATGTTCCACGAGCGATAAGAAAGGGAAATCCTTTGACTTGGGCAGGTTATACCAGTAGTATTTTTCTTTAGAAAGAGGGTGTTTCAAAGACATCAGCAGGACGATTGCGCCGATGCTTCTGGATTGAAACATCTTCTTGGTATACTCTTCGGGAAGATCGGGGGCAAGGGCGGCGAAAGATGCCGGAGAGGTGGTGATGATCACTTTATCGAATACCATTTTTTGTTTGTTCACAAAAACGACTGCTTTCCCATCTGCTTCCTGCGTGATCTTTTCAACAGTACTATCAAATTGAATGTTAACGCCTGCTTCGACCAATTTTTGGCTGAATTCATTGAAGAATGCTTGAAAACCGCCGATGTAAGTTCCCAGTTCACTTGAACGGGCTTTAAAACGCGCCCAGAACCATGACATGGGCACCTGCTGGTAATATTCGCCGAACTTTCCACGCAGCATTGGCTCGAAATTGACCTTGTAAATTTTCTCCCCGTAGTATTTCTGCAGCCAGGTATGCGCTGTGTCATTTTCTAATTTATGCCAGCCCGCAATATAGCGGATGTATGCTGTGACCATGCCGAAGCGCATCTTTTCAATAAACGAAAAACCTGGAAAAGTGAGGACTGCCATCACGGAATCGAGAGGATAAAAGCTTCCCTGATGATACATGACGGTCTTGGGACGCAGAAAACGAACCTTCTCCTGCATACCCAGTTCTTTGATCAAGTTTTGGATCGCTTTATCGCTTTTGAACCAGTGGTGATAGAAGTATTCCACCGACCAGTCCCAATCATTATGGAAAAAGCCGCCAGCCAATCCACCGGCGCTAGTTCCCTTTTCGAAGATGGTTACATCAAAGCCCTGTTTTCTAAGTTCGTGTGCAGCAGTTAATCCCCCGATACCAGCACCAATGATTGCGGCTTTTTTCATATTTCATTCCTCGCTAAACTTTTTGTGATTTTATTTGGCTCCAGTGGAAGCCTTCCTGGATGAAGAAGATCAAACCGACTACCGTGATGGGCAGCCAGAGAGCAGCGTGTAAGGTAAGAATGTAGGCGGCTGCGCTTTCTGGTTGAATGCTCATGGCACTCAATAGACTGATGCCCGGGGCGTCGAAAACCCCGATATATCCGGGCGCGGATGGTATGGTAGATAGGATGTTCAGAGCGCCATTCAAGAGCAGCAGCTGTGTAAATGGAATACCCAGATGAAACGCTTGCTGGGTGCACCAATATAGAACTGTCTCAAAGATCCATACCATAATGGAAATTGCAAATACTGCAATCAGCTGCCTGGGAGATTTTAACGATTCCAATCCCTCAAAGAACCGATTTAAGATAGCATGATAGTTTTCGTGTGTTTTCTGGGGGAGGATCTTTAGAAAGATAAAGTCAAATACCTTCTTGACTTTATCGGGGAAAAGTGCAGAAAAGAGCACCACGAAAAAAGCCAGCACAAAAAGAATTGAACCGGCGATCAATATCCATTGTATCAAGCTGGATAATTCTTCATTGCGGAGCTGATTGAGATAACCCGGCAGCCCGATCAGGATGAAAATGATCATGACCAGTCCGTCGAAGATACGTTCGACGATAATGGAAGCCAGCGAGGTTGTGAAGGGGATGGAAAGTTTTTCCCGAAGGTGATAGGCTCTCAAGAATTCGCCAGCCCTGGCAGGAAAAATATTGTTTCCCAAATATCCGATGCAAATAGAGGGGAACAGCTGTCTGCTGGTGGGGGAATATTTCCCTTTCAAGAGAATTGACCAGCGTACTGATCGAGCCCAAACACCGATGAAATAGACTGCGATGCCCGGCAATATCCAGATGATATCGATTGATTTAATAGAAACCCACAAAGTTCCAAGATCAAGTCCGCGGATTGCCAGGTAGAGGAAAGCTGCGCTGATGAGTATTCCAACCCAAAAGAACCATCGTTTCATTGGCTAGATTCTATCATGAAGCGCTGTCCTCCCATTATTAACAAAAAGCCAGAACCGCTGGAGTTCTGGTTAAGCAAAAACAAGATATGTTCTTAATATGAATTTAGATCTTGCTTTTTTCTGTACTGGCTTTGGTTTCTTTGGCAGGCGCTGCGGGCTGGGTATCTTCCGTTTTCTCTTTGGGTGCTGAAGTACGGGCTGTCGCAGATGTCCCGGAACTGGAGCGATGATCTGTGGAGTAAAAACCGGAACCTTTGTAAATAACACTAACCGGTGCGGTGATCACTTTATGAATGGTCTTTTTCCCGCATTCGGGGCATATCTTCAGCGGTTCATCGGAAAACCGTTGATTTTTTTCAAATTGATTTCCACAATTATCACAATGATAAACATATACTGGCATAACAACGACCTCAAGTCTTGTATTATAGCCATTTCAAGGAACTGGTGCAAGTTCTTCTAAAATTATTAATAAAAGAATGAGATAAGGATTTTCTTCTCTTTTTTAATAATGATTGAATACTATAATCATTAAAAATTATCTTGGAGGCTGAATTATGGGAGGACCCCGCACAGTAAGAGCGCCTAGAGGAACAAAGTTAACCTGTAAATCCTGGTTAACGGAAGCGCCTTTTCGTATGATACAAAACAATCTTGATCCAGAAGTAGCTCAGCGACCTGAAGAATTGGTGGTGTATGGGGGTAGGGGGCAGGCAGCCAGGAACTGGGATTGTTTTGATGCCATTCTCGAATCTTTAAAAAATTTGGAAGATGATGAAACGCTGCTGGTCCAATCAGGGAAACCGGTGGGCATTTTTCGAACCCATCCAGATGCGCCCCGTGTTTTGATCGCAAATTCAAATCTCGTTCCGCATTGGGCAACCCAGGAGCATTTCGATGAACTGGCGGCGCGGGGATTGATCATGTTTGGACAGATGACCGCAGGTTCCTGGATCTATATTGGCACACAGGGAATTCTGCAGGGTACCTATGAAACACTGGCATCTCTGGCTGTTCAAAAAGGATGGAATTCTCTAAAGGGCAAATTTGTCCTGACAGCGGGATTGGGTGCGATGGGAGGCGCTCAACCGCTTGCGATCACCATGAACGAAGGAGTTGGGTTGATCGTGGAAATTGATCCTGCCCATGCCAAATGGCAAAAAGATATCGGCTATCTGGATATGGTATCGGAGGATCTGGAAGAAGCGCTTGATCTGGTGCAAGAGGCAGTGGAAAAAGAAATTCCTCGCTCAATTGGATTGGTAGCTAATGCGGCTGATGTTTACCAGGATCTGTTGAAACTGGAAATGCTGCCGGATGTGGTGACCGATCAGACCCCTGCCCATGATTTTCTCATGTATGTTCCCAACGGTATGAGCCTGGAAGCTGCAGGCGAACTGCGCAAGTGTGACCCGAAAGAATATACCCGCTTGTCTATCAATACGATGACGGCTCAGGTAACCGCCATGCTTGAATTCCAGAAAAGAGGATCTGAAGTATTCGATTACGGCAATAATATCCGCCAGCGCGCTTTTGACAATGGATTGGAGAATGCTTTTGATTTTCCGGGTTTTGTACCGGCTTATATCCGTCCCTTATTCTGTGAAGGGAAAGGACCATTCCGCTGGGTAGCTCTCTCTGGAGAAAAAGAAGATATTTACAAAACTGATCAGGCGATCATGGATCTTTTTCCGGAAGATGAACATCTCCACCGCTGGTTGAAGATGGCGAAAGAACGTGTTCCTTTCCAGGGTTTGCCCTCCCGTATCTGCTGGCTGGGTTATGGAGAACGGGAAAAAGCCGGATTGAAGTTCAATGAAATGGTTGCTAGCGGCGAGTTGAAGGCTCCCATTGTCATAGGGCGCGATCACCTGGATTCCGGCTCGGTGGCATCCCCCAACCGCGAAACAGAAGGCATGAAGGATGGAACGGATGCGGTCAGCGATTGGCCGATCTTGAATGCATTGATCAATGCTGTGAACGGTGCAACCTGGGTATCTTTTCATCACGGCGGCGGTGTTGGCATTGGTTACAGCCAGCATGCCGGTATGGTTGTGGTGGCTGATGGGACCCCTGAAGCGGCAGCAAGGTTGAGCCGGGTATTGACAAGTGATCCCGGTACAGGTGTCATGCGCCATGCTGATGCGGGATATGAAATTGCGATCAAAACGGCAAAGGAAAGGGGAATCAAGATTCCCATGTTAAAGAAATAATCCTTATAAAGAAAGAGATAAGCAGAAAGATCGTCAGGCTTATCTCTTTTGTTTTAAGGAGCCACCTTGTAAAGTTTTAATTCTTCAAACTCATATACTAAAGTGAGAAAGTCAGGCGGGTCTTGAAACACGACGGTTCGGGTAAGATTCGTGATAACAAGGTCTATTTCATTCTCCATTAACCAGTCTTCATCCAGCAGTATTTCTTTAGGCATGATGGGAATTACTCTCTGCGAAAAATCTTCGCGGAAGAATGGATAGTCCCAGGTTCCCGTATCAACACAGAGACCGATAATATCATCTTGAGAAATTTGGGAGATCATTGAACGGAGCGGATCACGCAAGCTTTTATTCTGGATAGTCATTTTATCCAGGCGGTCCAGATTCCAGATCGTTTCACGATTGAGCGGAGTATTGCTCTCGGATATAGCGGCGGGTTTTCCTTCATTAAATAAATGGGTTGTGATGATGATTGAAACTGCTGTAATGATCACCATAGAACGCAAGACTCGGACCACTTTTTTTCTGGAGGAATAAAGATCGATCATGGGAGTGACCAATACAGCTGAAGAAAGGAAATATCTCCCCTGATATGGATCCCACCCCGGGCGGAAAACGATTATACAAAAAGCATAGAAGACAACGGTGAAAATGATTCCTAGCCTTGCGGCATCTTTCTTCCGGATCCCATGAATGAGTTCTTTAATGAAGGCGATCAGCATCAGAATAAATCCGATAGGTCCAAACCAGGCTTCGTCTTCGGAAAGATGAGGTACAGAAAGAAAAGCAAAATCTTGCTCTTCGCCCACCCACAGGCTGGATTCAAGATCAAAATGGATGAAACTCTCAAGCTTTGTGAAAAAGAATGCTTTGAACTTGATGAAATAGTTTTTAATGGGAGATATAAGTCCTGAGGGATCAATAGCGCTGTATGTCAACCGCACGGAATTATATTTGGCAACGTCAAAAACATCTTGAAGGCTGGATATGCTTGTTTCTCCCTGTAATGATCCGGGAAGACCAAAGAACCCTTTGAGATAACAGAGATTTATTATGTAAGTAAGGCTGCCAAAAAATAAAAAAAGGATCAGAAATAATATGAAGAAATGCAGGATCAATTTTGGTGAAGTCTTGCGTTTTTTCCACCATAAGATGAGAAACAACGCAGAATACCCTGGAAGGATGAAAAACGCGGTTTGTTTTGACCCCAGGGCAAGGGAGAGCCCCAATGCGGATAGCGCGAGATATTTGAATTGATCATTTTTAAACCCCATGAACAAAAAGAAAAATACGCAGGAGATCAGTGCAGCAACCAACACATCTGTCTGGGTTGTGGTGCCCTGCATGAGCACGATGGGAAAAGAAAGAAAAAGCAATGCGTTAAACAGGGCACTTTTCTTGCTGCGGTCGAGAACTCTGCTTATTCCATAAACGGAGATTGCGCATACCACTATTGCGGCAAACTGGCTCATCTCGACGAATGTGTCATTCCCATTGAGAACGATTGTCCAGAGCAGCTGAAAAGCCGGATTCATGGGGTAGTAAATATCCCGTATATTATGGATGGGGAAAGGGAAATAAGTTTTGTTCTGCAGCCAGTATCCAACTCTTGAAAGATGGGTTGTCATGCTGTCGTAAGTGTTGGGCGGCATGATGTAGATGAGAACAAGTTGAAAGATAAGTGAAAAAAGAATGATAGTGAAAAATAGAAGAAGATCGTAATTCTTGTAAAAGAACTCTTTATACAAATGAGCGTTCTTGAAAGGGTTTTTTATTAGAAGCCGCTTCTTTTTTATACAAAAAGCAAGTGCAAGCAATAGAAAAGAACTGTGAAGGATGCTGAAAAAATATGGATTATCTAATTGATATACCAATCCGGTGACGGTGCAGGTAAAGACCACGTTTGAAAAAGAAAACAAAAAGATTCCCAGCAGAGCGGGGATATGCTGTTTGA
>ENA-ORXD01002465-ORXD01002465.1-sediment-metagenome-genome-assembly--contig:-NODE-2465-length-12212-cov-4.047384_pt1 | contig 12212 bp, 10 predicted proteins | sample MGYA00237862_ERZ511471 | MGnify/ENA metagenome assembly ERZ511471 | reverse complement strand
AGCTCACGACGACCGCTGCCGAGACCGCCGCGGCAGTCGAGTACCTGCGTATCGTCGGCCCTACGATCCTCGTCCTCTCGCTGGCCGGGGTGATCACCGGCGTCCTCTTCGCCCACGAGCGCTTCGTCATGCCGGCCGTCGTCAGCATCGTCTGGAACCTCGTCATCATCGTCTTCGTCTCGCTCTGGCACTCCTCGTGGGGCGTGCCGGCGCTCGCCTGGGGCACCCTGGCCGGCACGGTCGCCGAGCTCGCCTTGCTGGCCTGGGCCATGCGTGCCATCGGCGAGCCGCTGCGCATCAACTTCCACTTCGGTGACCCGCACCTGCGCCGCGTCCTCGGTCTGATGGTGCCCATCGCCATCACCCTCGGGATCGTGAACTTCAACGCCCTCGTCGACCTCTACTTCGCCCAGTACGTGAGCAGCAGCGCCGCCGCCGAGCTCCACTACGCCTTCCGCCTCTACACCCTGCCGCAGGGCATCTTCGCCGTCACCATCGGGACCGTGCTCTTCCCGTCGCTCTCACGCTTCATCGCCCAGCACGACGCCGGGCGCTTCCGCGACACGCTCTCGACTGGCATCCGGCAGACCGTCTTCGTCTCGCTGCCGTTCGTCGCCTGGTTCATGGTGCTGGCCTCACCGATCGTGCGCGTCGTCTTCCAGCGCCAGGCGTTCTCGGCGGGCGACACGACCGCCGTCGCCTCCGTCCTCGTCGCCCTGGCCGTCGGCCTGACCTTCGCCAACGTCAACATGCTCTTCAACCGCAGCTTCCAGAGCATGCAGCGCGTGTGGCTGCCGCTCTACGTCGGGCTGGCGAACCTCGTACTCAACGCCGGGCTCATCCTGGTGTTCATCGGGCCCCTGGGCACGGCGGGCATCGGGCTCGCGACCTCCCTGGTCTCGGTCTTCAGCACCGCCGTGCTCGCCTACCTGTTGCGGCACCGGATCGGCAGCGCGGAGGGCCGCCGCATCGGGGCGGCGACGGGCAAGGCGCTGGCGTGCGCCGCCGCCCTCGCCGCCGCAGCGGCGGCGACGTGGTGGGTTCTGGACGGCCTGGTCGGCGACAGCTTCTTCGAGGTGCTCGCCGCCCTCACGCTGGCGGTCGCGGTGAGCGGCGCAGCCTACGTGGGCGCCGCCCGGCTCCTGCATGTGGAGGAGATGGGCCTCGTCTGGAGCGTCGTGCGCCGGCGCGTACGGCGGGCCGAGGAGAGCGGGTGACGGGGGCGGCGGTATGAGCGACGGCCCCCGCCGCCCCGACGACCTCCGCGTCTACCGCAGCGCCGGGAGGGGCCGCCGGCGGTGGCTCGTCGGCAGTTCCGCGGTCGCCGTACTGGCGGCGGCCCTGGCCGCCGGGGGCTGGGCGTGGAGCGCGGGCGTCGGGTCGGGCGACGCCGAAGTCGGGGCCGCTCCCGCCCCATCCCCGTCGGCCGTCGCCGCGGCGAGCCTCTCGCCGTCGCCGTCGCCGACGGCCACGGCGCCGCCGCTGAAGGTCATCGAGATCGCCTGGGTCGGCGACACGACGCCGGGGTCGAGGTACGGGCTGCCGCCGGACGGTGGGCGCGCTCTCTTCGCGCCGCTGCGCGACCGGCTGCGCGCCCCGGACCTGACGATCGCCAACCTCGAGGGCACGTACTCCGAGGGCGGCCCGTCAAAGTGCGACGACAGCGACTCGAAGTTCTGCTTCGCCTTTCAGGCGCCGCCCTCGTACGCCGAGGCCCTGCCGTGGGCGGGCATCGACCTCGTGAGCCTCGCCAACAACCACACCAACGACTACTTCGCGAGCGGGCTCGAGCAGACGAAGTCGGCGCTCGAGCGCAACGACGTGAAGTACACGGGGCTGCCCGGCCAAGCGACCGTCGTCCGCGTCGACGGCGTCAAGGTCGCCGTCCTCGGCTTCTCGCCCTACTCGTGGAACCAGAGCCTCCTCGACATCCCCGCCGCCGAGGCGCTTGTGCGCCGCGCCGACAAGAAGGCCGACGTCGTGGTCGTGCTGATCCACGCCGGCGCCGAGGGCGCCGACCAGACGCACACCCCCGAAGGTACCGAATACGCTTTCGGCGAGAACCGCGGCGACTCCCGCGCCTTCGCGCACGCGGTGGTCGACGCCGGCGCCGACCTCGTGCTGGGCTCGGGGCCCCACGTCGTCCGCGGGATCGAGCGGTATCGCGGCAAGCTGATCGCCTACTCACTGGGCGACTTCGCGGGCTGGCGCACCTTCGGGACCGGCGGCGCCCTCGGGCTCTCCGGTCTGCTCACCGTCAAGGTCGACGAGAACGGTCGCGTCCGCGGAGGGCGCTGGCTGTCGCTGCGCCTCGAGCCGCCTGGGGTGCCGGAGGTCGACTCGAGCCACGCCGCCGCCCGCCTCGTCAGACGGCTCTCGGCCGAGGACTTCTCGAAGACCTTCGGGATGGACGCGAAAGGGAACATCACCGTCCCCTGACGCTCGCGTGCAGGAGCGGTCTCGCCGTCGCGCGAGACGATCGCACGCGACCACGGGCGTGCCGGGTGCGTCGCGTCCCTGCTCGCGTTTCGCAGCCGGTCCGCGGCGGGTAGACGGCTGTCGCGCCCGGCGGCTGCGCGATGTCGCCGGAGCGCGCGGCAGGACTGCACTCCGGGGCCCGACAGAGGGAGACGATCATGATCGTGACGACCACACCGAGCATCGAGGGCAAGCCCATCGTCGAGTACAAGGGGCTCGTCAGCGCGACGGCGATCCACGGCATCCACGTGGGCAAGGACTTCCTGGCGGCGGGCCGCAACCTCGTGGGCGGCCGGTCCAAGACCTACGAGAACGAGTTGGACAAGGCTCAGGTAGAGGCGATGGCCGAACTGGAGTCGGCGGCCGCCGGCCTCGGGGCCAACGCCATCGTCGGGGTCACCCTCGACATCGAGGCGCTCGGCCAGTCCGGCAACATGCTGATGGTCAGCGCGACCGGCACCGCGGTGGTCGCACGGTAGACCGGCGCTCCCCCGGCAGGGTGCGAGCGGACAGCGGCCCTCCCGGGGTATCCTGCACGCATGCCGACCCACGACTTCATCTGTCTCGACTGCGGCGAGGGCTTCGCGCTCGACGTGCCCGAGACTCCCGAGGCCGGCAGCACGCGCTGCCCGCGCTGCGACTCCGGGCACGTGAGGCAGACCTTCGCGAGCTACCTGCGAAACGCGCTGGCCGACCCGTGCAAGCCCGACCTCGAGGAACTGCGCAGCTGCCACTTCGGCTGAGGCTGAGCACGGGCGGCGCGGTCGCGCCGCGGCTCAGAGCCCGAGGGCGGCACGCTCGCTACCTGGCGCGAGCCGGCTGGGGAGCCACCGTCAACGTCGGCAAGACCCGCACGAAGGCGTCGACGACGCGGGGGTCGAACTGCCGTCCGGCCTGCGCCAACAGCTCGTCGAGCGCCTCGTTCACCGGCAGGGCGCGCCGGTACGGGCGGTCCGAGGTCATGGCGTGGAAGGCGTCGCAGACGAAGACGATACGCGACGCCAGCGGGATCTCCTCACCGGCCAGCCCGTCGGGGTAGCCGTGGCCGTCCCAGCGCTCGTGGGACGCGCGGACCAGCGGGGCGACCGGGCGCAGGTACTCGGCCTGCGACACGATGCGCTCGCCGATGATGGTGTGCTCCGCCATCCGCGCCGCATCGGCCGGGCTCAGCGTGGCGTTCTTGTGAAGCACCGGCAGCGGGATGCCGATCTTGCCGATGTCGTGGAGCAGGCCGGCGCAGCGCAGGCGGCGCGACTCGATCTCATCGAGGCCGAGCTCGGCGCCCACCACGACGGCCATCCTCGCGATGGTCTCGGCATGGTCGGCCGTGTACTCGTCGTTCGCCTCCATGGCGGAGGCGAGTGCACTGATGGTCGCCAGGTAGCTCTCCTCGAGCTTGCGGTAGTTCGCGGCGTTCTCCACGGAGACCGCGACCTGAGCCGCGATCGTCGACAGGACGCCCGTGTCGCGCTGGGAGAACTCCCGGCGCTCGCGGGCGCCGACGGCAAGCGCCCCGGTGACCCGGCCGCCGCAGATCAACGGGACCGCCATGAGGCTGCCGGCGTCGTCCACGTCGATGTCCGGCGCGAGAGGGCTCGTCTCTCCTTGTGGATGAGGCAGGCACACCGGCTGGGCGCTGGCCAGTACGTGGCGCAGCGCGACCGCGGCGCCGGCGGGTACGCGGTCGCCCGCGCTGACGACCCTGACGCCCCCGTCGTCGGCGACCAGGTGCAGTCTGGCCCAGTCGGCGCGGAACGTCCGCTCGACCATCGGGATCATGCGGGCGAGGAGGGTCTGCACGTCGGGCGTGTCGGCCAGGGTCTCGCCGAACACGTTCAGGTGGACGAGGCACTGCGAGAGGCTCTCCACGCGACCGCTGAGCTCGTCGATCTCGGCGCCGGGGTCGCCCTGCCCAGACCGTCTGGCGGTCGCGACCCCCAGTGCGGCGGCCGCTGCGGCAGCGAGACCCGCGACCACCACGAGGAGGGTCGTTGCCTCCGCCGAGGTGAGCGATACGAGGCCGGCGTACGCGACGACGGGCACGACGGCCACGCCGACGAGGGCGGCGAGGTGCATCGTGTGGGGGGGATGTGCGCCTGTGCGTCGTTCGCCGTGCGTGATCGCTCCTCTCCCGGGACCACGGCGCGGGGGCGTGCCCTGGCGCCGCCCGCACTCCGGGTATCGGCACCCGCGGAGACGTCCTGAAGGTGGAGCGCCGCTGCAGGCCGCGTCTCGATGCGCGGGGCGGCGGCCTCCCGCCGCCTCAGGGCATCGGCTTCTCGAAATACAGCACGCGCTGACGGACGCTCATCCCGGCTCGCCGGTAGAGGTGCGCAGCCCCGGTGGGGTTGGTGGCGTCGACCCCCAGCGTGAGCCGGCTGTGGCCGAGGTCGCGGAGGCGGACGAGGGTCTCGACGAGCAGGGCGAGCCCGATGTGGCGTCCCCGCCAGGGGCGCCGCACGGCGAGCAGGTCGACGTACCCGTAGCGCTCGAGCGAGAGCCCGAGGGCGACACCGACGATCTCCGGGCCATCGCAGGCCACGAGCCAGATCTGGTCCTCCGCCGGCGTGTCGTCGAAGGGTGCCCAGAACTCGTCGAACGGCAGGGGTGCGTAGCGGAAGTGGTCGACGAAGGCCTCCTCCACGCAGTCGTGCACGGCGTGCTCGTCGTCGGGGCGCCGCATCGGGCGCAGATCGACGCCGGCGGGCGTCTCGTCGAGCGCGCGAAGGTCGGCCGCGGCCACGACCATCCGCTCGTAGACGCGGACCTGCGTGTAGCCGGCGCTCTCGTAGAGCTCGCGCTTGAGGTCGTCCTCCTCGAGGAACCAGGCGCCGACCGCGGGCTCGCCCCACGTTCTCGAGGCGAGCTGCTCGCCGGCGCGCCGCTCGATCAGGGCGAGGAGGTGGCGGGCGAGCGCCGGGTCGCGGTGCTCGGGGTGCAGGCCGAAGTAGCCCGTCGGCTGCCCCTCGGGCTCGTCGTTGTAGGACCAGGCGTAGGCGACGATGCCGCCCCCACCGTCCTCGACGACCCAGGCGTCGCGCTGGAGTGAGAAGCGTGGGCGCCGCCAGTGGTAGCCCAGTTCCATGGGGCTCCAGTCGGTGTCGCCGACGAGGGCGAGGTCGGCGGCGACGAGGAGCGCGACGACCTCGTCGAAGTCGTCGCGCACCGGCCGCCGCACCGCGTAGCCCTCGGGCAGCCTTGCCGCGGCCATGGCGTTTGTCGGCGGGCCCGTCTCGCGCCGCGGCGAAGCGCCCGGACCCGGTCCGCCGGCGCGGCTCTCCGTGTGCTCGTCTCTCGTCCGCTCGCTCATGACGACCGAGTCTAGCATCGGCAGCCGGGCGTTGAACGGTCAGTCAGCCGATGCTACAGTGGGTCGGCCGGCCCAGGCCGGCAGCCCGGTCGAAGATCGCGTGAGAGCCCGGTCCCCCAGGGGATGTCGGGCGCCGAAGGGGCAAGACGCACAGGGCGTCGAATCTCTCAGGCAAGCGGAGCGCGGTCGGACGGGCCCCTGAAGCGTCGCCTCCGCGAGAGGTCCGACAGGGAGCGTGAGCGACCTGTCGGCGTCGAGAGCGGAGGAGGCAGCCCGTGCCCCAGACCTGCGTTTTCTCTCCGTCCCCTGCGGGCACTTCCGACAGGACCCGCGTACACCCCACCCAGGAGGAGCGATGGCTGCCGAGAGCTACCCCCAGGACCTGAAGTACTACAAGGAGCACGACTGGGTCCGTCTCGAGGGTGACGAGGCCGTGTTCGGCATCACCTGGTTCGCCCAGGACGCGCTCGGCGAGATCGTCTACGCCGACCTGCCCGACGTCGGCGACACCGTCACTGCCGGGGCGCCGTACGGCGAGCTCGAGTCGGTCAAGGCGGTGAGCGACGTGTTCGCGCCGCTCTCGGGCGAGATCACCGACGTGAACGCCGTGCTCGAGGACGAGCCGCAGCTCGTGAACGAGGACTGCTACGGCGAGGGCTGGATCCTGCGCGTCCGCCTGAGCGACCAGGCCGAGCTCGAGGGCCTCATGGACGCCGAGGCGTACCAGAAGTTCCTCGCCGAGGCGTGACCGGGAGGCCCGCGCTGGACTACACACCGCACAGCGAGACCGACGTCCGCGAGCTCCTCGGCGCCGTCGGCGCCGGTAGCGTCGAGGAGCTCTTCGCCGAGATCCCCGCAGCCGTGCGCTTCGAGGGCGAGCTCCGCCTGCCCGCCGGGCTCTCCGAGGCCGAGCTCATGGCCGAGCTGACGAGGCTGGCCGGTGCCGACTGCCCGGCCTCCGGCCTCGTCTCCTTCCTCGGCGCGGGGGTCTACGACCACTACGTCCCGGCGATCGTCGACGCGGTCGTCTCGCGCGGCGAGTATCTGACCGCGTACACGCCCTACCAGCCCGAGCGCAGCCAGGGCGTGCTGCAGAGCATCTTCGAGTACCAGTCCGCGATCTGCGAGCTGACCGGCATGGAGGTGTCGAACGCCTCCATGTACGACGCCGGGACCGCGCTCGCGGAGGCGTCGTTCCTCGCCGGCGGCCAGACGCGTCGCGGGCGCATCCTCGTCTCCGAGGGGGTGCACCCCGAGTACCGGCAGGTGCTCGCCACCGAGTCGGCCGGCTACGGGCCGCGCCCCGAGACGGTGCCGCTCGCCGCCGGCATGGCCACCGACCTGGGGCTGCTGCAGGGCGCTCTCGGCGACGACGTCGCCGCGGTCGTCCTGCAGCAGCCCAACGCCTTCGGCGCGCTCGAGGACATGGCCGAAGCGGCGCGCCTCGCCCACGAGGCCGGGGCGCTCTTCGTCGCCGCCGTCGATCCGCTCTCACTCGGCCTCCTCACCCCGCCCGGCGACTACGGTGCCGATGTCGTCGTCGGCGAGGGGCAGGCGCTCGGCAGCCCGATGAGCTTCGGCGGGCCCGGCCTGGGCTTCATGGCCGTCACCGCCAGGCTCATGCGCCGTCTGCCCGGGCGCCTCGTCGGCGAGACCGTCGACGCCGAGGGCCGGCGCGGCTTCGTGCTCACGCTGCAGACGCGCGAGCAGCACATCCGCCGCGAGAAGGCGACCTCGAACATCTGCTCCAACCACGCCCTCAACGCGCTGGCCGCCGTCGTCTACCTGAGCTGGCTGGGCAAGGAGGGCTTCCCGGCGCTGGCCGAGCTCTGCGCGCGCCGCGCCGCCTACCTGCGCGAGCGGCTGCTCGAGCTGCCCGGCGTCGAGGCGTACACCGCCGGGCCCGTCTTCCGCGAGTTCGCCGTGCGCCTGCCCCTGCCGGCCGCGCGGCTCGTCGACGCGCTCGTGCCCCGCGGCTTCCTCGCCGGGGTGCCGATGAGCCGCTTCGCCGGCGCCTTCGGCGGAGCGGCCGGGGGCGGCCTGGACGACATGCTCCTTCTCGCCGTCACCGAGCGCCGGACGCGCGAGCAGATCGACGCCTTCGTCGCCGCCGTCGCCGACGCGCTCTCGTCCGGGGAGGTGCGCCATGTCTGACGGCGAGCTGTCGACCTCCTGTCGCGAGGAGATCCTCGGCCGCGAGCCGCGGCTCACCATCTTCGAGCGCTCGCGGCCGGGGCGACGGGCCGCCGCGACGCCGGCCCTCGACGTGCCCGACAGACCGCTCGACGAGGTCGTGCCGGCGGCCCTGCAGCGCACTCGTCCCGCGCGCTTGCCCGAGGTCGCCGAGGTCGACATCGTCCGGCACTTCACGAACCTGTCGGCGCTCAACTACGGCGTCGACAACGGCGCCTACCCACTCGGCTCCTGCACGATGAAGTACAACCCCCGGGTCAACGAGCGGGCCGCGGCCCTCGAGGGTTTCCGCGGCCTGCACCCCTACCAGCCGGAGTCGCTCGCCCAGGGCGCCCTCGAGCTGCTGCACACGCTCGAGGGCTGGCTCTGCGAGATCGCCGGCCTCGCCCGCGCCACGCTGCAGCCGGCGGCGGGCGCGCACGGCGAGCTCACCGGCCTGCTGCTCATGCGTGCGGCGCACGAGTCCCGCGGCCGCGCGCCGCGGCGCATCGTGATCCCCGATACGGCGCACGGGACCAACCCGGCCTCCGTCATCATGGCCGGGTACGACCCCGTCCCCGTCTCGAGCGACGCCCGCGGCGGGGTCGACATGGACCGGCTGCGAGAGATCGTCGCCGAGGGCGACATCGCCGGCCTCATGCTCACCAACCCGAGCACGCTCGGCCTGTTCGAGGAGCACATCGTCGAGATCGCCGAGCTCGTGCACGGGGCGGGCGGCCTCCTCTACTACGACGGCGCCAACTCCAACGCCGTGCTCGGCATCTCGCGCCCCGGGGACATGGGCTTCGACATCGTCCACTTCAACACCCACAAGACGTTCTCGACGCCGCACGGCGGCGGGGGGCCGGGCGCCGGGCCCATCGTCGTCGGCGAGGAGCTGGTGCCCTTCCTGCCCGTCCCTACGGTCGAGAAGCGCGAGGACGGCACCTACTACCTCGATCACGACCGGCCGCGGTCGATCGGCAAGGTGCGCACCTTCTACGGCAATGTCGGCGTGCTGGTCCGCGCCTACGCCTACATCCGCGCCCTCGGTCCCGAGGGTCTGCGCCGGGTCAGTGAGCGCGCGGTGCTCAACGCCAACTACGTCCTCGCCGGCCTGCGCGACCTCTTCGACGTGCCCTTCGAGCGCCGCTGCATGCACGAGTTCGTCGTCTCGGCGACGCCGCTCCGCGAACACGGCGTCCGGGCCATGGACGTCGCCAAGCGGCTGCTCGACCACGGCGTGCACCCGCCGACCACCTACTTCCCGCAGATCGTCGACGAAGCGCTCATGGTCGAGCCGACCGAGACCGAGTCGCGCGAGTCGCTCGACCGCATCGTCGAGGCCTTCCGCACCGTCGCGCGCGAGGCTGCCGAGGACCCGGAGATGGTCTGCGTGGCGCCGCACACGCTGCCGGTGCGCCGCCTCGACGAGGCGTCGGCGGCGCGCAAGCCGGTCGTGCGCCAGCGGTTCCCCGAAGACGAGGGGGCCGCGGCCTCGTGAGGGCCGCGACGGGCAGGAGCGGCCCGTGCCGCGCGGCCCCCTCGGTGCCGGGGAAGGTGCACCCGTGAGCCTCGTCAAGGTGTTGCCCGACGCGAGCGCCTCCGGTGGCGCCCAGATGGCGCTCGACGACGGCCTGCTCCAGACCGTCGACCAGGTGCTGGCGCGGCGGTATACGTGGGCGCCGCCGGCGCTCTCGCTGGGCAAGTTCCAGGCCGTCGAGCTCAAGCCCGGCCTGCCCTTCGACATCGTGCGCCGGCCCTCGGGCGGTCGCGCGGTCCTGCACGGCGAGGGCTTCGAGTGGTCGTTCGCCGTCGCCTTCCCGCCGTGCGCCTTCGGCGCCGGCTGCCGCGCCGGCGCCGACGTCGCCCTGCCGTACGAGCTCGTCGCCGGCGCCTTCGCCGGCGCCCTGCGCGACCTCGGGGTGACGCTCGACGATGCGCGCGGGACCCCGTACCAGCGCTCGGCCCTGTGCTTCGCCAGTGTCTTGCGCCACGATCTCATGTCCCGCGGAGAGAAGCTGGTGGCGGTCGCACAGGCACGGCGTGAGGGCCGCGTGCTGGTGCACGGCTCGGTGCTCGAGCGACGGCCGCCGGACGAGCTGGTGACGGCCGTCGAGACACTCCTCGGCGAGCCCTGGGAGGGCGACGGCCTCGAGGCGACGGGTGTGGTCGTGGACGCCGACCGGCTCTGGCGCGGCGTGCTGCTGCGCCTCGAGGCCGGTCTGCGCATGCTGAAGGAGGCGAACTGATGGCGAAGATCATGGTGCTCGGCGGCGGGCCCGCCGGCTACGTCGCGGCGCTGCGCGCCGCCCAGCTCGGGGCGGAGGTCGCGGTCGTCGAGTCGCGTGAGATCGGCGGCACCTGCCTCAACCGCGGGTGCATCCCGACCAAGGCGATGGTCGCCGGCGCCGAGCGTCTGCAGATGGCGCGCGAGGGCGACGCCTTCGGCGTGCACGCCGAAGGCGTCGCCCTCGACTTCGCCGCCTTCATGGCGCGCAAGGACGCGACCGCCCGGCAGCTCCGCGAGGGCGTCGAGCACATGCTGGCGGCGCGCAAGGTCGAGATCGTCGCCGGGCACGGCCGCCTCGCCGGGCCGGGCCGTATCGGCCTCGACGACGGGCGCGCGCTCGAGGGCGACGCCGTCATCGTGGCCACCGGCTCGGACTCCGTCCGTCTCCGCCTCTTCGACTTCTCCGACCCGCGCGTGATGACGAGCGACGAGCTGCTGCGGATCGACCACGTGCCTGCGAGCCTGGTCATCGTCGGCGGCGGCGTGATCGGCTGCGAGTTCGCCTCGGTCTTCGCCCGCCTCGGCACGGTGGTCACGGTGGTCGAGATGCTCGACCAGCTGCTGCCCGGCGAGGACAAGCGCGTCGGCAAGACGCTGCAGCAGGCGTTCAAGAAGGCCGGCATCGAGGTCGTCCTCAAGGCCGGCATCGAGGGCGCCGAGGGGCGGGACGACGGCGTCCACCTCAGTCTCGCCGGCGGGCGCGAGCTCGTCGCGGCGAGCGTCCTCGTGGCCGTCGGCCGCCGCCCCGTGAGCGAGGGCATGAGTCTCGCCGAGGCCGGCGTCGAGATCGACGGGCGCGGCTTCGTCGTCACCGACGAGACGCAGCGCACGACGCTGGACGGCGTGTTCGCCGCCGGCGACGTGGCGGGGCCACCGCTGCTCGCCCACTGGGCCTACCACCAGGGCCAGGCGGCGGCCGAGAACGCCGTCACCGGCGGCCGCCTCACGGTCGACCGCCGCATCGTGCCCAACTGCGTCTTCAGCAGCCCCGAGGTCGCCAGCGTCGGCCTCACCGAGGACCGCGCCAAGCAGGAGGGCAGAGAGATCGAGGTCGCCCACCTGCGCTTCAACGCGGTCTCCAAGGCCGTTGTCGAAGGCGAGGCCGAGGGCTTCGTGCGCATCGTCTGCGAGCCGGGCGGTGGGGCGGTACTCGGCGCCTCACTGGTCGGGCCGCGCGTGACCGAGCTCGTGCACGAGCTCGCCCTCGCGGCCCGCGCAGGCCTCACCCTGCGCGACGTGGCCGAGACGATCCACGCCCACCCGACGCTCGCCGAGGGCGTCGGCGACACGCTGATGAAGCCACTGCCGGCGCGGTTCGACGAGCTCCTTTTGCACGACTTTCAGGGTGAGGTTGTGATCGAAGGCGTAGTGCCGACTACTGAGAGCTCGAATGAACCCGGCTGTCTCGAGCTCCTCCAGACCATCCAGCGCCGTCACCCGAGGTAGCTCGACGGCTTCGGCCACAATGCGACTGTCGAACTCGCGCCCGACGACGGCCGCTACATCGAGCACCCTGCGGGCATCGTCCGAGAGCCGCTCCATGCGGGCGCGCACCAGGTCGCGCACCGCCGGCGGCACCACCGGTTCAGTCGGCAGCTTGGTGATGTCGACTTGGCCGTCCTCCAGCAGCGCGCCGTTCTCGCGTGCGTATCGCACCAGTTCGGTGATGATGAACGGGTTACCCTCAGAGCCTTGCATCAGCCACTCGGCTATGTGGGCCGTGCTAGCTGTGCTGAGATGATCGGCGATGGACATTACATCGGCCATGGTGAGGCTCGAGAGCCAGACAGGTGTCACTCGTCTTTGGTCGGTGAGGGCTTCCAACCTCAGAACGGCCAGGGGGGAGTGGGCGGGGACGGCACCTACTGCAGCGATCATCATAGCCGTTCCTCCTGCCTCCTCCCGCATCAGGTAGCCGAGCAAGCCCAAGGTAGAGGCATCGGCCCAGTGGAGGTCATC
>ENA-ORXD01002464-ORXD01002464.1-sediment-metagenome-genome-assembly--contig:-NODE-2464-length-12215-cov-2.956171_pt1 | contig 12215 bp, 14 predicted proteins | sample MGYA00237862_ERZ511471 | MGnify/ENA metagenome assembly ERZ511471 | reverse complement strand
GACGGTTCCTTCCGCTTCCTCAGCCGGACCTGGCGGATCGTGACGGACTATCTGGATTTGATCCGCGACGTCCCTCCCTTCGCGGGCGGAGAGCCTCTCGAGGGCGACCTCAAGGCCCTGCGGCGCAAGACCCACCAGACGATCCGCAAGGTGACGGCCGACATCGAGGAGCGGTTCCATTTCAACACGGCGATCAGCGCCGTGATGGAGCTGGTCAATTCGCTCTATTCGTTCCCCCGTCCCGCAGCGGACGACCGGCTGGCGCTTTCGGTCATCCGGGAGACGGTGGAGGCGGTTATCCGGCTTCTGGCGCCGCTCGTCCCTCACATCACGGAAGAGCTCTGGTCGCTCCTTGGCCGCTCGGAGACCCTGGCGGACGTCGCCTGGCCCTCCTTCGACACGACGGTCGCCTCGGAGGAGGAGATCACTATCGTGATTCAGGTCAACGGCAAGGTCAGGAGCCGGATCAACGTCCCCGCCGATGAGGATGGAGAGAAGATCCAGGCCCTGGCGCTGGCCGACGAGAAGATCGCCCGGCAGATCGCCGGAAAGCGGCTCGTCAAACAGATCTATGTGCCGGGCAAGCTGGTGAATATCGTCGTGGGCGGTTAGCCATCCCCCGGTCCGCCGGTCGCCCCGGGGATGGAGCGGGAAGTTTGCGGAAAGGATGGACAGTGATGGCGGATTCGACACCTCTTCGGCGGAGGATCGCGGCCGGGCTTTTCCTCACGGCCGCGCTGCTGCTCGCCGGCTGCGGGTACCGTTTTGCGGGAGGAGGGGAATCGATCGATCCGGCCCTGCGGACCGTCTTCGTGGAAACCTTCGTCAACCGGACCAGCGAACCGTACGTGGAAAACATCTTCCGAAGCGCCTTCATCAACCGTTTTGTCCAGGAGGGGCGGTTGAAGCTGGCCCCCGGCCGGGGGGCGGCGGATGCGGTCTTTCGGGGAACCATCCGCAGCCTGCAGGTATCCCCGCTCGCCTACAAGCCAAACGACCTGGCGGCCGAAGAGCGGCTGACGGTGACCCTGGAGATCGTGCTCGAGGAGAGGGAGAGCGGACGGGTGATCTGGTCGGACGTGGCTTTAATCGCAACGGGGGACTACCCGGTCCCCACGCTGGCCGCAAAGGAGGCCGGGCGAAAAAATGCCCTCTCCAAGCTGGGAAGCGACACAGCGGAGAGGGCCTATCGGTTGATGATGTCTGGCTTCTGAAGGGAGATCAGCCCTTCAGGGCGTTGACCTTTTTCGTCAGGCGGGAGATCTTGCGCGCGGCGGTCTTCTTGTGGGTCGTTCCCTTGGCCGGCGACTTGGCGATTTCGGGAACGGATTTGGCCAGGGCCGCCTTTGCCGCCTCCGGTTCCTTGCCTTCGACGGCCTCCAGAACCTTCTTGACGCCGGTTCGGACCCGGGACTTCACGGCGGCGTTTCGTTCACTTCGCCTGTCGGCCTGCCTGCTTCTCTTGAGTGCGGATTTGTGCGTTGCCAAAAAACCTCCTCCTTCCGGTCATGTGAAATGAGCGGGTTCTCTATACGAATTTCCCGTTCCTGTCAAGACGAATGTGATTCCCCGCGTCGGCAAAGGATCCCTCATCCTTCCAGATCCTTTTTTATCCGCTCGAATTCGTCTTTCGCGATCTCCCCTTTCGCATAGCGCTTCTTCAGGATGTCGAGCGCGGTTTCACCCTGCGGCTGATCCTTCGTCTTCGATTTGTCGCCGCGGACCAGCCAGAAGATCACGACCGCAACCAGAACAACCAGAACAATCATCCACATGAACATCCCTCCATATCCGGGACCCATCATCGGTCCCCAGCCCTCCCCGCAGCCGAAGTCATAGCGGCCGCAGGCCGAAATCAGCAGTGTCAGGCCGATTGCCGCAGCAATGACCGTCCATCCTTTTTTCATGATCCATTCCCCCTTCTCTTTTCATCCTCAAATCCCGGCGCCGCCCGCGAAGTCCTCTTCGCGGCTCTGCGCCTGGGTGATCCGGCTCCCCGCCGGCACGCTGTGGACCAGCCAGACGTTCCCGCCGATCACCGAACCGCGCCCGATTGTCACCCGGCCGAGGATCGTCGCCCCGGAGTAGATCGTCACGTCGTCTTCGACGATCGGGTGCCGGTCGATCCCCCGGACGGCGCTCCCCTTCTCGTCAAGCTGGAAGCTCTTCGCCCCGAGGGTGACCCCCTGGTAGATCCGGACCCGGTGGCCGATGATGCAAGTCTCCCCGATGACGACCCCCGTCCCGTGGTCGATGAAGAAGCTCTCCCCGATGACCGCTCCGGGATGGATGTCGATCCCGGTCGCGCTGTGGGCCGCCTCGGTGATCATCCGGGGGATGATCGGCACCCCCAGGACGTGGAGTTCGTGGGCGAGGCGGTAGTTCGTGATCGCGGAAAGGCCCGGGTAGCAGAAGATCACCTCGTCGGGGTTGGCGGCCGCCGGGTCCCCCTCGTAGGCGGCCCTCACATCCAGGGCGAGCATCCGCTGCACCTTCGGCAGTCTCCCGAGGAATTCCGCGGTCAACACCCGCGCCTTCTCGTCGCACTCCGGAAGGCACTCCGGCCCCTCCTCGCAGATGAAGCAGAGGCCCCGCTTGATCTGCTCCTGGAGGGTCCGCCGGAGGCGGTCCAGCGTCGATCCCACGTGGAAGGGGAGGCTCTCCCGCTGGAGTTCGGAAAGACCGAAATAACCGGGGAAAAGGACGGAGCGGAGGGACTCGACGATCTCCCCGATCACCTGCCGGGAGGGGAGCGCCTGCTCCTTCCGCCGCCTCTTCATCCCAGCCGCGCAGCCGTTTTCGGGGGTGCAGAGCGCATCCACCAGCCGCGCAAAATCCTCCTCCCCCCCCTTTCCGGCCCGGACCGTCCTGATTTCTTCCCTTGCCATCCCCCCTATCCTTTCCTTTTCCAACCTCCACCGAGCGGGTTCCCGGACCGCACCGCGGCAGAGACCGGAAATCGGCAAATCCCTGTCCGTTCACCTTCCTCCGCAGGGACTCATTCCGGAGAGACTGCGGAAGGCAGAGAGGCGTTTCCTCTCTCTTCTTCGATGACCACCGCCGGATCGCCCGTGGCGATCTTTCCTCCCCGGATCACCCGGGCGAAGACGCCCTCCTTCGGCATGATGCAGGTTCCCACGGCCTGGAAGATCGCGCAGCCGCTGTGGCAGGCCTTTCCGATCTGGCTGATCTCGAGGACCACCTCGGAGCCGACCCGGAGCTTCGTCCCGACGGGAATGGAATGGAGTTCCATCCCCCCGATGGTCAGGTTCTCGGCAAAATCGCCGGGATTCAGATCGAGGCCTTGCGCCTTCATCTTCTCGATGCTCCCCTCGGCCAGCAGACTCACCTGCCGCGCGATCCCCTTTTCCGCATGGGCATCCTGGTCCATGCCGAAATCTTCGAGGAAAAACCCCTCTCCGCAGGGCTCCTTCCTGGTTCCCGTCTTCTCGCTCCGGCAGACTGCAATGACCGTTCCCTGCATACTATGCTTCCTCCTGCTGCTGCGCCGCGTCTGCCGAGTTGCCCGCCGGCGTTCCGCTCCCCGGCCCCGGGAGGAGGATCCGTTCCTCCCCGGCATAGATGTTCATCCCTCCCCCGCGGACAAAGCCGATCAGGGTGATTCCCAGCTCCCGGGCGAGTTCGACGCCCATGTCCGTCGGCGCCGATTTGGAGACGATCACGGGGATCCCGCTTCCCGCCGCCTTGAAGAGGATCTCCGACGAGATCCTCCCGCTCGTCAGCAGGATCCGGTCGGCGGTGGAAATCCCCTCCCGCAGGCAGCGGCCGAGGACCTTGTCGACGGCGTTGTGCCTCCCGATGTCTTCCGCGAAGACCAGAATCTCCCTGTCGTCGCAGAGGGCCGCGCTGTGGACCCCGTGTGTCTGGCGATAGAGCTCGGAGGCGCCCTGAAACCGCCGGCTGAGTGCCAGCACGGCTTCCGGCGTCACCCGCAGATCCGACGCGACCTTCTTTTTGCGGTCCAGGTCGGCATAGCTGTAGAAGGCGATCCCCCGGCCGCAGCCGGTCGTCAGCACCCGCTTCATGAACAGCGACCCGTTCCGGGTCTTGTCTTCGGCCGTGCGGATCCGGATGATCCCCCGCTCGCCGTCCAGCGTCAGTCCCTTGATCTCCTCCTTCGTCCGGATCATCCCCTCGGAAAAGAGAAAACCGACGGCCAGAGCCTCCAGGTCGCTCGGAGAACAGAGGACGGTGACGAGCTGTTCGCCGTTCATCAGGATCGTCAGGGGAAACTCGCGGGCCGTCCGCTCCGTCCGCATCCGCCCCCCTTCGCGATCCACGTGCAGCGCTTCGACGCCCTTGAAGCTGTCCATCCAAATCCCCCTTCCTCAGCGGCCGACGTTCAGCATCGACGGCTTCGTAAAACGTCCGGATGCTGCGTTGCGCTTCACCCTTCGACCTTTTGACGTACAAAACAGTACGCCTCATTCCTCGGGGTTCGCGCGTCTTGCCTGCGGACGTTTTACGAAGCCGTCCCAAATACAAGGCTTTTGCGAATTTTTACGAGAGCGCCACCATCGCCTCGATGCAACGTCGGGCGCGTCCGGCGATCTCGTCGGGCACTACGATCGCATGCTCCATGTCCTCCAGGGCCCAGAGGATCTTCTCCAGATTCGTCCGTTTCATGTTCGGGCAGAGGGCCGACTCCGAGACCGGATGGAAAACCTTTCCCGGATTCTCCTTGCGGAGGCGATGGAGGATCCCCGGTTCCGTCCCGATGATGATCTCGCGAGCCTCCGCTTCGCGGGCATAGCGGACCATCCCGCCGGTGGAGGTCGTCAGGTCCGCCAGCGCCGACACCTCGGGACGGCACTCCGGATGGACCACGACGGGGGCCCCCGGATGGAGGGCCCGCGCCTCCAGAACGTGCTCCGGCAGGATCCGGGCGTGGGTCGGGCAGAACCCCTGCCAGACGACAAATTCACGGCCGGTCTGACCGGCAACGAAGGCGGCCAGGTAACGGTCCGGAACGAAGAGGATCTCCTGGGCGTCCTTGAGCACCTCGGTGACCATCCGCAGGGCGTTCGCCGAGGTGCAGCAGAGGTCGCACTCCGCCTTGACCTCGGCGGAGGTGTTCACGTAGCAGAGGGCCTTCGCCTGGGGATGCTCCGCCTTCAGGGCGCGGAGCTGGTCCGCCGTGATCATGTCGGCCATCGGGCAGCCGGCGTTCTTGTCCGGCAGGAGAACGGTTTTCCCCGGCGAGAGGATCTTCGCCGTCTCCGCCATGAAGTGCACCCCGCAGAAGACGATCACCTCCGCGTCGGTGCTGGCCGCCCGGATGCTCAGGTCCAGGGAGTCGCCCACAAAATCGGCGATATCCTGAACCTCGGGAATCTGGTAGTTGTGGGCCAGGATGACCGCCTTCCGCCGTTTTTTCAGCTCCTCAATTTTTTGAACGATACTCATAATGTCCTCGCAAATCGTCTTAAAAAGCGCGAATGGCCTCCTGAATGATCCCGCCTCCGAGAACGGTCTCCCCGTCGTAGAGGACCACCGACTGCCCCGGGGCGACCGCCTCCTGCGGCTCCGCAAAGCGGACCGTCAGGCGCTCCCCCTCCCTGAAGATCCTGCACCTCGCCGCCCGGTGGGCGTAGCGGATCTTCGCCCTGGCCTCCTCCGGAAAGGCATCCACCAGACAGTTGACCTGATCCGCCAAAAGCCCCGCCGACCGGAGATCAGCCTTCTCTCCCACGATCAGGCGGTTCCGTTCCGCGTCGATCGCGACCACGTAAAGCGGAAAAGGGGAACTGATCCCCAGGCCGCCCCGCTGACCGATCGTATAGCAGGAGATCCCCTTGTGCCGGCCGAGGACCCGCCCCTCCCGGTCCACGATCTCCCCCGACCCGCCGACTGCCCCTCGGCCGCCGAGAAAAGCGCCAAGGCCCTCCTCCGGGATAAAACAGATGTCCTGGCTCTCGGGCTTGTCGTGGACGGGCAGTCCGGCCCTTTGCGCCATACCCCTCACCTCGTCCTTGTCATACTCCGCCAACGGGAAAAACACCCGGGGCATCGCCTCCCTCGGGATCGCGTGGAGGAAATAGGTCTGGTCCTTCCGGAGGTCCTTCGCCGTTTTCAGCCGGTATCCGCCGTCCTCTTCCGCAATTTTCGCATAATGGCCGGTGGCGATGCCGTCGAAGCCCCAGGCCAGCGCCTTCTCGAGAAAGGTCCCGAACTTGATCGACCGGTTGCAGGCCACGCAGGGATTCGGCGTCCTTCCGCGGCCGTACTCCACGACAAAGGGGGAGATGACCTTCTCCTCCAGCTCCCGGGCAAAATCCACGACGTAGTGGCGGATTCCGAGCGCCCGGCAGACGCGCCGCGCATCCTCGATCTCCCGGGGGCCGCAGCACTTCGCCCGCCACCCCTCGACGGGGGCTACGCCCAGGCACATCGTCACCCCGACGACCTCGCGCCCCTCCTCCCTGAGCAGCAGGGCGGCCACGGCGGAATCGACGCCGCCGCTCATGCCGACGGCCACCTTCCTCATCACGCCTTCTGATCCTGGCGGCTCAGATAATCGTCGATCGCGGACTTCAGGGCCTCTTCGGCGAGAACGGAGCAGTGCATCTTGATCGGCGGCAGTCCGCCCAGCGCCTCGGCGACGGCCCGGTTGGAGATGGCCAGGGCCTCCTCGATCGTCTTCCCCTTGACCAGCTCCGTCACCATGGAGCTCGTTGCGATCGCGGCGCCGCAGCCGAAGGTCTTGAACGTCGCGTCCGTGATCACGCCATCCTTGACCTTGAGGTAGAGGTTCATGATATCCCCGCAGACCTCGTTCCCGACCTTTCCGACCCCGTCGGCATCTTCCATCTCGCCGACGTTCCGCGGATTGGCGAAATGCTCCTTCACCTTCTCACTGTACTGCTGGCTCATAAGAACTCCTTCCTGTTGTTACCGACGCCGGGTGCGGAAATCGGTCTTCGCAAAGGGGAGCATTGGAGATTTTTCGGGGCACCCTACCGCCGCAACGGAGCGCCCGCCGGAAAACCTGTCTGAGCGCCGTAAGGCGCGAGTTCGTTTTCCGGCAGCGCAGTGAGGACGCGCAGGGTCGAAAAATGTCCAGCGACCCGGCGAAGATCCTTTCCGCACCCTTACAACTGCTTCCCCGCATAGAGAGGCGACATCATCCGCAGGCGCCCGACAACCTGCGCCAGTTTTTCGACGACCGTGTCGACCTCGCCTTCGGTCGTGTGTTTCCCAAGGCTGAACCGGAGCGATCCGTGGGAGATCTCGTGCGGCAGACCGATCGAGAGCAGGACATGCGACGGTTCGAGGCTCTTCGACGAACAGGCCGAGCCCGTCGAACAGGCGATCCCGAACATATCCAGGCTCAGGATCATCCCCTCACCCTCGACCGATTCCACGCAGAGGTTCACGTTGTTCGGAAGCCGCCGCGTCGGGTGACCGTTGAGGCGGACCCCGACGATCCGTTCGAACACCCCCCGGATGAACCGGTCCCGGAGCGCAGTCAGTATTGCCGCCTCTTGGCCGATCGTTTCCGCCGCCAGCTCCACCGCTTTTCCGAAACCGACGATCCCGGGAACGTTCTGCGTGGAGGCCCGGCGGCCGCCCTCCTGCTCCCCGCCGTGGAGGAGCGGGACGATCCGCGTCCCCTTCCGGACATAGAGGAGCCCCACCCCTTTGGGTCCGTAGAGCTTGTGGGCCGAGGCGCTCAGAAGATCGACGCCCAGTTCATCGACGGTAAAGGGGATGTGGCCGAAGGTCTGGACGGCATCCGTGTGAAAGAGGACCCCCTTCTCCCGGGTGATCTTCCCGATTTCGGCGATCGGCTGAATCGTCCCGACCTCATTGTTGGCATGCATGATGGAAACGAGAATGGTCTTCTCCGTGATCGCCTTCGCCACCGCATCCGGAGCGACGAGGCCCTCCCCGTCCACGGGAAGATAGGTCACCCGGAACCCCTCCGTCTCCAGAAAGCGGCAGGTCTCCAGGACGGCATGGTGCTCGATCGCGGAGGTGATGATATGGTCGCCCTTTTTCCGGTTTGCCCACGCCCCCCCCTTGATCGCATGGTTGTCGCTCTCGGTTCCGCCGCTGGTGAAGACGATCTCGGCCGTTCTGGTCCCCAGAAAAGAGGCGATCTTTGCCCTCGCCTCCTCCATGGGGGCGTTCGCCTCCTGACCGAAGGTGTGAAAGCTCGACGGATTTCCGTACACCTCCGAGAGGAAGGGGAGCATCGCCTCGACCACCCGCGGATCCGTCGGCGTCGTCGCCGCATAGTCCATGTAGATTGAATTCATTTCATCCTCCCGAAACCAGCCGCTCCAGCCTTGAATGAAGAGACCACGGCGCCGGACCCATCATTCTCTACTTTTCGAGTAGTAATTAAACCACGGAAACCCTTTTGTCAACGAAGCGGCTGAAATAGTTTCTTCCGCGGTCCCCTTCTTTTTCCCTTCAGGTCCGAACGTCTGGATTCTCCGGTTTTCCGGCTTCCTCGCCGGTAACAGCGTTTCCCGACCCCGCACGCGGCGACATCAGAAAGATCGCGCTGAGCGCCCGGAGGTTGGGCCAGAAGACGATCGTCTTGGGGCCGTTCAGGAAACGGGCCCTCTCGACCGCGAAACCGTTCTCCTCACAGAATTCCCGAAAATCACGGATGCTCAGGAATCGCACGTTGGGCGTGTCGTACCAGCGATAGGGGAGAGAAGGGGTGATCGGCGCCCTCCCGCCGCAGAAGAGGGAGACCCGCGCGCGGATGTGGGCGAAGTTCGGAAACCCGACGATCACCCGGTTTCCGACGCGGAGGGCCTCCTGCAGGAGGAAGAGGGCCTTCCGGACCTCCTGGAGGCTCTGGTTCAGGATGACGTAGTCGAAGGAATGGTCCGGATATTCGGAGAGGCCGCTTTCAATGTTGCCCTGGAAGACGGAAAGGCCCTTCCTGACGCAGGCGTAGATCGCCTGTTCGTCCAGCTCGATCCCCTGCACCCAGGCCTCCTTCTCGCGCAACAGGCGGTGGATCAGATCTCCCGTGCCGCAGCCGAGATCGAGGACACGGGATCCCGGCTCGATCATCTCGAAGATGGTCTGGTGATCCGGCCGGATGCCGTTATCGACGATGTCCGTTCCCATTTCCATTCCTCTCCCCGGAATAGGTCTTCTCCAGGAAATGGCTGATCAGGGTCGTCTGCCCCTCCAGCTCCACCAGAAAGGCATCGTGGCCGTAGGTCGATTTCAACTCGCAGTAGGTGGCGTCGACCTGCCTGATCTTCAGAAGCCTTGCGATCTCCTGGGACTGGTAGGAGGGGTAGAGCCAGTCGGACTGGAAGGAAAGGACCAGGAAGCAGGTGTCGATCCCCGGCCGGGGGATCAGCCTGTCGCCTGAGAGGTCGAAATAGTCAAGCGCCTTTGTGATGTAGAGGTAGGAGTTGGCGTCGAAACGCTTGACGAAGTTCGCGCCCCGGTAACGCAGGTATCCCTCCACCTCGAAGTCGGCGTCGAAGTTGAAGCCGAATTGCTCCTTCTTGAGCTTCCGTGAGAACTTCTGCTCCATCGACTGGTCGCTCATGTAGGTGATGTGGCCGATCATCCGGGCAACGGAGAGCCCCTTCTCCGGCGGTCCCGTCTCGTAGTAGTGCCCTCCCCGCCAGGCCGGATCGGCCATGATCGACTGGCGGATCACCTCGTTGAAGGCGATCTGCTGCGGCGAATGTTTCAGCGCCGTGGCGATGGGGATCGCGCAGCGGACGCGCTCCGGAAAGGAGGCCACCCATTGAAGAACCTGCATCCCTCCCATCGAGCCGCCCGCCGCGCAGAGCAGCTTTTCGATCCCGAGGAAATCGATCAGATGCCGCTGGGCGTTGACCATGTCGCCGATCGTGATGAAGGGAAAATCCGTCCCGTAGGGCTTCCCCGTCCGTGGATTCCGGGACGAGGGGCCCGTGCTCCCCTTGCAGCCCCCGATCACATTGGAGCAGATCACGAAATAGCGGTCCGTGTCGAAGGGCTTCCCCGGCCCGATCATCGCACCCCACCAGCCGGGGATCTCCTCCCCCGGGTGAAATCCGGCGGCATGGGCATCACCGGAGAGGGCGTGCAGGACGAGGATCGCGTTGGACTTTCCCGCGTTCAGCGTTCCGTAGGTCTCATAGGCGAGGGTCACCGGCCCCAGGGTCTCGCCGCTCTCCAATTCCAGGGGTCCGGCAAAGGTATATTCCCGGGTCTCGACGGTCCCGAGCGACCGGCTGCCGGTTGCCGGATCCGTTTCCGGGGATTCCGTCTTCAATAAAGCCTTCATGATGGGATGGCATCTCCTTTTTGCCGTTGGATCGAGCGTTTGACCTGTTTTGCACGCAAGAAAAAACCCGCTGCGGTATTCCCGGTCAGCGGGTTGTCCAGTTCATGCTTCCTGGAATCGATCCTCACATGAACAGACCTCCCCTGCCGGTACAACAAGGACACATGCACATCCGATGGTTCATCAGATCCCGCACCCTCGCCATTCTTCGCACTCCCTTTCCCCCGGCGCCGCCGGCGCAACATCTCCGCAGCGCTCCTCTGATCGGAGAGAGAATCCAAATCTCTCCGAATCAAATCCTACTGTTTTGGTAGGGATTATAACTACAAAAAATCTCCTGTCAAGAAATATATTTTCACCAGGGATGGTCATGGATAGCCAAATGATTACAGTTCTGTACAAAATGAAAATTTGATTGTACGAAACTCGAACTGCAAAATGACGAAAAATACTTGATAATCACTATCATCATAGTATAGATTACTTGAAATTTCTTTCTTGAACGGGTCCTCTTCGATGAAGATCACATTTAAAGGCGACTACGCATTGAAGATACTGCTGGAGCTTTCCCTGGGGGAAAAGGGTCAGTTGATCCAGATGAAGGAGATCGCCAGGCGCCAGGATATCCCCAAGAAGTTTCTGGAGCAGATCGTCCTGATTCTGAAAGGCGCCAATTACATCAAGACGGTGCGCGGCCCCAGGGGCGGAATCTCCCTCGCCAGAGACCCGGGGAAAATTACGATTGGGGAAATCATCCGGCTCATTGAAGGAACGACCTCTCCGATCGGTTGTGTGAACGAAACGGGCCGTGAAATATGCGATTTTGAAAACCGCTGCGCGTTTCGGGAGCTATTTCTGGAGGTCAATCATCGGATCAGTGATGTGGTGGACAAGACCACATTTGCGGATATGGCAAGCCGCACGGAGACCATTCGAGGCAAGCGACTGGTCGATTACATCATTTAATTTTCTTGCCGATAAAGACTACTTAGCCAATAGATTTTATATTCAAAGGAGGTCCAACAAAAATGGCTGGAACCCGAATGCCAGGGACCCTCATCTCCTTTTATGAGCACAAGCATGAAAGTGTTTGCCAAAAGACAACAAGAGACTTTCGCGCAAATTGAGAATCCGTTCCCGGAAACGCGCATTGGAGATTTTTCGGGGAGAGAGGGGTGCTCTGCCCCCGCAGCGAAGCGCAGCTCATTTCGTCTTTGCAGCGAAACGAGGAGGCGCAGGGTCGAAAAATATCCAGCGCGCGGAGGGAGCGCGATTTTCATGTAAATTCTATCAGGAGGGCAATGACCATGACCCAGAAATACCAGGGAATCGACACATTGGCGCTGCATGCGGGACAGTTTCCGGACCCGGCCACCGGATCGCGGGCTGTCCCGATTTACCAGACCACCAGCTACGTGTTCAAGGACGCCGACCACGCCGCGGACCTGTTCGCGTTGCGCGCCTTCGGCAACATCTACACGCGCCTGATGAACCCCACCACGGATGTGCTGGAAAAACGTCTGGCGGCGATCACCGGCGGCACGGGCGCCGTGGCGACGGCATCGGGCCAGGCGGCGATTTTCTATTCCATCTGCGCTATCACCCAGGCGGGGCAGAATATCGTTACGGGCGACAAGCTCTACGGCGGGACCTATACCCTCTTCACGGTGGACTTGAAGCGGTTCGGCATCGAGGCGCGATTCGTGGACTCTTCGGATCCGGCGAATTTTGAGAAGGCGATCGACGAGAATACCCGTCTCGTTTTTTCGGAATCCATCGGCAATCCGAAGAGCAATGTGGACGACATCGACGCGATCGCCGGGATCGCCCACCGCCGCAGGATCCCGTTTATTCTGGACACGACGGTCTCTCCGCCGCCCCTTTTTCACCCCTTTGAACACGGGGTGGACATCGTGGTTTACTCGCTGACCAAGAT
>ENA-ORXD01002463-ORXD01002463.1-sediment-metagenome-genome-assembly--contig:-NODE-2463-length-12223-cov-3.543224_pt1 | contig 12223 bp, 7 predicted proteins | sample MGYA00237862_ERZ511471 | MGnify/ENA metagenome assembly ERZ511471 | reverse complement strand
GTAAATAATTTCAAAATCAATGCTTCCGCATCGGACTATCCCTTTTATCCTGGCAGAGATGCGCAAATCAATGTAGTCCTCAACGGAGACATCGACAACTACCCCGCACTGCGGCACAATCTGGAAACCGGGAATGAACTGATCGCCCCGGAAGTTTCCACCGATACAAAAATCATTCCCCTGCAAATCGAACAATATCTCAAAGCGGGGAAAAATTTAAGCGACGCTTTTCGTCTGGCTCTTAATGACTTTGAAGGGTCCCACGCCATTGTCATGACCAGCAACCTGGAGCCGGGAAAAATGTTTCTCGCGCTCAGAGGCAGCGGTCAGGCCATTTACGTGGGAATCAGCGCCGACCAATACATGTTTTCTTCCGAGCTTTACGGCTTGGTTGAAGTCATGCCCCGTTTCATCAAAATGAATGGCGAAGCAAAAAACGGCACCGTCAACGGACAAATTTTTATACTTGACCAAAATGAAGGAAGCGGCCTCCATGGTATAAAAGCCAGCTTCTACGACGGCACAGCCATGGTTCTTACGGAAGACGATATTCAGACCGCTGAAATCACCACCCGGGATATTGACCGTAGCGATTATCCCCATTATTTCCTTAAAGAAATTTCCGAGTCCTCCGTATCCGTCAAAAGAACTCTGCGAGGCAAATATCAGATTACTGCTTCTGCCGGATCATCACCCCGGGTGATATTTAATATCGGCGATGACATGGTTCCTGCGTCCGTTCTTCAGGGTCTTCAAAACGGTTACATTAAAAAAATTGTCGTCATCGGTCATGGAACCGCAGCCGTAGCCGGGCAGGCCGTGGCCGATGCGCTCTTAAAATATCTCAACGGCACCGGTATCAGCGTTTCAGCCTGCATTGCTTCGGAACTGAGCGGGTTTGGACTGAAGAATGATCTCGGCGGCACACTGATCATTCCGATTACACAATCCGGCACGACAACCGACACCAACCGTGCTGTCGCCATGGCTAAAGAACGCGGAGCGCATATTATTTCGATCGTCAACCGCCGACAGTCGGACATTACAGCCAAGTCACACGGCGTGTTCTATACCAGCGACGGACGTGATATTGAAATGTCGGTCGCTTCGACCAAAGCTTTCTACGCCCAGATTATCGCCGGACAAGTGCTGGCGCTGTATTTCGCGAGTCTGTTGAACAGACTGACGGAAAGTGAAATAGCGGCGGAGCTGCACCAGCTGGAATCTGCTCCGCAACTGATGGACATGATCTTCGCTCGTCGCGACGTCATTGCGGCTTCGGTTCAACAAACCGTCAACAAACGTTACTGGGCGATCGTGGGCAGCGGCCCCAACAAAGCGGCAGCCGACGAAATACGCATCAAACTCAGCGAACTTTGCTACAAAACCATATCTTCCGATATTGTTGAAAATAAAAAGCATATCGATTTATCCGCGGAACCGTTGATTCTGGTCTGTGCTTCCGGCAATCCTCAACCGGTCATGGAAGATGTCGTTAAAGACGTCGCTATTTTTAAAGCCCATAAGGCGACCATCATTGTTTTTGCCGATGAACAGGATCACCGTTTTGATAAGATTGCCGACACGGTGATCGGTATACCTGTTGCGCCTCCTCCCCTCTCAGTCATCCTCAACACCATGGCGGGACATTTATGGGGTTATTACGCGGCTCTGGCCATCGACGACGAAGCGCAGATTTTCAGAGAATTCCGCAGTCGTCTGGCGCATGAATTTTCACAAAGAGAACAGAAGAAACTGTCTGTTTTTGAGATGATCGCCGATGTTTCTCTCCGCCGAATCATCAATGATTTCTACGTGCTTTTCAACTCATATCGTCTAAACGGATCTTTTTGCCTGCTAAAAAGTAAAACCATCGCCAATCTACCCTTGTTGCTGAAGTATGCTTCGGGCAAACTGCCGTTGCAGGACATCCGCCTGGATTTCAAATTGAGGGAAGATTTGGTTAGTCCCTTTAACTTACTGGATACGACCCTGGGAACGGCTATTGATGAGCTGACCCGTCCGATAGACGCCATTCGTCATCAGGCCAAAACGGTTACAGTGGGTACCAGCCGCAAAGAAAAGGAACTGCAAGGCGTTATTTTTGACCTGTTGAAAAACCTTGATTTTTCGGTCATGAACTTAACCTACCGCGAAATACTGACGATCAACCGCATTCAGCCGGCCATTGCGTCCGTACGGGGATTTACCGTTTACGACGTAAACGGCCTTGATGAGAAAGGCAATCCGGCAGAGCACTCCATGATCGCCATCCGGACAAAAGGCGGTATCGCCTCTGACATGAAATCTCGCGCCAGCCAGGCCACCGCGCTGATGGGCACGAAAAGGATGATCGTCAGTTCAGGCCATACATACGTAGGCAGGGGCAAGTCGGACGGCATGCCGATTGTCATTATCCCCCTGTTGGGAGAAAATAATTTTGTAAACCATCTGCTCTTAATTCACATCATCTACAACGAAACCTTGACGTTGAGCGAGAAAATAAACGTCTTGGGTTACCGCTATCACGACATTAGAAACCTTGTTACCGAATTCAATCTTCCCTGGCGTGATGAGTATCTGGCTCATTTCTCTCTGGAAGACCTTTTCAGCGATTCTGTCGAAGGATTGTCCGGACAGATAAAATCCCAATTTTGCAAAAAATAAACCGTACAATGTTAATCCCCAGCCGGTCCTATTCAAAATCGTATATTCAGCTATCCGGATAAAGATCATTGCCCTTTTTCTGATACAAAATTGACAAATATTATATCCTCCATGAATTTTCGCGGTGCTGATATTTTTAATATCCGATACAATTTTGAGTCACTTTTTTTCAAAATAGCACAATTTTCGTTTGACAATATTGTATTTTATAAGTAGGAATACGGCAAACGATTGCCGATTACCTTATGAAACAATTATTCAACCCCGAAGACATTGAAAGAAAAGTTATTCTTATTCTAAAGATTCTGAATGAAAATTCCGGTTCGCAGGGCGCGCGCGTCATCGCGCGCAAGATGAAGGAACGCGGGGTTAACCTCAGCGAAAGAACCGTCCGCTACCATTTAAAGCTGATGGATGAAAGAGGATTGACCAGTCTTATCGGCCGCCGTGACGGCAGAATCATCACCGGACTGGGATTGGAAGAGATTAACAACGCCCGCGTTCGGGATAAAATCAGCCTTTCCATTTCACGCATTGACGTCCTATCCTTTAAAACAACTTTCGATATCAAAAAACGTCGTGGGCTCGTCCCTGTAAATATTTCCTTTTTCCGGCCAAAGCAATTCAGCAAGGTTCTGGCGGTCATGAAGCCTGTTTTCAGGAAAAAGATTGCCATCTCGGAACTCGTTGCCATTGCTGCTGCCGGTTCAAAGCTCGGAGAAGTCGTTGTTCCAAAAGGGAAAATAGGATTGGCTACAGTTTGCAGCATTCTGGTCAACGGCGTACTTTTGAAACATGGCATTCCCATTGATTCCAAATTCGGTGGAATATTACAGGTCAGAAAAGAAAATCCTTTACGGTTTGTGGAACTGATTAATTATTCCGGATCATCGCTCGATCCATCGGAAATTTTTATTCGCGGCAAAATGACGTCCGTAAAAGAAGTCGTCAAGAAGGGTGAAGGAAAAATTCTGGCGAATTTCCGCGAGTTACCAGCGCTTGCGTTGCCCTTGGCAGAAAACATCGTAACTGAATTTAATAGAATAGGTATTCACGGTATGATTTCTATTGGCAAAGTGGGAAATCCCATCTGTCAGACCAATGTCGACATCAATAAGGTGGGCATGATTCTTCTGGGTGGACTCAATCCTGTTGCTGCCGCTTACGAAGAAGGTTTTGATATAGAAAATAAGGCAATGTCCACCATAATGGAATATGAAGAAATGGTCAGCGTTGAAAATATATAATAAAAAAATTAGAATTATTGAGGAGGATTAAATTATGTCAGTGATCAAAGATGTCATCGCCAAAGTTAAACAGACAGACCCCAATCAGCCGGAATTTCATCAGGCTGTTGAAGAAGTTATGGAAACCCTGGAACCCACCGTAAAAAAACACCCCGAATTCGTCAAAGCCAATGTCTATGAACGCATTGTGGAACCGGAGAGAGCCATGCAATTCAGAGTTCCCTGGGTAGACGACAAAGGTAATGTTGTTGTCAATAGAGGATTCCGTGTGCAATTCAATAACGCTATCGGTCCTTTTAAGGGCGGTCTGCGTTTTCATCCTTCTGTCAATTTAGGAATCATTAAATTTCTTGGGTTTGAACAGATTTTCAAAAACGCGCTGACCACCCTGCCGATGGGCGGCGCCAAGGGAGGCTCCGACTTTGACCCTAAAGGAAAATCGGATGGAGAAGTCATGCGTTTCTGCCAGGCGTTCATGCGTGAATTATTTCGCCATATCGGCGCTGATGTTGACGTTCCCGCGGGCGACATTGGTGTCGGCGGCCGTGAAATCGGTTATCTGTATGGTTATTACAAAAAAATCCGCAATGAACATACCGGCGTTCTTACCGGCAAGGGAATGTCCTATGGCGGAAGTTTGATTCGTCCCGAAGCTACGGGCTACGGCACAACCTATTTCGCCGCGGAAATGCTGGCCACCCGTAAATTGGATTTCAAAGGAAAAACAGTTGCTATCAGCGGCGCCGGAAATGTAGCGCAGTATGCAGTTGAAAAAGTAACCCAGTTGGGTGGGAAAGTCATTTCTCTTTGCGACTCATCAGCCTGTATTATTGATGAGGCGGGCATTGATGAAAAGAAATGCAGTTACGTGCTGGATTTGAAAAACGTTAAACGTGGTCGCATCGCCGAATACGCGGATAAATACAAGGCTGCCTGCTACGAAGGCAAAAACGTCTGGGACGTTATTCGAGAAGAAGGCATCAAAGTGGATATCGCTCTGCCCTGCGCAACGCAGAATGAAATCAATGGCAAGAACGCCGCTGCTCTCGTTAAGAACGGTTGTATTTGCGTAGCTGAAGGAGCCAATATGCCTTCCACACCTGAAGCCATCAATATTTTCCAGGACAAGAAAATCCTTTATGGTCCCGGCAAAGCGGCCAATGCCGGCGGTGTGGCCACATCCGGTCTGGAAATGAGCCAGAACAGCATGAGATATTTATGGACCCGCGAAGAAGTTGACAACCGCCTGCTGCTCATCATGAAGAGCATTCACAAAAACTGCTATGATACGGCAGAAGCTTATGGTAAGAAAGGCGACTACGTTACCGGCGCAAACATTGCCGGGTTCACCAAAGTTGCCGACGCTATGCTGGCCTATGGTGTAGTATAAAATATTAATGACAGGACAGTTCATGGATTTTAAACCGAAATCTCATGAAAAAATACGTCAACTGATTAAACGTGGCGTAGACGTTATGAATCCCGGAACGGTTGATATTGGCAGTGAAGTCAATATCAACCGGATTTCCGGAAAAAATGTCAAAATCTACCCGGGCTGCAGAATCTATGGCAGCAAAACGGTTATTTCATCCGGATGCAAACTGGGTTACGAAGCGCCGGTAACAATCGAAAACTGTCAATTGGGTTCAGCGGTCGAACTCAAGGGCGGTTTTTTCAGCAAATCTGTCTTCCTTGAAAAATCGAATATGGGCATGGGCGCTCACGTTCGCGAAGGATGCATTCTCGAAGAAGAAGCGAACGGCGCTCACTGTGTCGGATTAAAACAGACCATTTTGTTTCCTTTTGTCACGCTGGGGAGCCTGATTAACTTCTGTGACTGCTTCATGGCCGGAGGAACAAATCGCAGCCATCATTCTGAAGTGGGCAGTTCCTTTATCCATTTTAATTTTACACCCGACGCGGACAAAGCAACCCCGTCTTTAATTGGCGATGTTCCCAGAGGCGTGATGTTAAACCAGCCGCCGATTTTTCTAGGCGGACAGGGCGGTGTCATCGGCCCGGTGCGTCTGGGATACGGAAATGTTTTGGCGGCGGGTTCCCTCTTAAGAAACGATTGTCCGCAGAACAATCAGCTGATATTTGATGCTCCGCCCTTACCAAGCAGCCGAGACTTCATATCCGCCTGTTATCCCAACTTCCGACGCATCGTCAAAAATAATATTCTTTATCTGGCAAACATCAAAGCACTGGAATCATGGTACTTGCATATCAGAAAGCCTTTTTTCGATGTTCAGGAATTCGGTCCGCTGATCTATACCGAAGCGATGGATCAATTCAACGTTATGACCAAAGAACGCCTGCACAGGCTTCGACAGATGGCCCAAAAAGCTGTTACTGTCTCCGCCCGAGAAATTAAACAGGATTCGCTCAAAGAAAGAAAAGAATTCCTGAAAAAAACGAAAAGCATAGAAGTCATTATGAGCGAAGAAATATCTGACAGCGCAATATTGAAAGCCCGTAAAACATTTATCAGGGATTTGGAACAATATTGTTCCAAGCGGCATAATTCGTATATCGAAAATGTTCAAAATTTGCCGGCAGAAACAGCAGCTAAAGGAAGCAAATGGCTGCTGAAAATCGTAGATTGCTATTGCCAAAGAATTTCAACAGTGATACCATCATTATCATTAATATAAATACTCCAGTTCGATGATGATGGAATGAATTCATGGGCAAGTTATTTGGGACCGACGGAATCAGAGGAGAAGCGAACCGCTATCCGATGAACGCGGAAACCGCCTTTAAAGTTGGCCAAACCGTAGCATATTTATTCAAAAGAAACAGCCACCGCGCACGCGTGGTCATAGGAAAAGACACCCGCATTTCCGGCTATATGCTGGAAAGTTCCCTGGAAGCCGGCGTTACCTCGATGGGAGGCAATCCCTATCTGGTCGGTGTGCTGCCTACGCCCGGCATCGCTTTTATTACCCAGAGCATGCGCGCTGATGCCGGCATCGTCATTTCGGCTTCTCACAATCCCTATCAGGACAACGGTCTCAAAATTTTCGATGCCGGCGGTTTCAAACTGACCGATGAGCAAGAAGACAAAATAGAGGATATGATTCTCGGCGATAAGCTCACCGGTCTTTTGCCCAGGGCAAAAGAAATGGGCAAGGCCTCCCGCATCAATGACGTTCACGGCCGATACATCGTTTTTTTAAAGAACTCTTTTCCGCGGGATTTATCGATGGAAGGAATGAAAATCGTCCTCGATACATCCAACGGAGCCACCTACCGGATTGCACCGGATGCCTTTTACGAACTCGGCGCCGATATCGAAGTCATTCATAACAATCCGAATGGGATCAACATCAACGACGGCTGCGGTTCACAACACACGCAGGACTTGAAAAACAAAGTTGTCAGTCATGGCGCGGCCCTCGGGCTGGCCTTTGACGGAGACGGAGATCGATTGATTGCCATCGATGAAAAAGGAAATGAATTAACGGGAGATCAAATGCTTACGATCTGCGCATACGTGTTGAAAAAAGAAGGCAGATTAACGAACGATCTTCTGGTCAGCACGGTGATGAGCAATCTCGGTTTGAGGATGGCCTGTAAAAAATACGGATTCAAGCATCATTCTTCCAGTATCGGAGATCGTTACGTGCTCGCGGATATGTTGCGTCTGGGAGCCGTCATCGGAGGCGAGGACGCGGGACATATGATCTTTCTGGAACACCACAAAACCGGTGATGGCATTATCGCAGCCATGCAGCTCATTGCGGCCATGCTCAAAGAAGGCAAACCTTTGTCCGAACTCGCACGGTTGATGAGCGTTTTTCCTCAGAAGCTGATTAATATCGATGTCAAAAGCAAACCGGACATTGCTAAGATCCCCAAGATTATGGAAGCCATTGCCGAGGCGGAACGTGCATTGGGAGAAGAAGGACGGGTCCTGGTACGATACTCAGGTACTCAAAACATGTGCCGGATTATGGTGGAAGGCCCTTCCCTTCCAATAACTGAAAAATATTGCCGGCAAATCGCCGACGTCGTTAAAAATGAAATAGGCTGAATGTGAATATTTTCAGTGTTCATGAATATTCATTTTCTGCCATTTCAGACGAATTCGTATATTCAGCATTAAAATATATTAAACCCAGGGAAGTCACCACCCCGGAGTTTGGAAAGGAATAATTTTTCATAATGAAGAATACAAAATTTATATTTGTTACCGGAGGCGTGCTTTCCTCCCTCGGAAAAGGCCTGGCGGCTGCATCGATTTCGGCTCTTCTGGAATGCCGCGGGTTAAAAGTCAGCAATCAAAAACTGGATCCTTACATCAATGTAGATCCCGGAACGATGAGCCCTTTCCAGCACGGCGAAGTCTTTGTAACCGATGATGGTGCCGAAACCGACCTCGACCTGGGACATTATGAACGATTCTGCTCGACCTGCATGGGAAAAAGAAATAATCTCACAACCGGACAGGTTTATTACTCCGTCATTACCAAGGAAAGACGGGGCGATTATCTCGGCAAAACCGTGCAGGTTATTCCTCACATCACCAACGAAATCAAAGACTATATCCGGGAAACAGCGGCAGGCTTTGATGTTGCCATCGTGGAAATCGGAGGCACGGTCGGTGATATTGAAAGCCTTCCTTTTCTGGAAGCCATCCGTCAGTTCCGCAATGAAGTGGGTAGAGAAAACGCCATTTTTATTCACTTAACCTGGGTCCCGCTGATCAAGACCGCCGGCGAAGTCAAAACAAAACCCACCCAGCACAGCGTCAAGGCCCTCAGGGAAATCGGCATTCAGCCGGACATTCTGCTGTGCCGGACGGAGAATTTTCTTTCCGACGACATCAAGTCAAAAATATCCCTTTTCTGTAATGTGGAAGTCAACGCCGTATTCACAGCCAAGGACGTCGGCTGCATCTACGAGGTTCCGCTGGTTTTTCACCGCGAAGGTCTGGACGCCAAAATCGTTGACCTGCTCAACATCTGGACGGGGCAGCCGCATCTGGAAACGTGGGAAAATGTCGTCAACCGGTTTTACAATCCTCCGAATGAGGTATGCATCGGCATTGTCGGCAAATATGTCAACCTGACCGATTCTTATAAAAGTCTCAATGAGGCGCTGACCCACGGGGGCATCGCCAACAACTGCTGCGTGACGTTAAAATTCATTGACTCGGAAAAAATCGAAACCGAGGGAGTGGAAAAATACCTGAATGCTGTGGACGCCATTCTGGTTCCGGGAGGTTTCGGCAACCGCGGCATCGAAGGAATGATTCTCGCCGTCAGATTCGCGCGGGAGAAAAAAATCCCCTTTTTCGGAATCTGCCTGGGCATGCAGATGGCCGTCGTGGAATATGCCAGAAACATCTGCAAACTGGAAGAAGCCAACAGCTCCGAATTCGACCCCGCCACCCCGTATCCCGTCATTGACCTGCTTCCCGAACAGCGCAATGTCCGGGAAAAAGGAGCGTCCATGCGGCTCGGCGCCTGGCCTTGTGTTGTTGAAGCCGATTCATTTGCTTTCAGGGCTTATGATCAGAAAAAAATCTCCGAACGCCATCGTCACCGGTATGAATTCAATAATGATTACAAGAAGGCCCTGACGGATAAGGGATTAAGAATCACCGGCATGTCACCTGATGGGAAACTGGCGGAAATCGTCGAGATCCAAGAGCATCCCTGGTTTCTGGGATGTCAATTTCACCCGGAATTTAAATCGAGACCAGTAAAACCTCATCCTCTCTTCAGCAGATTTGTTGAAGCTGCTCTGAAAAACGCTCAAAAGAAAAAACAAAAAAGAAAAACAGGGAAAAAACAGGATCGAATTAATGAATAATATTGCAGAAGAATTTATAATTGTTGCGTCCGCTTGTTTTTACGGAATACATAGCCATATCGGATTTCTTCAGCAAAGAATCCCTGTCCTCACAGTCATCGGGATAGACGGCAATTCCTATACTCGCATTGGAAGAAATTTTATTATCAGACAAAACGAACGGTTTCTGCAAAGCTTTCAAAATTACTTTTGCCACACCGGCAGCATATTCCATTCTATCCAGATCCGATAATAAAATCACGAATTCGTCACCTCCCAAACGGGCAACGGTATCGTTATGACGCAAAATATTTGTCAAACGATTTCCAATCTCCTTGAGTAAATTATCGCCAACCATATGTCCAAGATTGTCATTAATATCCTTGAAATGATCCAAATCAAGCATCATTACGGCAAGCTTGTTTCTGTTTCTTTTGCACTGAGCCAAGGCCATTTGCAAACGATCCATAAACAACGTCCTGTTGGGTAATCCCGTAAGAGCGTCATGTGTAGCCATATAATTCAGTTGTTTATCCCATTCCTTGCGTTCGGTTATATCGCGTATGATTCCCTTAAATCCGATGGGTCTGTTGGAAGAATCTTTTCTTAGAGAAACAGATGCTTCAATATATCTCCCTGTTCCATCTTTCCTGATAATCTGCCAATCAAATTCTCTCGTCGGATATCCTGTTTGGTAAACCTTATTAAAAGCCTGATATACTTTTTTTGCCATATCTTCGTTGGTGAAGACCTTATAATTCATGTTCTTGGTTTCTCTGTTGGAATACCCTAACATGTCGCATACTGAATCGTTAAAGAAGATTAGATTGCCGGCAAGGTCAACCTCGAAATAACCCTCTTGAATATTTTCTAAAATAGTCCTGTATTTTTCTTCGCTTTCACGGAGAAATTCTAATGATTTTTTGCGTTCAGTAATATCGCGAAGGTTGATAATCACCGCGTCCACAGTGTCATTATTCAAAAGACTGCTGGCCATGGACTCAAATATAAGCCATTGTCCATTTTTATGTCGAAGACGTACTTCCGAACGTATAACAGGAGTGTTAAGATCATTTAATAATTTGTTGAATGCTTCAACTACATTACCTGAATCATCAGGATGGATATTTTCCAATCCATTGCCGCCTATTCTTTCCTTCGGTTTGTACCCCAGAATTTTTTCAACAACAGGATTCTCATAGGTTATAATTCCTTCGCGATTCACGATAACTATAATATCCGAAGACTGATCCGTAATCGTTTTAAAAAGTTGTTCTTCCAGTCGTATTTTTTTCTCCATGCGCTTTCGTTCAGTTATATCTATAAAAATGCCCAGCGCCGCCCGTTTGCCTTTAAATAATATGGAGGCAACCGTTTCTAAGACCCATATTATTTCTCCACTTTTTGTAACAAATCGATATTCATAGGGTTCGCAACGACCCTCTTTCAAACACTGTATCGCCTGTTGTCTTACCTTTTCTTTATCATCTTCATAGATATTGGTTAGAGAATATGAGTCGATGAGTTTCTTGTCTGTATATCCGGTTATTTTTTTATATAATTCACTTACATAGACAAATTTACCATTCTGGACAATATATATTCCCACCCCGGCATGGGCTATAATTTCTTTGGAAAGACTGGACAAATCCTCCGGCTGGATTCTATTCTTAATAACTGATTTTTTTTCTGATTTTTGCTTTACTGTCATCTTCGTTCAAATCACTATTAATCTATGACAACCACATTAAATCATGTATAAATAATCAAGCTTATTAATTTTTCTTCAATATTGCGGCGCAGAAAATAGGTTAAACTTACGTTTTCTGTGAAGTATATTACTGTTTCGTTTATATGAAGAAAACGCATAATGTCAAGAATTTTTTTAGCTAGATTGCAGCGTTAGACTCACTCTCATAAAACAAATAAAATCATTTTAACAACAAAATATCAGGAAGTGTAATGAAAACAAACCAGTTTATGCTTGACAGCCATGAATAATTGGGCTAGATAACGCAACCTTAATGAGACTTTGTGAGTCCCAAATTTCAGAAGCGTACAACCTAAAAGTCACTATAGGCGTACTGAAATTTGCGGGGCGAACTATCCCGCCACGTAGTTGGCAGGGACGCGGGATAAAACAATATTGTTAAATTTTAGGAGGATATTTTGGCAACACATAAGTCGGCGGAAAAACGTGACCGTCAGAATAAAAAAAATCGTCAGCGCAACATAGCCGCCAAATCGGCACTTAAAACAAAGATTAAATCGGTAATCGCCGGAGTGGAAAGCAAAAATAAAGAACAATCCAGCAATACATTGAAAGCCGTCATTCCCACCTTATCTAAAGCGGCTTCCCGTGGTTTAATTCATAAGAAAAATGCTTCCCGCAAGATTTCCCGACTGACCAAAAAAGTCAATGCTCTCAAATAATGAGTCCTCGGTTTTTGACGAGTAGCGTACTGAAACTTGCCGGACGAACTATCGATGAAACGAAGTCCGCTGAA
>ENA-ORXD01002460-ORXD01002460.1-sediment-metagenome-genome-assembly--contig:-NODE-2460-length-12244-cov-3.499055_pt1 | contig 12244 bp, 14 predicted proteins | sample MGYA00237862_ERZ511471 | MGnify/ENA metagenome assembly ERZ511471 | reverse complement strand
CCACTCGATAATGGCAGGCCATGGCGATTTCCATTCCTCCTCCAAGGCAGTTCCCGTTGATGGCGGCGATCACAGGCTTGGGGCCTTCTTCGATGGAATTGAGGAACCGGTCGTTCTCCATGACCAGTGGGACAAGAGAACTTCTGTCTGTTACCTTCTGGATCTCGGTGATATCCTGGGTGACTTCAATGGTTCCCATGTATTCTCCTTCTTGGTCCCGCACTGCAAAATACCGGATATGAATGAATTTCCCGTTCATCTGGATCCAGAAACCCGCTTCACTGCGTTTTCCTGTACGAAAATCATCCAGTATCTTTTGCACCTTGTCTACGCTTGCGGGAGGATGGCACATCTGCACCTTGCGTCCAATTACCGCCGGGGTGCGCGCAAAGATGCGTTCTCGTGATTGCGAGTAAAACGCTACCTCATCGTTTTCATCCACAAAGGTCACATCGATCGGCAAATTTTGGAGCATCAGATCTATCTGTTGTGCGGATAAATTTCCTACCTTCAGTGTTAATTTTTCCATTTTTATCTCCTTTTCTTTTTTTTTATGGAAGAAACTTTGGTTTCTATTGACTCTTCTGACTATAAAGGGGGAAAGATTCGGTAAGGAATCTCTCAATTGCCCGGTATAAAAAATTTTTTCTATCATCTTATTCTAGCGACATTTCGATAAAAAACTCAAGTATGCTCTTGCATTTTTCTAAAACACGCATTATAGTTATTGATAATGAAAATCAATATCAATAAGAAAGGAGAGGGATGACAACAAAAGAGATCTGGCTCAAACGGTTAAAAGAAAAAGGATTGCGCATTACTTCACAGCGAGAGGCGATCGTTGATGTTTTATTGATCAGTGAAAAAGCGCTGGATTCAATGGAAGTATTCAATCTCGTTCACAAGGACTATCCTTCGATGGGGATCGTTACCGTTTACCGCACCATGGATTGTCTGGAACATCTGGGGCTTTTGCAGAAAGTTCATCAAGATAGCGGATGTAATAAATTTTTACGGTTGAAAGAAGGACACCATCATCTTCTTATATGCTCGAATTGTGGAAAGGCAGTTTACTTCGAAGGACTGAATTTCGGAGACCAGTTTGAAAAAGTTGCTCAACAAAACGATTTTCTATTACAAGATCACTGGCTGCAGTTAAGCGGATTATGTCCGCGCTGCCAGAAAATATAAAAGGAAAACACAATGAAACATAATAAATATCTACTTACTGTACTTAGTGTAATTGCTGCTGCTGCTGCCCTGGTGGGCTGCACAGCCACCCGGGCTGCTGAAGAGACTGAAAAATTGAATGTAACGGTCAGCATCCTTCCGGAAGCGTATTTCGTTGAACGGATCGGTGGAGATCTGGTAAATGTGAATGTGATGGTGGGTCCGGGAGAATCACCGCACACGTATGAACCGCAGCCCGCTCAAATGGAAGATCTGGCTGTCTCGAAGATCTATTTTTCTATCGGTGTGGAATTTGAGGATGCCTGGTTGGGAAAATTTGCAGAAACGAATCCTGACATGAAGATCATTGATGCGAGTGCAACTATTCAAAGGATTCCCATGACCGCTTCGGAAGAGGAGGAAGGAGAACTGGATCCACACGTCTGGTTATCACCGGCGAATGTGCGTATTATTGCGCAGAATATTGAAACTGCCTTATCTGAAGAAGATCCCGCAAATAGTGATGTCTATAAGGCAAATCTGGATGATTTCCTGCAGGATATCGATACATTGGATGAGGAAATCAGTGCGTCTTTGAGCACTCTGACCACCCGTAAATTCATTACTTTCCATCCTGCCTGGGGATATTTCGCGAAGGATTATAACCTTGAGCAAATTGCCATCGAGGTTGGTGGAAATGAACCCAGCGCTTCGGAAATGGCAGATCTGATCACAACCGCACAAGTGGAGCAAATTCAGATCATCTTTGCACAGCCCGAATTCAGTACAAAAGCTGCTGAAACCATTGCTGATGAGATCAACGGTCAGGTAATTCTTGTCAGTCCGCTGGCAGAAAACTGGCTGGAAAATATGAAGCTGATCACCGAATCACTATCAAGTGCCTTAAAATAAAAGAATGAATATAGATCAGCAAAAACAAGTAATCCGGATAAAGAACCTCTGGGCAGGATATGGAACTGAAACGATCCTGGAAGAGATCAATCTGGATGTGTTCCCCGGGGATTTCATCGGTTTGATCGGTCCTAATGGTGGCGGAAAAACAACTCTGTTGAAAGTCATCATGGGATTGATCGAACCGACCCGGGGGGAAGTAGAAGTAATGGGGAAAACCCCGCAAGAGGGACGCTGTCATATTGGATATGTTCCCCAGCAGGTTTCCCTTGACCATGATTTCCCTATTTCGGTATGGGATGTGGTCAAAATGGGCATGCTCGGCTGCCGCGGAATTCTGTCAAAGGTAAGCAAAGAGGATGAGCAGGTGATTCTTGCTTCATTAAGGGAAGTCGATATTGAGAATCTGCGGAATCGCCCGATCGGAGACCTCTCTGTTGGACAGCGCCAGAGGGTATATATCGCGCGTGCGTTGGTCACCCGTCCCCTGATTCTGCTGCTGGATGAACCGACTGCCAGTATCGATCCGCTTGTGTCGAAAAGCATCTATGATCTGCTTAATAAATTAAATCAAACCATCACGATCATCATGGTAAGCCATAACATGGACGCCGTTTCTTCCTATGTGAAAACGATCGGTTGTCTCAACCGGAAGCTGCATTATCACGGTACAAAAGAGATCACTGATGAAATGGTAGATGCGATCTATAAATGTCCAATCGAGCTTATTGCGCATGGAGTTCCCCACCGCGTGCTTTCACCACATAAGCATGAGGAAAGAGATTAATATGGCTGAAATACTTCAATTTACATTCTTTCGAAATGCCTTGATGGCTGGTGTGCTGGTCAGCATCGCCTGCGGGATCATTGGTACTTTTATCATTGTGAATCGGCTGGTCTTTCTCAGCGGTGGAATAGCTCATGCAGCTTATGGGGGGATTGGTATCGCTTATTTTCTGAAGCAAGATCCGGTGCTGGGCGCCATTGTCTTTTCGTTGATATCCGCTTTTGGAATGGGGTATGTATCGAGGAAGACAAGAGAGCGCGCAGATACTATCATCGGAGTAATGTGGGCGGTCGGTATGGCAGTGGGGATCGTTTTCCTGGATTTCAGCCCGGGTTATAAAGCCGACCTGATGAGTTATTTGTTCGGCAGCATTTTGGCTGTTCCATCCAGCGACCTGATCTTCATGGCTGTGCTGGATCTTGTGGTTATTCTAACTATCGTGGTTCTCTATAAGGGATTTGTAGCCATTTCTTTTGATGAGGAATTTGCTACGGTAGAAAATGTCCCGGTCAATACCTTGTTTTATATTCTCTTTGCATTGATCGCTCTGACGGTGGTGATCACCATGCGTCTGGTCGGATTGATCATGGTTATCGCGCTCTTGACGATTCCTCCGGCAATCGCGGGTATCTACTTTAAAGATTTGAAAAAGATGATGATAGCCGCTTCCCTGCTGGGGATCGTTTTTTCCACCTGCGGGTTATTTCTTTCTTATGCTTTCAATCTCACGTCTGGCGCCACCATTATTCTGGTAAGCGGTACTGCCTATGCACTTGCACAGGCGGGCAAATCAATTTGCGATCGTCGAAAGACTAGGGCGAAAATATAGATGAATTAAAAGAAAACAGCTCCTTGTACAAGGAGCTGTTTTTTTATACTAGAAAAGGTGAAAAGCTGCGATCACCGGTGCGAATAGGGTTGAAACCAGCGACATTACGGTGATCAGAGTATTGATGGATGGACCTGCGGTATCCTTGAACGGATCACCTACGGTATCGCCAACAACAGAAGCCTTGTGCGCTTCGGAACCTGGACCACCATAGACGCCTGATTCGATATATTTCTTTGCGTTGTCCCACAGCCCGCCGGCATTGGTCATCAGCATCGCCAGTACGATTCCGGTAAAGATCGAACCGCCTAAAAAACCGCCCAGAGCATTGGGTCCGAGCAAGAAGCCGACAAGCAGAGGCAGACCAACCGCGATAAAAGCGGGAAGGACCAGAGACTGCAGAGCACCCTGTGCTGCCAATCCCACGCAGGTATTGTAATCAGGCAGTTCTTTACCGGCTAGAATGCCCGGTTTTTCACGGAACTGCCGGCGGATTTCTTCGATCATATCAAATGCGTTATGAGTTACTGCCAGCATGGTGAGCGCACTGAAGAGAGGAGGAGTCATTGCTCCTAAAAATACTCCTGCGATCACAATGGGGTCGCGCAGGGAAAGATCAAGGGGGAATCCGGCAGATTCTATGGATTCGGCGAATGATGCAAAAAGTGCCAGAACGGTGAGAGCCGCGGCACTGATGGAAAAGCCTTTGGTGATTGCTTTTGCCGTATTGCCTGCTGAATCCAGTATATCGGCTCGTTCTATCACTTCGTGGTTCATCCCCGCCATTTCAGCGATTCCGCGTGCGTTATCCACAATAGGACCGTAGGCGTCTGCCGAGACGATCATTCCGCTGATTGCCAGCATACCTACTGCGCTGATGCCAATTCCATATACACCGCTTAATGTTTCTGATGCGTCTGCGAAATAGTAAGACGCAAGGGTGGCAACGACGATCCCTATAATCGAGGGAACGATGCTGATCAACCCGTAGCTGAAACCGGTGATGATGGTGATGGCAGAACCTGAACTGGATACTCTGGCAGTTTCTTTAACGGGTTTGTGAGCATCCGAGGTGAAGTAATCGGAAGTGAAGCCGACGATTACGCCTGTGACCAGACCCACCAGTGTAGCCCACAGAGCGCCTATATCATAGTTCCCGAGCTTGACCAATGCGGTAACCAGCAAAGCGTAGATAATTGCCGTGATGACAGTTCCATTGTTCAAAGCTGTGCCCGGTTTTCCGTTCTTCCCCACCCGGACGAATTGGATGCCGATCAGTGAAGCAATGATACCCAGAATACACAGGATTAATGGGAAGACGACGTAACGGGTATCACCACTCGGTAAGGCGGCACCCAGTAAAATGGCAGCCACAGCACTCGCGACATAACTGTCGAAAATATCTGCGCCCATACCGGCTACGTCACCTACATTGTCTCCAACGTTATCGGCAACCACAGCCGGATTACGGGGATCATCTTCGGGGATGCCAATTTCGACTTTTCCTACCAGATCGGCAGCAATATCGGCGGTTTTGGTGTAAATACCGCCACCTGCTTTTGCCAGCAGAGCCAGTGTGGACGCGCCAAAACTGAATCCCAGGATCAGCTCAGGATCATTGGTGACCAGGAAAATGGTAGACATACCTATCACTGCCAGCCCGACCATTGCCAGACCCATTACAGAACCGGCATAAAAAGCAACCCGGAAAGCTTGATTCAATGATTTTTCTGCGGCAGTTGCACTGCGCACATTCGCTTCAACGGCAACACTCATTCCCAAATAACCGGCAACGGCGGAACAGAATGCACCGAAAACAAATGCGATGGCTACTTTAAGCCCCTCACTGCTGTTAACAGTGACCTGAGAATTGCTGAGATCACCGAAGTTGATGCTGAATACCAGAGCAATAATAAAGCCCAGGATTACGGCTACCAGTCCAAGAGAAGTGTAGAGCTTCTTTAGATATGAAGATGCTCCTTCCTTGATCCAGCGTGCTACTTCTTGCGCTTTTTTTGTGCCCGCATTTTGCCTTTTTACCCAGAAGAACAGATACAGCGCCACGGCGACGGATATCAATCCGGCACCCACCCCTATTAGCAACCAGTTTTGTGTAGACATAAAAACTCCTTCTATGAAAAAATTTATAAAAACACATACTTCACCCATCTGGAAATCCCAGCTAGAAAGGTCTCTTGTATTTACCTTAGAAACTTGCGGATCGCCACCAGGAATAATGATCTTTGATCAGGTCTTCCTGGCTGGGGATGGGATAATACACAATCTCTTTCTCGTTTCCAACAAAGAAACCATTTTTGATGGTGCGGTAAGATAGACCCCTGAATGGTGTACGGTCTACCATCTTTGAGTGCACGAATTTTGTGCGCAGTTCTAGCAGGCAGTCCCGTAGGTGGTAGATGTTCTCATAAGGGAGATCACCGACTTCTCCATTCTGCGGATCATCTGCCAGAGCGCCCAGCTTCAGTTCTGAAAAACAGATAGCCGGGAGTTTAACGAGGGTTGTCGGGTTGCGCACGATCAACTCATAGAACGCTTTCGGATCAAGGGTGCTGGCAACCAGAGGGCTTACCGGTACGATCTCCCGGTATAAATGCATTCCTTTTTCTTCTTTTGGAAGCTGCATGCTTTTTTCAATTCCAAGTGTTCGCCCATCCTGGGTGACGAGATAAAGCTTCTTCAGCGCCTTGAGAGGAATTTGCTCTAAAACACGGTATACAGAAACGTAGATCGAGCGTTTCGGTGTTCCATCTTCGTGTTGAATACAGCGTTTGAGCGCTTCTTCGATTTGGAACTCATTTGATCGGAAATCAGGGTCGATTTCAAAAAAAATCGCTTGACCGCGCGATTTCTTTAATGATCCAACTGCATAATAGACACCAAACTCTTCTGGTGTTAACATTGAGACGATAAGAGCCTCAGGTAAGAGAGATAGATATAAATGTTTTTCCATACTAACCTCCCGAAAAATTAACGAAATTGCCTTATTCTAATACAATCCGCAATTTTGTGCGAATTTTGTGAGAAATTAGGTCTTTCTTCTTATCATACAACAGGATTGGAGAAAAAAATGAGGATTGGCATCATTGGGGGAGGAGCAGCTGGCATGATGGCTGCTGTTCAACTGCATAAAAAGAATGTGAAAGTACAGATCTTTGATGCGAATTCAGAACCTGGGCGTAAATTAAACGCGACCGGATCTGGGCGCTGTAATATTTCCAATCTCTCTGCGAATGAAAAATGCTATTTTTCAGATGCCCCGGTAGCGCTGCAGACCTGTTTTCGGGCATTGACTAATGCAGAAGTCCTGGATGCGCTTGCTGATATGGGTATTCCTACTGCTGCCAGTGATGATGGCTGGGTTTACCCGCTTTCATATTCCGCCGCGAACGTGGTTAATATTTTTCGGAATAATCTGGCAGATGTGCCCATCTTTCATAATATTCTTGTATCCAACCTTCAAAAGAAAGATGATAGCTTTTTGGTTTCTGCGGAAGACCGATCGAAACAGTACTTGTTCGATAAGCTGCTGATTGCCTGCGGCAGCCCGGCGAACCCGCAGCTGGGTGCGAGAGATGCCCTCTATGAACCGTTGAAAAGACTGGGGCATCACATCCTGCCTGTTTCCCCGGCTCTAACCCCTATTGAAACCGATCCGGGTCCTTTCCATAAACTGCAGGGTGTGCGGCTGGATGCAGGGATCACCCTGATGCGCAATAATAAAGAGGTTGCTCATACGCTTGGGAACATCATTTTCACACAATGGGGATTGAATGGACCGGGAGTGATGGATCTCAGCCATTTCATCGAAACGGCTTCTATTGAAGAATATACTTTGCAAATCAATTTCGCACCAAAACATCTGGAAGATATCCAGAGATCTCTCAATAACCCAAACCTGCGAATACTTTCTCCTACCTCCATGCTTGCAGGTTTTTTCCCATCAAAAATCACTGTTTTTCTTTTAAAGAAAACTGGATTAGATCAACTTAAAACTTGTGCAGAACTTACACAGAAAAATAAAACAGCGCTCCTGCATGCCATTCAGAAGCAGGAAGTTGCGGTTCGAGGAGTGCGGGGCTTTAAACATGCGCAGGCTTCTACTGGCGGTATCGCGCTTGTAGATATCGATGCGGCTGACATGCAATCACGCGTCTGCCCGGGTTTGTTTTTTGCAGGTGAAATCTTGAACGTGCTGGGTCCATGTGGCGGATTTAATCTTCACTGGGCATTTCTATCCGGTATGCTGGCTGCCAGAGGTATCTATCGTTCACTGGGAACTACTTAATGCAGGAGGGAAAGAAATTTGCGGTGTACCAGGCGGTAATGAGGGGCATAGTTCTTCTGGTATACCTCTGAGTGATGGACAACGGGATAAGAGTTATCAATGATCCATTTTTGATATTCTGCGACTTCTTCATGCGTAAATTTGGGAATTTTCCGGCTTTTACAGAGTTTATATAAAGTATCAAAAGCTATCGATATATTCTCGTAATTCTTTTCTGATGTGCAGGAAATTTCCGCAGTCCAGATGCACAGGGCTGCAAGTCGATCAATGTTCTGTGATTGCGATTTATAAGCAGCCAGGTTAAGTCGTATGATCTTACCTTCCGGATGAATCGTCTCCCATAGAGGCTGGGTTTTATTTTCTGTTATTGCAGCAAATTCTCTCTTCAATTCAACTTCAAAATCTGCGGGGGAAGATTGCATGATATGAGCTGAACCGCATACCCCCTGATAGATCAACTTATAGACGTCCTGGATCTCCATAAGCTGGTAGCGGTGAAAATGGGTAACAAGCAGGCGAAACATATCTTGTTGTGACTTCCACGCGTTCCCTACCTGGTAGTTTCCCAATTTCCACTGCATATGCTGTTCGATTTATTTAAAATAAAGACTGTATACCCATATCAATACTGCCAGAGCATACCCCGATAAATTTAAAGCTTGCATGAGTTTTTGGTTCTTTATTTTTGGATCGTCTTTATCAAAGGTTGTGAGAACGCTTACTAAAACACACAGTACGGATGCCATGAAGTAATAATTGCCGTTTATAAAACAGAATACGGCTAATGCTGCTATTGCGAAACCAATCAAATATTTATTCTTTTTATTAATCGCCGGTACCATTTTTCCTCTAATATTAAATGTTTTTCCTTATTCTAACCTCAGTTTTGAATTTTCGCAGAAGGCTTCCAGGAAGCCATGAGAATGGCTGCCGCAAAAGCGGTAGCTGCCCCGAATAAAAATGGAGCAGGGGCACCAAAACCCTGCCAGTTTCCAACACCCTGCCATAGAATACCTGCGATCAGGGAAGCCGGAAAATCGAGAATCCCCAAGATACCGTTATATGTTCCATACGCGGTCCCGCGCAGTTCCACTGGCACAATATCTGCCACCATCGCCTTTGTAGTTCCATAGGTCAATCCATAATAAATACCGTAAATGACATACAGTACATAAATATGGATGCTGGTTTGTGCCAGACCAAAACCCAGATAGACCACTGCATATACCAGCCAGCCCCCGATGATCATCTTTTTTCTACCTACCCGGTCTGATAAGATGCCTGCTGGCGTGGAAATGAGCGTGTAAACGAGGTTGAACATGATCAGCATGATCAGGATTCCCAGCACACTGACGCCGCGTTCCTGCGCCCGCAGGGTTAGAAAAGCGTCCGATGAGTTCCCGATATCGAATAATGAAACGATCAGCATGAAGATCAAAAAATCTTTGCCCAATACTTTAAAGCTGATCTTTGGAAGGGTATGCGCATTTTTCCCTTTCACTTCTTTTGTTCCAATGATCAAAGACAGCACGGCGAGAAACGCGGGGAGAAGGCTGAGCAGAACGATGAGTTTGAAGGTATCTACTGTAAGAAGATCTGATGAACGCTGCGATAGCCATACCACCAGTGCTGCGATGGCAATACCCAGCATGGCGCCGAGCGTATCGGCTGCCCTGTGGAACCCGAATGCCAGCCCGCGCTGTTTTTCATCGATCGAATCTGCCACAAGCGCATCCCGCGGAGCTGTACGTATTCCTTTCCCGACCCGGTCTGCCCAGCGAATTGCCGCGATTGCTCCCCAGGTATTGGCAAAATAGAAGAATGGTTTTGACAGAGCGGAGATGCCGTAGCCCAGCACTGCCATCCATTTACGGCTGTTCAGTTTATCTGAAAGCCAGCCTGAAATCATCTTGAGCAGGCTGGCGGTTGCTTCTGCTATCCCTTCTATTAAACCAATGATATTCGTTTTTACTCCCAGCACGTTTGATAGAAAAAGCGGAAGAATGTTAATGACCATCTCGCTGGAAATATCCATAAAAAAGCTGGTAAGGCTGACCCCCCAGATGTTCCGCGGGAGTTCTCGAATATGCGGCTTTTGGTCTGATTTCATGATTAACGCCTCCAGAAGGAAAACCTTTTTTATTTTGTTTCGTTATATCATTAGATATTATAAGAGTGAGTGACTAGAAAAAGATATAAAGATAAGGAGAAAAAATGAAATTGATAATTCGCTGGATAACCACTTCTCTCGCATTATTTGCGGCAGCGTATCTGGTGCCGGGAATTCATGTAGAAAGCCCTGAGGCGTGGAAGATCTTTGCACTGATGGCTTTTATTCTGGGATTGGTCAATGCGATCATTCGCCCGCTTCTCAAGGTTTTATCCTGCCCCCTCATCATTGTAACTCTTGGACTATTTACATTCATCGTCAACGCGGTATCTTTTTTGATTGCCAGCAATATCGCGGTGAATTGGTTCCATGTGGGCTTCTATGTAGATGATTTCTGGGCAGCGCTGCTGGGCTCTCTGATCGTAAGCGTGGTCTCGATCTTTTCAAATATGTTGATCAGGGATGATAACGCGTAATAACTTTTCCAATTGAAAATGTACATTCAAAGAATGCTCCATGAATTCTAAAAATTCATGGAGCATTTGTGCTTCTATTCGAGGTGTTCCATATTTGGAGTGGAAAGGGGAGTTTGGAAGAGTTGTTTATTTATCAGGAATCTGTGTTTCTTATTTTTCCCCGTTCTGCATTTCCCGGCAAAACATTGAACTAACTTTCAAACACATTTCACGTATGTGAAATGCTTGTTAAATTATGAAGCCTCTTTTGCAGTCCGAAAACGAACATAATAAATACAAATTGAGGTTTTTGATCAAATGCCCTCCGAACAATTACCTCAACACCTAGCGATGCCCCCTGTACAGGGGGCATCGCTAACAAAGGGACAAGTTTAAGATATATAAAAGGGAAAAAAGGGAATAGTTATCAAAAGAGTAATTATTCACAGTTTTTTCGAAAAAAATCGGTAATCTAATATCATGGTTCTTCTAATAGCCGTCGTCGCGGGTTTGATCGCAGCTCTATTGCGGTCATGGCATCGTCATGAGAAATTTATTACACTGAAAATCCAATCAGTCTGGTTGGTTTTTATTGCATTTCTTCCCCAGTATTTTGCGTTTTCACTGCAGTTCACCCGAGAGCGCATCCCTGATACCTGGATCCCCTTTATCCTCATTGTGTCGCTGCTTCTTTTAATGGCATTTGTCTGGCAGAACCGAAAGCTGCCCGGTATGTGGGTCATGGGATTGGGATTGATCTTGAATTTTCTGGTGATCGCGTTGAATCATGGTTTTATGCCGTTAAGTCCCGAAACGGCTCAAAATTTGATGGAACCGGGGGTAAATGTGCCGCTTACCCTTGGAGAACGCGTGGGGTATGGAAAAGATATCCTGCTTCAAACGCAGGATACAAAACTATGGTTCCTTTCGGATATTTTTCTTCTACCGGAGTGGTTGAACTATAAAGTTGCCTTTAGTGTTGGTGATATATTTATTAGTGTTGGAGCATTCTTGTTTCTTTGGTCCTTGGGCGGTTCCTCCCGACAAAAATCACCATCGGAGGTAAATCCATGTTGAGGGCTTTTAGTTTTAGATCAACCTATCCCATTAAAAAAGTAAAAAATCCAGAAATAAGCCGTATTTTTAGCGCGGCTATCATCAATGAACCGTTCTGTCAAAAACTTCTAGATTCCCCCGGACGTGCGATTGAAGCGGGGTTTCATGAAGAAAATTTCAATGTGAATGCGCTGGAACTGGCAAAATTAGAAGCCATCCATGCATCGAATTTGGTGGATTTCGCCACCGAAGTAGTCAGTTTTCAAATCTAAAAAGGAGAAACATCATGAAGAACTTAACCAACAAAATAAGTGTATTTGCCGGCAGGAAAGGGCAGCTTGTGTTAGCTATCCTCACCATCGCATTATTCGTCTTAGCCGCCGGCGCCCCGAATGCCACCCTCGGTATCGGTCGGTAATCAATTTTATAAGGAGAAATACCATGTTAAAGAAAATCGAAAATTACAGCTACACCAGGTCAAACCGAGAGCAGGAATACAGCCGATTGCTTTCAGCAGCGGTCATCAACCGCAATTTCTGCACTATGCTGCTCACCAACCCAACTAAAGCCATCAACAGCGGCTACAGCGGAGAGAAATTCAATTTAAGTAAAGAAGCAG
>ENA-ORXD01002459-ORXD01002459.1-sediment-metagenome-genome-assembly--contig:-NODE-2459-length-12244-cov-4.530040_pt1 | contig 12244 bp, 9 predicted proteins | sample MGYA00237862_ERZ511471 | MGnify/ENA metagenome assembly ERZ511471 | reverse complement strand
CCATAGGCAAGGCGCCCGATTCCCGAGGACTGAGGCGTACTTTTGGTACGCCGCAGGGACGAGGGAAGAAGGGCAACGCAGCATATGGGCTTTTTACGAAGCCGTCAAAGTTAGGTTGAAGACATTGACATGATTTCCCCGGCCGTGCGACGGCAACTTCGGATACGGGTACGGGGACTGCGGGATACATCGTCATCGACCCCGCCGCATCAGGCTTTCCCGAACATTTGCCCGATCTGATCGAGCATGTCCGGACCGGCGATGAGCATGAGGACATCCCCTTCCTCGATCCGGTAGTTTCCGGGGGGATTGAAAATGTTTCCCTCCATGCCGGGTTTCTTGATGGCCACGAGAAGGGCGCCCGTTCGATCTGCGATGTCCACTTCCTGCAGCATCTTCCCCGCAAAAGGGGATCCCTGGGGAACCGTTGTCTCTTCGAAACGAAGGATCCGCTCCCGTTCCCTCAGCATGAGGTCGAGGAAATTGACGACGGCGGGCCGGATCATCTGCGACGCCATCCTCATGCCGCCGATGAAGGTCGGGGAAACGACATGATCCGCTCCTGCCTTGAGAAACTTGTTTTGCGACTTGATGTCGATTCCCTTCGTCACGATCCGGATTCCCTCGTTGAGATTCCTGGCCGTGATGGCGATGAACAGGTTGGCCTCGTCGGTGGGCATGGATAGAAAAATCCCTTTCGCCCTCTCGATCCCTGCCGCCACAAGAACGGGGTCTTCGGAAGGATCGCCCATAATCATGAGGAGGGACTGGAATTCCAGGGAGAGCCTGTCCAGCCTTTCCTGGGACGGTTCGACGACAACGAAGGGCCTCCGCGTCAGGGTCAGTTCCTCGATGATCGTTCGCGCCGTTTCATCGGAACCGCAAATGATGAAGTGATCCCGAAGTTTCGCGATTTCCTTTTCCATTTTCCTTCTCCCAAGAATATCCTTAAGTTCTCCCTCGACGATGAAGGCCGTGATGGATGAAACGGCGTAGGCGATCGTCCCGAGGCACAGAAGAATATAAAAACAATTGAAGATCCTCGCGGCGGGATTTGCGCTCAAGTCGACGACTTCCCCGTATCCCACCGTGGAAAGGGTGATGACGGTCATGTAGACACTGTCCAGAAGGGTCCATTTCCCGCTGCCGAAAAGGAAAAACCCGACAGTCCCGAAGACGAACACGATGAAGAAAACAAAAAAAGAGGTGTAGATCCTTTTTTTCCCGTTCATTTCATTCCTGTCGGAACCGGCGGATTCTCCGTGTCACTCCCGGGAAACGGGTTTCACCGGACATTTTGTCGTCGTGTGATCGCGTTATGCCATTTCCGAGGCAGTTTATCAAAGTATTCTTCAATATGACAACAGGAAGTTACGGGATGGCCCGCCTGAGCGATGGGACATCCCATGAAAATTCAGGCTCTTCCCGCGCAACCCGGAAACTGAGATTCAACGGCGGGCGATCCATCCCCGTGCCGGCGCCGCGGGACCGGGTCAGGACGTCCCGTTCCCCCTTATTTGATTCGGGACGGCGATCGTGTTCCCGTTCCGGATCCCGGCGCACTTCCCGGACAGGGCCGGGGCGGAAGAGGGGAGAAGAGGGGGCCGGACCGCGACGCGGCAACATGTGTGTTTCCGAATGATTGACATACCTTTCCCCGTGGTCTACAATGCTCACGGATTGTGTGTCGAGAACCACTGTTGTCATGCCGTCCGGCCGCTTGAGGCCGCCCGTTTCTCCGGAGGGAACGGGGCGGGGTGCCGGGCGGGAGAACGTACCGGAGATGTGAGGGGGTCAATTCATTGGTTTCAGGCGAACCAGGAAAGGATGTGCATCATGTTCAGCAAGATTCTGTATCCGACCGATTTTTCCGATGTCGCTGGCAAGGCCCTTGCGTATGTCAACTGCCTGAAAAGCACCGGGTCGAAGGAAGTGGTCATTGTTCACGTGGTCGACAGCCGGAGTATCGATGTCATTGCCAGTCACAGGCCACTGGACGTCGCCGTGTTTCAGAAGACGCTGGAAGAAAAGGCCGCCGAGGAGATGAAGGAAATCGCTAAAGAACTCACGGCGAAAGGATTCAAGGTGAAATCGCGGATCGAAGTCGGGATTCCCTTCAGGGAGATCCTGCGGGTGTCCGAGGAGGAGAAAGTTTCCGTCATCGTCGTGGGTTCCCACGGGAAGAGCAACCTGGCGGACATTTTTCTCGGTTCCGTGTCCGAGAAAATCATCCAGAATTCGAAAAAACCCGTTCTGGTCGTAACGAGGTAGAAGCCGCGGGCCTTCCGGCCCCGCGGATCAGGGTCCGTATCGATCCTCTTCCGAAGTCGGAGGACGGAGGAAGAGGGTCGATGCTGTCTGTAAGGGGGAACATATGCCTCCCCGGGGCTTCTTCTGAGGAGGCTGCATCTCCCCCGGTGGGTTTCACGGCTATCTGTACACGCCGCAACAAATCACCAGATCATCCACTCTTCTCAGGTAAGTGGTTTTGTCTTCTTCCATTTTCGTTTGAGGATTGAGGTAGTAGTAATCAACCCAACCGCTTCCCTGCGCTCTGGCCTTTTCGATGATCTCTTTCCTGAAAAGTTTCCCCTTGCTGTCCGTCTTGTCAATGAGGCTCTGGCCTATGAGTTTTGCATTTTTCGGATGGGCCATCATGACGCCGTTCAGATCGTACGCGAAGACGTAAAACGCACCTTTCACAAACTGACCGCTGGGATTGCTCATTTCGGCGATGGCTTTCTCTTTTCCGTTTGCTTTCATGAATTCCGCCGCTTTTTCCACAAGCCTGACGGCTTCGGCCTTGTCATCGGCGGGGGTGGTGGGCATGGGCGTTTTCTGCTGTGCAAACGCTGCGGATAGACACAGGAAAACGGCCGTAAATACGATCAAAAGCCTGCTTTCCATGACAGAGACCTCCTTTCTTGAATTCAAGAGACATGGCGACAAGCTTTGTCGTCGCCGACGATCACAAATACCAGGGGGTAACGAGAAGCCCCGGGGAGATCACATACTCCGTGTCACTTCGAGAGGGATGATGCGGAAGAATATAAGAGAGTGCTGCAAAGGATGATGAAACATTCAAGAAAGTAATAGAAATGAAACTTCATGTCAAATGTTTTTTCATGCCGTTGCCCGGAGCCTCCAATACGCTATGGACGGCAATTCCAGGGGGCACAGCGGGGGAAACTTTTCAGGATCAGCCCGGATTGTCCGCGGGCAATCGAATTCCCGAATGGATTGACCCGGCGATGCTGTGCGAAGAGGATCCGTTTCCCCATACATGCGGGGGTGAACGGGTTCGATCGGGACCGGATGCCAAACCCGTTCATTTTCCCCCCACATACGGAGATAAACCGGATCGAGCGTTTTCAGACTCGGAGCGCCTGTCTTTCGTAGCGGGCGCTCCGAGGGGGGAGGCCGGTTGAAACCGGCCCCGGGTCCTACGCCGCGCCGGCGACTTCCTGAAAATCCCGGTCACTGAGGACCCGGTCGATGTCGAGAAGAATCTTGACGCCTCCTCCCGCTTTCGCCATTCCCAGGATGTAATCCGTATCCACCTCGGTGCCGAAGACCGGGGTGTCCTCGATCTCTCCCGGTTTGATGTTGAGGACTTCGGAAACGGAATCCACAACAATGCCCATCTGGATTTTTCTCTCTTTGCCCCGAATCTCCACGACGATGATGCAGGTCCTGTCCGTATATTCGATGGATTCCATGCCGAACTTCAGTCTCAGGTCGATCACGGGAATGACTTTACCCCGCAGATTGACGACTCCCTTGATAAAGGCGGGCGTTTGCGGGATGGCGGTTACGGCCATCATCCCGATGATCTCCTTGACCTTGAGAATCCCGATGCCGTATTCTTCACGGGCCAGGCCGAAGGTGAGGTATTTCCCTTCGCGCGCTTCCCGGGTCGATTCGGAACTCCGGCCTGTGGCTTTCGTGGTCTGTTCCATGGTTCTCATGTCCCTTTCTGTCTTTTCTCTTTCATCCTTGGTTCACCGGTGACGGCGTCGCGACCTTTCCGCCGGAGCGGTCCGGCCGCGACACCCGTCGGACATTTCATGACTTACCGGGAAGCGATCCTAAAAGTTCTTGAAATCCGATTCGCCGGGGGGAATCAGTTTTCTGTTCCCGGCCGTTCTTTTGGATTCCTTGCCTTCCGTCAGGGAAAGCCGGCCGCTACTTCCTGTCATTTCCGCCAGCATGGAGGCGTTGATTTTCTTCACCGTTTTCGGCCCCGCAGCATGGTGTCCATTGTTACTGCCTTCGACAACAGAGAGGAGCTCCAATATCATTTTCTTCATGTTTTCCGCCTGGGCGTTCATTTCCTCGGAAGCGCTCGCGGATTCCTCGGCATTGGACGCGTTCTGCTGGACGACCTTGTCCATTTCATGGATGGCCTTGTTGATCTGGCCGATGCCCTGCGCCTGCTCGTCCGACGCGGCGGAGATCTCGTCGACGAGCGTACCGACCTTCATGGCGATCTCTACGTTCTCTTTGAAGGCGTCACGGGTGGCTTCGGTGAGTTCGCTGTTTACTCTGACTGACTTGATGGTATTTTCGATGAGGGAAGACGTATTCTTCGCCGCGTCCGCCGCCCTCATGGCGAGGTTGCGGACTTCCTCGGCCACGACGGCGAACCCCGCCCCGGCCTCGCCGGCCCTGGCAGCCTCGACCGCCGCGTTCAGGGCCAGCAGGTTCGTCTGAAACGCGATCTCATCGATGGTTTTGATGATCTTTCCTGTCTCCTCGCTGGATTGTGTCATCTCCTTCACCGCGTCGGCCATGCTTTCGATATGCTGGTTGACCCGCCCGACGATGATCCGTGCTTCGGCCATGTGTTCCCTGGCCTTCCCAGCATTGTCGGCGTTCCGTTTCGTCATGGAGGACATCTCCTCGAGGGAGGAGGACGTCTCCTCGACGGCCGCGGCCTGTTCGGAGGCCCCTTCGGCAAGTTGCTGGCTTGCAGACGAAACTTGGCCGGCGGCTGCGGCAACTTGTGTTGCGGCATCGGTTAAACCTTCTGTCACATTGATCATTGGTTTCATTACGCCACGGTTTATGGATAACATGCCTAATATAAGCACTCCAATCACAATCCCTGTGCCCATGCTCATCAGGAGAAAAAACCTTTTCTTGATGATCGCGGCAGCGTCAGCTTCTTTCAGCTTGAGATCCTCATCAGCCATTCTCACCACTTCGTCTATCATTAAGCGGTGTTCGGTATACTTGACTTTGATCGTATTCTTCATCACCTTTTGCGCCTCTTCTTTTTCGCCGCGCAAAACAGCGGGGATGAAGCGTTTGTCCAGTGCTTCGAAGAATTCCATGGCCGGCCGATAGGATTTTACTGTCATTGTTTCTTTCATTTTCCCTTCGGGCAGGCTCTTGAGCCAGAATTCATGTCGCTGTTCGTAGTCATCTCGCAGCGACTTAACTTTAAGCACCAGGCTCTTCAGTGACGTTTCGTCGGTTTCTTCCGGCATTTGTAAAGCAACTGCGTAGGCTTCCAGGATGTATTCCGGCGGAGGCAGGATGTCTGCAATCAGATCTTTTCCCAAGACAATTTGCTTATACAGGCCTCCATTGATTTTGGTGACGCTCACGGTGTTCCATGAAATCAGCCCGAAAATGACGAATCCCAGGGTCCAGAATCCAATCAGGGCCAGCAGTTTCCCTTTGACTCCCAGATCATTAAACCGTTTCATGGCTCCCCCTTTGACTACAAAGATGTCGACGTTGACGTCGAATCGTGCCATGACAGGCACGATCTATTACTCAATAGGTATGGTATTTCAAACACATTTGTAACATTTCACTAATATCCTCGATATAGATCTGCATGGGTATTATCGGATGTATAAGCAGAACACTTTAGTGATGTTTTCATATTTATTATTTTGAAACTGGTCATTTAGTCCGGAAATGGGGAGAAGAAATCGCCAAGAAGGTTCTGAGACACTTTAAAGCAGGTTGAAGTTATAGTCTTGCAGCAGGCGGGGAAAAAGTAGACGGCGCCATGCAGAAGAAACGGTAAAAAAACAATCGTATAAATTCCCAATCTCAACATGTTCATTCCGAAGGGGCAGACCCTTTTGAACAGCAATAAAAAGAAATACCAAGCCGGAATCCCGGCAACTGTCCGGTGTGTCCATTGCCGTCGATCAGTGCGTATTTTTGTCGATTCTAGAAAAAGGGAGAGAAAATGTCTTGTCCTGATAGGCTGTTGCCGTGACTGTAATGGTCCAGTTACTCGGCTTATTGAGCCTGAGGACTGAAGGACCGGATTTCTCAAAGTAGAAAAAGCCGGTCCTGAGAAAACTCAAGAAGCTGAAGGAAATGACGATATACATATCAAATTCTCAGATCTAAAGAGGTTAAAACAGTAGTTTGCCATTAAAGGGGCCGGCCCGGTGCAGCACATGGATTATAAAACAATTCCAATAAATAGGTTGACCACAGGCATGTATGTCATTCTTCCCCTGGCGTGGTATCAGCATTCTTTCTTGAAAAATCAGTTCGTCATCAAATCGGAGGATGATATCGAGAGGATCAAGGCGCTTGGTCTTAAGGAGATTCAGATAGATCCGTCACGGTCCGTGAAATCCGACCTGAAAATGAAGACCGAGGCGCCGTCGGAAGCTGAACCGGATGCCGGTCGAGAGGAACAGAAAAGGGCAACTGAGGATCTGGTAAGCACTATTCGAGATACTAAAATATCTCCAATTCAAAAAGCCAGAAGGGTTCAAGAACATTCTTTCGGCATGATGAAAAATCTGCTCGAGCACCCTACGGCAGAAAACATCACGGAAGCGAAAAAAGGCATCTCAGCGATTGTCAGCCTCATTTTGAATGACAATGATACATTGCAGTATCTCGTAAATATCACCTCCCACGATTATTACACCTATACACATTCCGTGGAAGTGGGCATCCTGAGCGTTGCACTGGCAAAATCCCTTTTCAGGGGTTCAAAGGATCATGATATTTATGCACTGGGCGCAGGTTTTTTTCTTCATGACGTCGGTAAAGTTAATATCAGCGAAGACATCATCAACAAACCCGGCCGGCTCACAGACGACGAAATGAATGAGATGCGCCGGCATCCGGCCCTGGGCTACAAACTGCTTCATGAAACGAATCAATTGACTGAAGAAACAAAAACCATTGTCCTGCAGCACCATGAGCGTCAAGATGGTTCCGGATATCCCAAGGGACTCCGCGGAAGCGAAATCCACATCTATGGTCGGATATGTGCCATTGCCGATGTTTACGATGCCCTGACAACAGACCGCCCATACAGGAAAAAGATGAAGCCTTTCGACGCGCTGAAGCTCATGCGTCATGAGATGTTGAATCATTTCCAGAAAGATCTTTTCGAACAGCTTGTACTGCTTCTTATGAAATAATAAGCAAGAAAAAAGCGACCGTTAAAAAAGGACAAGAAGGAAACGAAAAAGGGATGAAAGCACAAGTCATGGATGAGATCACACCGATGGATGAGAGTTACGGCCACATACGACGCGCCCTCCCGCTCATGTCGAAATACAACATACCTGCAACACCCCACAACTATGCGGTGTGGTATCGGTATGTATCCGGTGAGGACCTGGGACTTGCCAAGGCCATTGACACGCTCATCGAAAAGGAAGACATGTTCTTATATGAAACGAATGAAGATCTTTACAGGCGCTTCTGCTCGGAAACGGATGAGAACGACTTGAAGAAGATCCACGACGATCTGCGTAACATCCTGCTTACCATTCTGAAGGGAGTTACCGAGCTGACCGGTCACTCTGAAGAGTATGAGTCTTTCGTAACCAATTCAATAAATACCCTGGCTGGGGAGCCATCCGTTGAAGAGATACGGACCGTGATGACTCAGATCATCGAAAAGACAAGAGCCTTGGGGAGTTGCGGAAAAGAAATACGATGCAAATTCAATGAGACAAAAATGGCGCTGCAGGAATTGCGGGAGGATTTCGAGCGGGTGAAGTCAGAGGCTTACGTCGACTTTCTCACCGGTTTGGCCAATAGAAAGGCCTTTCACGACGCACTGATCGAACAGATGAAGGAAGCCGTCGATCAACAAAAGGAGTTGTCGCTTCTCTATGTCGACATAGACCACTTCAAGCAGTTCAACGATAAACATGGACATCTGATCGGCGATGAAGTGTTGAAGTTGGTGGCAAAAAAAATAAAGGGCCTGGTGCGGGGAAGCGACTTTCTCGCCCGTTTCGGTGGAGAGGAATTTACTGTCATACTGCCGCAAACTCCACTTGAAAATGCACGAGTTGCAGCGGAGAGCATCAACAGGCTTTTCGCCCAGACGGCTCTCAAAGCGAAGAACATTTCGACAACGCTGGGCAAAGTGACCGTTTCCGTGGGGGTGGCCTGCTACCATCCCGGCGAACAGCCGGATACCCTTATCAACCGCGCTGACCGGGCTCTCTACCGGGCCAAACAGACCGGAAGAAATCGCGTGGTGACGGAGCTGGACCTCAAAAAAGTTGTGTGATTGAGTGGTGAAACCCAGCCATTCCAATCTTCAATCATCTCGGTTCGCCTTTTACACGTGTTTCCGTTTATGAAAAGATAAAATGGCGGCGCATGGCGGGGGTCGCACCATGGGTCGATCTTTTTCTTCCGGCCCTTTCCTCCAGCTGAGGTCATTTAACAAGCGGAATACATTTTCCTCGGTGGAAGCCGCCGTCTCCCTGGCTCTCTTCTCCAGATTCAACGCCACGCTCCTCTTGTGGCCCTCGCTCAGGTGTGAATATCGTTTGGCCATCTGGAGGATCGTTTCGAAGAACCGGCATCCTGATGCCTCTTACCGTGCTTTCTCCCTTGCCTGGTCCCCGTACCTTGGCCTTATTGAAGGTCTGGCTGATCAGGGCAAGGCGAAACTGTCCTGAGAAGGCCATTTTGATCCCTCTCGAAGGAAGGAAATCCAGCACCGGACAGCAGAAGAGCATGCCTGAAATCGCCTTATCTTCAATGATACTCCATTATTACTTGTAATGATTGACGATGTGGCGGCGGAACATTGACTGTCGGAAATCAATACAATTTAAGATTCGACATCAATGTCAAGGCCACCCCGATATGATTCGTCGTCAACGATCAAAAAATCATCTGAGCAGTGTCGGATTTGTTTACAAAACTAATCTCGAAATTTTACCCGGCGGGAACAAATCCATTTGATGATCAGCCGGTTGTGACGCTGGCTTTTTTTTTGCTAACACAATTACGGGGGGAAAGTTCTGATCTCAAACCTCGAACAAACTGGATGACCCTGCTCGGAATCCATTATCGCGTGGAAGAATGAACCTGCTGGTGTCGTTGTATCTTAAAGCGGAAGCCGGGGATGCCGTGGCCCAATACAATCTGGGTGTGCTGTACGACACCGGTGACGGCGTTCCGCAGGATCAAAATGAGGCCGCCAAGTGGTATTCCATGGCCGCCGAGCAGGGACTCGCTGTCGCCCAGCACAACCTGGCCCTGATGTATTCCAAGGGGGAAGGTGTGCCGCTGAATCATGTCCTGGCATATAAGTGGTGCAATCTTGCCGCTTCACAGGGATATGATTTTGGAATAACGCTTCGGGAATATCTGAGAGAGGAACTGTCGACCGAACAGATCACCGAAGGGCAGCGATTGAGCCGGGAATATGAGGAGAAAAAACCCATCAATCGAGACGCCTTGAGAGTAGTGACGTCCAAACAGGCCCATTTTGGGGAATCATAGATCGCCGGTCCTTGCGCCGTGTGTTCGAATCGCACCGAGGCGCAACTACAAAGGGCTTCCAAAAGAAAGCCCTTTTTTTGTGTCCTTGCGTATTAACATTTTCACCCTGAAATAACCAAAGAGTGATTCGTTTGCGTCTCAATGGGTCGTCACTCCTCTCCCTGCAAGGGAGGCGATGGCGCTGAAGGACCATCCGGCTGACAATCATTGACACTTCAGTCTCCTTCATTTCATCCCATCCGTATACCCGACGTCCGGATCAGTCGAGATGCCTCGATTCATGCCGAATAACTCCGTTCAAGGAAAAGGCCCCCGTGCTTCTCCGAGGTTTTATATAAAACTATATAGAATAAACAGCAGGTTACTATTGCTTTTGGATGCAAAAAGTGATTGAACACTTCTCATTTTTGCTGTAAGAGCAATCGGTTTTGGATTTTTTTCACGTTACGAGGAGACGTTCATGTCCGAGAAGCAACCTACTGAAACAAATAAGCAATCCGTTAAAACCCTTCCTCTTGACTGCATGGACATGCTGATGAATTCACCCATCGGGATATTCGCTTCAATACCCACCGGCCGATTCGTCTATGTGAACAGGACCTTCGCTCGAATGTTCGGTTATGACTCGACGCAGGAAATGATTGATTCAATCAGTGACATCAGGACGCAAATTTATGCAAATCCGGAAGAGCGGGAAAAAATCATATGCTGGCTGGATAAGAACAGTGAAAGATTAAACAATGAATGCTGCTCCTTGCGCAAGGACGGCTCGCAGTTCTGGACAACGTACAATGTCCGGGCGGTGCGGGACGAAAAGGGGAACGTCATTCATTATGAAGGATTTGTATTCGATATCACCGAGCAGAAACAGAAGCATGAATCCCTGCTGAAAACGCAGTTTACCGTGGATATGGCTCCGGACAGCATCCTTTGGCTCGATGACGAGGGCAGGATCGTTTACGCAAACAACGCCGCCTGTACCTCGATGGGATACACCGGCGAAGAATTGCTTGCGATGAAAATTTTTGACATCGATCCTGACTTCCCTCCCGAGCATTTCGAGCGACATAAAGACGAAGTTCGGCAACGCGGATACAAGAAGCTGGAGTCACGACACCGGACGAAAGACGGACGTGTTTTCCCGGTTGAGGTCAGCACGAGGGCTTTCGAGTTCGGAGATCGTAGTCTGGCAGTCACTTTTGATCGCGACATCAGCGAGCGCAAAGAGGCGGAAAAAGCACTGCGGGAAAGCGAGGAGAAGCATCGGGGCCTGGTCGAGGGGTTGAACGAGATCCTGTTTCGCATGATCCTGCCTGGAGGAGCATTCGAATACATCAGTCCGGCAATCATTGAAACTGCGGGATACAGCGCCGAGGAAATCATTGCGAATCCCGTCCTGGTACAAAAGGTGATCCATCCGGATTTCAGGGATCTCCTGAAGGAAATCATCGCAGACCTTCCAAAGGGGAAAGTTCCTCCGACTCTGGAATTCAAGATCGTCGATTCCAGGGGAAAGGAGAGATGGATTCTCCAGTCGAACAAGGGAATATTCGACGACCGGGGGAAGATGATCGCGTTGGAGGGGGTTTGCAGGGACATTACCGAACGCAAGCGGACGGAGGAGGCATTACGGGAGAGCGGGGAACGCCTGCGCCTTCTTTCGGACGTCACAATGGAGGGCATCATCATTCATAAGAATGGCGTCGTGAACGATCTGAATTTATCGGTGACGAAAATATTCGGCTATCAACGGGACGAATTGCTTGGCAGTAACATCATAGATCTTGTCATTCATGAAGACGACAAAGGAATCATACGCGAAAATATCGTTAAAGAATATGCCCAACCCTACGTCGTCAGATGCGTGAGGAAGAACGGGGATATTTTTTTCGCGGAGCTTGAAGCTCGAAATTTCAAAGCGAAAGGCAACACGTTGAGAGTCGTGGCCGTACGTGACATCACGGAACGTATGAGGACTGAAAATGCGCTGCGGGAGAGCGAGGGAAAGTTCCGCATCCTCGCCGATTCGACGCCCACAGCGGTGATGCTGTACCAGGACGATCGCTATATTTATGTCAACAGGGCCGCCACGGTGATCACAGGCTATTCCGCGGAGGATCTTCTCGGCATGTGTTTCTGGGAATTCATTCATCCTGACTATCAGACAGTTGCCCGGGAACGCGGCCGTGAGCGACAGCGGGGGAGAGAAACAATCGGCAGCTACGAACTTGAAATCGTTACAAAAGACGGAAAGGAAAGGTGGGGGTATCTATCGGGGGCAACCACGATGATCGGGGGGCGGCCCGCGGGAATCATCTCAGCCGTAGATATCACAGACCGCAAGCGGGCCGAGGAATCTCTCAGAGAAAGTGAGTTGAAATATCGTTTTCTCACTGAAAGCATGACGGATATTGTCTGGACAACGGACCTGAATTTCAATCTCACTTATGTGAGCCCCTCCGTCAAGAAAGTTCTCGGGTTCACGCCTGAG
>ENA-ORXD01002457-ORXD01002457.1-sediment-metagenome-genome-assembly--contig:-NODE-2457-length-12246-cov-3.365765_pt1 | contig 12246 bp, 13 predicted proteins | sample MGYA00237862_ERZ511471 | MGnify/ENA metagenome assembly ERZ511471 | reverse complement strand
AAAAGCCCAATCCGCAGGTATAACCAATGTTCGGTTCGAACATGCAGACATTTTTAATTTGCCCTATCAGCCGAAATCGTTCGACCATATCTTTATTTGTTTCGTTCTGGAACATCTTCCTCGGCCAGTCGACGTTTTAAAGATCCTAAAACAATATTTAAAGCCAGACGGTACCATGACGTTAATTGAAGGAGATCATGGATCGGCTTATTTTTACCCGGAAAGCGATGCGGCGCACAAAGCGATTCAATGCCAGGTAGAATTACAACGGCGCGCAGGCGGAAACGCCAATATCGGTAGGGAACTTTATCCGTTGATGCAAAGCGCGGGTTTTAAAGAAGTGCGCGTATCTCCCCGCATGGTCTATGCGGACTCCAGCAGGCCACGACTGGTTGATGGTTTTACGAAAAAAACGTTTACGGCAATGATTGAAGGCGTTCGGGAACAGGCCGTCAAGTCGGGATTGATTGGCGAACAGATTTTCGATCAGGGTATCCGCGATTTATACAGGACAGCCGAGACGGATGGCGTTTTCTGTTATACTTTCTTTAAAGCTATCGGCAAAAAATAATTGCATGGCAACAGGCAGCAATTGAACGATCAACAGTTCTATCTACTTGAATATCAGTCAATCTGTTTTATCTCATACTATTAATGTGACCACTGACTGCGGTTGAAAGAATCGAAAGAACGCTGCTTGGACTTGCTGTTCATTCTTGCTTTGGGAGAAAATTTCTTTCTGCCATTGTTAGCCTTCCTGCCCCTCCCCTGGTTGCTGCGGCGCTCGGGGGCTTTATCATAAACGGGCGTACTCATGGTTAATCCTTCAACCTTTTGATACTCAAGCTTTTCTCCCAGTACTCTTTCCAGAGATTGGGCAAGTCCGCGATCCTCTCCGGTTACAAAGGTAAAGGCATCGCCGGTTTTGGCGGCACGTCCCGTCCGGCCGATGCGATGCGTGTAAGCATCGGCCGTTGAGGGCATATCATAATTGATCACATGGGAGATACTGGTCACGTCAATGCCGCGGGCGGCGATGTCGGTGGCGACCATGATTTCATAAAGGCCGTCACGGAAACCGTCGAGCGCGTGCTGACGTTTCTGCTGGGTCAGATTGCCGTGCAGCGACGTCACTTTGTATCCAGATTTGTCCAGTTGCAGGGCTACGCTCTTCGCACGTGATTTGGTGCGCGTAAAAACCAGAACCGAATCCATATCTGTTTTATCAAGAATATCTTTCAGCAAATCGGTTTTGGAGTTCATTTGCACCGGATAAAATTTATGCGACACGGTTTCGACCGGCGCCGTGTGGCCGATTTTAATGTTCACCGGATTGATCAGCAGATCATTGGCTAGTGACCGGATGTCGTCCGGCATGGTTGCGGAAAAGAGCAGGGTCTGACGTTTTGCGGGAAGATGCTGCACTATTTTTCTGACGTCCGGCAGAAAGCCCATATCAAACATGTGGTCGGCTTCATCGAGAACCAACACGTCTATCCGGGATAAATCCACGGTACCGCGGTTGATGTGATCCAGCAGGCGACCGGGACAGGCGGAAATGATTTCCACATTATTCCGCAGTTTGTTAATCTGACCCTTAATATTTACACCACCATAAATGGACACGCTCCTAAGACCTGTCCTGCGCCCCAGTTGGCCAATGGCCGCATGGGTTTGCTCGCTTAACTCGCGCGTCGGGGCAATAATCAGCGCACGGACATAACCGCGCGCTCCCTGCATCAACCGTTGCAAAATCGGCAACACAAAGGCCGCTGTTTTTCCCGTTCCGGTCTGGGCCAGCCCCATAAGATCGCGGCCTTCCATAATCGGCGGGATGGATTGTAATTGAATTGGTGTAGGAACTTTATAGCCGCACGCCTGCACGCTGGCAAATATTTTCGCGTTTAACTCAAATTTCTCAAAACTCATTTTTCTTTTTCCTTCTTTTTTCAGTATTTGTGACATTTGAACCCAAGTTTATTCGTTACGGCTGTTAAAAACACACCGCCGTGCGCCGGATTGAAAGCCTTCAAATGCTTTAACCATGGCGCTAAAGTTGGATTCGGTTACGATTAGCCGGATTTTCCTGCCGAAATTTCTGAAGTAGAAAGGAAGGGAGGTCAATAACTATCGCGATCACTGTAAGGCTTTGTACAGGTATTATTCATAAATAGCAAGGTTTATTATTTCTGGAGCATCATAACCATGGCATCTTCTTGATTTTCATACGAATTAAGTCTTCGGTGATGTTCTCCCAGACAGACTTTTCCAAAAATAATCAGCCTTTAGAGCAACATTTGCACCTGCAATTTTCTGTTAATTTTCATGGAAATGTTATGCTCTCTATTGTAGAAAAATAACTTAATGAATATTAAAGTTAGGAAAAACAGCAAAACCTGGATTGTTTATATCCTTCGTTGTTCAGACGAAAGTCTGTATACAGGTATCACCAATAATATCGAAAAACGTCTGGCAGCTCATCAACAAGGAAAAGCGGCAAAATATACCCGCTCCCGACGGCCAGTGGTCTTGCTGGTCACCAGCAAGACCATGGATAGAGTCGCGGCAATGCGCCTGGAATTAAAAATCAAAAAAATGCCGAAAGAAAAAAAGTTGTCTACGTTGAAAGCTTCGGCCGTAGCGAAATCAAAAAAACGCATTCCCGTTGTTCAAAAAACATCAACGCTCAGCCGTGAAAACCTGAAAACCGTCGCCAACCTGTGGCAGATACGATTGAAGAAACTGCATCTCCGGATTGCTATTCAAGGCAGCCCGGAACGTTCTTTATTCCGTATTGTTCTGGAAGATCGTCAGGACCGGTATTTTTTGCTGGAGCAAATCGCTCAAAAATCATTGGAACATAAAAAGCAGATTGCCAGAACGCTTGATCTTCTGGCCGGGAAAAAGCTGGTACGCATCCGGCCTTATCTGGCCGATGGAAACGGTAATCATGTCATTCCGTACAAAAATAATTTCTGGCAAATCTCTCCTTTTGTAAAGGGCGTGGAACTCAACCGCGAAAAATATATTTTTGAAAAATGGCGCGGCCCAGCCCTCGCCGGTTTTCTGATTGAACTTAGCCACAAGTCACAAAAACTGCCGTTTGATGATTCCTGCAATGTATTTTCGCTAAAAAATTACGTGTATAAATTAGTCCGGGAAATCAATTTATACAACAAAGACATCCGGGATGAGATAAACAGGGTCATTTATTTTCTGGAGAAAAATTTCATGCCCACCTATGAAAAGTTGCCTGTTGCTTTTTGTCATGGCGATTATCATCCTCTAAATGTTATCTGGTCAAACGATGACATCAAATGCGTGATTGACTGGGAATTCTGCGGTTTTAAAAGTGAACTCTACGATGTGGCTACTTTAATCGGTTGTATCGGTGTGGAAGATCCGCAAAGCCTTCTGGGTGAATTGGTAAAGAGTTTCATTGCAAGAATGAAAAAATCCGGCATTATATCCAAAACAAGCTGGAAATATCTGTTGGACTTTATCGTCGCCCTGCGTTTTGCCTGGCTGGCCGAGTGGCTGCGCCGAAACGACAAGGAAATGATACGACTCGAACTGGATTATATGCGGCTTCTGATTGATAATAAAAACATTTTACAAAAATCCTGGCTGTGATAAAAAGAATTCATTACTTTTAGCATGATACTTCAGAATGGTATAGGGACAGACAAAACAGATGAATATCGAATGTCCACATTGTAAAGTCGATTTCAATGCCGAAGATATCGTGCATACGCTTAAGAACGGCTATTATAAATGTCCTGTATGTGAAAAAAAAATACCTTCCTCTCCCGGTGATAGACAAAATAGTTCCGCGTCGTTTATATCGCAAAAAAAATACGTTATTCCGGCGTTAATTATAGTGGTGTTTGCGGTAGCTTTAGCTTTTATGCTTTCTTTAAAATCTCCGGACAAAACTACAGAAATTGTTAGACCCATCGCTCCTAATATAATATCTCCCCCGGCAAACCCTTCTCCTGCCCCAGTGAGCAAGCCACTGGAAACACCGGCGCCTCGGGAAATAATACCGGCATTGCAGGAAATACCAGCGGCGCCCCAAGCACCAAAAAAACCGGATAAAATGCAGATTGTGGAAAGGATTGCCGCCATTTACCACGCCAGCCATTCTTATACCATGGACGAAGGTTTTGTCTGCCTGGACATGGCCATTGACGTGTGGAATCAATTAAAAACGAACGGTATCGAGTCAAAAATCATGGGTGGCACGATCCACGAAAACATCACGGCTTGGAATTATCGGCAACTGGCGATGGAAGGCAATCATGCCTGGGTGATTGCTACCATCGGTCCAAACGAAAAGGTCGCTATCGAAACCACTTCTGGCAAGATTATTAAACAGGGGACAACCGACGCCACGCCTTATTTCAAGGGCATTGCCTTTGATGACCCGGCCGAAGTTAAAAGATTTGAACAACTCCGGAAATTAGCAGTGGGAAACTGTAGGGATGCCTCTAATTTGGCAGATGACTTTAATAAAGACGTCGCCGAAAGACAACTTCGCCCCGAGGAAATCATCGCCAGAAAGTCGAAATTTGAACAAAGAAAGCAAGACTGTGAAAGAGCTTTCAGCCATCTTAAAGAATTCGAGTCGAAAGCCATTTTTTATTAAATACTCTGTCTCTTATCCTCAAAAAATGACCATACAGCCATTTTCTTTTTAAAAATAATATGAATATCCCCGGATATTATGATAAATTTACATATCTATCAGTAAAAACAAAGGGAACAAAAGCGTTGTTGTGGATGTCTAATATAACAAATAGTGCAAAGGCGGTCATAGCGGATGAAGATCTGAAATATGTTTTTCTTTGTCAGAAGGGCGACGTGGACGCTTTTGAGGTCCTTGTGGAAAGGCATCAGAAAAAAATGCTGAATATCGCTTACCGAATAATGGGAGATTACGATGAAGCCTGCGACGTCACACAGGAGGCTTTTGTTTCGGCTTATAAATCAATTAAAAAGTTCAAGGCGGAAGCAAAATTTTCCACGTGGTTGTATAGAATCGTCGTTAACTATTCCAAAAACCGATTAAAACAGCTGAATGTTCTGGCTAAACACGAAAAAATTTCCATTGACGACATGGAAGCAAACAGAACAGACACAACATGGGGACAAGCATTTACAAGCAGTTCCAATCCAAACACACATATGGAGAGGCGCGAAAGAGAAGCGCATGTTCAGAAATGCATATCGTTACTCGATGAGGAATACAAAGAAGTCCTTGTGCTCAGGGACATTCAGGGATTTTCTTATGAAGAGATAAGAGACATACTGAAGATACCGGATGGAACGGTGAAATCCAGACTTTCCCGGGCACGCAACGCCCTCAAGGATTGTCTGACTAAAGTTATTGGTGATTTATGAAAGAATGCAAAGATATTCAAAATAATCTTCCGCTGTATCTGGATGATTCCCTTTCGGCAGCGGACAAAAAATCAGTCGAAGAACATTTGAAAATCTGTCCGCAATGCAAGAAAACGCTTTCTCAATTAAGGAAAACAGAGGCTTGGGTCAGCAGTCTTCAACCGGTTGATACGCCACCCCGGTTCAGGCAAGAAATAATGGCCAAAGTGCGGGAAGAAGCTGAAAAAAAGAGTTTCGTTCAAAAATGGTTTTATCCACTACAGATAAAAATTCCTGTCCAGATATTTGCCACCGTTTGCATTGCTGTGCTGGCCGTTTATATTTACAGGGCGGGAGAAGAACCAATGAAAGAAGTAGTTCCTTCATCCGCGCCCACTCCGGTTGTCGAAGTTCAAAAAAGTCCATTATCGGAGCACAAAACGAGAACGTCCACTGATACCAAGGATATTCAACAAGAATATCAATCAAAGCAAACTGGCACGATGCAGAAGGAAAGTGTTGCTGCTTCGTTATCGGACGCAGCCGGGGATGTAAAACCGTGGGACGCCAAGGGGATAAAAGCCGACAAATATGAAAGCGCTCCGGCCATGGAATCTCCTGGACTGACAGCGCCGTCTCTGGAAAGGAAAAAAGACATGAATCTTTCCGGAGCAGTCATGAAGACAAGCAGAGCTCCGCAGGCACAAAGCTTTGTGACAAAACCAAATGTTTTATTAAAAGTTCCCGATATTGATATTGCCGCAAAAGAAGCGGAAAAACTTCTCAGACAATATGAAGCAAGAATCGTGACCAGGCAAATCATGCCTGACAAAATCCTGATAACGGCTCAATTAAAAAACGAGAAAGTAAAGGATTTCCTGACCCGGCTGAATAAAATAAGCCCTATCGAGGAAAGCGTTTTACCTGTTGCTGATACGGAAGGAAATGTTTCTATTGTGATGGAAATTTTAAATAATTAAATTAATCGTGTTGTCTCTATTCTACGTCAGGACGAAAACATCACAGCAAAGAAGAAGCTATGATATAGGTTAAAATAATGACGAATATTAGCGCAAGAACCAGCCCTGTGACAGGTAACACTTTTTTTGCATTTTCTTCTGATAATCCAAGAAAACCAAAAAAACCGCCCACGATAGCAAGCGTCATACTAACGAACAGGTATACGACAAATGTCACAGACACACCGGTCTCATCTTTTGCGGTAATTCCCATCGGTCTTATGACAACCAGCATTATTAAAGCAACAACCGTCAACGCAATCGACGCATATCCGCTGGCCGTATGCTTATCTTCACCGGATGTTATCATTTCATCTTCATCTGCCATGGTCATTTCCCTCCTTTCATTTTTTAGCACGTGCTGATTTGAAAGGGCAAAAACTCCTTTTTTCATTATAGAAAAAATGTATCAAGGTGTCAATTAAATATTGGTTATAAAAAGCAATGTGCCTATTATTTTCTGGCATTACCCGAAAGAAATCCCGTTTGACTATACGCAGGCTCCGGATAGGAATAAAAACCCTTTTTGGTTTTAGCACCGAGTTCACCTCTGTCCACGTATTGTTTCAAAAATTCCGCGTTTTTCTTTGCCTGAGCATCATGTCTTTTCTCCGCCCAGTAATCGTTGATGGACCAAACGGTCTTCAAGCCTATCTGATCCATGATGCCAAAGGGACCGATGGACATTAGCGTAACCCCCATCCATGCGCGGTCAACATCTTCCAGACTGCATACATTTGTGGTAACAAGCGTTAAGGCCGTGCTGAACAGGCTCGAAAGCATCGCGTTAAAAACATAACCGTTGTTTTCGCGATGAAGCGTAATCACCGTCTGACCGATGCTTACGGCAAAGTCATGAATAAGACTGGTCACATTCGGATCCGTCCCCGGATGCGGCATGACATCAACCACATTGGAGACTCGCACATCATGAAAATGAAGGGCGGCAAATTTTTCCGGTCTGCCGGTCGCCTGAGCAAATTTCGACGGCATCAACAGTGATGTATTCGTCGTAAAGATTGTCCTTTTCGGGCAAAGCTCATTAAATCGGGCAAAGACCCCGCCTTTGAGTTTCGGGTCTTCGGGGATGGACTCACTAATAATATCCGCATCCTTTGCCGCTGCCTTCGTATCAGAGGTAGCTGTTATAAGGCCCATCGTATCTTCGAGCTGTTCAGGAGTCATTCTATTCATACGCACAAACCACGATGCGCCGAGCTTTTCCATTCGTTTCACGGACGCATTCAGAACATCATCCGCGATATCATAAAGAGTGACATGATAACCGTGCATGGCGCATAAAAAACCGATCTGCTGCCCCATGGTTCCTGCTCCCAGAATGAGCACTTTTTTAATATCTTTGAGTTTCATATTCATTCCTTTCTCCAATTATCGGGCTCAACAATAACATCGGGTTATACTTTCTTAAAAAATACAACCGCATAATATTTGTAAATTAATATGCTCTTCAAATCGGACAAATAATTAAAATTGCATCAATATCATCCTACTTCCTTCAAAGTTTTCATTTAGACCACTGATTAAATCTGTGTGAATATTATACTTGAATATTGATAAAATAAACAATATATAATGTGTAATATTAAGATTATATGCCGTGGAGGGATATGTTAAGATGAATGTAAAAGGTACTGTCTTTCTCACAGGAAAGGTTGCTATAATAGCAAATTTCGGCGAAGCCAGCTGGAATACTTTCAATGCCAACCTGGCGAAGAAGGACCAATATTTCAACAATATCATTATGCCTATTACGCAAATCCCTGAGCATAAATTCGCTTTTTTTCTTGACGAACTTATTAAGGAGTTTTTTAACAACGACGTTAACAGTTACCTGATGTTCGGCAAAGTAGCGGCAAAATTCGCCCTTTCGCAGGGAGGTCCTTATTACACTTATCTCATGTCAAATGATTTAAAATATGTTGTCGAATCGATCATCCCGAAACTCTGGACGACGTATTTTGACGAAGGAATATTGACGGCACGTATTGAGAACAATGTTGTGCATATAAAAATCACGGGAATTCCTTTCAAACATATTTATTTCGAGTATATTATTGCAGGCTATGTTCAGAAAGGAATCAAAATGTTTGGCAAGAAAGCGACAGAGACATGCGTCAGAGGTTTCTCCAAAGGTGATGACGACATTTATTATCAGTATGAGATAAAAAACCTCTGATAAAAATTCAGTTGCGTTCACATGAAAATCTCTACGTCTTGACGTGCAGCAGAGGCAAACCTAGATGACGACGTCTAGTTTCTCCTTTGAGCCGCGTCTGTTCGCGCACCGTTGGAGTTCCTCTACGACCTTTTCCCAGTTTGTCAATCAGATGAGAACCGCCCAGATGCAGCGTGTGTTTGCCGAATTTCTTCCCTAATTCATCGGCGGCATTGTAAAGATCTCTTATCTTTTCCGCCTGCGGCGGATTATCAAAAAGAGAATATTGCACCTGATCATCCGGCTCCAGATCGTACAAAATAACGCCGGTGGCGCGGTAAATATCCTGCGCCGAGTAGCATTGATCAAACAGTTCACGGATAACGCCGGAACATTCCATAGGGAACGCACAGGATCGCGAAAGTTTGACTTCACTGCCGACGGTGTTGAAATCGTTTTTCTTGAGAAAGACAATAATTTTATTCGGCGCCAGTGAGTAACGGCGGGCCTTGATACACGCCGATTCCATATTGCGCATGAGCTGGGCGAAAAGATAGTCGGCATTGGACGTTGGCGGAGCGAAGGTTTTGGTTTTGCTGATGGAAGCATAGGAACTTTTCTCTTCCGTTGTTACCGGATAAACCGATACCCCGCGCAACTCCTGCCATATTTCCACTCCGGGCTTGGTGAATTTTTTCCTTACTTTTTCTTCCGGTAGTCGCGCGAATTCCAGCGCGTAGCGAATCCCCATCTTCGCCAGATAGTTGGTTGTGGCGGGACCGATGCCCCAGATTTTTTCCACGGGGAGACTGGCAAGATAAGCGGCAATGTCCCTTCCCTTAATGATGGTCATGCCGGATGGTTTTTGATGTTTGGAAGCAACCTTCGCCAGCACCTTGGTGATACTCAACCCCGCCGAAACCGTGATGCCCAATTCCCGTTCGATTTCCTTCTGCATCTTCAGCACAATTTCTTCATAGGAAGAACGAAGCGCACGGCGCATGCCGGTAATATCGGCAAAGGCTTCATCAATGGAATATTCTTCCACATCGGGTGTAAAGCGCCGCATGATGTCGAACATCCGCCTTGAAAATAAGCTGTAGGTTTCATAATCCGAGGGAAGAACAATCAGTCCCGGACAGATTTTGCGCGCCTCGTGCAGAGGGACACCGCGCTTGATCCCCAGTTTCTTGGCCGGATAACTGGCACAGGCGACAATACCGCGTTCGCCTCCCGTAATCAACGGTTTGCCTCTAAGTTCGGGATGGATGGCTTCCTCGCAGGACGTGAAAAAGGCGTCGCCGTCAAGATGCACAATCGCCCGCGGCCAGGAGGAAAGACTGAATAATAGTTGAGACATAAAACCTTTTAAAAATGTAAAGAGAAAATTTGAAAAATCTAGAAATATTTCAGTTACCGATGGTCTTTGACAATATCAGTCCAAACGGAAAGCTAACTGGAGCGGCATTCTACACCATAATTGGCTGTATCGCCTTGGTCAGAAACAATTTTTCAACAGTAGATTCTATTGTGCAACTTGATGTATTATTTCGGAAATATATGATTGATATTTTATTCCTAACTTGTTCGCCTTATTTTTAATTTTTTCAATATCTTCACTATTGACTCTTATGGTCATGGAGATGTCTTTTTTCCGTGACTGAAGAGCTCTTTCTATTTTCTCAAGTTCCTTCCCTTTTAATGGTTTGAACTCGCCACTTAACAAGGCTTTTTCAACTTCTTTTTCTTCTTTCGTTAATCTGATCTTTTTCATGTTGCACCTTCTTTGCTTTTTAACATTTTTGTATATTTCCGGCTTGGAAACATAGTTTTCAAAAAAATATTTTTATCTTCAATAACACAAGGCACCACCCAAACATATTTTTTGTGTTCATATAACAAAACCAATTGATTATCTCTCGTCCGATGTTTTTCAGCGCCTAAAAACGTTGAATCTAATATCTCCTCAAACGACACGCCCCTTTCCTTTTTCAAAAGTTTATTCTTTTCTTCGTCCCACTTAATTTTCTTCATAGTCATTATAACACAAATCTAATGTAGTTACAATTGTATTTACAATACGTTTTATAACGTTGAGAATACAGGCGCCGTGTAGTGGCGTTCCGGCACCAATTTGTTGGTGCAAATGGTGCGACTGTTAAGCGAACTACACTTGCTAGATGCTCTCAGGAATTTTGGATGCCATCATCTTCCTACGATTCAGCTTGCGCCCGTCTACGATAAAAGTTCCATCACCGACAGCGTGCAAAGTTCGCCTTTCTTCCCGCTTGTCATCGATGTAGGCGGCGATGCCATCTAGAACAATGATATTGTGCTTCTCGACGATGTCGGCAACCTTACACTCGATATTCGCCAGACATTCTTTTATCAGGGGCGCTTTGACATGCTTTCCCTTCACAGGGGTCAGCATGAATTTTTCAAATTTGTCTGTATCGGAGCCGGAACAGGTTCCTATACCCACAACGGTATCAATCAAGTCAACAGTGGGAATGGCAATAACGCACTCCTTCGTTTTTTGAAGAGCGGCAAAGGAATAGTTCCATGGTCCGGTCGTCATGGCAAACATTGGCGTAAGGTCCACCACCATGGTCCATGAAATCGTCATGATGTTGTTTTTCTTTCCGTCATTGGTTGTAATGAGAACAACGGGTCCGGACTCCATCAGCGTGAACGCTTTACTGATCTGCATTTTTTTCATGTCCGCACACCTCCTATCATTTCACCGGGGGCCGGCTTTCTTGACGATCGGGCATGCCCAAGAAGGCGCGTTAACCAACTGGCACTGTGCCATACCCCCCCTTCTTGAACACATAAATCGCCCACCCCAGCGTTTCTCGTCCCCACCTCAGATACGCTGTCTTACTCTCACGCACTCGCTTCAGCACGGTCTCCACATCTGGATCGTCCCGATGATCACTCGCCCAGGTTTCCGCAGCATACCACTGCAACCCTTCATATCTGTCCCAGTCATCCTGGCTGCTTACGAGTGTGTAGACCGCCTCCAATCCTTGCTCTCGTCCGGCCTCTACATTCTGATAATGTGTTCCAAAGTCGTTCCGTGTCTGTCCGATCGCTTCTAAATACTCTTTTTCCGGTTCATGCCGCCAGTATGGCTCTCCCACAACGATCCAACTTTCTGGGGCTGCCATCTTCTGCAGCGCGTTCAACGTCCCTCGATGCCCGCCATAAATCCAACTCGCACCGATGCAGGCGACCAGATCAAAGCTCTCTGAGATCTCCGGAACATACTTGGCCCCGTCCATCTCCAGGAAATGGAGTTGGGCATCCGGAACGCGTTCTTGATGCTTTTTGCGGACATCAGCAATGTAGTATGGAGAGAGATCAACTCCTGTCCCTGTCATTTGCCGGTACCGCTCTGCAAGCCTGATGAGAAACTCGCCCTTTCCAGTGGCGATATCAAGCACGCGTGCCCCGGGTTTCAGAGGCAGAAGCGTGATGAGCTGTTCAAGTTTTTCAAGACTCATCGGATTGCAGAGAATGTGCTCCCGATGCGTGATGTCATAGAATTTCCACATGTCCATGCGCATATCTCCTTTATCAATACCAGCCGAACGAGCCTGTAGAAAAAGTCAAATTTGCATAGTGATAATGTTCCAACAAGCTCGGAATTTTACAGATCGTTAATTT
>ENA-ORXD01002456-ORXD01002456.1-sediment-metagenome-genome-assembly--contig:-NODE-2456-length-12257-cov-3.314286_pt1 | contig 12257 bp, 12 predicted proteins | sample MGYA00237862_ERZ511471 | MGnify/ENA metagenome assembly ERZ511471 | reverse complement strand
CCTTTCTGATTTCAGAGTAAAACTGGATGACCGTTCTGAACTCACTCCGGGTTTCAAATTCAACGATTGGGAAATGCGTGGGGTTCCGCTGCGCATCGAAGTGGGTCCCCGCGATGTCGCAAACAATAAACTAGTCATTGCCCGCCGGGATATTCCCGGAAAAGCCGGCAAAGAGATCATTGATCTGGAAGCTCTTCATCAAAAAGCTGCTTCCCTGCTGGAGGAGATCCACGTATCATTACTGCAAAAAGCAACTGCTTTTCGTGATGAACATATTCATGATGCCCAGACTTATGATGAACTCAAAGAATGTGTACAAAATGGATGGGCATACAGCTACTGGTGCGAAGGAAAAGAGTGTGAAGCAAAGATCAAGGAAGATACAAAAGCCACCACACGCTGCATTCCTTTCGATCAGAAACATGAGAAAGGGAAATGCGTTGTTTGTGGTAAAGAGACATCAACGAAAGCGTATTTCGCAAAAGCATACTAATAACCAATGCCTGCAGTCGATCTAACCGCTCTTAACAACCGTCTTCAGTCTCTATCTCTCTCTCGAAATAACCCCGAGACATATATAGACAAACTGGAAGATCTATTAGGCATGTATTCTTCAAAGAAAATCCAACTGGGAGAAAACATTCCCCTCCAAACTCTTCTACCCCGTTTGAATGTATCCAACCTGGTGCTTGAAAAGGTGATCGAAACCTTCCCTGCCCTGGCAAATGAGCTTCCGGAAAACGCACTTTCAGTCCTGGATATTTTATGGGATAAAGAAGAATTGGAATTTAAGATCCTGGCGATCAATCTGCTGTTAAATCTTCCAGCAGAAAAGTCGGATGCAGTCAATCAACGCCTTCCGCTGTGGATCACTTCTACGGATGAAGGAATACTGCACAGTGTCATTCTCGCGCAGTTCCCATTTTCTAATCAAGCAACGGCAAAGAATTTACGCATATTCATAGAAAGATTGATCCATTCCGAAGAAACTGATCTACGCAGCCTTGCTTTTCGCATACTCGCAAAAGTCATTGAGCAAAAGAAATTTTCTGACCTTCCCTGGGTATTCAATTTGATAACTCCTTTCCTTGAGAAAGCTTCTATTAATACATACAGAGAATTAAATGCGGTCATGAAAGCATTGATCAAGAAATCTGAAATTGAAACCACCTCTTTCTTATGTGATCTCTATACGCAATCTTCCAGCCAAAAAGCACAGAAATATATTCGCAAGATCATTCCCCTCTTCTCAGAAGAAAACCAAACCTACCTACTGCAAGTACTTCAAAAGAATTAAGACTTGATTTTTTGATGATTTACTATCTGGTATAATTGGTATTATGACTAGTCCCTTCTGCGGTTGTTACGCACTGCACAAGAGGAGACTTGCTTTAGAAAAGGAGATAGCAGCGTCATGACTATGACAAAAGAAGACAAAGAAAAAATCATTGAAGGTTACAAGCAACACGATAATGACACAGGTTCAACAGAAGTGCAGATCGCACTTCTCAGCAACCGCATCAGCCAACTTACAGAACACTTAAAAATACATAAGCACGATGAGTCATCCCGACGCGGATTGCTCAAGCTTGTCGGTCAGCGCAGAAGTTTTTTAGCCTATTTGAAAAAGAAAGACTATAAAAAATATCTTGCGATCACCGAAAAGCTAAATATTCGCACGAAATAAGCAAAGCCCCATCTGGAGTAGATGGTAAAAAACCATCTACTCTTTTTTTGGGGAAAAATCCCGCGAGTTGGGCATTGAGAGATGATGAAAAAGAGTTTTCTTTATTTCTCAGTTCCTAACTATGCGGGGAGAAAGAGAGTAAAAAATGCAAGAAAAAGCTTTTAGCTTTAGTGGTACTGTCGGTACCCACGAATTTACATTCGAAACCGGCAAATTAGCAGGTCAGGCAGGCGGCGCCGTTACATTCAAGGTCGGTGATTCCGTTCTGTTTGCGTCTGCTACCATGTCCAATAATACAGTTGAAGGGTTAGATTATTTCCCGCTCAGCGTAGAGTATGAAGAAAAAATGTACGCGGGTGGTCGAATTCCCGGTGGTTTCTTCCGTCGAGAAGGAAGACCCGGTGATGAATGCGTGCTGATCGCACGTTTGACAGATCGCCCGATCCGACCCCTTTTCAATAATGCCATGCGTAATGAAGTACAGATCATCATGTTCCCCCTTTCCGCGGACAGCGTAAATCCGCTGGATATCATGGCGATCAATGCCGCATCCGCAGCGTTGATCATCTCTGACATTCCCTGGGCAGGTCCCGTTGGAGCTGTAAGGGTTGGAAGAATTGAAGGGAACTTTGTCATTGACCCAACCTATGAACAGATGGAAATCTCCGACCTCGATCTGCGTATTGCAGGCACAAAAGATGCGATCCTGATGGTCGAGTGCGGCTCAAATGAAGTAAATGAAGATGATATGATCGCGGCTATCAGTTTTGGACATGAATCCATTCAGTCCATCATTGAAGTTCAAGAAAAAATGGCTGCGGAAATCGGGAAAGCTAAGAGAGAAGTCCCATTGGATGTGCTCGATACTGCCCTGATCGATCAGGTTTATGAAAAAGTGGCAGCAAAGATCACCGAAGCGCTCGAAAAACCCCATACCAAAGCTGAATTAGATGAAGCGATCAACAGCATCGAAGAAGACTTAATAGCTTCCTACACCAATGAAGACGACAAAGAAAACGCAGCACTTCTCGGAGACGTCAAAGAAGCTTTCCATGATGCCTATCAAAAGGTTGTGCGGACCCGTATTCTCACAAAAGGGATCCGTCCGGATGGTCGAGATCCAAAGAAAATTCGCCCTATCTGGTGTGAAGTGAACACCAGCCCAAGAGCGCACGGCTCCGGGCTGTTTACACGCGGTGAAACTCAAGTAATGACCCTTGCAGCACTTGGTACGCCCAAGCAAGCGCAGGAGATCGACGACCTGACCCCAACCGAGTCAAAACGCTATATTCATCACTACAACTTCCCGCCGTTTTCAACCGGAGAGGTACAGCGTTTACGTCGTTCACGACGTGAGATCGGGCATGGAGCACTGGCAGAAAGAGCACTGATCCCTGTTTTACCGGATCAGGATACCTTCCCCTATACCATGCGCCTTGTTTCTGAGGTTTTCTCCTCCAACGGCTCTACTTCAATGGCATCGGTTTGCGGTTCCACATTAGCACTCATGGATACCGGCGTACCCATTAAAGCACCGGTAGCAGGTATCGCCATGGGCCTGATCAAAGAAGAAGATAAATATGTCGTTCTTACCGACATTCAAGGTCTGGAAGATCATCTTGGCGATATGGATTTCAAGGTCGCCGGGACAACCGAAGGCATTACAGCCCTGCAGATGGATATCAAGATCAAGGGTATTACTCCCCAGATCATGTCCGAAGCACTCGCACAGGCAAAAGATGCCCGCTTGTTCATTCTAGGCAAGATAACCGAAGTGATCTCTGAACCACGTCCGGAATTAAAGGACTTCGTTCCCCGCATCACTACTGTGAAGATCCCGGTTGACAAAATTGGCGCATTGATCGGTCCGGGCGGCAAAAACATTCGCAGTCTTCAAGAAGAAACTAAAACCCAGATCGATATCGCAGAAGACGGAACCGTATTTATCGCTGCTGTCGATAAACAGGATGAAATGAACGCACGATCACAGATCGAGAAAATAATCGAAGTACCCGTTGTCGGGCGCATCTATACCGGCAAGGTCACCAAGATCGTTGACTTTGGTGCATTTGTCGAGGTCCTGCCGGGAACGGAAGGACTTGTGCATATTTCACAGCTCAGTGTAGACCGGGTGAAATCTGTCCAGGACGTTGTGGTGGAAGGTGATGAACTCTCCGTGATGATCACCGATATCGACCCCCGCACCGGAAAGATCCGCCTCTCGCATGTAGCAGTATTGGAAGGTTGGACTGTGGAAGAAGCCCGCGAACATGATAAACCTAACAACAAAGGTGGAGACAGAAGAAGCGGAAGCGGCAACCGCAGTGGAAATCGCAGCAACAATAATCGTAGAAGCTAATAATTCCTAAAATAAAGTAAAAGAGCTGGTTATTGAAAAACCAGCTCTTTTTTTTATTTTTCCGCTGTGGGCAAGAACGGCATATCCGGTCCATCCACTTTCAGCAATTCTGCCAGCGCCGCTCTCACTGCCGTTCGATCATCCCAGGCATATTCGGTCGTTTCAAAGCACATGGATTGCTCATGCCCTTTTCCGCACGCAATCACCATATCATCCTTTTCCGCGAAGTTTATCCCCATTCTGATCGCGTTTCCTCGGTCTGGTTCGACAAAGAAATTTTTTCCAAGGACACCGCCTGCCTTTTCGGCAGCCAGCCGCATCTCCATCAAGATATCATCCAGCTTTTCTGTACGGGGGTCTTCTGCAGTAAAAATACAGATATCTGCCTGTTTAACACCTTCGGCAGCCATCATCTTCCTTTTTTCACGATCCCGCAACCCGGCAGAACCAAAGACGGCAATCACCCGCTGTTTGCTGATCTTTCTGGCGGTCTCAAGGGTAACCTTCATGGCGTTGGGCGTATGGGCAAAATCTACAATTGCCAGAAAATTCTGCCCCATATCGATCTTTTCCATCCTACCTGGAATTCCCGGTAATTTTTTGATCCCGGCGCTGACCACCTCTCGTTTGATCTTCAATCCGATCGCTGCAGCGCAAACGGCTGCCAGAATATTGGAAATATTATATTCCCCCACCAGATTGCTCTCAATCGTAATAGTATCAGCAGGCAGCTGTATTTCTACCTTCAGACCATCTATGGTCTGTTCTTTATTTAAGACAAATACATCCGCTTTTTCATTCTGGCTGTATGTGATTTTCTGCACCGAAGCCAGGGTGTCATTTTCCAGATACTTCTGCAGCAGCGGGTAAGAACGGTCATCCTTGTTTATAACTGCAAGGCGATAATTTCCACCAGTTTTGGTTGGTGTTTCAGCCAAATATTTGATCAGGCGTGCTTTGGTCAATACGTAATTCTCGTACGTTTTGTGATAATCAAGGTGTTCGTGGGTAATATTGGTAAAAACGCCAATATCATACCCGCAGGCAGCGACCCGCTGCTGATCCAGCCCGTGCGAAGTTGTTTCCAGAACCACATGGGTTAATCCCTGCTCTGCCATATGTGCCAGCAGTTCCTGTACCATCGGCGCTTCGGGAGTGGTAACGTGAAACCCGGTATCGATGGTTTCGTTTCCAATCACCGCATTCACCGTTGATATCATTCCGGCTTTCAATCCAGCCTGCTTCAGTATTTGGAAGATCAGATTGGTAGTGGTGGTTTTTCCATCCGTTCCGGTTACCCCGATCACGGTCATTTTACGAGCGGGAAAATCATAATACGCGGCTGCCAGATAGGCTAACGCGGTATGAGCATCCTGCACCTGAATATATTTCTCAGGGATCAGATTGCACCATTTCTTTTGGGTGCCAATAACAACAGATGCTCCTTTATCCAGTGCAGCGTTGATAAACTCATGCCCGTCATGATATTCCCCTTCTATTGCAACAAATATGCTTCCCCTATCTACTTTGCGGGAATCATATTCCACCCCAGCAACCTGCTCCTGCGGAAAATGTTCCGGAGCATTCAGGATCCCCGGGCAGAAAGCTACAATTTCTTCAACTGTTTTTAATGAATTCATGGAGATTATTTCTTTTCGATATTTTTAATCACATTCGTTGTTTCGGTAAGCCTTTTCTTGAGAAGGCTGTAATTCGCCCAAACCGAAAGCGGACCGGAGACAACAAAACCGATCACGATATAGGTGGGAAAACTCTCCTGCCACAGGTCGATCAAATATCCTATGCCGATCGCTGCTCCTGTGATCCCGATGGAAACAAGGACGGAGATCAAGTACTGTTTTTTCATAATTCGGGTTGTATCCATACTTTGACTGGGGGTTTTCTCATTATCTTTCATAACGGCTGATTATATCATCCTAATTTTTTTCTTTCTTCCTGCCGGTGATGAACAATACCACAACCCCGCCAGCTCCCAGGCATGCCCAGATACCCTGCCAGATGCCTGTTTTCACTCCAAGAAAGCTATGCACCTGTATTTCAACAGGCAAAACGAATACGGGTACTGAATCCCCCTCTTCAGAGGTTGGATAGATCGAGATCCAGATCTTGCCTTTTTTATCAGCGCTGTTTTGGGGAGAAACTGTGTACTGCAGAAACATTGTCTGTGGAAGCTGTACAGGCACCAGTACATTCTTGCCCAGGTTGGCGCTGACATCATCCATCACCAGTCTTGATTCCATGATAAACGGTGATATTTCATCCATCGCCGGTGCAGGGTCCGCGATCCCCTCACGAACGATCAAGGAGACCTGAATGTTGAAGGTACTGCCAAACCAAACGCTTTCAGGATACTGCAGTTCGAGCTGGTAATTCTGCAGGGCTTCACCCAGTTGAACGATCCAGGCTGCATCTTCTTCAACGCCCATGAATTCTTCCGGAAAGTCGTAGGTCTCCGAATAAGTACTCCCCTCATTTCCGGGAAGAATGAGAAAAACAACAGCTGCCAAACACACAAGTCCTGATACAATTTGCCACAAGAAAATATTCTTTTTCATTATTTACCATAGTTAGAATTGTTATTTTTTACACAGGCAGTATAACAAATAAATTGATACACTGACATCACATTTTACAAGGAGAATATTCATGCCGCAACATCCCCCAGAACCATTCAGAATTAAAATGGTAGAACCCATCCATTTGATATCCCCCGATCAGCGGAAAATCGCCATGCAGAAAGCCGGATACAACCTGTTTGCACTTAGGGCAGAAGATGTATTCATTGACCTGCTTACCGATTCAGGGACAGGAGCCATGAGCCAGGCGCAGTGGGCAGCGATCATGGAAGGTGATGAATCGTATGCAGGCGCCAGGTCTTATTACCATCTCAAAGAAACCATGCAGGAGATATTTGGATTCGAATTCTTCGTTCCCACCCATCAGGGGCGGGCTGCAGAAAACATCCTTTCTGCCATTCTGATCAAACCGGGAGCCATCATCCCATCCAATATGCACTTTGATACAACCGACGCAAACATCCGCGCCAGAGGCGGTGACCCTGCAAACTGCGTGATCGATGAAGCCTTCGTGACCAAGTCATCTAATCCCTTCAAGGGAAATATGGACCTCAGCAAGCTGGAAAAATTGATCCAGGAAACCGGACCTGAGAACATCCCCTTTGGATGCATTACCATCACCAACAACGCCGGCGGCGGGCAGCCTGTCTCTTTGCAGAATATCCATGAAACAAGCCAGCTGTATCATAAATATCAAATCCCATTCTTCATTGATTGCTGCCGCTACGCGGAAAACTGTTATTTCATCAAAATGCGTGAAGCGGGCAATGAACACAAATCACTGCTTGAAATTGCCAATGAGATCTTTCAAACCGCAGATGGCGCTTTTATGAGCGCGAAAAAGGATGCCATCGTAAATATCGGCGGCTTTCTCGCAGTACGTAATGAGGATCTCTTTCAAAAGATATCCAATGAATTGATCCTGCGTGAAGGATTTATCACCTATGGGGGTCTGGCTGGGCGCGACCTGGAAGCAATGGCAGTCGGGCTGCGCGAAGGGCTGGAGGAAGATTATCTCGCCTACCGCATTGGTCAAACAGCATACCTCGGTGAACAGCTTGTTCAAAATGGAATTCCGATCATCGAACCAACAGGAGGACATGCCATTTACATCGATGCTGGATCTTTCTTACCTCATATTCCTCATGCAGAATTCCCCGGGCAGGCATTGGGCGCTGCCCTCTATCTGGAAGGCGGGATCCGCGGGATCGAAATTGGTTCGGTGATGTTCGCCCACCCTGATCCAAAAACCGGAGAGATCATCTATCCCAATATGGAACTGGTACGGCTTGCCCTGCCCCGTCGCGTTTACACACAGAGCCATCTGGATTATGTGGTAGATATTCTCAAGAAAGTTGCACAGCATCGTAATGACCTGCGCGGGTACCGCATAACATACGAACCGCAGCTGCTGCGGCATTTCACCGCGAAATTCGCGCCGTTATAAGATCGGGGAGTTACTGCTTTTTCGCATCTTCCCAGAATTGGTCCAATTCAGCGAGGGTAAAATCTGCAAAGGTTTTCCCTCGTTGTTTTACACAGTCTTCAATATATTCAAAACGTCCGGCAAAGCGTTCTGCCGCCTCGCGCAGAACAGACTCGGCATCACACCCATACCATCGGATCAGATTGACCACCGCAAACAACACATCCCCTAATTCCTTTGAACGTTCATCATCATTCGGGGCAGACTCAACTTCTTTGAGTTCCTCGAATATTTTCTGCTTCACAGGCTCTATCATTTCCCAGTCAAAGCCAACCCGGGCAGCCCGTTTCTGGTAAGCTTGCGCCAGAGAAAGTGCAGACATGATCTTCGGCACCGATCGTAATAATCGATCCGATTTATGATGTTCTTTTCTTTCTTTTGCCTTTAGCACTTCCCAATTTTTAATCACCTCTTCGGCACCAAATACCGTTTTATCACCAAACACATGCGGATGTCGATAGACCAGTTTTTGTTCGATCCCGGTTACTACATCCTCAAAGTTGAAATCGCCATTCTCATTGGAAATTTGCGCGTGCAGAACGATCTGCAAGAGAAGGTCCCCTAATTCTTCCTGTAAACCGGGCATGTCATTTTCATCAATGGTATACAGTACTTCATACGTTTCTTCCAGCAAGTTAGGACGCAAACTTTGATGGGTCTGCTTGCGGTCCCATGGGCAGCCCTCGGGAGCCCGCAAATGAGCGATCAGTTCAAGAAAATCAAGGGCTGAATTTTTCCCTTCCAGCGCAGGAATATAGATCGCTTCTGTATCTGTCAGACCAGCTTCCTGACTGGCTTTTTCTATTGAGGATTCTTTATGAGATGGAATCCCATCGCTGCCCAATTCCTTGAAGAAAAGGGTAATGTGATGCTCCTTTGGAAAAATCTTCAAGAGAAGTGAGAAAATAGATTGAATATTTTTTTCTCTTAACCGATTAAGTATGATTAGTACGTTCTGGCTGCTGAAAAAAGGAGGATAATGGCTCCCCAGTACTTTTCCAATAGGAAGAATCACAACCTGCTCTTTTGATATTTGTAAAATATATTTCAGAAGTTCGGTATCTGGCATGAGGAACCTTATTAATTCGGATTTTACGGAAAATTATACTACCCGTTCTATGACATCATAAAACGGGTAGTAATTGTTCATAAAAGAGATAAAGTGGTCTAACGCTTTGTGTAAGTAGGAGCCTTGCGGGCGCGCTTCAAACCTGGTTTCTTGCGTTCCTTCTCACGAGGATCGCGAGTAAGCAGTCTGTTCTTTCTTAAGACAGATACATAATCTGCATTCATCTTTGCAAAAGCACGTGCCAAACCAAGTTGTACCGCATCAGTTTGACCATTTACGCCGCCGCCGGATACGATCACACTTACATCATACTGGCTCTGGTTTTCGCCTGTAGCCTTGAATGGAGCAAGGATCGTTTCTGAATCACCGTAGCGGGTGAAAAATTCTTCCAAACTCTTTTCATTTACTACAAAATTACCAGAACCGGCACTGACTCGAACACGTGCGGTTGCAGTTTTCCTACGTCCAATTCCTTCATAATACTGAGCCGACATTATTATCTCTCCTTCACTTCAATGGTTTAGGGTTCTGCCCGGTATGCGGGTGTGTGTTTCCTGCATAAACATGTAGTCGTTTAATAACCTCGCGACCGTATTTGTTATGAGGAATCATTCCCCAAATCGCTTTTTCTAACACACGTTCAGGATGCTTCTTCAACATATCAGGCATCGGAACGGCTTTTAACCCTCCCGGATATTGCGAATGAGAATAATACACTTTCTCTTCCATTCGTTTTGGGCTGACAGCGATCTTTTCTGCATTGATCACCACAACATAATCTCCCATTAATACACCAGGAGTAAAAGTAGGTTTATTCTTTCCTAGCAATATACTGGCAATATCACCGGCTAAACGCCCAAGGCTTTGCCCTTCGGCATCAACCAGCACCCATTCGGCTTCCGGTTTTCCTTTTATAACAAAGGTTTTTTCCACTTTTTCTATCTCCTAAATTTCTCTTTCGTCTTTAGTTTCGCCATAATTGACTCTGGTCAGAGTCAATCCACAGGCTGGCGCAATTCCTGCTGTTATCTTTTCTTTCTTTCCTGCAAGAGCATTTTCGATAACATTTTGCTCAATTTTTCCTTCTCCGGTCTTTATCAGCACAAAGACAATCCTGCGAACCATATGATAAAGAAAAGCATTGGCACAGATCGTAAATTCATGATCCCCGGGTGATACCTGCACCCATTCGGAAACCAGTACTTCTCGCTCTGTGCTCCCATCTTCCTTCAGCGCTCTGCCAAATTGAGAAAAATCATGTTTTCCCAGAAATAGAGCGGCTGTTTCTCTAGTCTTTTTCCAATCAGGCTGACCATAGATCCGCCACATGTATCTCTCTTTTTCCGGTTGACGATCTTCAGCGACAGTTACAGCATATTTATACTCACGGCTTACTGCATCGTAGCGCGGATGGAAATCATCCGAAACTATTTTGACCGCCTGTATCGCTATGCTCTTTGGAAGAAAACTATTCAACGCTGCTTTCATTTGCTTCAGTGAGTGCTGCCACTCATGGTAGAAAGCTACGACCTGACCAGTAGCATGTACTCCTGAATCAGTTCTTCCAGCAGCTTGAATTGCCTTCCCCTGCCAGCCGATTTTTCTCAGCGCAGATTCAAGTTCGCTTTGAATGGTATTGGGTCTATTCTGACGTTGAAAGCCACAATAGTCAGTACCATCATAAGCAAGAATAAGTTGGTAATGTTCCATTCCCTTACGGGACTAACCACAACATACTATTTTTTCTCGTCTTCCACAAGTTCCAGCAGAACCATTTCTGCTACATCACCCTTGCGGGGACCCAGTTTTATCATACGGGTGTAACCGCCATTGCGATCTTCAAAACGAGGTGCAATATTATCGAATAAACGCTTCACAACATCTGCATTGTTAAGTTTTGCTGCCACGTAGCGGCGCGCATTTACTTTATCGATATCTGAACCTTTACTGCTGTTCTTTGCAACAGTGATCAGTTTTTCAGCTTCACTACGAACAGCCTGTGCTTTCGCGCGGGTTGTTTTGATCTTATCGTGCGTAAATAATTGCTTGATCAAGGTACTGCGCAATGCTTTGCGATTCCCTGAATTTCGATTTAGTTTTTTACCAGCAACCTGATGTCGCATTTTTAATTCTCCGATTCCTCATCATTTTCATCGGGCAAGAAACCCTTTTCAACCATCTTATCGCGCAGTTCTGTTAAGCTCTTTTCTCCAAAATTACGAATGGACATCACTGCTTCTTCGCCCTTATCCAAAAGTTCCAGCACATCACCCACACTGGTGATACCCGTGCGTTTCAATGAGTTGAAAACGCGAACTGATAGATCAAGATTCTCAATAGGTGTATCAGCAGCTTCACTGCGTAAATGATCCACCTCGGCAATTTCTGGTTCCTTGGAGATCTCTAATAATTCTTCTTCTATTCCAGAAATAAGACTCAGCTGTTCCATCAAAATTTTTGATGCACTTCCAACTGCCTGTTCGGGGGTTATTGTTCCATCCGTCCAAACATCCATAACCAGCTTGTCATAGCTCGTGCTTTGTCCAACACGTGCGTTGGAAACATCAAAACCAACTTTAAGAACCGGGCTGTAGATCGCATCAACCGGTAATTCTCCAATTGATTTGTCGCTGCTTCTTGTTGAAGCAGGTGAGTATCCGCGTCCTCTTTCAACAGTCATTTCCACTGATAATTCCGCTTTCGGGTCATCAACTGTGAATAAATATAGTTCAGGATTCACTATTTCTACTTCAGAAGGAACCTGAATATCTGCTGCGGTAACCACACCTTCCCCTTTTACATCCAGATGTAAATGAGAAATTTCATCCTCATTCATAATGATCCGTATCTGCTTAACCTGCAGCATGAACTGCAGTACATCTTCGCGCACTCCTGGAATATCAGTGAATTCATGCAGCGTATCAGAAATGCGGATTGATGTAATTGCAGCTCCTTCCAAGGATGAAAGCATAACCCTTCGTAACGCATTTCCAATCGTGACCCCATAACCACGTTCCAGGGGGCTGATTAAAAATTGACCGTAATTTCGGGATTCTTTT
>ENA-ORXD01002453-ORXD01002453.1-sediment-metagenome-genome-assembly--contig:-NODE-2453-length-12283-cov-3.505735_pt1 | contig 12283 bp, 22 predicted proteins | sample MGYA00237862_ERZ511471 | MGnify/ENA metagenome assembly ERZ511471 | reverse complement strand
GGCGATCTCTTTCCTTTGCGTGTGTGACATCTCCTGAAAGAATAGTATGCAGGAAAAGAGACGATATACTTTGTTGGTCGGCTGGGAGGGTTGTCTTATCCGGAGAAAAAAAGGGCATAGGTTCTGATTGAGTGAGAGGTTATTCCGGATATCGCAGGAGTTTTTCCTCTCCAGGATACCCCACTGGGTATGACCATGATGAGAATGGAACCCGGACTACATTCAGCGGTGAGAAGAAATCCTAAAATAAATCGTTATGGCTGGTTCTCCTTGATGTGATGAAGTTCCCTTCTCAGGCAGATTCAATCAGCACAGATTTGAGGCTTGCTGAAGGGACGCGTTCCGATACCCGTAAAATCTCAATCCCGATGAGATTGTTCTCCTCGTCATAATCAAGAATGATACCGGGTTTGACTTCTTCGGAATCATGAATCCTTGTATCAGAGAGCCTCATGTAAAGGGCATCGGCCTCAGGATCAATAGTGACTTTCATAGGTGCACTCTCCTGTCGATGAATACGGTGATTACCTTGGGGGGTGACGCGGTGAGATTCACAATCACTCGGAGGCTCTCATCCCTTTCTCGGGTATTCGTTTCATATAGTGTCTCTCGTTGTTGTTCTTATCATCAACGATGTCAGGATTTTCAACGGTGGCAAGAACCCATGCCTCTTGTATCATCCGTTCATGCATCATGGTCTTTGCATGATGAGTAAATACAAGGGCACCCTGCATACATCAATAATACCTCTTTTTCTTATATAGTGATATTGATGTGCGAATGCCTCGGCAAGGGGGAGACCGGCGTACCCCAGGCCGACGACGCAGACGGTCATGCCGGCGATCTCTTTCCTTTGCGTGTGTGACATCTCCTGAAAGAATAGTATGCAGGAAAAGAGACGATATACTTTGTTGGCTGGGGGGAGGAGGGTTTGTGAAAAACGCTGTGATAGGGACCTTCTCCAGGCACAACCACAATCTTTTTCAGATTCCTTTGTAGTATGAGGAACGGGAGACCTGGAGTAGGGGTATGGCTGAACTCAGGACCTATGCAGTCTATAAAAATGGCACGCTGGTACTTGAAGACCCGCTGAAACTGCAGGATCACACCCGGGTCGAAGTCGTTATACGGAGGAGATTTTTCAGAGTTTGTGAAAAAATTCCGGGAGCCTGAAGCAAAAGAAGATTCCGATCACCTCCTCCTGAAGACCAGGAGAAGAGTGAGAGATGCATAATTTTTCATCCTGTGTCCTTGATACGAGGGGTTTGGAACCCACCTCATGTGCCTCTGGTATTCGCGCGAAACAGAAAGCCGGAGAACGGGCCTTTTTTATATGCCATTCTCCCTATGATTGATCAGGAGCACACAGCAATGCCGTCCCAGGTCCCTGCACGTAGCCCGCGGCACAGGAAAAGCCCGGTCTTTACCAAACTTGAAAAAGGTCTGCCTGCAATAAAGGTAAAGTATGGCGTTGAACGGATAGGAATCTTCGGCTCGTGTGCCCGTGGTGATGAAACGCGTACAAGCGATGTTGATGTGCTCGTGGAATTCGCTCCAGGCAAGGCGACATTTGACAACTTCATGCAGCTGGTATATGATCTGGAAGCCCTCTTCAAAAGGAAAGTGGACCTCCTGACGGTTGCCGGCATTGATAAGTACATCCGATCCCAGGTTGAGCGTGAGGTGATCTGGATTGAAGGATAGCAGAGTCTACCTTATCCATATTCTTGATGAGATCCAGCTGATACGTTCCTTGTGTGGAACCCTTACCTTTGAAGAATTCAAGTCAGATACGGTAAAAGAACACACTATCACCCGGGCATTGGAGATTATTGGTGAGGCAGCAAAGAATGTCCCGGAAGGGGTAAAGAGAGATCATCCGGAGATTCCATGGAAATTCATGGCAGGACTCCGGGATAAGATTATCCACGGCTATTTTGCCATAAATTATGACATCGTGTGGGATGTGATTACCCACAAGATCCCGGAACTCGAACCTGAAATTCGTGCCATATACGATGAAATGGAACCAGGTGAATACAGGTAGTAACACCTCTCCCCCTGCAACCGCACGATGACCAGGACCTTCGAGCTCTTGATCACCTTCCCCGCCTCGTCAGCGCCCTGATGGTGAACATCGCAACGTGCTCCGGCATGTAATCGTTGATCGGCCGGCCGGCGAGGATGACCTGCGGGTAGTACCCGGGCTCCTGGGCTTTGTACACGAGGTAGCAGGGGTCGACCGGGACCATGGCAGCTTCATGGATGGCATCCTGCAATAGGTGGGGGAATATGATGAATAACAGGCATTGCCTCATGGATCAAGACGAATAGGTACAGATAACATGAATGCAAGGGAAAAACCCGGAAATCGTCCTGCTCATATACACCTCACTCGTGGAAGCCGGATAGACTCTGGACCCCGAACCACGAATAGAAAGAATCAGAGATGGCGGAAAAACGCTTTCGGATCCACCTTTGCCAGTTTAAGAATTCCATGAAGCGTCCCGGGTTTCAACTCATCATGCATCGGCACGACAGTCCCGACTTTCACGCCGGTATCCACCCTCGTAAGGCGGACATGACTCGCCCTAATATGGTAAATCCAAATGTATTGCAGAGAATTTTTATTACTTTTTCACCCGATACGCCGGTATGTTTTGGCAGCCGGAATCACCTCGAAGGTGGTGATGATCGATCTCCGGTCATTCGTGAGGGGGAATTCTTCCAGATACAGGGCTGTTGCTTCTTTCAGATTGGATACCGCTTCCTCGATCGTTGCTCCCTGGCTGACTGTACCGACTTCGGGACACTCGGCAACATACATATCTTCTTCTCTGTGAAGTACTGCGGTAAGGGTGTACATGGCCTTCTCTCATTCCTATCTCTCATCTCATTACATGAGGTTTTGGATGCGGTGACCATCACCCAGGCCGGGGAGCAGAGGAATACTTCAACTGACCGGATCATATGCCATACGGGATTTTTTGTTACAAGTCCCCCCAGGGACCGGAATGTATCCCAAATATCTTCCTTGGCCGGGCACTCTGGAGAATTCGGGAAGGATCTTTGATAATTATTTTCGATCCTTTTAGCAGCGACAAAAAATCGATATTCCATGACCGATAATGGTACCATAATACGGGATGCAAATGTCATGATGAACATTGAATCTGATGTGGCGGATATCAAGCAGAAAGTGATCGAAATATCTCAAAAGCTTGATGAACTACTCAGTGAGCGGGAAACCATATCGATAATGAAGCTGTCAGAACATTCACTGTACACGTTTCTTGATGATGAACCGGATATTTATACCCTTAGCGACGTCAGGGTTGTATATCAATGAAAGGTGCAATCATCCTGATTCCATTCCCCTACACGGATTTTTCTGCGACAAAACTTCGTCCTGCACTGGTTCTCTATGAAAATAAATATGATGTTGTCGTTGCATTCATTTCATCGAAGGTTCCGGCTGATTTGTCTCATCCTGATATTCCTGTTTTACAACAGCACAGGGGATTTGCTGAATCGGGATTAAAAGTTGATTCGATAATAAAACTTGACAAAATTGCCACAATCATGAAAAAATATGTTGTTGGTGAACTGGGAGAACTCACTTCGGAGATTCGTGCTGTAGTCAATGAGAAAATGAAGGAAATCTACCAGATCTGAATGCATATTCCTGGCGGGAACAAGCCCCCTCGCTGCACAGGAGCAGTCATCCTTCGTTTTAGTTCCTTCTTCTATCCGCTGTGCCCATCCGGATATGCTTGACCCGATGATCAGCAGAACCCCCGGGAGCGCATTATCGGGCGAATGGTCGAAGCCGGTGAGGGTGAAATAATTGCCGGTTTTGCCGCAGCTGATGATAAAAATCCCACACAGCATTCACACCATCCCGCCATTTGCATTCGCAGAACAGGACCGTGCAGTCCTGGCCGTTGAGGGCTACACGGTCGATCTCCTGGCCCTTGTCCCACCAGCTCCCGATGGTCTCGAACCTGAAAGGAAGGAGGCCGCACTGGTTAAACTCGATGAGGAGGTCCTCGGCAATGGACTAGAAATGCCTTCCAATGTAATGAGATATCCGGGCTCCACATGCTGACGGTATTTCGTGCCGTGTCATGCATGGTTGCGACACTTCTGCCAGGACTATGATACTCGACAATAACCGCTCTGGTCCGGATGCAGGGGATGAGCGGCTCCCGGAGGGGCGGGGGAAGAAAGGAAGACGAGCTCGGGGGGGACTGCGTATGAAGGGGTTCCCCTCTCTCTGTTCATGGCGGCGATACCGGTTCTTCTGAAATCAGAGCCCGTATCCCGCACGGCACCGGGCCGTTCGGCGGGTAGTCAGCGACGTTGATATTCTCGTTGAATTCTGCGAAACCCCAGGGCTGTTCACCTTTATCAGGCTGGAAGAGGAATTGAGCAGCATTATCGGACACAAGGTAGACCTCGTCATGAAAGACTCGCTGAAACCCTCAACAGGGAAGCGTATTCTCACGGAGATTGTGCCCGTTTGAAGCCACGGGATTATTCCACCCGGCTGGATATCATAGCCGGAGTGACCGCATCCGGACCCTGTCCTCTTCAATAACGGAAAATTGACCTTCCCAATCCTTGCGGGATTGAATGACTGCACGGACATACTCTGCAATCCATGCGGGATTTTTCTTGGGAATCCTGATAAGGATGACACCCGGGCAGGGAGTTGCACATTCCTTCACCGCGAGTTCACCAAAGTCCTTGTCAAAAGTCAGGATGACACGATGTGCGGAATGTGCATGACTGCAACATCAGAAATGCCGGGAGAATAACCCTGAACCCCCATGATGTCATATCCTGCCTCCTCCAATGCGTTCACAACAGAAAGAGGGATATTCTCATCGGCAGGCAGTTTCATCCGGCAATCTGTTCCTTGTTTACCGTGGAATAGACCCGTTCAGACCGGACGATCTCATGGGCATACCGGATACAGGCGAGAATATCCTCGTGTTTGAGCATGGGATACTCTTCAATAATCGGTGCTCCCTGCCACCCGGATGCAAGAAGTTCGAGCACGAGATCGACAGGGACGCGTGTCCCCCGGATTACCGGCTTGCCGGCAAGGATGGAGGGATCCAGAATAATCCGTGGGACGGGTTTCATGAGTACCAATTGAGGGGGAGGAAATAGTATACTTATGCAGTTTCCATGAAATGCCACCCTGATATCCCGGGAACTCATCTCACTCGTTTTCCCATGGTATCACGACCAGTGCATATAGGGTATCCCGGCGGCAGGCAGGGTCGGCATCCAGTAGGTCCCGGAACTCCGCAGCACACTGGTCTCGGGAGACACCGGCCGCAAGCTCCTGGGTCCAGGTACCGGGACAGGCACTGGGTCTCACGTGTGTCCGGGACATTCTCTTTGTAGGTAAGTCCCATCACGAGGACCTTCGACCCCTTGATCACCTTCCCCGCCTCGTTCAGCCCCGGGTATCACCGCCAGGAGGATCTGGGCGGATGCAGGGAGAGATCCCGGATCATGCGGAACCCTCTGCAAGGAACATATCGATATCCCTGCAGAACAGCTCAAAGTCACCAATCCGGTCCTGGAGGAGAGAGTATGCAATACGGTCGTCAATCGTGCCATACCTGTGCACAACGATGTTTCGGAATGCCTTCATTCCCCGGATTCTCTGGACCATCTCCTGGGTGAGGATCCCATTGTGGCAGAGATTGGCCAGGATATCCTCGTCCTCTCCCGGGACACCCAGCCGCAGGTCCGCATTCAGGATCGCACAGATATCGAGCACGGTCTCTATCGCATACTCGGTCCGCTTGTATATCCCGTCCTTCAGGAGACCCATGCGTGAGAAGTCCCCGAATGTCCCGGGAAGGTGCGCCCCGACCAGCTGGATTCCCTCACGGATCTCCTGGATCTTGATCCTGACCAGGTCGCGGCGTATCGTGCCGGTGCTCATGTGATGGCCTTCTCCCCGATGTAGTCCTGGAGCCGGTGCCGGAACGCCTCGTAGTCCCGGATCGTGGTATAGGCGACAGCATACAGGAGATCAGGGTCAGGAGCATAGAGCGCCTCGCCCTTCAGAGCCTGGATTCGCATGATGAGCGGCATCTGCTCAAAGATGCGGATGTCGGCATTCGCATCAGACAGGGCGGTCAGTGCAGCGACCCGGAACCGTGAGGCATCGTCGCGTGGACCATCGTAGGAGATACAGATGTCGGTATCCGAGCCCTCCCCTGCCCTTCCTTCAGCAACGGATCCGAAGAGCAGGATGAACCGTACATGGGAGAATCCATCGAGCACCTCGAGCCGCTCCAGTATCAGTTCACGAATTCCGGTCATGGCGCTGTATCCATTTCTGGAAAACGGTCTATAATAATCTTTCATGCGTCCCGGAAAGGGAGCAGGCAGATGCCCGGTTCATTGACGAGACGCAGGCCTTCTCCCTGGTGGGGAACGACCACATCACGCACCGGGTCGTGCACGTCCAGATGCACCCAAGGTAGGAAGAAAGGGCGGGCAGTGCCCTGGATCCTGGAGACCACGGGACGATCCCCGAGATCCCCGGGTCATCGTGCTGGCAGGGCACGGACGAGGACACGGGCCGCTCAGGAGCTCACGGGAGCATGATGCTAATGTAACGAACCGGGAACGGTCGCTACCAATCGCGGGCGAGGGTCCCTGCTCCCCGCATACCGGCGGAACCATTCTTCAGATGAGGAGGGCCCCCTCGATTCCCTTGAAGTGGAGGTCTCCGGTCAGCATTGTCAGGTCATGGAGGGTTGCTGTCGCATGGTAGAGTGCATCGACGGCACCGTATTTGTGGAGGATGCGGAGCGGTGCGGCTGCAAGGGCCACGTTACGGTCAACCGGGTGTATCCTGGCATGGGATGTGATGCTCGTGATCAGCTCCTTCTCGGTCGCTTCATCCCTGATCTGGCGGACACGATACGAGACTTCATAGAGATTGACCACCGATGTGTGCAGTTCATCAGACGCATCCATCAGCCCGAGGGCACGTCTCCCCCGTGGTGACCCCTGGAGGACCTCGAGCCAGATGAAGGAATCGACAAGGAGCGGCTTATTCCTCATCATTCTCCTCTTCATGTTCCCGGTATATCCGGGAAATGTCGAGTTCCGGGATGGTCCCGAGCAGAGATTCGAGGGACCTGACCGGGATGAGCTGGATCCTGTCCGCGTCCGCTTCCAGTACAAACTTACGGGTCCGGTACTGTTTTCGGATCCTTCCTGGTATGACCACTCTACCATTTTTATCCATGAGAACAATCTCTGCCATGTTATTAATTATTGGTAAAATATGTATTTATGTCATTCTCTCCACATTTGCACGAGATACACCATTGTTCATGACGGGCAGGGACTTCATGCCGGAAGGAACCGCTCTCCCGGGTCCTCCATATACTACCTTACCGGAGCCACATCCTCCCCATCCTAAAAGGAGCCTATTCCAGCCCCCGATTTCCCGTTTTCCTGCCCGATCTCCTGCTTCCACGGGAAATGGTGTACACCCGTATGGAAAATATGCATAAAATCGATTTATTTCGAAAATGAACGGATAATTAAGGGTAAAAATATTGCTTTTTATGATGCCTCTGTACGAGCAGGAAAACCGGGGGGTCGTATCCATCGGCCCCTGCCCGAAACCGCTGCCGGAAGCAATCTGTGAGGATTTCTAAAAAACACATTAAATGATTATTTTTATGAATGAGTCATAATTCTCGTTTATTTAGAGATTTGCCTCATCAAGATGGCTCCGGTCCGCGAGATCCCCCGGTATCGTGCAACCGGAACAGGTCGTCTCCGCCCCGTTATCAGGTGCCGTGTGAACACCTCAGCGAGAGGCAGCCCAATGCGCCAAACCGCTACGCTGACCGGTATTCCGGGATGGGGTCTGCCTTGTCGCGACATCTCTGTCAGGACTATGATACTGGACAATACCAGCTCTGGTGGATGCGGGGATGAGCGGCTCCCGGAGGGGCGGGGGAAGAGAGGAAGAGCTTGGGGGGATTTCGTATGAAGGAGTTTTCCTCTCTCTGTTCATGGCGGCGATACCGGTTTTTTCTGAAATCAGAGCCCATATCCCGTACGAACCTGACCGTTCGGCCCGGATGTCTCTCGTGGTATTCCTGAGAGGGTGGTCACGAGAGATCCCTGTTCATCTCAACTGACGGAGAGTTTATTATTCCTTTATATCCCCATGTTCCTGGAATAATCGCTCCATCTGTATTTTAAGAACAGGGAGCTCTTCCTGGATGCTCGCCCATACTACGTTCCAATCGACATGAAAATAACGATGCGTCAGAATATCCCGCATGCCGGCGATCCCCTTCCAATCGATTTCAGGATGTTCTGCAATGAATGTTCCGGGAAGATTTTTCGAGGCATCTCCGATCACCTGGATGTTTCGAAGTATTGCGTCCTTTGTCCGTTCATCGGACACCAGGGTGTCAAGGGAGAGCCCATGCGTGAAACCCTCTATCTTCCGGATCGACTGGAGAATGTCGTACAATAACAGCGGTACAGAACGTTTGTCAGACATATACGACCTCGTGCAGTACCCGGTCCCGGATGAGGGGATGCAGGCCGTCCGGTGTCACGAGGTCTACCTCCAATCCAAGACGACCCGCTATATACGCTTTGAGGTGGACGAACGCAAGCATACCAACGGGTCGATCGAATTCAACTACCAGGTCAATATCACTTTCTCCGGTCTGCTGATCCCGGGAAAATGACCCGAAAATCCCGATTTTTTTGACATGGTATTGTACCCGAAGCTCGGGCATGAGGGCACGTAATTGATCCATAATATCTTTTTTATTCCTCATTATTCCTGACCTCCCATCAGGAGAATTCTGGTAACGGTTCCCGCTACCCGACCTCCCTCTCGATGACCTGTTTCATGTATGGACTGGTACTCCTGGTGGTAACCAGGTCTGCAGGTTTTTTCAGGGTACCCTCGGGGAAAAATATCAATTCCATGAAATCATTAAAAGTTGCGCCACCTTCCGTAAATTCCACCAGGATATCAATATCGCTCGTTGGGCGGTGCAGTCCTCTTGCTGTAGATCCAAAAACCCCGATTCTTTTCACGCCAGACCTGGCTCTCAACAGAGGGATCAGCTCCACAAGGGATGCTCCAATATCTCCACGGACCTGGTTCATGAGCCTGCCATCCCCCCTTTTTCACCATCATATCAGGTTCCCCGGGGTAAAAAACTTCCCAGAGGATAGGATCCCTGCGAAGCGATCTTCCACATGGCAGCGACACCAGAAATGGAATCCCGGGAACGAGAACCAGTACAGGTTGCTGTCCAGGGAGACCTGGAGTCTTATGGCTAATGCAACCAACCCCGCCTCCGGGAGAAACCATTTCTCCCCGGCGGTCCAAGACAGAAGCTCATGGAGATCCCCGCCCATATCCTCGCCCAGCTCCGGAACCGGAAAGAGCGTCGCGAGGAACTCTCCTCCCCGCTCGCCACGCGGGATGTGATGTACACGCGGCGGTACCAGCGCCAGCCCGAGGACCCCGTCATCCGGCCGCCCTTCTCGCGGGACGCGGACCGGATCGTCCATTCGAAGGCATATGCCCGGTACATCGACAAGACCCAGGTATTCTACCTGGTGGAAAACGACCACATCACCCACCGGGTGCTGCACGTCCAGCTGGTATCGAAGGTCGGCCGGACGATCGGGCGGTGCCTCGGGCTGAACGAGGACCTGATCGAGGCGATCGCCCTCGGCCATGACATCGGTCACGCACCCTACGGGCACCTCGGGGAATCGCTCCTCGATGATCTCAGCAGGAGGCACGGCCTGTGGGGCTTTCGTCACAACGAGCAGGGCGTACATTCCCTGGATGTGGTCGAGGACTGCGACCTCACCGTCCAGGTGCTCGACGGGATCCTCTGCCACAACGGGGAGCGACACGATGCCCGCCTCCCGGTGCAGGGCGAACCCGGGTGGGGATCGTTCGATGACAAGACCGCCAGGATCCGGAATGGCGAGGATATATTCCCCTGCACCCTGGAAGGGTGCGTGGTGCGGTGTGCGGACAGCATCTCGTACCTCGGCCGGGACCTGCAGGACGCGCTCGAGGTCGACCTGATCGGCGAGGAGGAACTCCGGGAATTCCCCGGGCCCTGCAGGGAATTCTTCCGGATCCGGGATACCGGCAGGGAGTCCTTCCGGGACCTCAACCGGGCCGTCCTCGACCTCCTGATCAAGGACGTGATTGCCAACAGCGGGGAGGAGGGTATCGCGTTCTCGGTTGAAGCCTCAGAATGCATGGAAGCGTTCCGCCAGTTCAACTACCGCCACATCTACGATCACCCGGACCTGGTGCGCCAGAGACCCCGGATCCACAACATGTTCGCATTCCTGTATGACCAGCTTCTCGACAACGTGGAGCAGGGGAACCGGGACTCCCCCGTCTATCGCCAGTTCCTCGACCAGCCCTGGGTCGGGAAACGGTATGCGGCGTCGGCCACGCCCGCCCGGGTCGTCACGGACTTCATCGCGGGGATGACCGACAGGTACTTTGAATCGCTCTTCCGGCGATCCGTCCTCCCCGTGAAGGTAAGGCAGACGTTCCGGAAGGGAAGCGGGTATCCCCAATCAGGATAGTGTGGGTTGCATCCGGGAAAGTGATACACTCTTTGACGAGGTCCTCCTGTTACCAGGATGTAACCGGTATCCGGGCTACCGAGATGTTGGAGAATCCCCTGGCACTCAGGTGATGCATGACAGACGTGTTCCGCACCCTTACTCTGACCGCGTCCGAAAGAGTCAATGCGGGAGTCACCAGCTGCACAAGGTGCGTGCCATGGAGTGCAGCCCTCACCCATCTTCCTGCCGGCCAGGAGGGTTTGAAGATCATGCGTTTCTCAGAGGGAGAGACGGAATGGTCATTCAGACAGGCATTGAGCGCAATGTGCCAGGCTTGATAGTCCATGAATACCCCCTCGATTTGCGAAAATGAGAAGAGGGCGAGACTGGGAAATTCCCCCTTCTTCCGATAGATCTTTGCCCATGACCCGTCCTGCTCTTCGCATCCGGTGAGGATCCGCCAGTTGTCGGCATATCCGGTCATCTGGATGACGTCATCAGATATCCCGACGGCGATAAAAATAGGGAAAAATCCCACCTCCTGCTCCAGCCATTCATACGCTGCCAGGAATTCCGGGGATGACAGACTGCGGTCAGGCCGGATGGTATCATTGCTCACCTGCGATACCGGCAGACAGTGATGAAAAATCGGGGGCACGAAGCTACTCCTCCCAGGGGGACTTCCCATTAGCCCTCCATTCTGCGGATTCCTCTGCTTCTCACAACAGATCCTCATCCGCATCACACCAGCCGAAATGTGGGCAGCCGATGCACTGCGAACCGACCCTGCGGACACATCCATCCGGATAGGGATCCGGATGTGCGGCAGGATCGTACTGCTGGTTTCTGACCCGCCCCCATGACCCGTCCGGTTTTAGCTGGAATGCAAAACGGTCTTTCCGTGCCCCGTAGTCCACGTTGAGCAGGCAGTACCCTTCAATGGCGACTACCGCCCAGGAATCGACAGACGGATACCCGCGACCACGTCTCATGATCACTTCGGATCCAGGTTCGCCTCCCCATATCAATGGGTTTGTGGTGGACAGAGGTGGACGGGCGACTCCCCTGGTCCAGCGGTCCTGTGCAGGACATAGGCAATCACCCCTTCTCAGACGTCCATGAAACCAACCGTACAACAGCCACGACAGTGAAACGAGCGGCGCATTGATCCCGCCGGTCATATCCTGCTATCCCGGAGCTCGCCATTCGGTTCTGATCGGCAAAATGAGCCCGTAAATCACTCCTTTCGGGAGGGTGCCGGAAAGGATGTATCATCCGGTGGGGCATCCTGATCTGTCACACGGTCCCGGGGATCCGGGAGCAACCTGGACTACGCTTCTCTCAATCGCACGAGCAGGAGCGGACGCTCCCGATCGCTGGGGACCCGTTGAACAGGAAATGAAAACATGATGCGATCATCCACAAGGACCGGATCCCGGATACGCACGCGGACCAGGAGGAGAATACCGCACTTTCCACGGCATGGTGAGCCCGGTCAGGTGAGGACACCGGATCGGCTGGGATCATCCCGGCATAATCCCCCGGAAAAGGGACGCTCACTGGCTGCTCTCCCCGGCCCCGGGCCCCGCATACCACCGCTCCGATCACCGGCAGGAGAATCCGGGGAGATGCCAGTTTCCTGCAGGAG
>ENA-ORXD01002452-ORXD01002452.1-sediment-metagenome-genome-assembly--contig:-NODE-2452-length-12289-cov-4.202833_pt1 | contig 12289 bp, 10 predicted proteins | sample MGYA00237862_ERZ511471 | MGnify/ENA metagenome assembly ERZ511471 | reverse complement strand
TCGATGGGTAGAATCCAAGAAACCCCCGCGAAGGGGATAGGCAGTGTGCTCGAAAGGGGGAGTCATGGAGCCGATCGAGGTCCTCCGTCGGGAGCACTCCATGGTCAGGCTCGTCCTCGACGCCGCCTCGCGCGACCTCGACCAGGTCGCGATGACGCGGGCCGCCGACGCCACCGAGCTAGAGCGACTCATCGAATTCTTCCGCTACTTCGCCGACGCCTGCCACGACCCCAAAGAAGAGGGTCTCCTCTTCTGCATGCTCCACCGCCGCGGTATGAGCTGGGAGACCTGGCCGCTCGACGAGCTGCTCAAGGAGCACGAGGAGATGCGTGTCATCCTCGACTCGGCAGCCGACTGGCTGCCGCTCCTCCGGCAGGGTGAACCGGCCGCGATCGACCCGCTGGTGCACAACCTGCGCGCTTACGTCGGCCTCGTCGAAGGCCATATCGAGAAGGAGGAGGACGTCGTCTTCCCGCTGGCCCAGCGCTACCTCACGAGCGGCGACGTCGAGGAGTTGCGGCAGGCCTTCGACTCGATCGAGGAGGAGGAAGAGGAGGAGGGTGTCCGCGACTACTACGCGGAGCTCGCCCATCGCCTCTCGCGCGCGGCCGCGCTCTGACGAGACGGCGACCCGCCGCACTCGGCTCCGGCGGGGCGCACGAACGGAGCGGTCGACGGCTTCGCCGTAGGGCCGGGCGCTTCACGGTCGGCGGGGGCGGCTCCCGGGTCGGCCGGGACACACCGCCGCCGTGGCCGGCAGGCGCCCTTACGGGCGCGCCGGCCACGGCGGCGGTGTGTCGATCAGCGCCCAGCCGATCGCCGCCTCCCCGCCCTTCACATCGCGCCACTCCTCCTCCCCGAGCGTCGCCTCCGCCGCGGGCAGCAAAAGGTACTCCTCCTGCCGCAGCGACTGCGTCGCCGCCTCGAGGAGCAGCCTGCAGGCGGCGGTGGCCTTCTCGGCCTCGCCCCCGTCCACGTCGCGGCGCACCGCGGCGAGCAGTCGCATCACGTCGCCGTGCGCCGCGGAGAGCAGCCTGTCGAGCTCGCCGCGGCCGTGCCTGGGCAGGTGCGGGCAGACCAACTCGACCGCCCGGCGGTAGTGCCGCTCGAGACCCTCCAGCAGATCGAGCAGCCTGAAGACGAGAGGCCGCACCTGAGCCCAGTCCGCCGGCTCGCGCTCCATCGCCTCGACCGCGGAGCGCAGCACGCGCAACACCTGCTCCGCCGCCTCGATCTCGCGCCGCAACGTGTCGAGCGGGTGGCCGGGCTCGGGCTGCGCCGCGGCACCCGGCCCGGCCGGCGATGCCGGTCGCGCGGCGGCCGATCCGCGCCACGGCGCGAGGCCGTGCGCCGACGCTGCGTGGTGCGCGCCGCTGCCGACCCTGCGGACGAGGGCGGCCAACTCGAGCAAGTCGCGACCCCGCTCGAGTTGCCCGACGAGCGCCTCAAGATCGTCGGTCTCCTCGAGCGACGACACGTCGGCCGCGGCGCCCGCCACCCTGCCCGCGACACCGAGACGCACGGCCTCAGCGTGCAGGTCGCGCAGCAGCTCGTGGTGGGTCAGGTTCGCGCCGCGCGCGACGTCGGCGATGGTCGTGAGCCGCTGCCGCTTGGCAGCGCCGACGGCGCCGCTGCCCGGGTCGCCTTGAGGGAGCAGCGCCTCGACGTACGGGCGCAACTCGGGACAGCCGGCGAGCAGGTCGTGCACGGTGGTCTCGGCGCCGGGGGTCACACGAGCCCCTCGACGAGGTCGGCTGTGACCCCATCACCGTCGAGCACCACGCCTGCGACCGCCACGTCCGCCTCCTCACACGTCGGGGTTGCAGCCTACCATCGGCCGGGTGCGACGGCGTCCGGCCGCGCCACCGGACGGGTGCGGAGGTAGCCGGAGGCGACGGCGTCCGGCGGCTGGTGACGCTCCCGGTGCGGTGGTATCCTCCCGCTCCCGAGACCCCCGTCCCACGACCCTGCTGCCATGAGCATCGTCAGCCTCCAGAACGTCGAGAAGGGCTTCGCCGGGCGCCGCCTGTTCACCGGCGTCAGCTTCGCCTTGGGCGCGCGCGACCACGCCGTGCTGGTGGGGCGCAACGGCAGCGGCAAGACGACGCTGCTGCGCATCATCGCCGGCACCGACGAGCCCGACGCCGGCCTCGTCGCCCGGGCCCGCGGGCGCCGGCTCTGGCTGCACGAGCAGACACCGGAGCTCGAGCGCGACCGGCCGGTCATCGACTACCTCGTCGAGGCCTTCGGCGAGACCGTCGAGCTCGAGTCGGCGCTGCGCGCCGCCGAGGAGCGCCTCGCCGGCCTCGGCGAGCACCACGCCGAGCTGCGCGACGCGATGCGCGACTACCAGCAGCTGCAGCGGCGCTTCGAGGCGGCCGGCGGGTACGACTACCGCAGCCGGCTCAGCGGCGTCCTCGACGGCCTCGGCCTGCCCGAGGACATGCTCGAGCGCCGGCTGCTCTCGCTCTCCGGCGGCGAGCTCACCCGCGTCACCCTGGCGCGGGCGCTGCTCGCCGACGCCGACCTCCTGCTGCTCGACGAGCCCACCAACCACCTCGACATCGACTCCGTCGAGTGGCTCGAGCGGTTCCTCGCCGAGTCGCCGCGCGCCTTCCTCCTCGTGACCCACGACCGCCGCCTGCTCGAGCGCGTCGGCCGCCGCGTGCTCTCGCTCGAGCACGAGCAGGTCGACGCCATGGCCACCGACTTCGCCACCTACATGCACGAGTACGAGGCGCGCATGGACCTGCTGCGACGCCGCTACGACGAGGACCTCGAGAAGATCGCCCAGCTGCAGCGCTACTACGAGCGCTTCCACGCCAAGAAGAACAAGGCCAAGCAGGCGAAGGCCAAGCTCACCCAGATGGAGCGCATCCGCAGGGACCTGAAGGCGCCGCCCAAGAAGCAGGCGCGCTTCAGGCTCGGCCTGCCGCAGCCGCGCCCGTCGGCCCGGCTCGTGCTCGAGGTCAAGGCGCCGGCCCTCCGCGTCGGCTCCGTCGACGAGGCCGGCGGCCCGGTCACGCTGGTACGCGACATCGATGTCGTCGTCGAGCGCGGCGAGCGCCTCGCCCTCGTCGGCCCCAACGGCTCAGGCAAGACCACGCTGGTCGAGACCATCGCCGGCCTGCGCAGCCTGCCCGACGGCGCCGCCCACCTGGGTCACAACGTCCGCCCCGCTTACTTCTCGCAGCAGGGCCGCGAGCTCGACGAAGCGGCGACCGTGCTCGAGACCGTGCTGCCGCTCACCGGCCACGACGAGCAGCGCGCGCGCAGCCTCCTCGGCCGCTTCATGTTCACCGCCGACGAGGTCGACAAGCCGGTCGCTGCGCTCTCCGGCGGCGAGCGCAGCCGCCTCCGCCTGCTGCGCCTGCTCGTCGGCGACGCCAACTTCCTCCTCCTCGACGAGCCCACCAACCACCTCGACATGGAGTCCGTCGACGCCCTCGCGGCGGCGCTCGTCGAGTACACGGGCACGCTTCTCCTGGTCACCCACGACCGCCACCTCATCGACCGCGTAGGCACCCGGGTGCTCGAGATCCACGACGGCGCTCTGGTGCCGCACCTCTCGCCCGGGCGCTACTGGGAGGCGCGGGCGGCGCGGCTCGGGGGCGACGACGCCCGCCCCGATGACGAGAAGGCCGCCGGCCGGGGCGGCCGCACCGCGGCCGCCCCGGCCGGCGGCGCCGTCGCCCGCCAGCGCAGCCCGGAGGAGGCGCGGCGCCACCGCGCCGCCCTGCGCGCCGCCGAGGCGGCCGTTCTGCGCGCCGAGCGCCGCCTGGGCGAGATCGACGCCGAGCTGGCCGAGCCCGAGACGTACGCCGACCGCGGCCTGCTCGACCGGCTGCTCGACGAGCGCGCTGCGGTCGAGTCCACGCTCGAGCACGAGTACGAGGAGTGGTCGCGGCTCGTCGACGAGGCCGAGCGGTAGTCGTCGTGCCCGCGCAGATGCGGCGGTCGGGCGGCGCGGCCGCCGCTGACTCCGCGCGTGGCGCACCCGACGCCGCGCGGCTCCGCCCGGCCACCGTCGCCGCCCTGCATCGCCGCGTGTTCGCCTGGTACGCCGACCACGCCCGCGACCTCCCGTGGCGGCGCACGACCGACCCGTATGCGATCCTCGTCAGCGAGGTGATGCTGCAGCAGACGCAGGTGAGCCGCGTCGTGCCCCGCTTCGAGGCCTGGATGGCCCGCTTCCCCACGCTCGAGGCGCTCGCCGCGGCCGCACTCGGCGAGGTGCTCGCCGAGTGGTCCGGCCTCGGCTACAACAACCGGGCCGAGCGGCTGCGGCGAGCGGCGCAGGCCGTCGTCGCGGCGACCCCTCCGGACGCCCCGGCGAACCGCCGGGCCGGGGCCGGGGAGCCGCCCACCGCGACGCGCCCCCGGGCCTCCCTGCCGGTCACACTCCCGGAGTTGCGCCGTCTGCCGGGTGTCGGCCCCTACACCGCCCGTGCCGTGCTCGTCTTCGCCCACAACGCCGACCTCGCCGCGGTCGACGCCAACGTGCGCCGCGTCCTCACGTACGAGCTCGGCCTGCCGCACGACCTCTCCCCGGCCGCCCTGCAGACCGTGGCCGACCAGGTGCTGCCGCGCGGACGCGCGCGCGACTGGCACAATGCCGTGATGGACTACGGCGCCGCCGTCCTGACCGGGCGCGCGACCGGCATCCGCGCCGTCAGCCGCCAGGCGCCCTTCGAGGGCTCGCGCCGCTGGCACCGCTCGCGAGCCTTGCGGCTCCTGCTGGACGGCAGCGCCCTCGACGTGCACGCGCTCGCCGCCGCCCTGCAGCTCTCCCCCGAGGCAGCCGCGGAGATCGTCACCCTGCTGGAGAAGGACGGCCTCGTGCGCCGGCGCGGCGAGGGCGTCACGCTCGCCTGAGCGTCGCACCCCGCTCACCCGAGAGTCGCTCCCCTCCCGTCCGGGCGTCGCGCCGACCCGCGCGGCGCCGACCCGCGCGGCGCCGACCCGGGCGGCGCCGACCCGCGCGGCGCCGACCCGGGCGGCGCCCGTGTCACGCACACACCGCCGGCGCGGTAGTCACGCCGTGAAGGCGGGTACGCTCGGCGCAGACGGACGGGAGGGAGCGGCGATGCGCTACGAGGTCGAGGTCGTACGGGTGCCCGAGCAGACGCTGGCCGTGCTCGGGGGCCGGGGCGCCATGGGTGAGATCGGAGCCCGGATGCGCCGCCTGCGGGCGATCGTCGCCGCGGCGGGCCTCGCGGCCGACGGCCCGCTGATCGGGCGCTTCTACGAGGAGACGCGAGACGGCGAGACCCTCGACTTCGACGTCTGTCTCGCCGTCGCGCCGGCCGCCGACGGCTCGGTCCCCGACCGCATCGGCGAGGCCCGCGGCGAGCTGGTGCCCGCTCACTACACGCTGGCGACGAGGCACATCGGGCCGCACGACCAGATGGACGACGCCGTCGCCGCGCTGCACGAGGCGCTGGGCGCCATCGGCTACCGCGCCGCCGGACCGCTGTGGGAGGTGTACGTGGCGGGCGCCGCCGAGGGCCTCGAGCCGGCGGACTTCGTCACCGACCTGAGGCTGCCGTACGCCCGCTGAGCGGCGGCGTGGGCGCGCGCTGAACGGCGGCACGGGCGGCGCCGAGACGTGAACCTCAGTCCGCTGGGACCGCCCTTCACGTCAGCCGCAGTCCGAGTGGCCCTCAGCGCGGGTCGCGCACGAGGGCCGTGAAGAGCGGCGCGCCCGAGGCCTCCTCGGCCAGGATCACGAGGAAGGGCCGGTCGGCGCGCACCGCGAACGCCTCCGTCGGGGCGCTCGTGACGCCGACGACCGCGCCGGTCGCCGCCGCCGCCTCGACGCCCTCCTCGTCCAGGTCGAGGTCCGCCTTGTGCAGGATCGCCTCGACGTACACCCTGCCGTCGAGGTCGGCGATGCCGGTGAAGTCGGCCTCGGCGGGCGAGAAGGCCCGCACGATGCCGAGCCCCTCGAGATGCTCCTTCAGGCGCTCGGACTCGTACTCGAGGCTCAGGCGCGGCACGGCGAGGCTGCCCTCCACGGGCTTCGCCGTGTCGAGAAGATCACGGTAGCCGCCGTCGCCGAGCGCCACCGCCGCCGCCTCCGGCGTGTGGGCGCCCTTCGGCACCACGATCCACACCGTCACCGGCCCGTCGGTGCTCAGGGCGACGGCGTCGTAGACGTCCGTGGAGCCGTAGCCGGCCTCCAGGCGTGACTGCATCATCGGTACGTCCACCGCCTCGCCGCTCTCGAGGGTGAACGGCTCGGGGCGCGTGAGCGCCGGGTCGAAGTGCTCCCACCTCACCTTGAGGTAGACGGTGTTCACCAGGGTGAGGATGGTGGCCTCGGAGAAGTCGCCCGGGCTGACGAGCTCGGTGATGCGGCCGGCCGTGCGCTGCTCGACCCAGTCGTTGACCTGCGTCGCCGCTTCGGCGGGGTCGCCGGGGAGCTCGCGCATGTCGGCGGCGAAGTAGTCGCGGTTGGTGTCGATGAAGGCGGGCGCGAAGGGGACGCCGTCGCGCAGCCACAGCGAGTTCGCGATGCTGACCTTCGAGCCCTCGCTTGCCTGGGCCGAGGTGATCAGGTCGGCCCAGGCCTGACCAAGGGCGGTGCCCGTCAGGCCGCCGAGCGCGAGCGCCTGCTCGATCTCGGCGGCCGTCTCGCCCTCGGCGCCCGTGAGGAGCATGGAGAGGACGGCGTGGATCGAGGCCGGCGAGATGACGACGTTCTCGCTCGTCGCCGCCGCCTCCCTCGCCAGCAGCTCGAAGCCGAAGGCGGCCAGCGGCTCACTCAGCGCCCCGGCCTCGGAGACCAGGGGATCGGCCCGGCCCTGCCCGGGGAGCGCCGGGGCGGCCGGCGAGTCCTCGCCGACCGTCGACATGAGGGCGAGCCCCGCCGCCAAGACGGTGCCCACCAGCAGGATCGATACCACTCTGACTCGCATCTCCGCCCTCCCGCTCCGTGGACGCGACTTGTCGCCAGACGGCGCCGCCCGCGCGTACGTCAGCGGCGACGGTCCGGCGCGCAGACACACCTGGAGACGCGCACCGGCCACCAGGGGTTCGGGCTCGCGGCAGCTGCGGGCGGGCCGGGCTCGCGGCAGCTGCGGGCGGCCCACGCCGACAGCGGCCTTGTGTGCGCCCTCCGGGCCCGGGCGTCGGCGCCGCCGAGCCCGTCGACGCGACTGGCGGCGCGTCAGGTACGGAACATCGTCAGCAGCATCGTCAGCGCGGTCTCCGCCTGGACGGCGTGGCGCAAGTCGGCCGGCATGTAGTACCAACTACCGGGTCCGGCCTCGTGGACCACGCCGTCCAGCACGACGCGCCCGCTGCCTTCGAGGACGTGGATCACGGCCGGGACGCTCGCCGTGTGCTCCGAGAGCTCCTGCCCCGCGGCGAACGTGAACAGCACGATCTTGTGGTGCTCGTTCTCGACGATCGGCTTGCTGACGATGCCGCCCTCGGCGACCTCGCGCAACGCCGACAGATCGGCGACGACGGGCTGGTCTGACATGTGGACTCCTCTCCGTGTGGGCTGCCCAGGCCCCTCGGGCTCCGGCTCACGCGGGACGATACCCGCGCCGCCGCGACCCCGACCTTGACGAAGGTCACGGCGCTGACGTTTGACGTCGTTCACTGGCAGGTATATAGTTCGTGCCGCAAGTTACAAGCTACACTATTTCTACTCTTTCGAAGGAGGGTCGCCATGACGAACCGTGTGCTGCTCCTGATCAACCGTATGCTGGACGGCGCCGGCGAAGCCGTGCGCACCCCCTCCGGCGTGAACCCGCACGTGCTGAGCCGCTACGCACCTCGCGGCCCGCGCGGCGAGCTCGACTTCTACGGCAACGAGGTGTCGCCGCGCATCACGCAGCGATGAAGTCTGGGGAGCGGCACGGCCGCTCCCGCTGAAGCCCCCAGAACCGCGAGCGGCGTCCCCCCCGCCGCAGACGGTCACAAGGCCTCCCGTGCCCCGGTACCGGCCCCTGGACGCCGGGGGAACCACCAACGCGGGAGGCCTTCCCCCTTTCCTGACCCCGCGGAGCCCGGAGATCTCCGTCCTCCTCCGGCGATCGCTCTGCGGCGATGCTCCAGGGCCGCCGAAGCGGTCGGCCCACCGCGCCGCGGAAAAGGCTGCGGCGGGGAGCCGCCCGTGCCGGCCCTCCGCGCCTCTGTTTGACGGCCGTGGGCCAAGGGCATATGCTTTGTGCTGCACGACACAATACAGGCTATTTATTGCGAAAGGGTAGCGCCATGACGGTCCGAGTCCTCCCCACTCTCAAGCGCCTCATCGAGGGTAAGGCCGACGCGGTGGTGCACGCGTCTGGTTCTGTGCGCCTGCGTCTACGCGCCAAGGACTTCATGTACCAGGACCTGACCGGCAGCGCCCGCCGCTACACGCTCTGAGCGTCGCCCCCGCGGCGCTCGCCGCCCGCTGGTCGTCAGCCTCTCGAGCTTCGCCCGCACGGCATTCGCCGTGCCGGAGACGGACTCAGGGGACGGCTGCGCTCTCCCACAAGCCCGTGCGCTCCTACTCGGCGTCGAAGTACGCCGGGTAGCGGCGCACGGTCTGCTTGCGGCGCTGGTAGGTGCGCGCCAACTCGAGGAAGATACCGACGTCGCGCTCCAGGTCGCTCTGCGTGCCGTCGAAGTAGAAGACGCGGATCGGCATGCCGTCGAGGGCGCGCTGCACCGAAGGGTAGACCGCCTCGGTGACGATGCCGTTCATGCAGGTGAAGGGGCTGATGTCGATGATGCCGTCGGCGCCCTTCTGGTGCATGTAGATCGACTTGCCCGTGCTCAGCACCATCTCGCCCAGGGCGCCGGTGTAGGGCAGGTAAGGCTTGCTGAGCTCGAGCACCTCGCGCACGCTGTGCGGCTCCTCGTACCCGGTGAACTCGCCCTCCCAGGTGCCGTAGAGCGCCTGTTCGTCGCCGTGCATCACCTTGGTGCGGATGTAGCGCCCCAGGTTCTCGCCCGTGTACCTGCGGCCCTGGTCGAGCAGGCGGCGCCGGTGCTCGTCGTCGACGTACCAGACCCACTCGCCGATGTCGGCGAGCCAGCACTCGCCGCCCTGCTCCTCGACCAGCCTGACCAGGTCGAAGTTGGAGAACGTGTTGTGGCGGCAGAAGATCTCGCCGACCACGCCGATGAGCGGCCGGGTGCGATCGTAGCGCACCGGCACCCGGCCGAAGCGCTCCCGCGAGCGGGTGAGGGCGGCACGTGTCCGCGCGAGGCGCTCCTTGTCCGACACCTTGACGGCGCTGATCGCCTCGCCGACATCCTCGAGGCTCTCCTGGTACGCGGTGTCGGTCGCGCCCTTCTCGAGCTCGTAGGGCCGCGTCTTGAGCAGCGCCTTCATGAGGATGTCCTGACAGATGACCGCGCGCCAGGCGGTGCGGATCAGGGACTGCGAGTACTCGCCGATCGACGAGTAGCCGTCGTTTGAGGTGATGGTCATGATGGGGACGTCCTCGTAGCCCAGCTCGTCGAGCTTCGTGCGGATCAGGGTGAGGTACTGCCCGAACCGGCAGGGCCCGTTGGCCGTCGGCATGAGGAAGGCGACGTTGTCGCGCCCTTCGTCCTCGATGATGCGGAGGAAGTCGCCCATGGTGATCTTCTGCGGGTAGCACTCGTCGCCCGAGGTCACCTTGCCGCCGAGCTCGAGCGTGCGCGCGTCGGAGTCCGTGGTCGTCGTCGCGTCGACGCCGATGGAGCGGATGGCGGCGGCCAGCAGGTACGACCCGCCGTACGGCATCTGCGGCAGGTACAACGTGCGGCCCTGAAGGCCGAACGCCTCGATCAGCTTCTGGAGCTTCGGGTCGGTGGTCGTCGCCTCAGACACGGCCGAGCGGCACCTCCTCGGCGGCCGGCACGCAGGCCGGCTCGTCGCCCTGCGACCACCAGCGCAGGAAGCCCTTGCTGTCGAGGTAGGCCTCGCAGCGGGTCATCGCCCCGGCGTCGTTCTGGTGCTCGTCGAACTGCAGGGTGAGGAACGGCTTGCCCGAGGCCTCGCGCACGTAGTGCTTGATGTACGAGTCGGGGCCGCACTTGAAGTTGGTCAGGTAGATGAGGTGCAGGTGCTCGCGATCGTGCACGAAGCGCGCCGCCTGGAGGATCTTGCGCCCGTAGTTCCAGTACATGTTGGGGACGATGTCGCTGACGTCGAGGCCCGCGAGCGGCAGGAAGTCGAGCGGGATCAGGTTGACCCCGTAGAACTTGCGCAGCTTGCGCGGGATGTCCATGTTGACGCCCTTGTCGTACATGTTGTACGGCCGGCCGATGAGCACGATGCCGAGCTCGCCGGCCGCTTCGAGCGTGGCCAGAGCCTCGGCGCCGGCGGCGGCGAGGCGGGCACGGAAAGCGTCGTGGGCCGCGGTGGCGGCGTCGAGCGCCGCGGCCAGCCGCGCCTTGTCGACGCCGAGCGGCTCCGTGAGCTCGGCGAGGTCGCGCAGGAGGCCCTCGCGCCCGTCGCGGAAGCGCACGCGAGGGCTCAGGATCTTCTCCATCTGCTCCTCGATGCGCGGCGCCCGGCGGATGACGAAGGGCAGCGTCTGGCCCCAGGGGCAGGCGTGCGAGTTGTACTCGGGGAACTCGGTCTCCTCGTTGACCACGTTGGGCACGAAGACCCAGTCGACGCCCTCGCGCAGGAGCCACTCGACGTGCCCGTGAGCGACGCGGATCGGGAAGCAGGGCTCGGCCACGGTCAGGTCGACGCCCGCCTCGCGGATCGCCTTGTCGCTCTCGGGGGAGAGCACCGGGCGCAGGCCGAGGTGAGCGAAGAAGGTGGCCCAGTACGGCAGCCGGTCGTAGGTGTACATGGCGCGCGGGAGGCCGACCGTGGGGGCCGCCGCGCCGGCGCGCTCGACGGCGGCCTGATACGGCTCGAGCAGCGCGTCCTCACGGAGGGCGATGAGGTCGGCGATGACGGGCTGCTTGTCGACCTTGGCCGGCTTGCGGTAGCGGTCGGAGCACTTGTCGCCCCAGTACGTCTTCGTGCCCTCGACGGTGAACTGGCGCACGTCGCACTCGTTGGAGCAGCCCTTGCAGACGAAGTCGACGACCGTGTAGTCGACCTCGTCGAGGTCCCAGCCGCGGAAGGTCGTCGGCTCGCCGGTGCGCTGGGCGCGCTCCCTGGCGAGCAGCGCCATGCCGAGCGCGCCCATGACCCCGTTGTAGGGCGGCACGACGATCTCCTTGCCGAGGATCTGCGAGAAGGCCGCGGCGACCGAGTCGTTGTAGGCCGTGCCGCCCTGGAAGAAGATGCCGTCGCCGACGGTACGCTCGCGCACCAGTCGGTTGAGGTAGTTGTAGGCGATCGAGAAGGCGAGACCGGCGACGAGGTCCTCCTTGCGCGCGCCGCGCTGCTGGAAGGCCATGACGTCGCGCTCCATGAACACCGTGCAACGCTCACCGAGGCGGATCGGCGCCGCCGAGGAGAGCGCCAGCTCGGCGAATTCGTCGATGATCCGGATGCCGAGCTTCTCGGCCTGCTCCTCGAGGAACGAGCCCGTGCCGGCGGCGCAGGCCTCGTTCATGGCGAAGTCGACGACGATGCCGTCCTGCAGGGAGATGAACTTCGAGTCCTGGCCGCCGATCTCGAAGATCGTGTCGACCGTGCGGCCGATCTGCCGGGCGATGAAGTCGGCGCCCGTCTTGTGGGCGGTGATCTCGTCGGTCACGATGTCGGCGCCGGTGATCTCGCCGATCAGCTCGCGCCCGGAGCCGGTCGTGCCGACCCCGCGCAGGCGGATGCGGTCGCCGAGCTCGGCGCGGATCTCGGCGAGGCCCTTGTTGACGACCTCGACGGGGCGCGCGTCGGTCTTGGTGTAGATCTCCTTGAGCACGCGGCCCTGGTCGTCGGCGACGACGAGGTTGGTCGACACCGAGCCGACGTCGATGCCCATGTACACGTCGACGAGGAGCGCCTCGGGCCACTCGTAAGGTGTGGCCATGTCGCGCAGCAGGCGCACGCGCTCCATCGACAGAGGCTCCGCGACCGGGAACTCGGCGGCCGGCAGGCGCTCCTCGTCGACAGTGACGGCGCCGCGCTCGCGAGCCTCGGCGTGCTCGGCCTCGAGCAGCGCGGCCCCGACGGCGCCCATGGAGAAGTGGTACTCGGGCACGACCAGGCCGCCGTCGTCGAAGCCAAAGGCCTCGCGCAGGGCGCGCACCGCGCCCTTGTTGGCGGCGACGCCGCCGATGAAGGCCACGGGGGGCTCGACCAGCTTGCCCTTGGCGATCGCCCCCTTGAAGTTGCGTATCACGGCGTCGCAGAGGCCGCGCAGCACCTCGGGCGGCTGGTAGCCCTTCT